>Ga0315287_10003496_pt1 | contig 15157 bp, 14 predicted proteins | sample YL17G11_0_MG_FD_205037 | JGI IMG/M metagenome (GOLD analysis project Ga0315287, IMG submission 205037) | Sediment microbial communities from Yellowstone Lake, YNP, Wyoming, USA - YL17G11_0 | ecosystem: Environmental > Aquatic > Freshwater > Lake > Sediment | place: USA: Wyoming | collected... | reverse complement strand
CGGGATCAGCATGGCCAGGCCGGCAATCGCCACTGCGAAAACCGAGATCACAATGCCGATCGCGGCTTCCGCCGTGTTGCGCTTGAACAGCACGCCGTCGAACTTCAGCGCCAGCGCCTGGCGCATCGTCTCCTGCGCCGCCACCAGCGGCAGGCGGTTCTCCTGGTCGATCACCACGGTGTTGCCGCTGCCGAACAGCGTCGACACGATCCCCGCTTCTTCCTGTGGCAGCTCGCCATTGAAGGCCGCGACCTTTGACAAAATGAAGTGACTGCCGCCGGGGTCGGTGATGGTCAGCGCGCCCTTCGTCGCCAGGCTGACGACGGCGGCGGTGAAAGCCTTGCCGTCCGCCGCCATGCGCTTGACGTAACGCACCGCCGCGGGCGACAGCTGCTCGGGCGGCGCAGTCTGCATGGCGATGAAGCCCGCCGGCGGGTCGACGCCTACGCGGCGCCAGGAGCGCCAGAAGTACAGCAGGGCGATCAGCACGCCGAGTACCGCGAGCAGGCTGCTGAAATTCTCTAGCAGCCAGTATCCCTGCAGCTGCGCTGCCGTGGGCCGCGCGACAATGCCAAGCGGCCACTGCACCACGATGGTCAGCCCCTCGGCGCCACCGAGCGGCGCTGTGGTAATAAACTCAGCGCGGCTGGCGCTGAAGCTGGCGCGAAAGTCCTTGCCCTGCGCGCCGGACGGGCCGGTGTACGCCGTGACGCGCAGCCGGTCGCTGGCGATGCCAGCCGGCAGCTGCACCGTGGCGCTGGCCTGGTCGATGGGGAAGTCCCAGCCGTTGCCGGTGACGTTCCAGTACAGCTCGTCAAACTCCGGGAAGTGGCCGAGTTGCCTTGCGGTGACGTAGTTGATGACGTACGTGTGCGTGCCGTGCGGCAGCATGTACTCAGGGTCGCCGATGCGGATGCTGATGCCGTTGCCCACGCGGGTGACCGTGTACTGCTCGCGCTTGCCGTCGCGCTGCGCGCCGCGCACGTCGAGCCACACGCGCACGAGCTTGCCATCGGCGTCACGGTAGTCCGTGGGCAGGTCGCGCAGGATGCCATGTTTGATCTGGAAGCCCAGCGCCTGCACGGTGATCGTCTCAGTGACTGACATCGAGCCGCTCTTGTCCACGACGATGTCGCTGTGGAAGCTCAGGATGCGCTCGCTGTCTGGCTCCTGGGAATGCGCGGGCGCGCAGACCAGGACGCTCGCCATGGTGATCAGCAGCCATAAATGTATTCGACTCATGGTGCTATCAGTGTAGCTCAGTCTGCAATGGTGGCACAGGCGCCCCCGCCTTAGGCCACGGGCGATGGCGCCCGTGCCACTTTGGCAAGGAGTTGAGTGCTACACTGCCGCGTGCCCGCATGCCAGATCTGCATGAACGCTGACGGTAACCGCGAGTTCAATGCGCGGGAGCTGGACTTCGGCACGGGAGAGGAGTTCCCGTACTTCGAGTGCGGCGCCTGCGGGTCGCTGCTGATCGCCGAGGTTCCCGCCGACATTGGACGGCTCTACCCCGCGGACTACTACTCGTTCAACGAGCCGCGCCCGCCGCGCGGTGCGGGCCTCAAGCGCCGGCTGAAGCTGGCGCGGACGCGGCTGGTGCTGGGCTGGCCGCGCCCGCTGGCCGGATTGCTGGCTGCACCGCCTGTCGTTCCCGACTACCTGCGCTGGCTGGGGCGAATGGGGCTGACCACCTCGGCGCGTATCCTCGACGTTGGCTGCGGCAGCGGCAGCCTGTTGGCGACGCTGCGCAGCTGGGGTTTCAACAACCTTGCCGGCGTGGACCCGTTCATCGCTGGCGACATCGAGTTCGACGGCGTGCACATCCGGCGCGCCACGCTGCCGGAGATCGGCGGCAGCTACGAGCTGCTGATCTTCAACCACTCCTTTGAGCATCTGCCCGAGCCGCAGGCCGCGCTGGCCGAGGCCAGGCAGCGTCTTGCGCCAGGCGGCTGGGCGCTGCTACGCATGCCAGTGGCGGGTGCTCTGGCCTGGCGCACATACGGCACGGACTGGGTCGCGCTGGACGCGCCACGGCACCTCTGTATCCCCAGCGAGCGCGGCATGACGCTGCTCGCCGAGCGCTGCGGCTTTGCGGTGCACAGGGTCGAGTTCGACTCCACGGCGCGCCAGTTCTGGGGCAGCGAGCAGAACCGCCTGGGCATCTCCTACTACGACGAGCGCTCATATCGCAACAACCCCTCCGCGGCGCCGTTCACCGCAACACAGATCGCGCGGTGGGAGCGGCAGGCGCGGCGGCTCAACGCGGCGCACGACGGCGACTGCGCGGCATTCCTGCTGCAGTGCCGCTGATGGTGGGGTGGGTATCCCGCCCGCCTGCATTGTCCGCAAGCTGGTAGCCTGCACACCCGCGCCCGCGCCACCATCGCCCGCTACAATGCCCCGTCGTGTTCCGCAAGGTCGCGCAGCAGGCCGGCATCATCCTCGCCATGTCGCGGGTGGGCTTTGCCACGTACCTGGCCTATCCCGCGGGCGTGGGGATGGTGTTCATCAGCTACCCGATCGTCATCCTGATGTACCGCTTCGTGATGAGCGCGGTCTACGAGGGTGGCAAGGTGCTGGCGGGCTACAACCTCTCGGGGATCCTCACCTACGTTACCGTGAGCTGGCTGCTCAACACGTTCTACATGACGCCCACCGGCCGGCAGCTTGGTGCGCGCGTGCGCGACGGCATGGTGGCGATGGACCTGGTCAAGCCGGTGAACCTGATGGCGCTGTACTTCGGCCAGAGCCTGGGGCGCACGCTGTTCCGCGCGAGCTTCGCCACGATCCCGCTGCTCGCGATCTTCGGCCTGGCGGGCGGCATCCAGGCGCCGGCCGGCGCGCTGCTGCCGCAGTTCCTGATCGCCGTGGCCTGCGGCTACCTGATCAACTTCGAGCTGGACTACATGATCGGGCTGATCGCCTTCTTCTTCGGCTACAACAACGGCGTGCGCTGGGGCATCCGCGTGGCGATGACGATCGCCGGCGGGATGGTCATCCCGCTCAACTACCTGCCGCCGGCGGTGGCGCGCGTTTTCATGATGCAGCCGACGCAGTACATGTTCTACCAGCCCTTGCAGCTCTACCTCGGCCGCCAGAGCAGCCCCGACGCCTGGATCACGGTGGCCGGCGCCCTGGCCTGGGTGCTGTTCCTGCTGGCCGCAGCGCAGCTCATGCAGCGCGCCGGTACCCGTCGCCTGAGCATCAGCGGAGGGTAGGGGGAGATACGCAGTTAGTTCGGAATTTCGTTCTCAATGAAGTCAATCAGATTATCTCTACTCGCCCATGATTTCGGGTTATGCAGTGCGATATACATTAGGGCATGAACCCAGTCTTCAACATCATTGATAACCGAATCAGGAACGCTAGCCAGACCATCGTGCACTACATCTCCACGAATCCGGTAAACACCGCTTACATCTGACGGTGAGACGTTTCGTGCAGGTTCAGCAGAGCATAGTAGCTTAGATAATCTCTTGGCAACTTTAGCCGTGTAGTTTTGTTCCCCTTTTCTCTTTAGCATCAGGTCGAGGATGAGGACAAAGAAGACCAGACGGTCTGCTGGATATTCTGAGTAGAACGCCTTCGAGTACCAGTGGAGCCCTAGTCGGAAGCGTTTTTCAAGATCCGTAAGCTCGTCTGAAGAAGCAGAGAGGATGGCATGTAGATGAGATAAGGAAGAGTTGCTGGAAATATCGCCATCATCTATCCCAAACTCTACTGGTAACCTAGAGAACGAATGTCTAGTGTGTTGCCCCGCCCTTCTAGCAGCTATATTAATGCAGTATGCGGTGTATTCGCCCGGCGTTGCTCTACCTCTGATAGTGAACCTGGTTGCGTATGGGTGGATTACGTATCTTCTTGCTAAGAACAAGACACCGTCTAGAGCAAGCTCTAACTTCTCAATGGCCGTACGAACGGCTTCAGTTTGAGAACCAGTAGTCTTAAGTTCTGCAGCTACGGAGCCTAAATTCTCGCGGCAGAAAAATGAAATGGGAATAGCGCTGCCTGGCCCACCGTGGATATTCCTAACATAGTCCAAAAAACCATCATCAACACGATGAAAGATGGTCTTACCTAATAGGAAGGACGGTGAGTTGATTGTGAATCCATCGATTCCTAAGAAAACGCGCCATTCACCGTTGTCATCCACGGGCTGCTAACCTACATGGGTTGGATGCTCTGCATCTTACTTGAACTCAGATGAGTCATTCTAGCGAGATTCCAGCGGCCTTAAGCCTCTTTCTGGCTTCGCCGTAATCGAGCATCTTGCTGGAAGTCTTAATTGCATGATCTAGCGCCAGAGCGTCTTCCAGGTCCTCGACGTGTCGCAGGAAGCGCCTATAGTCGCGCATGGTGAGCAGCACTGAGCTGCGCTCGCCAGTCTCATCAATTAGGAATTGCGGATTTACTTTCAGGCTGGTCATCTCACCTAAATACTACCTCAATCGTGTGCAAACCATGCGAGGATGCTGCGCTAGAGCGCTGATTACCTAAACAAACTGCTGATGCTGATGCCCATGTGGTTGCGGCGGATGGCCTCGGCGAGAAGCTGGGCCACGCTGATGTAGCGGATCTTCGGCACCACGGTCGCCGCCCGCGGCGGGATGGTGTTGGTCACCGTGACGAGCTCGATCGGGCTTTCCAGAATGCGCTTCACCGCCTCGCCGGAGAAAATGCCGTGCGCCGCGAATACGCGCACCGCCTTGGCGCCGTCGCGCATCAGCCGTTCCGCGCCCTTGGTGATGCTGCCCGCGGTGTCGATCATGTCGTCGAAGATGATCGCGCGGCGGCCCTTCACATCACCCACCACCTCCACCACCTCGGCGACGTTAGGCTCCGGGCGGCGCTTGGCGATGATCGCGATCGGCAGGCCGAGGCGGTCGGCGACGTAACTGGCGCGCTCCACGCCGCCCACGTCCGGGCTGACGACGACGCAATCCTTCTCGCTCCAGCCGTCGTTGAACATGTAGTCGCACAGCAGGTTGGCCGCCGTGAGGTGGTCGACGGGGATGTTGAAGAAGCCCTGGATGGCGTTGGAGTGCAGGTCCATCGCCAGCAGCCGGCCGGCGCCGGTCTGCTCCAGCAGGTTGGCCACCACGCGGGCGCTGATCGGCTCGCGCGGCTGCAGCTTCTTGTCCTGGCGCGCGTAGCCGTAGTACGGCGTGACCGCGGCGATGGCGTAAGCGCTGGCGCGGCGCAGCGCGTCGATCAGCAGCAGCAGTTCCATCAGGTTCTCGTTGACCGGCGCGCAGGTGCTCTGCAGGATGAAACAGTGGCTGTCGCGCACGCTCTCGTTGACCTTGACGCGGATCTCGCCATCGGAGAAGCGCGTGACGCGCACGTCGGTCAGGCTCATGCCGAGCTGGTCGGCGATCTCGGTCCACAGTTCGGGGTTGGAGTTGCCGACGATCAGCTTCAGCGGCTTATGTACAGCGCTCATTTCCTGTCTCCTTCCTCAGCATTGGTGGCACGGGCGCCGTCGCCCGTGGCCACAGGCGGGGGCGCTTGTGCCACCATGCCACCTTGTGCCTGCTCAGCGCGCTGGCGCAGCTTTTCCTTCAGCTTCGCCACGTAATTGAGCTTGTTCTCCTGCCGCGCCCGCGCGATGGCCAAAGCGCCAGCGGGCACGTCGCTGACAATCGCCGAGGCCATGGCGACATAGGCGCCGTCGCCAATGGTCAGCGGTGCGCTGAGCGAGCTGTTGGAGCCGATGAAAACCTTGTTTCCCAGCGTCGTGTGGTGCTTCTCGAAGCCGTCGTAGTTGCAAAATATCGTCCCGGCGCCGATGTTCACGTCCTCGCCCAGCGTGGCATCGCCGATGTACTGCAGGTGCGGCAGCTTGCTGCGTGCGCCGACGTCGGCCTTCTTCGTCTCCACGAAGTTGCCGACCTTGACGTCCTCGCGCAGGATCGTGCCCGGCCGCAGGTTGACGTAGGGGCCGGCGCGCACGCCGCTGAGCAGCTCGGCCTCGGTGCCGCGTACGTGCAGCAGCGTGCAGTCCTCGCCGATGCTGCAGGATTCGAGGTAGCAGCCCTGAATCAGCACTGTGCCGCTGCCGATGCGCGTGCCGCGCGTCAGCACGCAGTGCGGGCCGACCTCGACGTCGGGGCTGAGCTCCACGTCGTGGTGGATGTACACCGTCTCGGGCATGCGGAAGGTCACGCCCTCGCGCATCCAGTGCTGGCGCAGGCGGGACAGCAGCACCGCTTCGGCCTCGGCGAGCTGCGCGCGGTCGTTAACTCCGGAGATCGTGACGAAGTCGTCGGCGCGCACGGCCAGCGTCGGCGCGAACTGCACTACGTCGGGCAGGTAGTACTCGCCCTTCACCTTGCTCGCGCCCAGCTCGCGCGCCGCGTCCTCCAGGTGCTCGAACACCGACATGTCGAACAGGTAGATGCCGCTGTTGATCTCGTTGATCTCGCGCTCTTCCTCGTCGGCGTCGGCCTCCTCGACGATGCGGGCCACGCGCGAGGTGTCGGCGTTGCCGCGCAGCACGCGGCCGTAGCCCTGCGGCTCCGGCGCGATGGCCGTCAGCACGGCATGGGTGAAGCGCGAGGCCTGGCCGTTGGTGCAGAGCGCGGACAGCTGCGCGCTGGTGATCAGCGGCACGTCGCCGGGCAGCACCAGCAGCCGCTCGACGCCGGCCGCCACCGCGGAGTACACCTTGAGCAGCGCATCGGCGGTGCCCTTGGGCGGATCCTGCACCACACAGCTCACCGGCGCGCCCTTGTAGCTGCCGCCGTAGAGCTCCGCCAGCTCGGCATTGTGCTGGCCGTGCACCAGGATGATCTGCGCCGGCTGCAGCGGCAGCACGCTGTCCAGCACCCATTCGAGCATCGGCTTGCCGCACAGCTCGTGCAGCAGCTTGGAAGTCCGTGATTTGAAGCGGACGGAGCGGCCGGCAGCCAGTATGACGCACGCAAAGTTCCCATCCATCGCGGCGCGATTATACAGCGCCGATGCACCCTGACTGGTATAATCTGCTAACGCTGATGGCCACACATAAGAGCAAAGAGGTGTCGCTACTCGGCGATATCCTGGTATCTCATGGCGTTCTGACCATGGCGCAGCTCCACGAAGCGCTCTGCAAGCAGCACAACAGCGATAAGCCGATCGGCCAGGTGACTCAGGACCTGGGGATGGCCACCATATCGCAGGTCAACGCTGCGCTCGCTGACCAGCAGTGGCGCCGGCGCAACCGCGAAGATTCCCCAGCCAAGTAGGCCAGGCGTGCGACGCCGCAGCTCCACCTAGGCGGATCTCAGACGAGCGCTGATCTCTTCCACCACTTGCGTTAGCGGCACGCGGTCCTGCGCCAGGCTGTCGCGGTCGCGGATGGTTACGGCGTCGTCCTGCTCGCTGTCGAAATCGTAGGTGATGCACCACGGCGTGCCGATCTCGTCCTGGCGCCGGTAGCGCTTGCCAATGCTGCCCGCGTCGTCGTATTCGCAGACCAGCCCGGCCGCCACCAGCTCGCGGTACAGCTTGTACGCGCGGCTGTCCAGCCCCGAGAGCTTCTTGCTTAAGGGGAACACCGCGCACTTCACCGGCGCCAGCCGCGGGTGCAGGCGCAGCACGATGCGGATGTCCTCCGCCTTGCCCTCGTGCTTGGTATCCTGCATGTCCTCGGCGTAGGCCGCTGTCAGCACGGCGAGGAACGTGCGGTCGAGCCCTACCGACGTCTCGATGCACACCGGGATGTACGTCGCCAGCCCGCGCGCCTGCTCCTTGTCCATCCCGCCGGCGACCAGCGCCGCCTGCGCATCATCGTCGTAGTAGTCCAGGCGCTTGCCGCTGTACTGCTGGTGCTGATGCAGGTCGTAGCTGCCGCGGTGGTGCACGCCCTCCAGCTCGCCCCAGCCGAAGGGGAAGTGGAACTCGATGTCGCAGGCGGCCTTGGCGTAGTGCGCCAGCTTCTCCGGCGGATGGTCGCGCACGCGCAGCTTGTCGTCGGCGATGCCCAGGCGCTTGTAGTACTCCAGCCGCTGCGCCAGCCAGTACTGGTACCAGCTCATCGTAGGGGCATTGGGGTCTGGAGCGCCCGCGTCTCTGCGGGCGTCTTCAGCAGCAGCACCGGCGGGCACAGAGGCCCGCCCTCCAAGCGCCTGCGCCAGCTCGTCGGGGCGCACGAAGAACTCCAGCTCCATCTGCGTGAACTCGCGCGCACGGAAGAGGAAGTTGCGCGGATTGATCTCGTTGCGGAAGGCCTTGCCGATCTGCGCGATGCCGAAGGGCACCTTCTGGCGCGCGCTGGTGCGGATGTTGTCGAAGTCGACGAAGATCGGCTGGCAGGTCTCGGCGCGCAGGTAGCCCACCTGGGCGGCCTCGCCGGTCGCGCCGATCTGCTGCTTGAACATCAGGTTGAACTGCCGCGGGATCGTGAAGCGGCTGTCCTTGCCTGTCGTTGGGTTCTTCGGGTAGTAGCCCAGCTTGTCGCGCAGCCCGTCCCAGAAGTCTATTTCAAATGCTGCTACTGCCATTGTTGGTAAGCGCTTCTCTTGTCCTGGCTCCCCCAGCACATGTTTTGTAAGAGGATTCTCCGAGGCCCAGTGCTTAGTCCACTTCTCTATCCACAGTAGCGCGTAGACCTCGGCGGCCTCGGCGTCGGCTTCGTTCTCATAAAGTAGCTGGTCGATGCGAAAGCGCTCCTTGCTGTTCTTGTCGTCCACCAGTGCGTCGTTGAAGGCGTCGACGTGGCCGCTGGCTTTCCACACCGCCTCGGGGCCGATGCAGGCGCTGTCGAGGCCCGCCACGTCGTCGCGCTGGCGGACCATGAAGTCCCACCAGAAGGCCTCGATGTTGCGCTTGAGCTCGCAGCCCAGCGGGCCGTAGTCCCAGAAGCCGGCCAGGCCGCTGTAGATCTCGCTGTTGGCAAACACAAAGCCGCGCCGCTTGCACAGCGTCACCAGCTTGTCCATCTGCTCCATGCCGGCAACTTGCTCGCCGAGAGTGGTCATAAACAATTCCTCGACTTGGGTAGGGGCGGTCCCCACGGGCCGCCCGCGGGCCGCGCATGGGCGCGGCCCCTACCCGGTGATGTTCCTGCGGGCGCACGAGTATAGCTGCGGTGAATGACCCGGCGCAACGGTCGAATTAGGATTGAGGCCTGAGATCAGTCCGCCTGCTTGCTGCTGGTGCCCTCGTGCAGCGGCGCAAAGCGGTAGCCGAAGCCGCGGACGGTCTGGATGTACTCGGGCTCTGCCGGATCGTGCTCCACCTTGTCGCGCAGCGTGTGGATCGTCACGTCGACGGTTTTCTCGCCGCTCGGGCTGTCGTCGCCCCAGATGGCCTTGAACAGGTCCTGGCGGCTGATCGCCACGCCGGGGCTCTCCGCCAGCGTGACGAGCACCTGGTATTCCTTGAGCCGCAGCTTCACCTCGTCGCCTTCGCGGTAGACGATGCGCGCTGCGCGGTCGATGCGGCATTGGCCGAAGTCGATGTACTGCGGCAGGTCGCGCTCCGAGCGCCGCAGCACAGCCTTGACGCGGGCGACAAACTCGGGCAGCGAGAACGGTTTGACGACGTAATCGTCGGCGCCCAGCTCAAACGCCAGCAGCTTGTCTTCCTCGGCGCTGCGGCCGGTGAGCAGCATCACCGGCACCTTGTCCTCGCGATCCTTGCGGATCCAGCGCAGCAGGTCGAAGCCGCTTTCACCGGGCATCATGATGTCCAGCACGACGAGATCGAAGTCGTCCATGCCCATCACGCGCTTGGCATCCTTGACGCTGCCGCAGGCGGTGGGACGGTAACCCACGCGCTCCAGCGCTTCCGAGAGCAGATCGCAAAGGGTCTTCTCGTCGTCAACTATCAGGATGTGCTTGTCACCCATGCTGCCGCGTGCTCCTGTAGGTTGTTTTTCCATTTCTCCGGCGCCGCTTCGCGCAGTGAGCTGGCTGGGACGGCCGACGGCCACTCTGCCGCCTGCGCAACCCCCTACGTTGGAAGCGGAGCCCGGCTGGATTCGCCGAGTATCGCGCTTGAATTGTACCGCAAACGAGGCGCAGCAAGAGCGTTTGGTAAACGGGCATATAATTAATCCATGTCGGCGCGTCGACTGTCCGCCTCGCTGTTCGCGATTCTGTTCCTCGCTGCGCTTGTCTATGTGAGCTACCAGACCGCCGTCGTCGTCATGCGTACCGCGGCCCTGAGGAAGTATCAGCGCACAATCTATGCCGCAGGCAAGTACCCACCGGAACCCAAGGATATCAAGCAGCTGGCGGCGGAGATTAGCAGGAAAGCTGACAGGCTGGGCGGCGATGACCTCAAGTCGATGCAGTTCGACATCCTGAGTTACGAGGCCTGGTGTTACCCGGACGAGCAGGTGGATACGCTGCACGTCGCGCTGCCGCTGGGCGAGCAGCTCTACCAGCGGATGCCGGATAATCGCCTCTTCATCGGCGACCGGCTGGTGTGGAGCTACGTCTACACTGCGCTGCCCGGGCAGGTCGAGCACTGGATGGATGAAACGGCACGCGAGCCCTCGCTGCGCTCGACCGTGCTGTACTACGTGCTGAGCGCCAGGCTGATGCGTGATGACCTGGCCGGTGCGCGCAAGCTCATCGAGGATGAGCTGGCGCAGTCACCCAGCGCGGAGACGCAGACCTTCGCGCTGGTGGGCTATACCATGCTCAACGACCTGGATGTTGCCTCGCGCTACGAGCAGTCCTTCCAGGGCGATACGTACTTCCCAGCGCTGTACAGCTACGTGCTGGGCGATTACCTGATTGAACAGGGGCGCTTCGGCGATGCGTATATTCACCTAAGCCAAGCGATGGAATCCACGACAAACGGTGTGCTGAATGCCGATGACGCCGCCACGCTGCTCGTCGCCTACGCCGGTGAGCACGGCCTGAACCAGGATCCCTACGCCGACCAGCTCAGCGAGCGCGCGGCGCAGTCCACGCACAACGCCCGCGGCCAGAGCAGCGTCAAGGCCTGGACGCTGGCGGAGCTGTACCGCATCCGCGGCAAGTCCGAAGACTGGCAGCTGCTACAGGCGCTGGTCAGCAGCGGTAAGCCGCGCTACAACATCGCGGCGGCGTACGCGGCGGCACGCCTGTACTACCGCGACGGCACGGCGAGCATGGTTCCGCTGCTCAGCGCGGTGGAGCTGGCGCAGCGCGCACTGGAACTGGCGCAGGACGGGCGCGAGCGGCAGGAGGCCAACCTGATCATGGCCCGCGCGCTGCTGCTGCCGGTCAGCGGCCAGCCGGCGAGCGCCGAAGAGCGCGCAATATCGCTCACGCACCTGCGTTGCGCACTCGGCGACCCGCAGGCCGACGGCAGCGTGCAGTCCCAGCGCGTGCCGGAGTACAGCGAATACCTGCTTGACGAGAACGTCCGCGCCGCGCGCTTGGCGGACCAGCAATTCGACGTCGGCGTGCACGCAGCTATCACTGAGTATCTTGCACGCCGCGAGGCGCTGTACGCGGACGTGGTGCCCAAGGCGCATTAGCTGTCGCCCTGCAGCCTGTAATCCTGCGAACTGGCGGAGACGCTACACATGCGTTAACTTCCGGGATCCGGGACATCCATGTATCATTTGCGTCGAGGGTTGAGATGCAACGTGTGATGAGGGTTGTGCAGCGCGTTTTGCTGCTGCTATTCTTCTGGGGATTAGCCTGCCTGGTGTCGGTGCGTGCTGTCGCGCAGGCGGTGGAGCACCGGCAGCTGGCACGCGAGACGGCTCAGCTCAACGCCCAGTACCAGCAGCAGCTGCAGGAGTACGCCAAGCTGCTGGCCGAGGGCGAGCGCATCTCCAATGACCACGATTACCAGATTGAGCTGCTGAAGAAGCGCTTCGGCTACACCGCGCCGGACGAGACGCCGATCGTGATCATGCATGGCGAGGAGGCAGCGGCGCCGGCCGCCAGCGGCCAGTGACGCTCGCCGCCGTCAGGCGATGCGCTTAATACATGCGCTGGCCGGTATACTGAAACTGATGCGGTTTCTCCTGCTCCTCCTTTTGCTGCTGGTCATCTCCTGCAATGGCCGCCCCATGGCGCGCGCTGATCAGCCCGAAACCCCGTCGGCACCTGCTGGCAGCCAGACCGGAGGCACCCAGCCGGCGCAGGATGACACCCATGCTGTCATTTATTCCGCGCATTTCGACGAGGATGCTGCCTGGGCGTACCTTGTCAAGCAGGTCAGCTTCGGCCCGCGCGTGCCGGGTAGCAAGTCGCACACCGCCTGCCGCCGCTACCTGGAGCAGGAGCTGCTGAAGTACTGCGACAGCGTCGAGCGCCAGGAGTTCACGACCAAGCTTTCCGGCCAGGATACCAAGCTTTACAACATCATCGGCAGTTTTAGACCTGATGCTGCGCGGCGGATCCTGCTTTGCGCACACTGGGACAGCCGGCCGACGGCGGACCAGAATCCCGAGGGCACGCGCAACCAGCCGATCGACGGCGCCAACGATGGCGCCTCAGGCGTCGCCGTGCTGCTGGAGTTGGCGCGCGTGTTCAAGGACAATCCGCCGCCGCTAGGCGTGGATATCGTGATGTTCGACGGCGAGGATTACGGGCCAAGCGTGGCTAATATGTTCCTGGGCTCCAAGTACTTCGCCAGCCGCCTGCTGGACAGCCAGGCGCGGGCATACAACTACGGCATCCTGCTGGATATGGTCGGCGACCGCAACCTGGACATCCGCCCCGAGGGCAACAGCGAGGCCGTGGCAGGCAGCATTTACGCTATCGCAGTGGAAGTCAGCCGCGACATGGGGTATCTGGCGTTCAAGGAGAGCGGCGCGCTGAACATCCAGGACGACCACCTGCCGCTGCAGGCGCGCGGCATCCGCGTCTACGACTTCATCGATTTTAACTACGATTACTGGCATACTACCAAGGATACGGCAGACAAGTGCAGCAAGGACAGCCTTGAGGCCGTCGGCCGCACGGTGGAGAACATCGTTTACCTCTTTCCTGACGTCTACGCACCCCAATAGCACACGCGCCGGCGCCGCAGGCTGCCATCCGCCGTCTGCCACCGCCGCGATGGGCACTTTGCGCGAGCCACCAGCGCCATCCGGGGCATGGGTATCGCAACTGCCACCGCAGGGCAGGGCAGGTCGGGGGTGAAGCTGAGCGCCGGCCGGGACATGTGCATCGCAACTGCCACCGCCAGTGAAAGCAGAGAGGCGGGCGCAGCGGGTCCCCATCGCTGAGCGACTAACGCCGCCGTCGTGGGCTGCCACCATGGCTGAAAGTAGCCGGCGCATGCCACGCGCAATGTGCCATCGGGCAGCTGCCACGCAAGAAGCAGGCAGCAGGCAGCGGAAGAAGGTTCTAGGTTTTAGGTTCCTGGTTCTAGCCAGAAGAAGAAGGTTCTAGGTTTTAGGTTCCAGGTTCCAGCCAGATCAAGAAGCACACCTGATGCTGACCCCGAACAGGCCACCAGCGCGGCCGCCGCGCAGATGAGACTGAGACTCATTATGTTGCGCTAGCTGCCAGCCGCACGCTGCCTGCTATCTTGCTTCTTCAAAGGAAAGCCCCGCCGAAGAAGGCGGGGCCAGAGTTATGCCTTGTCAGGGCGCTCCGCGGTGCGGAGCATAGCGTCTTATCAACGCTTACTGTCCTGAACAACTGTCTTTTGCACCATACGTAGCACCTCCTACGGACAGTACACTCAGCAGAAGTATAACAGATTTGGAGGCGGCGTGGGGAGGGATTTTTCCAGTCTAGCCCTTGCCTCAGCGGGACGATAAACCTGCGGTGATAAGATTGTGCCGCGTAGGTCTGGATCGCCGCGGCGGCCGGATGGAGAGAGCGATGAATACACCGTTCGAGATTGTCATGTTCATGCTGAGCCTGCTTGCGCTGGCAGGGGGGATCGGCTTTTTCGTCTCCCGCTACCACCGCAGATATCTGATACGGATCCTGAAGGACGCGGGCAGCGTCGGGCCAAATCCCGAGGTGGAGATCGAGCGCATCCGCGCCAAGGACCGCGCCGAGTCGCGCGCGCTGTACGAGCGCGTGGTGCGCGACAAGCTGGACGTGATCAAGACAGCGCTGACGATGGGCTACGACAAGCAGGACCTCAAGCAGCTCGACGAGCGGCTGGAGCAGCTCATCGGCATGGAGCAGCTCACGGCGCTGCTCAAGGACACGCCCGCGCCGCTCTCGCCTCCCGAGCAGCAGTTGCTGGACACAGACCTGGGCCGCGAGATCGAGAACCTCAGGCGCCGGCCTGAGCAGCAGCAGTATTAGCAGTGCAGGTCTGGCATGACAGCGAGGCTGGCGTGCCAGGCTATTTGGTCAGCGCGGCTACGGTGGCGAGTGACAGATCGATGTGATCCTGCAACTTCTGCGCTCTACGTCCGTTGATGATCTCCACGATGACGCCGCGCTTGTCAATCACGTACGTGATGCGCGGGTCCAGCGCTCCGCCGCCGTCAGGATTGCCGTAGAGCTGCCGCACCGTGCCGTCGACGTCGGAGAGCAGTGGAAACGGCAGGCTCAGCTCGTCGGCAAACAGCGTATGCGACTCCACGCCGTCGCTGCTGACGCCGATGATCGCCGCGCCGTGGCGGGCGAACGCAGCTTCCGTATCGCGAAACGTGCAGGCTTCGGTCGTGCAGTCGGGAGTCTTATCCCTGGGATAGAAGTACAGCACGACCGCGCGCTGACCGCGCAGGCTGCTCAGCGTTAATTCATCCACGGGGTAGCCGTGCAGCGTGAAGTCCGGCGCCATGTCCCCGACTTTCACATCGAGGCGCTTGGCGGATGCAGCAGCAGCGCTGCTGCCATCAGCCTGCTTATTGCATCCGGCGAGCATTGCCAGCACGAACAAAACTGCCAGAAAGGAAATATCGCTTTTCACGGCAGTTTATACCTGCATAACCTCGGGTTCATTTTAAATCGCCAGCGGCGCAGTAGCCATCAGCCAGCAAGCAAGCGCGCTTGCGCTACTGGGGATGACGGACAAGATGTCCGTCCCACTTAAGACGGGCGAAGCATGGCTTCGCCCCTACATGCGGATGACGCCCATCTTCATCGGCGGGATGGGGGCGTGCAGCGCGGCGGCGAGACCCAGCGCCAGGGCGCTACGCGTGTCCTCCCACTTCAGGATGCCGTCGTCCCACAGCCGCGCCGTGGAGTAGTACGGGCTGCCCTCGTGTTCGTAGAGGTCGATCGTCGGCTTTTTAAAGGTAGCC
>Ga0315287_10003495_pt1 | contig 15157 bp, 7 predicted proteins | sample YL17G11_0_MG_FD_205037 | JGI IMG/M metagenome (GOLD analysis project Ga0315287, IMG submission 205037) | Sediment microbial communities from Yellowstone Lake, YNP, Wyoming, USA - YL17G11_0 | ecosystem: Environmental > Aquatic > Freshwater > Lake > Sediment | place: USA: Wyoming | collected... | reverse complement strand
TCTCTATCCGCCCCCCCCCCCCCCCATAAAAAAAAGGTACTTTGGCAACCAGCGCTCGATGCTCATCACCAACTGCATCTTCCGCATGGGCGGCGTCGCCTTCGTGCTGTCCAACCGCCCGCGCGACCGCCTGCGCGCCAAGTACGTCCTGAAGCACCTGGTCCGCACGCACCTGGGCGGCGACGACGAGGCGTACAACGCCGTGATCCAGCGCGAGGATGACGAGGGCGTCGTCGGCGTCAAGATCGGCAAGGAGCTGATGAAGTGCGCCGGCAGGGCGCTGGAGAACAACATCACGCGCCTGGGGCCCAAGGTGCTGCCGCTCTCGGAGCAGCTGCTCTTCGCCGCCAACTTCGTCGCGCGCAAGGTCCTGAGGATGCGCTCCGTCAAGCCCTACGTGCCGGACTTCACGACGGCGTTCGACCACTTCTGCATCCACCCGGGCGGCAAGGCGGTGATCGACGAGGTCGGCAAGCAGCTCAAGCTGAAGCCGCACCAGACGCTGCCGATGCTGCTGCCGTTCGAGCGGTACGGCAATACGTCCTCCTCCTCGACGTGGTACGCCTGGGCGTACGTCGAGACGTTCCAGGGCGTCAAGCGGGGCGACGTGCTCTGGCAGCTCGCGTTCGGCTCGGGGTTCAAGTGCTGCTCCGCGGTGTGGGTCTCGCTGCGGTCCAACACCGAGAAGCACGACTCGTGGACCGAGACGCCATCCTGTGAGTGATCGCCGCCGGCGAGCGAAGGGGGAGCGAGAAGAGAGAGGGCAGAGAGAGAGAGAGAGATGGCAAGAGAGGGAGAGGGAGAGGGAGAGGGGGAGGGAGAGAGAGCGAGGGCGAGAAAGAAGGAGAGAGGGCGAGAGAGAGAGGGCGAGAGGGCGTTGAGAGAGGGCGAGAGAGGGAGAGGTGGTTGCTAGTATTTCTTTCATCTTCTTTTCGCTGGTGGAGGTCGACCGCCCGCGAGCAGAGCGGAGGGCGTCGCCAAAAAAAACTTTGCTCTTCCTTTTTACCCTGTTCCCAAGAATAGGTTAGAAACGGAGGTTTCTAAAAAAAAAATCGTCGCTACTTATCAAGAGAGAGAGAGAGAGCGAGCGAGAGAGAGAGAGGTGTTTTCTTCCGCCTTTGCTTGTGTGACTCGAGAAGAAAGAGGGAAGGGGAGCCTTAAAAAGAGAGAAACAAGTTACGAGGTTCTTTACAAACCGTCTTTCCGCTTCCAATCCCTCGATCGCCCTTCTCCTTCCTTCGAAATATGGCCTTGACCCTCGCCCGCGCCCCCGCCGTCGCGCCTTCGCTCTCGGCCCGAGCTTCTTCGCGCCGCTCTACCTCGACCGTCATCGTCCGCGCAGCTGCTGCCTCGCCGCGCGAGCTGGCGAACAAGGTGCGTTTGAATTGGAGAGATTCCGAGCGTCGTTGTATAACAAAGACATCTTGTCAAACTGACCACGTCAAATTCGTCTCTCTCTCTCTCTCACTCCCTCCGTCTCTCACTCGCTCTTTCGCCTCGATAGATCGCAAAGATCGCCGCCACGACGTCTCTGGCCGTGCTTCTCGTCGGTGGAAGCGTCATGGGTGAGTTTGAGTTCGAGAATCCGAGTTTTCGCTTGCGATGCCCACTGCAGCGATTGTTTGAGGAAAACAGGACCTCCTATCGCTGACTCAACCTCGTTTCCATCTTTCTGCCCTCTTTCTCCCACCCCCTCCTCTTTCAGGCCCGGCGGCTCTTCCGGCCCTCGCCCGCTCTCCGGACGACATCCTGGGACTCGCAGCGGAGGAGATCGAGAACCTCGAGCCGGTGAGTCGGTTGTTGGGTTTTTGATCTTGAGTCTTTCGTTTTACCTTGAGGGTTTTCTTCCCCCCCCCCCCTTCTCCTTTCTTTCTCTCACCCCCCCCTCTCCTTTCTTTCTCTCATCCCCCCTCCCTTTTCCTTTTTTTCTCTTCCTCTCCCTTGAAAAAACAATAAACCTTGTCCAAATGCCCAGGTCGTCGCCGAGGACAAGAAGCTCATCGAGACCAAGCTGGGAAAGAGGGAAACCAAGGAAATCATCAAGGAGATCACGCTCTTGGAAAAGAAGGTGGCCTCGCTCGAGAAGAGAGCCGACGGCGCGGTCGGGGCCGAGACGCCCGAGCTGGACGCGGCCGCGAGGCCGCTGCTGGCGAGAATCATGGAGCTGCGGAACGTCGTCGGGCTCGTGGATGACAACGCCGTCGCGGCCCGTTGAGAGTTTTTTGGAGAGCGTGGAAAAACAGGGGGGAAAGAGAGAGAAAATTTCGAAATGAAAAAAAAAACACTAATTATTGATCCAGTCCGAAGGAAGCAGCTACCGAAGCTTTCTAATTCGTCTATTTGTGTGTGTAAAAAGCGTCCCATTCCTCCCACCAGATTACTTTTTTTGGAACAAGTTGAGAGAAGAGAGGAGAAAATGAGAAAACGAAAAGTCTTTCGTTGAAAAAAAAAAGTCGACCTCGACTTGTTCCCTTGTTCATCTTTACTGCTCTCTCTCTCTTTCCATTTCGAATCCTTTTTTAGAGAAAATGCGATACATCGAGAGGAAGAAACAGTGCTATCACACGAAGATCAAGTAAATAAGAAAAAGAGGGAGAAGCGAAAGACAGCGCCCCCCCTTGAGACGCGAAAAAGAAAAAAGGAAGACAAAAGGGAACCCCCGCCTCTCATGAAGTCTTCTCATCCTCGTTCCCTCCCCTTCCTCTCAAAACGCCCTCGCCTTGGCAGGGTCCCGCAGCAGCTCCAGCACCTGCTCGTTCGTCGCCAGCTCCGTCGCCGTCTTCCCCTCAATGTCTTTGACGCCGATGTCCGCCCCGGCACGCAGCATCTCGGCCACCTTTGGCGCGTCGTTCTCGCCCGCGGCCATCAGGAGCAGCAGGTCGACGGCCGCCAGGCCCGCGCTCTTCATTCTGTCCAGGCGCGCGTAGTCCCCGTCGACCGCGAGCATCCCCATGTACTCGAAGTAGAAGTTGACGTCATCGTCGCAGAAGTCGTCGCGGCCGCCGGCGGCGCCGTAGATACCTTTTTTTTTGTTTTTGGAAAGAAAAAGAGAGAGGATAAGGATGAGGGTCGAGACGGAAGGAATGCGACGCCGCGCGGCGTCGCCCCGAAAAAGACGAGCCGTCGTCGACTGATTTGTTTCTCTTTCTCCTCCTGTTCACTCACCTGCCGTCTCGGCGTTCTCACGCAGAGGATTGTTGAACTTGAAGAAGGCCGTGCACCTGGTGCCGTTGGACACGCGGGAGACGCGGGAAGCGAGCGAGGAGCGGCCGCGGATGGCGGCGGCGAGAGACGACGATGAGCTCGACGCCTTCGAGCTGCTTGCGGCGCGGCGCGGGCAGCACGATGCTGCGGTAGAGCTCGTGAAGCGCAGGGCGGCGACGGTGGACATGGTTGTGAGCTCTCTGTCTACGATTGGAGAGGCACGGAGAGAGATATTGAGAGAGAGAGGAGGATAGAGCGAGCGAGCGAGGAACAGTGAAATCGAAGAAGAAGAGTGAAAAATCGAGAGCGTTTGGAACTCTCGATCTGCTTTTTCATTCTTCTCTTCGGCCTCGTTCGGAGGGCCTCTGTGAGCGGCTTTCTCGAGCGAGAAGAGCGACAGGGAGGCGAGGCACCCGCTCTTCTCCATGCCCTCCAAGCGGCGGGCGGGCCTGCTCTCGCGGAGGGGAGTGGCCGGCGGCGAAGGAGAACGAGGAGGAAAGAGAGGCGACGATGCCATCGACGATGACGCTCCATCGACGTCTTCTTCTTCCTCGTCGGACTCGGGGCGCTCCTCCTCGCCGCACCCTCTCGACGCCGCAGTGGCATCGCGACATAGTGCTCGAGGCCTCGACGACGATGAGAAGAAGAAGAACAAAGCAGCGCCGTCATCGTCGAGGGACGACGAACGAAAAAAGGCGAAGAAAGCATCGAAGAGCCAGCAGCGGCGCCGGCTAGCCAAAGAAAAAGAAGAGGAAGAGGAAAGAGAGGAGGAGGAGGTCGTCGTGCTCGGCTCCAGCTCCTCTTCTTCCGGCGACGACGACGACGAAGAGGAGCCTCCAGCGAAGAAGCTGCAGAATTCGAAGAGGAGCAGCGGCAAGAAGAGGTCGGGAGAGGGAGACGAGGCGAAAGCAGAGGCAGAGGCGGAAGCAAAAGAAAAAACAGAAGCAGAAGCAACAGCGCCGCCTCTGACGCTCCCTCAGCCGACCGGCGTCGTCGTCGTCCCCGATGGCGCCCCGCGCGCCGGCAGCGACGCCGTCAGGCGCCTCCTGCGCCCCGCCCGCTACTTCAACGCCAACGCCGGCGGTGGCGCTGCTGCCACAGGAGCAGCAGCAACGGGAGAAGAAGGAGGAGAAAAACAGGGGGGCGGCGACAACGGCGCCGGGGAGGCCCTGCTGGAGGCAGCGCTCGAGGCGGCCGACGCCGGGAGCAGGAGCTGCTTCAGGTGCGGCGGCGCGGGGCACATCGCGCGGGAGTGTCCGCTGGGCCCGGCTCCCAAGCCGTGCCACCTGTGCGGGCAGCTCGGGCACGTTCGCTTCGAGTGCCCGAACGGTGAGAAGTGACTTTTTTTTTTGAGGAGAAGAAGAAGAGATTTTCGTCGACCTCGACCTCTCTTCGTTCCCCTCTCCCGCCAATCGCTGATTCTCTCTCTCTTTCTCTTCCTTCCTTTACAACAACAATCTCAGTTATCTGCCACCGCTGCCAGCGACCGGGGCACTTTGCCCGCGACTGCGACTCCCGCGTCCGCGTCTTACCGCCCTGCCTGCGCTGCGGCTCGCGCGGGTGCGACGGCCGCTGGCCCTGCGTCCCGGGCGCGTGGCCTCCGGCGGACCTGGCTCGGGCGGACTGCGCCACGTGCTTGACGAAGGCTCTCGCGGAAGAAGAGGAAGAAGACGAGAAGGTGGCGCCGGAAGGAGGACAGGAGCGGCAGCAGCGACGGAGGAAGCGCCCGCCGGCGGCGGGGCATCTCGAGTGCAAGCTCCCGAGCGCTCCCCTGCCCGCGCCCTCGTGCTTCCTTTGCGGCGGCGTCGGGCATTTCGGGGAGGAGTGCGCGATGCGCGGAGGCGGCGGCGGCGGCGCCCGTTGGGGCTGAAAGAGGAGAGAGAGAGAGAGAAAGAACTTTTTCGAAAGTAAAAAGAACGAATGTTGTTTCACAAAAGACAGGCAAAAGATTTACAGGCAAAGAATTCAGTCACCGTCGAAGCAAGAATGTTTGGTTTATTTTACGCAATCTGAAGAAGGAGGCACGGACGGTTATTAGAATACGAGGGGTTTCGAAGCGAAAGGGAATGGAACGGAGGCAAAAGAACGAGGCAGAAAGAAAAGAAAGAGAGCAGAGCAGGAAAAAAAAAACTAAAAAAAACACACACGAAAAAATCACCCCCTGAGCTCGAGCAGGACGAGCTGCCCGTCCCTCAGGTCGGCGGCCCCGCACGTGAGCCCCTCCCCGCCCCCTCCCGCGTCGTCGCCGCTCCCGCACAGCGCCCCGCGGCCGTACTTCTGCCCGTTGTAGAAGTCGAACAGCGAGAACGCGGTCGGGTCCAGCCCGAGGTCGCGGCAGGCGCGGAGCTTGAGCGCCCCCACGGTCGCGCCGCGCGGCATCGTCAGGCTCAGCCCGCGCGGGCGCGCTCCGGCGGTCGCCGGAGGGCAGCCGCAGTGGCGTCCGGGGGGGCACGCAGGCGCGGAGGGGTCGAGGGGCCAGGAGCAGGCGCCGTCGGCGACGACGACGCGGAGGCGGAGGCGGGCGCCGGCGCCGCCGCGCGGCGGGAGGGAGACCGAGTCTCCGCCGAAGGAGGAGGCGGAGGACGAGAGGAGCTTTTGGCGGCGCTGGCGCTGCTCCTGCTGCTGCTGCTCTTCCTGCGCTGCCGCGTCCGCGGCCGCGAGGGGCTCGAGCTGGTCGAGCGGCGGCGTCGCCGGGGGCAGCAGGGCGGAAGAAGAAGCGGCAGCCGCCCTCGACAAGTCCTCCTCCATCGTCCCTCGCCCTCCTCCCTCCGCGCTCCCTCCGCTCCTCTCCCCCGAAGAGGTCGGGGCGTGCAGCGCGAGCGCCGCGGCGGTGACGGCGTTCAGGCGAGCGGCAGCGAAGGCAGCAGCGGCGCCAGAGAGGAGCGCCGGCGCGCCTCCGCCCCCTCCGACGGAGGGGGCGGGGGCGCTGCCGGGGGGGAGCGGCTTGCGCGGCGCGTGGATGTGCACAAACGCGCGCAGCACCATCGACTGGACCTCCGCCGACGCCTGCGCCGGCGGGCTGGCCGCCGCGGCGGCGAGGTCGCCCGGGGCCATGGAGCCGAAGCGCACGCGCCTGCAGAGCCGCTCGAACGCCGAAGACGAGGAGGCGGGGGAAGTGGAGGAGGAGGAGGAGGAGGACGAAGGGGCCCCGGGAGGAGGAGGCCCGCGCGCGAGCCTCGGGGCCGGGGCGCCGCCGCCGCCGCTGCCCGGGGCGAGCGCCCAGCGGCAGACGGCGTCGAACACCTCGGCCTCGGAGGCCGCCACCAGGTCCTCCCTCTCGAGGACCGAGGCCAGCGTGCGCTCGTCCAGGGCGAGGAAGGCCGGCTCGGCGGCCGCCGCGGAGAACTCGGAGCACAGGGCGTCGAGGCAGCGGTCGAGGAGCGCCTCGCGGGCGTTCCCCCCCCAGGTGCCTCCGCTGATCCCGTCGTTCGCTCCTCCTCCTCCTCCACCGCAGAAGCCCCCGCCGCCGTAGCGGTGCATCATCGCCGCGGCCGCCGTGGCGTACTCCGCTGCGGTCGCGGGGCCCAGGTCGGCGTCGATCGCGGCGTCGACGGCCGACCTCAGAGCCGGCACGTCGAGCCGGTCGGCGAGCGCCGCGAGCGGCAGCAGGCTCGCGCGCGGCACCGCCGCCAGCCTGCCCCCGTAGCAGAACTTCAGAAGAAGCTCCAGGAGCGACGGAGAGACCCCCTTGAGCTCCACGGTCCCGGTGCGGGACTCGGCGAAGCCCGACGAGAGCATCGAGCGGAAGTACGGGGACGCCGCGGCGAGCACGGCGCGGTGCGCCGCGAACGACGACGACTTGGACGGCGGCGACGGCCCTTTCGCGTCCTCCTCCTCCTCGCACTCGAGTTCGTCGTCTTCGTCGCTGTCGTCTTCGCCCTCGAAGGCGACGATGTCGATGTCGGAGAAGGTGGCGTCGCCGAAGAGGCCCGCGAGGGGGCACTCGGGGGCGACGACGGGGAGGGTCTGCAGTTTTTGTTTTTGCGAGGGGGCAGAGGTGAGGGAGAGGGAGAGGAACGAAAGGGGTCGCTGCTCAGCTCGCTGACTAGCTCGACAGACCGGCGGCCGGGGGGGGAGGGGGGGGCGGGGCAACGAGTCGCATGCGCCCTTTTTGCTTCCGCGCGGCTCGCACGGGACGAATTATTCTCCCTTTACCTCTTCAGTCGCAGGCATGGCTGACTGAAAGGGCGTGCTGGGGCCGAAGGGCGCGGCCTCGTGTCGAGAAATGAAGGGAAGGGAAGATTGGGGGGGGGGGGGCGGAGGGAGGGAGAGCGACGAGAGAGAGGGATAATCCGATTAGCTTTCCTTCCCTCTTTTTCGACGAAAACAGTGTCGAGTCGTTCGCTCCTCACTTCGCTCGTCGTTTTTTTGTTTTCAGCTCCCTTCTCTTTTGCCGCCCTCGCGCCCTTTCCCATGATGCGCCGCACCTTGTTCGCGCTCGCTGCCCTCCTCGTGGGGGCCGTCGGCATCACCCTCGCTGGTAAGAGGTTTCTTGTTTTCTTTTTGAAGGCGGAACGAGGGCGGGTTTCTTTCTTTCCGCTCTCTTTTGTCCCAGAAACCGTGACTCAGAAACGACTCGACACCCGAATACATTCGGAAAAAAAAACTCTCTCAGCGCCCGACCTCTCCGAGGCCTCTCCCAAGTACGCCGCCGCGTCCCCCTCGCCGTCATCACCGGCGCAAGAGAAGCAGCAGCGTTTCGCTCCCCGCCGCAGGCTTCAGCAAGCCTTCGCCGGAGCGGGAGCCGGCCCCGGCTTCTACCCGGGGGGAGGCGCCCGAGGCTTCGACCCCTTCTCGTTCGTCTTCGGCCCCGACGCGAGGTTCCCCTTCGCGGTCCCTCCCTCGACGACGGTGGAGCCGCTGGGCGAGGCCGGGGCCCCCTCGCCGGCGCTGCAGCAGCCTGCCTCGCCCGTCGCCATCGCTGCCGCCGCGGCGCTTTCTCCCGCGGCGGCGCCGGCGCCGTCGTCGCCGCTCGCGGCGGAGGAAGCGGCAGCCTCCTCCGCGCCCTCCCCTGCGGCGCCTGCGGCGGCGACGGGGGAGGCCCCGGCTCCCGCTCCCGCCGCTCCGGTCCTCGTCCAGCCCCTGCGCCGCCGCCTGATGGAAGCAGAGAGGGAAGAGGAAGGGGAGAAGACGGAGGAAGCGGAGGAGGCGGAGGGGGAGGAGGCGAGGACGAGAGAGAAGGCCGGCGCCGCGTCCGCCCCGTCCTCCCCTCGCGCCCCGCTCGCCGAGCGCGACGACCGCCGCCGCCGCAGCCTGCTGGCCGTCCGCGAGGCCGAGACCGACGAGGAAGAGCAGAAGGAGGCCGAGATGATGGCGACGATGAAGAGGATGCACCCCGAGGGCCTTGCGCCCTCGTCGGCGTTTGGCATGCTCGCCGAGCGCCACGCCGCTTCGCGCCACCGCAGCCTCAAGGCCGAGAAGGAGAAGAAGAAGAAGAAGAAAGAGGAGGCGATGGAGAAGAAGATTCCCGTGGGGGTCGCCGCTGCTCCGGCTTCGATGCCCCTCTCCGAGCGCCCGCGCGCTGCCAAGTCCGACGCGGCCCCTCTCCCCGCTCCTCGTCCTCTTCCCACCCGCCGCTCCCTCGCGCAGTTCCCGGGCTTCCCGTTCCAGGGCGGGCCCTTCGACTGGGTGTTCGGCCCGGGCTCCAACGTCTTCACCCCGGTCGAGAGGGCCACGGGCGGGGCGTTCCGCGGGCCGGTGACCCTGTGGGGCGCGACGCCAGTCTCGCCGATCGAGGGCGGCGGCGGCGGCGGCGCAGCTCCATCCCCTCCTTCCGCTTCGCCCGCCGCTGCTCCGCAGAAGCCCGCCGCCGCCTCGCCCGCTCCATCTCCCTCTCCTGCCGCTGCCACCAAGCCTGCTTCTACCGCGCCGTCGCCCGCCGCCGCTGTCCCTGTCGCCCCGGTCGGCTGAGAAAGAGAGAGAGAGAGAATGAAATAAGGAAACGTTGTGTCGTTGGTTCTTGTTTTTTTTTGGTCGTCTAAAGAAATAAAAAAACAAAAAAGTCGAAGCAGAGAAACTTTCACTTGTTTTCCCTTTTTTCTCTCTTTTCTTCCAAGGATGCTTTCTGCGGCGTCCCGCCTGCTGCTGCTCAGGCATGCGTCGTACCATGCAAACGCAACGGGGACCAGCATCAGCATCAGCAACAGCAGCAGCGGGGCAGCAGCAGCCTTTCGTGCCACCTCCGCTGCTGCTGCTCTGTTTCGACTGTTTCCGATCGAAATCGCTAGCCCTCGACGACGTCCATTGTCGACACAGACTTCTCACGACGCCTCGCCTTCCCTCCTCCGCTTCCACGTGAATCCGGGAGCCACGCTGAGCGTCGAGACCCCCGGCCCGGAGACGACCGTGGAGGTCACGGTCGGAGAGCTCCACGACGCGATAGAGGCGAGCTGGGAGTTGACGATGGCCGAATCGGAGCTGAAGTCGGCGGCGATGTCATCAGCCTCTCCTTCTCCCTCCTCTCCCCCGGTCGAGGCCAGGCAGGTCGACGACCGCGTCTCCCTCGTCGCTCACGCCAACTCGGGCATAAGAGCGCTGAGAATCAAGATTCCGTCGCGGTACTGCTCCCTGCGAGCGCGTACCAACGGCGGCGACCTGTCGGTGGAGGCCGTGAGGGAGGCGGCGCTCGAGGCGTCAACCCTCCCGGGGGGGAGCGTCTCGCTGGGCACCGTCCGCGCGACGGTCGCGGAGATCTTCACGGGGAGGGGCTCAGTAGTCGCGAAGGAGCTGGTCGCGGACTCCCTCTCCGTGTCGACGGAAGAAGGGAGCGGGAAGAATCAATCTCCTGCCTCGTCTCCTTCCTCTCTCTCTGCCTCTGCCTCTCCCTCTTCTTCTTCCTCAGGCTGCTGCGGCGGCAGCGTCTCCATCGAGCGCCTCGTCGCGAGGCGGGGCAGCGTCAGCACGGGCGGGGGCTCTTTAGTGGTCAGATCTGCATTCTACGGGGAGACGCTGCGCCTCGACAGCGGCGGCGGGGAGCTGCGGCTGGGAGGGCTCACCCCTCGCGGAGCGACCGACGGCGGCGGCGGCGGCGGCGGCGCTTCCTCCTCGGGTTCCCCCTCCCCCTCGGCCCCCGCTCCTCCCGTCGCCCTCGTCCGCTCTCGGGGAGGCTCCCTGTCCATAGGGGCCCTCGAGGGCGACGCGGACCTCGACAGCGGCGGCGGCGCGCTCTCGCTGCACCTGCTCCGGGGCTGCTCGAGCGGGCTCGGGCTCGGCGTCAGGGCGCGCAGCGGCGGCGCGCCCATCCGCGCCGCGCTCGCGCCCGAGCTGCTGGGCCCCTCCGGGGTGACCGCCGGCGGCGGCGTCGTTCTGTTGCAGTCTTCTACTTCGTCTGCTTCTCCTGGTGGCTCTCCGTCGTCTGGAGGCCGAATGAAGGACGTATGCTCGGCGGCGGCGGAGGCGGACGCGGCGCTCGACTCGCGCTGGAGGAGGAGGAGAGGAGGCGACGGGCCGCCGCCGCTGCCGTTGTCGTCGCCTCCTCCTCCGCCGCCGCCGCTTTCGCCGCCGTCCCCCTTCGCCCCCCTGACGCCGTCCTCAGCCGCCGCGGCCTCCACCGCGGGACGTAGGGGCGGCGGCGACAGGGTCAGGGACCACGGTCCCGCTCTCTCTCCCTCCACGCTGGTCCTGATCGACGCTCGCCCGGGAGGGGAGGTCACCGTCGAGGAGGAGAGCTGGACGGATGCCGTGGAGAGAAAGGCGCGGGCGGCGGTGGAGGCGAGGAAGAAGTGAGAGTCGAGTATTTTAAACCTTTTTTTTCTTCCGCCCCCCCCTTCTCTCTTCTCTTTTGAGAATACCCGTTGAATTCCAAAACGCATTGTTGTATACAAGGAAATACATAGAAACACTACACAAAATTCTCTTTCCCAACGCCAGTGATAGAGAGCGACGAGAAGAGAGAACAGACAAGGAATAAAAAAGGATAAAGAACGAGAAGTTTTTCTTCTCCTTCTTCTCCTTATTCCGCTCTTCTCCTCCTTCTCCCCCTTTTTACCTCGTGTCCCCGACCCAGCCGCCGTCTCCGCCTCCACCGCCGCTGCTCTCCTCCCCCGCAGCGACGGCGGCGGCGTCCTCTCTCGCGGCGGACCCGCCGCCCCTCGCCGTCGTCAGCTCGAAGAGGACATCCGGCCGCCGGTAGATGTTGAGCAGCGAGAAGAAGAGCTCCTCCTCGAGCGCGAGCTCTCCCGCCGCGCGCGCGGTCTGGATGTCCGACACCAGCAGAGAGAGGCGGGAGGTGTCGGGGAGGTCCTCGAAGAGGATGCGCGACTTCTGGTTGCGCGTGGCGAGGCGGACGAAGCGGGCCTGTTTTTTTGTTTTTTTGGGATTTTCGATGGGTTTTTCTTGGTGAGTTTTTCCCCTCTTCTTCTTCTTCTTCTCTCTCGCTGCTGCAAAAAAAGAAAAAAAACTCACCGCGCCGAGCACGAACGTGAAGTACAGCCCCGTGATCCCGAACGACGACAGCGTCGCCCCGAGGACGCCGGCCTGCACCCGGTCTAGCACCGCGACGATCCGCGGCCCACCCCCTCCGCCGCCGGCGCTGAGGCCGAGGCCCGACGTCTCCCCCGCTACGCTCCCCCCCGGCCGCCCCCCTCCGCCTCCGCCGTCACGCGCTCCCTCTCCTCCTCCCTCGCCCCCGCAGCGGGAGAGCCTGCTCGCGGCCGCGGGGCTGAGGGACGAGCCGTCCTCGGCGACGACCTCGCAAGAGAGCCTCCACCACGAGGGGGAGGAGGAGGGGGGCGGCTGCTGCTGGAGCTGCCGGAGCTGCTGCAGCAGCGCCGAGGAGATCGTCTCCCCGCCGCCGTCGGCGACGAAAAAGGCTTCTTCTCCTTCTCTTTCTCCCCCGTCTCCCTCCTCCCCCCCTCCCCCGCGCCGCCGCTCCTCCTCCGCTGCCGCGGAAGCAGCGCTCAGCAGTTCCGCGTCGCAGGCCACGGCGGCCGTCGCGAGCTCGGTGCCGTCGGCGTCAGCCGCACCGTATCCCGCGGGAAAGTTCGAAGAACGAGAGCGCGAGAAGAAGAGCAAGGAAGCTCCGCCGCTGCTGCCCCCGGCTCCTCCTCCGCCCCCGCCCCCGCCGCCGCCGCCGGAAAAAGCGTCGCCGCCCGGGGCCGCGACGCACGCCGTGCCCCTGAGGTGCCACAACAGCGGAAACAGCGCCCTGGTGCCCTTGCCTCCGGGCACCGAGGTGCCGTTGGGGAAGCTGGCGGCGCGGAGCCTGGCGACGCGGGGGAGCTGCCTCAGCTGCTGCTGTTTCTGCCGCTGCCACCCCCGAGAGAGCGGGAGGAGGGAAAGGAGGTTGCCCGCCCGCGTCGTCCCCAACCTCTCCTTCGAGCCTCGGCCGCCCCCAGCGGCCCCCTCCTCGAGGACCGAGGCCAGCTCTGCCGCCGAGGGGCCCGAGAGCGCGACGGGCGCCGCGCCGGCGCACCGCGGCCCGCCGTGGGCCGAAGGGGCCGGCGCCGAGCGGTCTACGGTCCAGGAGAAGACGAGGACGGCCGGCGGAGGAGAGGAGGATGAGGAGGAGGACGCCGCCGGCGAGGAAGCCTCCCGGAGCAGCGCCGCTGCGGCCGCCGCGGCCGGCGGCGACGCCCGCCACGCCGCGTCGCTGTCGCGGCTCGCGCACGCCAGCTGCACCTGCTCCGGCGCGTACCCCGCCGCGGCGAGCTGCGGGAGCAGGTCCGCGGACCCGGGGCCGGAGCCGGATCGCGCCGCGGGACCGACCGAAACCCTCCCCGCGGCGGAGAAGAGGCGGACGCGGAGGAGCGACGACGGCGAGTCCGCCGCCGGCCGAGGAGGGGGGCGGGGCGCCCCCGAGCCGAGGCGCCCCCCCACGGCAGGCGGCGCGCCTCCGCCGCCGCCGCGGCCGCCCGAGACGACGTCGACGGCGAACGAGAAGCCGACGACGGCCGGCGCCTGCCAGCTCGGGCTGCCCGCCGAAAAGGCGAGCAGCGGGACCCACACCAGCAGCAGCAGCGCGGCCGCGAGCGCGGCGCCCTGCGCGAGCTTGGCCGCGCCGCGCCGCGCCTCGCCCAGCCTGCGCCCCCTGTCCCTCGCGGCTCGCGCGCACGCGGCCGAGTGCAGCGAGAACGAGACGTCGTCAAGCTTGAGCCAGTCCGCGAGCGTCAGGGCGGTGGGCGTGACCGCCCAGTCTATCAGGCAGCGCAGCTCGAAGAGGAAGGGCACCGCGGCGGCGAGCCCGGCTGCGGCGGCGCCGAGCCGCCCGACGCGGCCGCGGAAGAAGGGGCTCGACCGGCCCCCGCCGCCGACGCGGGGGGCCGCGCGCGGCGGGTACCCCGACCGCAGCTGCGCCGCGGAGCAGCAGAGCGACAGGAGCTGCATCGCGGAGAAGGCACGGAGGTGCCAGCGGGCCGAGGCCGAGCCCTGTCCGACGGCACTGCTGCTCCAGAACGCCGACGAGACGGCGGAGCACGCCGCGGCGGCGTGGAGCGCCGTCAGCCAGAACTTGAGCGCGGTGGACCCCAGAGCGTAGGCCACTCGGTCGGCGAGCGCGAAAGAAAAGAGGACGAAGAGCGTGCCGAGGTAGGCCGGGGACAGCGCGCGGGAGCCCGCGGCGGCCGCTGCCGCCGCCGCCGCCGCCGCCGAGGCCGCCGCCGTCGCGGCGCTCGAAGGAGAAGAAGGAGAGCCCGCCGCCGCGGCGACGTCTGCGGCGGCACTGCCGACGACGGAGTTGAAGAAAAGCGCTGCGTAGGCCAGGGCGGCGGCGTCTGCCGCGAAGGTCAGCGCGTAGAAGTCCGTGGGCGCGCGGGAGTGCGCGTGCGCCGCGGCGAGGGACCAGCGAGGGGTCACCAGCGGCGAAGGCGGAGGCGACGACGACAGAGAGGAGGACCTCACCGTCCCCTTCGCGTCGAAAGCCGAAGAGGAAGAGGAGAGCGCGGCGGCGACCTCGGCCGCCGGCGCGAGCGAGGGCAGAGGGGGAGGCGGCGCGGCGAGCCCCCTTCGTCGACGATCCCCCTCCTCCTCGTCGTCGTCGATCGAGCGAGGGATGACCTCAAACAGCGCGGCGATGACCCCGGCGTTCGATGTCAGTAGTGAAGAAGACGGAGACGACGAGAGCGACGACGGGAATGACTCGACGGCGATCGCACGCAGCGGCACCGCCTCGGCGACCAAATTCCTCCTCCTCCTTCCTCCTCCTCCCCCCCCGCCAGCGAGAAGGAGCGCGCTGTCCACCCTCTCCTGCAGGTCCTGCGCCCCCTCTCTCGTGCACAGGTACTCCCGCAGGGCCTCGACCTCAACCGGGGAAGCAGCAGCAGCAGCAGCAGCGGAGGAGGAGGAGGAAGAAGACGCGCGCCTCTCCTCTCCGTCTTTCGACGACGACGCCGGCGACGGAGAGGGAGCCAGCTCCAGAAGGACCCAGTGCAGGGGCCTCTCCGCGGCAGAGGTGGCCCTCCTGAAGAACGCGCGCACCTTCCTCGCCGGCAGGGAGAAGCGCCTCGAGGTCGAGGAGAGGAGACCGATGGCTCGGAGGAAGAATGCGTGGAAGGGGTTCAGGGAGAGGAGGCGCGTCGTCGTCGACGCTCCTTCGTTGCCGGTGCGGGCGAGCGACGGGAGCAGCGAGGCTCCCTCTCCCTCTTCTCCTTCTTCTTCTTCTTCTTCCTCGGCAGCAGCAGCGAAAGCGCCGGTCCCCGTTCTCCTCCTTTTCCTCTCCGTTCGCTTCTTCGGCGGCGGGAGCGCGTGCGCGTGGGCGAGGACGGCGAGGTAGAGCAGGAAGGCGGGCGTCGCCCTGGCCGCCGTTGAGTGGAGTCCCAGCCTCGATGCCCAAAAGGAGACGCTCGCGCCGCCGCCGCCGCCGCTGCCGCCGCTGCCGCTCCCGCCTCCGCTCCCGCCGCTCTCGCCTTGCCCCCTTCCTCCTCCCTCGCAGCATCCGAGCCGCATCGTGGCCAGCCAGACGTACTGCGCGACGAGGAGCAGCTCCGACGCAGCCAGCGTCGAGAGCCAGAAGCGCCGC
>Ga0315287_10003494_pt1 | contig 15160 bp, 13 predicted proteins | sample YL17G11_0_MG_FD_205037 | JGI IMG/M metagenome (GOLD analysis project Ga0315287, IMG submission 205037) | Sediment microbial communities from Yellowstone Lake, YNP, Wyoming, USA - YL17G11_0 | ecosystem: Environmental > Aquatic > Freshwater > Lake > Sediment | place: USA: Wyoming | collected... | reverse complement strand
TGCGCGACGGGAGTCAGTCGCTCGGCCTGGGAACGTTGCTCGTGCAGGCCTGCGTCGAAGAGGCGCAACGCCTGGGCCTGAAGCGTGTATTCGCCTTGACGATGAAGCCCGCCTTCTTCGAGAAGATGGGCTTTGCCCGGGCCGACGTCATGACCCTTTCGCGCAAGGTCTGGAACGAGTGCTATCGCTGCCCCAAGTTTATGGCCTGCGACGAAATAGCGATGGTCGTCGAGGTATAGCAATGGAGGCCCCTCGTGCCCGACGATGAGGCGCGGGTCCCGCGCGTCCTGAAGAGCGAGCGCCCGTACAAGGGGCACCGCATATCGGTCCGTGTCGATAGTGTTGCCTGGGCATCCGGGCCAAGCGCAATCGAAGTCGTCGAGCATCCGGGCGCGGTCCTGCTCATCGCGCTCGACGACGATGACAACGTCTTCATGGTGCGTCAGTACCGCCATCCCGTCGGCCGCGTCCTCCTGGAGTTGCCGGCGGGCACAATCGACGAGGGTGAAGAGCCCGAGGTATGCGCCGTGCGGGAGCTGCGGGAAGAGACTGGCCAGAGGCCACGCAGCCTCGAAAAGCTCGACGGCTTTTTCCTTGCGCCCGGCTACTCGACCGAGTACATTCACCTCTTCCTGGCGACCGACCTCGAGGAGGCGCCGCTCGACACCGGCGAGGAAGAAGACCTGCGCGCCGAACTCATCCCCTTCATCGAAGCGCTGCGCCTCGTCGACAACGGCGAGATCCGCGACGCGAAGTCGATAGCCGCGCTCCTTCTCTTTCAGAGACGGCGCGGGATCGCTTGACAAACGCCTGTCGACGCATTTCCCGTTCGATGATTCAGGATCGTCTGCCTGCCATCGCGAGGCCTCGCTCCGCTCGGCCCTCCTCGGACTCCGATCGACTCCCTCTCACCGCGCTCTTCTGGAGATTAGCACATAAGCTCACTTTGCCCTATCATATACGCGTTCCGAGTCCTCAAGCCCTCGGGTCGCCTCGCGTTCGACCCCGGCGGCCGTCTAGAGAGCCAGAACGACATGCACGACGTCCTCGTAATAGGAGCGGGTCTCGCTGGAATGCGCGCTGCCCTCGAAGTCGCGCGTGCCGGCGTCGACGTCGCCCTCCTTACTAAGGTCTATCCCCTGCGAAGCCACTCCGTCGCCGCTCAGGGAGGCATCAACGCCGCCCTCGGCGACGATGACTCCTGCGAGAAGCACGCCTACGACACCGTCAAGGGCAGCGACTACCTCGGCGACCAGGACGCCATCGAAGCCATGTGCAACGAAGCGCCGGGCGACATCATCGAGCTCGAGCACATGGGCACCGTCTTCGACCGCAAGCCTGATGGCCGCATCGCTCAGCGGCCCTTCGGCGGCGCCGGCTTCCCCCGCACCTGCTACGTCGCCGACATCACCGGACAGGCGCTCCTCCACATCCTGCACGAGCAGACCCTCAAGCTGAACGTCCGCACCTACGACGAGTGGTTCGTCACGTCACTCATCGTCGAAGACGGGCGATGTCGCGGCGTCGTCGCTATGAACATGCACAACGGCGACATCGAAGCCCTGCCGGCGAAGGCAATGATACTGGCTGCGGGCGGTTTTGGCCGCATCTACACGCCGACGTCCAATTCGCTCATATCGACCGGCGACGGCCACGCCCTGGCCTATCGCGCCGGTGTGCCACTCATGGACATGGAGTTCGTCCAGTTCCATCCCACTACCCTCAAAGAAAGCGGCGTGCTGATAACCGAAGGAGCGCGCGGCGAGGGCGGCTACCTGCTGAACTCCGAAGGCGAGCGCTTCATGGCTCGCTACGCCCCGAACAAGATGGAGCTCGCCGCCCGCGACGTCGTCTCCCGCGCCGAGCAAACCGAGATCGACGAGGGCCGCGGCGTCGACGGCTGCGTCCTCGTGGACCTCCGTCACCTGGGCGCGAAGAAGATCAACGAGCGCCTCTTCCAGATTCGAGAGCTGGCGCTCGATCTCACCAATACCGATTTCATCAAGGCGCCCGTGCCCGTGCGACCCGGCATGCACTACGCCATGGGCGGCGTCAAGACCGACGCCACCGGCGCCTCGCCCGTTGAAGGGCTCTTCGCTGCCGGCGAATGCGCCTGCGTCAGCGTCCACGGCGCCAACCGGCTGGGCGGAAACTCGTTGCTGGAGACCATCACCTTCGGCAGGCGCTCCGGCAAGGCGGCGGCGGAGTACGTTGTCGGTCAACCCGCCGCATCACTGCCTCCGACGGCGACAAAGACGGACGTCGAAAACATCAGCGAGCTCCTCGCCCGGCCGTCGAACGGCGAACGCATGGCGGACCTCCGCGCCGAGATGGGGGCGGCCATGAACAAGGGCGTTGGCATCTTCCGCACAAAGGAAGGAATCGCCGAGGCCCTGGCCAAGGTGCGCGAACTGAAGCAACGCTGGCGGAAGGTACCCGTCGAGAACAAGGGGAAGACCTTCAACTTCGAGCTGCTCTCGGTCATCGAGCTCGGCTTCATGATCGACCTCGCGGAAGTGATAGCCCTCGGCGCCCTCCAGCGCGAAGAGAGCCGCGGTGCCCACTCGCGTCGCGACTTCCCGGAGCGCGACGACACCGTCTGGATGAAGCACACGCTAGCCCACAAGGCACCCGACGGCCCGCGACTGGACTACGCTCCCGTAGCCAAGACGAAATGGGAGCCGGAGAAGAGAGTGTATTAGTGGAAGCGAAGATCAGGGTGCGCCGCTACGACCCATCGTCGGACGGCGTAGCCCGATACCAGACCTACAGCGTCGAAATGCCGCAGTCGGCGACGGTGCTCGACACCCTCCTGGCGGCTCGCGAGCGTCTCGACGGCTCACTGGCCTTCCGCTGCGCCTGCCGGAGCGCCATCTGCGGATCCTGCGCCATGCGCGTCAACGGCCAGTCGCGTCTCGCCTGCAAGACGAAGATCATCCAGGCGTCACCGAACGGACGGCCCGTCACGCTGGAGCCGCTCGCCAACCTGCTCGTGTTCAAGGACCTCGTCGCCGACATGGCTCCCTTCTACGACAAGATTCGCGCCATCGTCCCCTGGCTCGCTGCCGATCCGGCGAAACGGCCGGCCATCGGCGAGTACATCGTCGACGCCTCGCGTTCCACAAAGCTGTCGCAGTTCGCGGCCTGCATCCAATGCGGCGCCTGCTACTCCGCCTGCCCCGTCGTCGCCATCGACGACCGCTACCTGGGCCCGGCCGCCCTGGCCAAGGCCTATCGCTACTGCCATGACCCCCGCGATGACGCTCAGGCGGAGCGCCTATCGCGTGTGGCGCAGGAGCGCGGCCTCTGGCGCTGTCATACGATATTCAGTTGCGCCGAGTGGTGCCCTAAGGGCGTCAACCCAACGGAAGCGATTCAGAACCTGAAGAAGCTGACCATGCTGAAGCGACTGGGCTTCGGCCACTGAGAGGCGCGAATGTACAAGCCAGCCGACGCGCAATTTCAGGCAAAGGCGATGCGGACGGGCACGGCCGCGTGGGCCCTCCAGCGCCTGTCAGGGCTATTCCTCACCATATACCTGATAACCCATCTCATCGTCATCGGCACGGTGGTCAGGGGCGAGGGCTCCTTCGACAGCATGCTGGAGAACTTCGAATCGACGCCGTTTCTCGTGCTGGACGCCGGCCTGGTGGGCGTCGTCGCCTTCCATGGCCTCAATGGACTACGACTGATCCTGCTCGACTTCGCCGTTGGGCTGAAGTATCAGAAAGCGCTGTTCTGGGCGTCGTGGGTGATGGCTGTCGGCGTATTCGCCGCAATGGTCGTCGCGGCGCGCAACCTGTTGTAGGACAATGACACAGACGATGGATGCTCAACAAGCAGTGACGCCGGTCACCCCGACAACGCCTTGGTCGTTCCTCGGCTCCGGCTTCCTCGCCTGGCTCCTCCAGCGAGTGACCGCCATCGGCCTCGTCGTCCTTCTGCCGATTCATATCGTCATCAACCACTTGGCCAACATCTCGAAGGTCGAAGAGGGCATCCTCCCCGGCCTCGTCGTCTTTTCCGACGTCGTCGAACGGTTCGAATCCCCCGTCTACTGGGTCGTCGATGTCCTGCTGCTATCCTTCGCCCTCTACCACGGCCTAAACGGCGTCCGCAACGTGGCGATGGACTACGGATTGCGCGGAGCGGGAGAGAAAGTAGTCACGGGGGCGCTCTCGCTGGTGGGCCTTGCCGCCTTCGCCTTCGGAATCGCCACCCTCGCCGCCTTCATCGACTGAGCGCCACATGCCGGACATCGTGCCTGAGATCTACTTCGCTTACGCCTCCAATATGGACCCAAAGACGTTCCAGCGGCGCTGCCCTGGAGCGAAGGCTTTGGGACGGGCACGATTGCCGGGCCACCGGCTTGCGTTTACTCGCTACTCGCGTCAGCGTCGCGGTGGCTCTGCGGATATAGTGGTCGACGCTTCGTCAGAGGTTTGGGGCGTGCTCTACGAGATCGACGACGCCTGTCTCGCCAGTATGGACAAGGTGGAAGGCGTGCCGACGGCCTATCGGCGGGAGTGGGTCACGGTCTTCGCCGCTCAAGGCCAACGTTTGGAGGCGATCACCTACATTGCGAACAAGATGGGAGAATTCCTGCCAGGCAAGGCCTACTTGGAGGTGATCATGCGTGGCGCCAGGGCGCACGGCCTGCCTGCCGAGTACATCCGAATGTTGGAGCAGAGCGAGACGGTGCTATAGACCGCCGCCGTTCGACCCCTCGGCGCTCTCTTCGACTGGCACGTAGCTCCCCAGGCGGTCGCGAAGCTGATAGCGCGCCTTCCCCTGCTCCAGGAGGTCGTTCCCGTACATATCGTTGACCACCACCACCGGGAAATCCTCCACCTCCAGCCGTCGAATCGCCTCCGTGCCCAGGTCTTCGTACGCCACGACTTCAGCGCTCTTGATCCGCTTCGACAGCAGGGCGCCCGTGCCGCCGACGGCCAGGAAATAGACCGCCTTGTGCTTCTTGATCGCCTCCCGCACCGTGCGGTCGCGGCCGCCCTTGCCGATGGCGCCCTTCAGACCGTGCTCGAGCAATCGCGGCGTGTACGGGTTCAGGCGCATCGACGTCGTCGGTCCCGCGGCGCCGATGACGCGACCCGGCCGCGCCGGCGTCGGCCCGACATAGTAGACGACCTGTCCGCGAATGTCGACCGGCAGCGATTCGCCCTTGTCCAGCGCTTCGATCAGGCGCTTGTGGGCAGCGTCGCGGGCCGTGTAGATGACCCCGCTCAGGCGCACGTGATCGCCGGCGTGCAGCTTCTCGATCGTTTCGTCGGTCAGTGGCAAACGTACGTCGATGCTCAAGGCGGTTCTCCTATAGCTCCGCTTCCTTGATGCGGGCGCTGTGGCATTGCATGTTGACGGCGACCGGCAGCGCCGTGATATGCGTCGGGAACGTCTCAACGTGCACGGCGAGAGCGGTATTCCTGCCGCCGACCGCCTGCGGGCCGAGACCGAGCGCGTTCACCTTCTCCAGCAGCTCGCGTTCCAGGTCCGCCGTCTCTTGATCGGCGCTTGGCTCCCCGACGCGACGCGTAATCGCCTTCTTCGCCAGCGCCATGCAGTACTCCGCGCTGCCGCCGATTCCAACCCCAACGACCAGCGGTGGGCAGGGATTGCCGCTCGCTTGTTCGACGGCGCGAAGAACGAAATTGACTACTCCTTCGCGTCCGTGGCCCGGCAACAGAATGCACATCCGGCTCATGTTCTCGCAGCCGCCGCCCTTGGGCATCGTCTTGATGCGCATCCGGTCGCCGGCGACCAGTTCGACGTGAATGACCGCGGGCGTGTTGTCGCCCGTGTTCTTGCGCGCCGAAAACGGCTGGACGACCATCGACTTCCGCAGATAGCCCTCCGTATAGCCCTTAGCCACGCCTCGATTGACCCCCTCCTCCAGCGTCCCGCCGACAATGTGCGTCTCCTGGCCCAGCTCTACGAACACGACCGACGTGCCCGTGTCCTGGCAGAGCGGGATCATCTCGGCGGAGGCCAGCCGCGCGTTCTCCAGGATCTCTTCCAGCGCCTGCCGTCCCAGCTCCGATTCCTCGCTCTCCCGGGCGCGTTCCAGCGCCGCGACGACGTCGTCGGGCAGGTTGTGCGTGGCGTCAATGAACAGCTCCGCCACCTTCTCGCTGATTTGATCGACATGAATGTCTCTCACGTCGGACCTTCTCTCTACTTCAATCCACTCGTGTCGACTCGCTCCTAGAGCCCGGTTACCTTCGTCACCTCTCGCACCGACGCCGCTGAGCGCTCGAACATCTGGCGCTCGTCGTCCGTCAGCTTGATCTCGATGATCTGCTCGACGCCGCGGGCGCCCAGCTTCACCGGCACTCCCATGAAGACACCGCTGACGCCGAACTCGCCCTCCAGGAAGACGGAGCACGGCAGCACGCGCTTGCGGTCCAGCAGCACCGACTCCACCATCTGGATCGTCGCCGCGGCCGGCGCGTAGTAGGCGCTGCCCGTCTTCAGCAGGCTCACGATCTCGCCGCCGCCCTTCTTTGTTCGCTCGACGAGGGCGTTTATGCGTTCGACAGGCATCAGCTCCGATATCGGGATGCCGCAGACGGTCGTATGGCGCACCAGCGGCACCATGTCGTCGCCGTGGCCGCCCAGAACGTACGCCTGCACGTCCTCCATCGACACGTCAAGCTCGCGGGCGATGAACGACCGGAATCGCGCCGCGTCCAGTACGCCCGACTGGCCGAAGACGCGCTCCCGCGGGAAGCCGCTCACCTTCTTCGCGACGTAGCACATGACGTCCAGCGGGTTCACGAACACTATGATGATCGCGTTCGGCGACTGCTTGACCGCCTGCTCCGTCACCGACTTGACGATCTCCGTGTTCGCCGTCACCAGGTCGTCGCGGCTCATGCCGGGAAGGCGCGGCTTGCCCGACGTGACGACGACGATGTCGGACCCGGCCGTGTCCTTCCAGTCGTTAGAGCCGACGATATGGCAATCGAAGCCGACAACCGGCGCCGCCTGCGACATGTCGAGCGCCTTCCCCTGCGGGATGCCCTCGGCCACGTCCAGCAGGACGATGTCGGCAATGCCCTTCGGAGCAAGCTCGCGGGCCATCGCGCCGCCGGTCTGCCCCGCTCCGACTATAGTTACCTTACTGCGCAAGAGGTCATCCTTCCAAAATCGCGGAATAGCAGGTGAATCATCCCTGCAACGACTTCACATAACTCAGCCTGCCGCCCGCCAGCACGATCTTCGCCTGCTGCGTCGACAGACCGTGTCTCGCTTCGAACTCATAGCCCTGCGTGCGGTTGCGCACACGAACCGTGTCGCTCGCCTCGATAGCATCGCGCACCGCCTCGATTTCCACCTCGTCGCCCTGAGCGATGCGCTCGTAGTCGCCCTCGTCGACGAAGACCAGCGTCAGAATGCCGACGTTCACCAGGTTGGCGCGATGGATGCGCGCAAACGACTTCGCCAGGACGGCCCGCAGCCCCAAGTACATCGGCGCCAGGGCGGCGTGCTCGCGACTCGACCCCTGCCCGTAGTTGCTCCCCGCCACGACGACGGAACTGCCGGCGTCTTTCGCCCTCTTTGCGAAATCCGCGTCCACCTGTTCGAAGACGTGCTCCGCCATCGCCGGTATGTTCGAGCGCAGCGGCAGCAGCTTCGAGCCGGCGGGCATGATGTGATCGGTCGTGATGTCGTCGGCGACCTTCAAGATGACCGTCGCCCGCAGCGTCTCGGGAAGCGGCTCGCCGCGCGGCAACGGCTTGATATTGGGGCCTCGCATTACCTCCACGTCCTCCGGCTTCTCCGGCGGCGGAATGATCATGCGGTCGTCGACATTGAACTTGCGCGGCAGCCACACGCGGGGCGCCTCGCCGAGATCGCGCGGGTCGGTGATGACGCCGCTGAGCGCCGAAGCCGCGGCAACGAGGGAACTGCACAGGTAGACGCGGTCGTCGCGCGTGCCGCTTCGACCCGGAAAGTTGCGATTGAACGTGCGCAGCGACACCGTATCCGTCGCCGGCGACTGCCCCATGCCGATGCACGGCCCGCACGACGACTCCAGCACGCGAAAACCCGCCGCGATGACGTCGGTCAGGGAGCCGCTCTCGGCCAGCATCAGCATCACCTGGCGCGTGCCCGGATTGACTGCGGCGCTGACACCCGGGGATACCAGCTTGCCCTTCACAATCGCCGCCACCATCGTCAGGTCGAGGTACGACGAGTTGGTGCAACTGCCAACGATTACCTGCGTCACCTCCGTGCCCGCGACCTCACGCACCGGCACGACCTTGTCCGGGCTCGACGGCAGCGCAATCAGCGGCTCCAGCGCGCTGAGGTCGATTTCGATGACTTCGTCGTATTCGGCGTCGGCGTCCGCCGACAGCGGTCTCCACGCCGATGCGCGTTGCTGTGCAAGCAGATATTCCTGCGTTCGTTCGTCGCTGGGGAAGATCGAGCTCGTCGCGCCCAGCTCCGCGCCCATGTTCGTGATAGTTGCCCGTTCCGGCACGCTGAGGCTTGCGACGCCTTCACCACCGTACTCGAACACGCAGCCGACGCCGCCCTTCACCGTCAAGCGACGCAGCATCTCCAGAATCACGTCCTTCGCCGAAACCCACGGACGCAATCGCCCCATCAGCTCGACGCGTATGACCCGCGGCATGACAAGATGCAAGGGTTCGCCGGCCATCGCCATCGCCACGTCGAGGCCGCCTGCCCCTATCGCCAGCATGCCGGCGCCGCCGCAGTTCGGCGTGTGGCTGTCGGAGCCGAGGAGCGTCTCGCCGGGAGCGCTGAACCGCTCCAGATGGACCTGATGGCAGATGCCGTTGCCCGGCCGCGAAAAGTAGATGCCGTGTCGTGCGGCAAAGCTCTGGAGAAAGCGATGGTCGTCGGCGTTCTCGAAACCCGTCTGGAGCATGTTGTGGTCGACATAACTGACCGAGAGCTTCGTGCGGACGCGCGGGATGCCCATCGCCTCAAATTGGAGATAGGCCATCGTGCCGGTCGCGTCCTGCGTCAGCGTCTGATCGATCCGCAGCGCGATCTCGCTGCCGGCGACGGGCTCGCCGTCGACGAGATGCTCCTCGATGATCTTGCGGGTCAGGCTCTTGCCCACCGACTGGCTCCGAATGGGGATGTGAACGCTTCAAAGCCAATTATACGGCGACTACGGCGTTAGCCCAACTCCGGCTCGCGATGAGACGGCTGGTGTCCTAACGCGCTCCCCGTTGCTTTGTGCAACGTCCGAGACACGCGCTCGCTGCCGACGCCGACTCGCCTCCGGCGGCTTCGCTGACCGTCTCCGATTCGTGTAGTAAACTGGAGCGTGCAATGCCCGACTTCAAACTCGTCTCCGACTTCCAGCCCACCGGCGACCAGCCGCAAGCCATCGACGCCCTCGTCGAGGGACTGACGCGCGGCTACAAGCATCAGACCCTTCTCGGCGTTACCGGCAGCGGCAAGACCTTCACCATGGCCAGCGTCGTCGCCCGCGTCCAGCGGCCGACCCTCGTCCTCGCGCCCAACCGCACCCTTGCCGCACAGCTCGCCTCCGAGTTCAAGGACTTCTTCCCGGAGAGCGCCGTCGAGTACTTCGTCAGCTACTACGACTACTACCAGCCCGAGGCCTACGTCCCCCGCACCGACACCTACATCGCCAAAGACGCCGACATCAACGATGAGATCGACAAGCTGCGCCACGCCGCCACGCGCGCCCTCTTCGAGCGACGCGACGTCCTTATCGTCGCCTCCGTGTCGTGCATCTACGGCCTCGGCGAGCCGGAAGAGTACCACAGCTTCACGCTCACCTTCCGCACCGGCGAGCCCTTCGACCGCGGCCGTGCCGTCCGCCGTCTCGTCGACATGCAGTACGACCGCAACGACATGACGCTGACCCGCGGCCACTTCCGGCTTCGCGGCGATTCCCTGACCGTCATGCCCGCCTACGAGGAGACCGCCGTCCGTATCGACTTCCTCGACGACAAAGTGGAGCGCATCCTCGAGCTCGACCCCCTCACCGGCGAGCTTCTGGCCGAGCGTGACCACGTCGACATCTTCCCCGCGAAGCACTTCGTGACCTCGCACGACAAGCTTATGGGCGCCATAGCGGGCATCGAGCAGGAGCTTGAAGAGCGCCTCGCCGAGCTGCGAGCGCAGGACAAAATCCTGGAGGCGGCGCGGCTGGAGGAGCGCACCAACTATGACCTGGAAAGCCTGCGCGAGGCCGGCTACTGCTCCGGCATCGAAAACTACTCGCGCCATCTCGCCGCCCGCGCGCCGGGCAGCACGCCATGGACGCTGCTCGACTACTTCCCCGACGATTTCCTGATGTTCATGGACGAGTCGCACATCGGCGTGCCCCAGGTGCGCGGCATGTACTTCGGCGACCTCTCGCGCAAACAGACGCTCGTCGACTACGGCTTCCGCCTGCCTTCCGCGCTCGACAACCGCCCGCTCAACTTCCACGAGTTCGAGGAGCACATCGACCAGGTCGTCTACGTCTCCGCGACGCCGGGCCCGTACGAGCGCGAACACAGCCGGCAGACCGTCGAGCAGATCGTGCGGCCCACGGGCCTCATCGACCCGTCCGTTGAGGTGAAGCCGACCACCGGCCAGATCGATGACCTCATCGAACAGGTGCGACTGCGCGTGGAGCGCGGCCAGCGCGTCCTCGTCACGACGCTGACTAAGAAGATGGCGGAGGACCTCGCCGACTACCTGATCGAGATGGGCGTCCGCACCCACTACCTGCACTCGGAGATCGATACCCTGGAACGCGTCGAGATCCTGCGCGACCTTCGTGTCGGCGTGCACGACGTTGTCGTCGGCATCAACCTGCTGCGCGAAGGCCTCGACCTGCCGGAGGTCAGCCTTGTCACCATCCTCGACGCCGACAAGCAGGGCTACCTGCGCTCTCGCGATTCCCTCATCCAGACCATCGGCCGCGCCTCACGCCACATCGACGGCCACGTCATCATGTACGCCGACGCCGTCACGGAATCGATGCGCCAGGCCATCGACGAGACCTACCGCCGCCGTCGCATCCAGATCGCCTACAACGAGGAGCGAGGCATAACGCCGCAGGGCATTCGCAAGGCCATACACGACATAACAGATCGCGTGAAGAAGGTGGCGGAGGAGAGGGCGACCTACACCGTGGGGGCCATTCCGAAAGAGGAGATGCCGCGAATAATCGCCGACCTGGAAAGCCAGATGAAGGCGGCCGCCAAGCAGTTGGAGTTCGAGCGGGCGGCGCTCCTCCGCGACGAAATCGTCGAGCTGCGCAAGCAGCTACTCGGCGATGCGGACGCCCTCCACGACTTCGCCGCTGCCGCCGGCCGTCCCGGGCCGCTCTTCAAGAACGGCGCTCGCCGTGGCCGTCGCCCCTACCGCCGCTGACGGATGAAGCGGCCCTTCCAACGCCATCCGCCCAGAATAGCGCTGCCTCCAATGCTTGCCGCCAGTACGGCCAGCAAGAGGCCTGTTGATCCATTCTCATTGGGTTCTGCCTCCGGGGCATCCGGAAGCTCGGCTACGCCGCCTACCGGCCCTCCTACAAGAATAGAAGCCGGAAATTCTGGCCCGCATGGACAAGGGTAACCTCTGGCCTCGCAGGTGTTGGCCGCCATCAGCGCTTCGTCGGCGGCGTCTATATTGCCGTCCTTGTTGACATCGAAGATCGGGTCCGAGTCCGAAGGCGGGATCACGATCGGGATGCCGGTGATCCGCGCATGGACGTAATCTACATCGATCATGTCCGCGCTGCGGTTCCCATCGATATCCATAATCTCCAGCCAGTCCGGACAGCCATCGTCATCTGAATCCGTTGACGACGGATCAGTGCCGTAGCCCTTGACCTCGATGTCGTCATTGATGCCGTCGCTGTCCGTATCCCTGTTGTTGGGATCGGAGTTAAAGACGTATGTCTCCGCGTAATCCTCAAGGCAGTCGCCGTCGCTGTCGGTGCCGGACACGCCGCCGCAGCGGGGTTTACTGCCGGCGTTGCCCGGATTAGATCCGAGCAGGCATTCCACGCCGTCGATCACTCTGTCGCCGTCCGTATCGGCGATCAGCCGATTGGTTGGGGAGATGGGCCACGCCCAGCACCCGGCAGGCTCGACCACGTCCGGGAATTTGTCGTTGTCATCGTCATCATCGCAGTCGTTGCCGTCGCTGTCCTGCTTCGGGTTGCTCGCGAACCCGTTCATCCAGGAGCCGTTCAGCCGGAGCCCGTCCGTGTTGGTCTGGTCGGGATTGGAATTGATAGGGCAGTTGTCGTTGCCCCCTTCCATGGGCGGCGCGTACACTCTGCCCGCGCAGATGCCGTCGCCATCGCTGTCGTTGTTCGAATCGATGGGGCACGCGTCGCAGATATCGCCTATCTGGTCCTGATCGCCGTCAATTTGCCCCGTGTTCGCGATGTCCGGGCAGTTGTCCATGTGGTCCAGGATGCCGTCGCCGTCCGTGTCGATGCTCGGCGTGACGGTGGGAGTGGGCGTCGATGTCCGGGTGGGAGTTGGCGTGGGCGTCCTGGTGGGGGTGCGAGTTGGTGTTCGAGTGGGTCGGCGAGTGGCTGTGGGCACCGGTGTGGGAGTCTCGATATCGATGGAGCAGGCGAGAACACCACCCGGGTTCTGGACAACCTCCACAACATCTGTCCGGTGCTCCGGGACAAGGCCGCACCATGTTCTCATAGCGCCATTCTCGAACTCCTGGAGGAGCATGATGTCATAGGCACAGCCCGTAGTTGCGATCTCGCCGATCGGGTAGCCGATGTGGTAAATGCATGTCTGACCAGCGCAATTATGCTCATAGGCATACCAGAAGGTGCCGTAAATCCAGTGCGGATCGCGCCCATAGCCCTGCATTATCGCATTTTGACCGAAGGTGGGACTGGTGAAGTTCTGGGCAACACCGCCATAGGACCCAGCGGTCCAGAGATGCACCCACCAGCCGGCACCGTAGCCATAGGGGTCCCATGTAACGCCAACCGTATCGTAGCCGCCGTAGTCCTCGAACGCATCAGTGAAATCGCTAAAGAAGGTGTCGTCAAGCCCCGTCGACTCGTAGCATGGCGGGCCGCAGCCATCGCCGATGCCCGCGTTGTCACTGCGATAGTCATCCAGCCCTATGTCGATTTCATCGGAGAAACCGGCAAGAGGAAATATAGGGACATTCTCGCCCGAGTAGGGGCCAGTGGACATTCCGAAGTGAAGATGAACCCCGCAGCCCGGGCACCCCGTCTCTCCGCTGAAGCCGATCAACTGCCCTTGATACACATCATCCCCGACATTCGGATAAGCGCCAGGGTAGGCTAGGTGGAGATAATAGACATGATATTCAAGACCGTCTTCTTCCTGGATGGCTAGAAAGTAGCCAGCCCGACCGGTTGGAGGTTCGATGTAGCCCTTCCGGCTCACGACGCCGTGCGAGGATGACGAGTGCACCGGAAACCCCCCACCGATATCTATGTCATTGTGCTGCCAAGTATCGTAGTGCACTCCTTGATCGGGGAGTGTGGTGATCGTGTGCCACGCTCCCGCGCGCCACGGCCATTTCCGGTACTCGTCCGTGTGGGAGTTGAAGGCAGCCGTGTTTTGCTGGAATAGAAAGGCGTAGAAGACCGCGATGAGCGCTGGGCCCAAAGAAATAGCCAATAGAAGAGACAGTTTGCGCATGTCGGCTCTCCAACTGAGTCTCCAGGACTTGCGAGGCTCTACGGCAGAATCTGCAGAGTGGCGAGTATCTCGGTAATCGTGTCGCGCTGTCCATCCATGACCTCGTTCCTCGCGAACACACTGATTCCGAGTGCAGCCGAAGGTGGTTCACCCTTAGCAGTAGGCAGTGCTTGTCCGTCCGGACCCGTTGGCGGCTTCGCGTTGGGCAGTGGTACAAACACGCGAAGGCCGGCCCAGGCGCCGGAGGGACTGATGATGGCCTGATCCCAGTAAGGTTCAGGGTCAAATCTGTATTCACAAGTGACCGCGGGCAAACCCGCCACAGTATCGCCGGGCTTTGTCTCACAGCCTCCTTCCACGCTCGTGTCTGTCGTAATTGGAAACAGCGCGATCGTCACGAAATCCGCCTGGGGCTCGAGTGGCGCTTCCGCGGTCTTCCCGAGAGGCCGTGGGAACGCTTCAGGGCTGTAGATGAAGGCCTCACCATAGTGGAGAACCATGTTCGCTGTGCGTTCGCCAGTGCTCGGATCAGCCACGCCCCAGCCGGGAGGAACACAAATGCTGTAACCAGCCATGTCATCTGTAATCTGCCCCCAATCCAGAGGACATTCTTGTTTCTCAGGGAATGTGAAATCTGGTGGCAATGTTGGGATGACCGCAGGATAGCTAGGCTGTTCAGGTTTGCTCGGACCCGGCGTGGAGGGGGAGTCTGTCGCAGCACCCTTCGCGGTCGGTATAGCCCTTGTTTCGTCTTCCCCTGCAGTCGCTTGGTTGTCGCCTCCTCCCACTACCGTCAGCGCCGCTACCACCCCAACAGCGCCTACAAGCGCTGCCGCGGCAAAGGCTGCCACCCATTTCAAGTTCCATGTGCGCAGGTTCATCCTTATACCTCCCTCGCCTTCACGGGTGTGTTGTTCGTAATCATACACGCGATTTGACGGTTGTCAAGAGCTCCTTGAACGACAGGCGACAAGTTAACATACTATTTCCAGAAGAAGCCTGCCAAGAACGGCCCCCCTGTTTCTCACATGCCCCATGATAGAGCCTCCACCTTTTCCATTGCTTCACGCTTCCCTGACGCTTCCCCTGCGCTTCCACTACGAACGTGGTCGAGCAGCCAAGCCTGCCGTTGCCTTCTCACTTCCTCTCGTTTGACGAGCCCACCATCCCATGCTAACTTGAAATGTCAGGCCATCGCCGATGCCTGTCGCCGAGGAAGCGTATCATGCCGCCATCCGACCCTCTTTCCCCTCCAACCGGCACCGAGGACATCGACCACCACCTCGGCTCGCTCCTGCCCGCCGGCCAGTACAGCGCCACGCCGCCCACGCCCGTCATCTGCCCCAATTGCGGCGCCACTGTCTCCGAAGGCTCGCGATTCTGTGGCCAGTGCGGCCGCGCCCTCGGCCTGCCCATCCCCACAACCACCGAGACGACCGTCACCGTCCTCTTCACCGACATCCAGGGCTTCGCCGACCTCACCTCCTCCG
>Ga0315287_10003493_pt1 | contig 15160 bp, 7 predicted proteins | sample YL17G11_0_MG_FD_205037 | JGI IMG/M metagenome (GOLD analysis project Ga0315287, IMG submission 205037) | Sediment microbial communities from Yellowstone Lake, YNP, Wyoming, USA - YL17G11_0 | ecosystem: Environmental > Aquatic > Freshwater > Lake > Sediment | place: USA: Wyoming | collected... | reverse complement strand
CCCCCCTTCCCTCCCTCTTTCCCTCCCTCTACCCTTCCTGGATCACCGCGTGGACGGCCTCCGCGGCGGCGGCGGCGGCGGCGGACTCGCCCCGCCCCCTCGCGGCCAGCTTGAGCATGACGCTCCCGTCGGCGGTCGCCCCGAACGCGGCGCGGACGAGCACGTCGCCGGCGCCGGCGACCGCGCCGCACAGCAGCAGCGCGTGCGACCTCGCGTGCGGCGGAACCGCGTCGGAGCCCGCCGCGACGGCCAGCGGCGCCAGCGCGGCCGCCACGGCCTCGACGGCGCCCTCGACGCCGCGCTCGCGCTCCCCCAGCCCGTACTCGTCGACGACCTCCCCGGGCCCGCCGCCGCCGAACTCGTCCCAGGAGCGCGCGAAGTCGGCGACCAGGGGCAGGCCGCGCAGCGCGTCGCCGGGCCCGAGCGGCACGGCCTCGAGCGCGTACTCGTCGTCGTAGCCGTCCCCGGGCTCTGCCTCGCCCGTGGAGGGGTCGATCTCCCTGACGGCGAAGCGCAGCGTAGCCGGGAGGAGGGCGGAAGGGAGATGGGCGGGCGCGGAGGGGGGGGCGCCGTCCTCGGCGCCGGGGGGGGCGCCCTCGGATCGGGCGAGGACGACGTAGGAGGTCCCCGGAGCGCCATGCGGCAGGCTCGGGATCGCGACGGCGGCCTCGACGGCCCAGGCAGACCCGGCCGCGTCGACGTCGACGACGGCGCGCTCGAGGAGCTGCTCGGCCACAGTGTTGGCGCACTCGAAGGCCAGCACGACCTTGAGGCCGCCGCCGGCTTGGGCGGCGCTCCCCGGGGGAGACGGCGCGGCGAAAATGTGTTTGGTCAGCGAGACGCTGTACTCGGTTTCTTCCTCGGTCAGCCTCAGCGGGGCCGTCGAGGCCAGGGGGGCGCCCAGGTGGGCCAGGGCGGGCACGGCGGCGAGGGCCGCGGCGGCGGCGGCCGCGGCGGGGTGGACTCCCCCGGCGGCGGCGGCCGCGGAGTAGCTCGAGGCGGCGCTGCCCGCTCCTGCGCCGCCAAGGCCGCCGCCGCCGCTCGAGGACAGCAGGGACGCGTCGTCCGCCGCGGGCTGCGGCGGCGGGGCGTCCGCCGGGACCGAGTCGAGATCGAAGGGCACCGAGGCGTCTCCGTCGAGGTAGGCTGTGAGCGCTGCCTCGAGGGCGCGAGGGCCCACGGCGCGCGGGAGCTGCGGCGGCGGCGTCGGCGGCGCTCCCCCGTCTGCTGCTCCCGCGTGTGCTTCCGCCTCCCCTGCCGCCCCCTCCTTGGCGAGCTCGTCCAGCGCCAGCGCCGCCCTGTCCCTCACCTCGTCGTCCCCGTCCGCCAGGGCGCGCCGCAGGATCACGGCCACGCGCGGCCGCAGCCGCGGCAGGCTGCGCGCGAACGCCGCGAGCGACGACACCGCCGCGGCGCGCACCGCCGCGTTTTCGAGGATCACGCGGTTGTAGATGTGCCGCACGTACCTCTCCGGGTCCCTCGTCTGCGGCCCTTCGGCGCCCAGCAGGTGCAGCACCGCGGTCGACAGCGACGTGAACTCGCAGTCCTCGATGAACTCGCAGAGGTGGCCTAGGCCGGGCTCGCGCGCGTCGGGGATCGCGCGCACCAGTGACACAATCGCGTCGACAATCGCGCGCTTGTACTCGAGCCCTCCGTCCTCCCGCAGAGCGGAGGCCAGGAAGCCCATCAGCGCGCGGTGCTTGGCCGGGAACTTCAGGCACAGGACCCTGATGGCCGACACGAGTACGACGCGGAACTCGTCGCCGATGTCGCCCATCAGCGAGCCCACGTGCCCAAGCAGCCGCTCGACCATCCCGGCGCCGTCGGAGGGGCAGACGGTCTTCAAAAGCGTGGCTATCGCAAGCGTCGCGACGGAGCGGTTGGGGTCGGAGACGAGGGCCTCGAGGTCGGCGTTGGCCGGGGCGACGGCCTGCGGGTGCGGTCCCGCGGCGACAGCGGCGAGCGTGCGCACGGCCGCGAAGCGCAGTACGGGCCGCGAAGAGCGCAGGTAGATCTGCAAGACCGACACCGCCGGCGCGAGCTCACGCGCCGTCGCGCCGGGCATGCGAGCGACGGCCCTCGCGGCCTCGACGACGACCATCTCGGCGCGGTTACGCATGCAGCCGTCGAGGAACTCGAAGTAGGGGCGGGGCTCCCCGGAGGAAGAGGAAGAAGAGGAAGGCCCGGCCTCGGCGATGACCTGCGCGGCGAAGCGCACCAGCAGCACCTGCGCGAGCGGCGAGCGCGGGCCGCCCGCCCTCACGAGCGAAGAGACCAGCTTCGCGACCGCGAGCCTGTCCCCGGCCCTCAGGGCGTGCGACAGCGCCAGCGCGTGGAACTGAACCATGGGGTGGCGCGACTGCGCGGCCTCGCCGATCTCGGGGGCCCAGCGGCGGACGACGTCGCCGCCGACGGACGAGGAGGAGGAAGCGCCTCCTCCCGCGGCGGCGGCGGCGCTCCCTCCCGCGGGAGGCGCCAACAGGTGCGCGGCCGACACCAGCACCGCCGACGCCACCGCGGGCGCCTTGTCGACCACTGCCTGCTTCAGGTACCGCTCGATCTGCGCCAGCAGCCCGGCGTCGGCGATCGAGGCGAGCACCCGGATCGCGTTCGCGCGGTAGAGGTCGACGGGCGAGTTCATGTCCTTCATCAGCGAGCTGGTGATGATGATGACCTCGTCCGGCCCGGGGCAGACGTCCTTGATGACGAGGTAGACCATGCGGCGCAGGGCGGGGTCCCGAGCCTGGAACAGCTTGGTCACGCTGAAGAAGACCTCGGAGCTCTCCTTCTTCGTCAGCGTCTCGCCCTGGACGAGCAGGTAGAGCAGCTTGGTGATGACCTGCTGGCAGCGGCGGGCGTCGACGTGGGCGTCGTTGAAGCAGCGGGCGTCCTGGAGGGCGGCGCCCTTTTCGATGCCGTAGAAGGGGGAGTACTCGACTGGTGTTGTTGTTGTTGATTTTGAGAGAGAGGGTTGGAAGGAGGGGAAGGAAAGAAGGTGGAGGTGAGGAGGAGTGGGAAGAAGAGGTCGAGAGAGTCCATTGGGAGGCATCATCGGCGCAGCAAGTTGCTTTCTCTCTCTCTCTCTCTCTCTCTCTCTCTCTCTCTCTCTACTTCTTCATCTCTTCCTTTCGTTTTCGCGCTGCTCTGAATCGCAGAGAGAATCAGTGGCGCGACGTCGTTCAGTGCTTAATTCGGAGCTGAGAACGAGGGAGCGAAGGTGGGAGAACAGAGAGGCGCGAAAGAGAAGAAGACGAGGAAAGAAATCGCGTCTTTTTTTTCTTGGCCTCCCGTTCCGCTGCGCCTCGCGACGTCGTTGCGAGCACTATTTCGGGCAAACACCGCCCCCGCGATGATGGAAAGGCCCCCGAGAGATATTTCACGCGCTTGATTGGAATCTCCCCGGGGGGCGAAAGCAGGAGGGGAAAGGGCCTCTTCACCCTTTCTCCTTTGGGCGTGACTGCGCGATCGACATTGAAAAGAGAGAGAGAGAGAGAGAGAGAGAAAAAAAAACTCAGTCTTCATTCTGTACTCCAAGACGCACTCTCATCGACGTCCTCGTCTTTTTTCTCGGTGCGCAGGGGCGCGGACGAATCCTGGGCCGTGGAAGCCATGGCGGAAAAAGTGGAGAGAGAAGGAGAAGGAAGAGGCTTCTTCTTTCTTTCTTCTCTCTTTTTTTTGCTTCTCGGCGACCGATGCTTCGAGGGGGGGAAATTTTCCTCCGAAAGTGAAGCAAAAAAATGAGGCATCGGCTCGGCTCACTCACTGCCTCCAACTTTCTTTCGAGGAGAGAAAACGAAGACGAGCCCACTACTCTCTTCTCTCCTTTTGCCCCCTTTTTTCCAATTCTAAGGCGCTGTCCGAGAGAGAGAGAGAGAAAGAGAGATATAACATCTCCTTCTCGTCACGATGGCGGACACAGTGCGGTGCGTGTCGTGGATTCTCTCGAGAGCTGCTGAAGCTTTCGAGAACGCTCTCGCATCTGCCGAAACGTCGACGGCGACGACGGCGACGACGACGGCTGCGTTCGCTTCCGACGCCGTCCCGCTTCCATGCCCTCCGGCGCCTTCTCCCTCTCACTCTTCCTGCCGTGCGATTCCGTTGACCTGCTCTACGCTGCCGTGCCAAAATTGACCATAAAAGACTCCCTTTCCCTTGCGGAAGGTCCCACATGCTGATGTCTCATTGGAACTAGCCGCCGACGCTGCTCTTCTTTGCTTCAACCCGCTCTCTCTCACTCACTCCCTCGACCCTCTCCTTTTTTCCTTCCAAAAACCCCACTCTTTCTCTTAAAAAAAAAAAAAAAAAGCTACCTCATGGAGGACATGGTCCCCGAGCTCCAGAGCTACGTCTCCCAGGGCTACTTCTCTAAGGACGAAACCCGAACAATCGCCAGCGCGAGGCGCGACCACGAATACCGACTGAAGCGCCGGGCGCCGCTGCTTCCCGATTTCCTGCGGTACATCGAGTACGAAAGCGCCGTCGCCGAGCTCGTCCGCTCGCGCCGCAGGGCGATGCCTCGTGCGGACAGGCCGAAGAAGGCGCTCGCGGACCGGGCCGGCGACCGCAGGATCCACTTTGTCTATGCGCGCGCCTGCCGCAAGTTCCGCGGCGACCTGTCGCTGTGGTCGAGCTGGCTGGGTTTCTGTGCGCGCTCCGGGTCGAGGAGGCGCGGCGGGCGCGTCGCGGCGTCGGCGCTGGCCTTGCACCCGCGGGAGCCGGCGCTTTGGGCCGCCGCCGCGGCGTGGGAGTACGGAGGCGGAAGCGTCATCGACAGCGAGGGAGGCGGAGGCAAGAGGCGCAGGGCCAAGGACGCCGGCAGCAACCCGGCCGCGGCGCGCGCGCTGATGCAGCGCGGGCTCCGCGCCTGTGGGGGGGCCTCGGGCGACCCGCTTTGGGCCGAGTACCTGCGGCTGGAGCTGGCGTACGCGGCGACGCTGAGGGCGCGGAGGGAGGTGCTCGGGGTCGCCTCCGGCGGGAAGGAAAGCGAGGAGAAGAAGAGGAGGGAAAAGGGCGGCGAGAGCAGTGGCGAGAGCACTGGCGAGAGCGAGTCTGACGATGAAGAGCTCGCCCTTTCCGACACCGACGGCGAAGGGGCGGAGGAGGGGGGGGCAGCAGCCCCGGCTTCGAAGAGGCGGCGGAAGAAGGAGGACGAGCCGACAGAAGGAGCGGCAGCAGCAGCAGCAGCAGAGACGGCTCCTCCCGCGGGGGGGGAAGAGGCCGACGCCGCGACGCGGGCCGTCCTCGACGGCCACGTCGCTGCCGTCGTCGCGCGCTCGGCCGTCGCCGCCGACCCGGGCAACCTCGGCCGGCGCCTCCGCCTACTCTCGACTCTGCAGGGAGGCGGGGGGGCGAGCGCAGGCGCCCCCGATATCGCGCTCCTCTCCCTGCCGGGGGCGCGCAGGGCCGCGGCGGAGCTCTACGCGGGGCTTGCCGAGGACTTCCCCGGCGACCCGAGGGCCAGGGCCGCGCTCGCGAGAAGGGCCGTCGCCGAGGCGACGCTGAGGGGTCCCCCTTCTCCCGCCTCGGGCGAGTCGGCCCTCCGCGAGTCCCTCGCTGCCTTTGATGCCGCCGTCTCCGAGCTCCCCGTCGAGGGGATGTTCGACGAGCTCGTTTCCTTCCTGAGGGAGAGGCTCGCCGAGGCGCAGAGGGAAGCAGCGGCGGAGGGAGCCCCGAAGACGCCCGCGACGCCGCCGCCGCGGGCGGCGGCGAGCAGGCGCGGGCAGGGGCAGCAGCAGCGGCAGGCCCCCTCCATCACGCCTTCGACAACGATCGAGCTCCTCAACAAGAGGCTCGAGCGCGCCTGCGCGGCCGCTGCCGAGGCCGGACTCGCTTCCGAAGGCGTTTTACTCGAGTGGCCGCAGGCCGCGCTACGCCGCTGCCGCGTCCGCGCCGCGCTCGAGGCGGCCGAGCGCGCGACGCGCCCTTCGAGCTCCTCTTCCTCCGCTGCTCCCTCCTCTTCCGCCGCCGTGTGGCGCGCGAGGCTGGCCCTCATGGGTACGCTCGCAGCCGCCTCCTCAAAAGCTAACGGGAATAAGGACGAGAACCTTTGGGCCCAGCTCGCGCGGGCGACGGCTGAGGGCGCCGCCGCCGTCGAGGCCGCCGAGGCGAGGAAGTCGTCGGCCGCTGCCGTCGGCGCGGCGGCCGCTGCGGCGCCGCTGTGGAGGGAGGCCTTTTCTGCGATCGCGAGGGCAGCACCCGCCGAGGCCGGCAGCAAGGCTGCCTCCGAGGCTGCTTCCGAGGCCTTTGAGAAGCTCTCCAGGGGGCTCGCCGCCTCCATCCTGGCCTCCCCGTGCTCCCCGGACCCGCGGGGAGGGCTCGGCGGTGCCGCCGCGGCGGCGCTGGCCGCCGCCGAGGCGCTCGGCGGAGGGGGGGGAGACTCCTCGAGCTCCGCCGCCCCCCTTCGCCGCGCCCTCGCCGACCTCCTCCTGTCCCCGGGGCGTCCCTACCCCGGCGGGGACTTTTTCGACTCCCTGCTGCGCGCCGAGGTCGCCGAGGCGCTCGCGCTGCAGAGGGAAAGCGAGGAAGGGGGTGACGGGCGGCAAAGGAAGGCTTCCGCCGCCGCTGCCGCCGCCGCGTCCGTTGACCGATTCGTCGAAGCGGCGCTGGCAGCCCCTACGGCCCGCGACGACCCGCGGCCGTGGCTCCACTACCTGCGGTGGGAGCAGGAGAGGAGGCCTGCAGGAAAAGGGGTCGGGAGGGTTCACTGGAGGGCGGGAAAGGCCCTTCGGGGCGAGGCAGCGGAGGAGTTTGCCTCGGCGTCGTCGGGTTGATTTTTCTTTCTTTTCCTTTCTCTCCTTCTCGCATTTCCCTTCTCCTTTTCCCTTTTCCCTTTCCCTTTTTGCAAAAATGTCAAAAAAACAGATGCCTCTTTCAAATGCTCAGTTTCTTCAAGTTATGTTTTACAGTTTTTTCACTCGAGCTTTTGTCTCTCTCTCTCTTTCTCTTCACCTCTCTCGTTGCTCGAGGCGCTGAGGCTGCGGTGGTGCCTCGGCGGAGGCGGGGGGCCAGGAGCTCCTGCTGCTGCCCTCTGCTCGCTTTCGCCGCGGGGCCCCGCGACGGAAAGGGAGCGGCGCTCCCACCTCGGAGAGCGGCCCCGCGGGCGGCGGTCGTCGTCGTTTCTGCGCTCACGGGAGCGGCTTCGAGACCTCCCCCGGCGCTCTCCTCGTCTGTCCCTGTACCTCCCGCGGGAAGCGGAGCGCGATCGCGAGCGAGAGCGAGAGCGAGAGCGCGAGCGGCGGCGGGAGCGGTAATGATGGGGGCGGCCCTCCCGCCGACGCGGCGACCTCTCCCTCGACCTCGACCGAGGCTTCCTCCTCTCGCGCTCCCGCTCGAGCGCGCCCGGGCTCGGCGAGCGCCGCTGCTGGCGGCGGGCGGGCTCCCGGCCGCCGCCGTCGTCGGCGTCGCCGGCGTCGCCTCCTTCTCCGGGAGCCGGTCGGACGAGCGGCGCCGCAGCTCGTTGCGGTTCTGGTGCTGCGGCCGTCGCCGCCGTCGCCGCATCCGGCGCTGCCGCCCCTCCGCCACCGCCACCGCCCCCCGCTGCTGCTCCCGCCGCCGCAGCCGCCGCAGCCGCCGTCGCCGCAGCCAACATCCTCGCCGTCGTCTCGGGCCCCACAGCAGCATCAGTGGCGGTGGCGGCGGCGGCACCCGCGGTCTCCTCCTCTTTCCGATGCCTCTTGCGCTTGGACGCGAGGTCCTTGGCGGCGGCCTCGAGCAGCTGTGGCGGGACCCCCGAGGGCCCCACCGTCGAGGCCGAGGCGAGCAGCCTCCACAGCTCGGCGACGAACTTTGGCGTCTTGGCCTCGAGGAAGGGCGTGAGGTTGATCTGGAGGACGCGCGGGTCGACGGACTTGAGTTTTTTTTTTTTTGGGGGGGGGGGTCAAAAGTGAGAGAGAGGGGGGGACGCGGGAAGAAGAGGTGAGCAAAGAAGGGGAAGAACGAAAAAGAAAAAAAGGAATCGACACGCCGATGCTTTTCCTCAACTCACCTCCTGTCCCTCCAGCTGTTCGGCGATGTAGCCATTGAGCACCTCGTCCTCGAACCCGAGCATCTCCTCGGTCTTGCGCGTGATATAGCCTCGCATGACGCTCCAGTTCACGCGGCTCATGTCGACTTTGGTCTGCAGGAGCTCCTTGGAAAACTTCATCGTCTTGAGCAGCTTCTGCTGCTTGTCGGAAAAGCGGGCGTCCTGCGCGGCCGAGACGCCGCGGAAACCACCGGAGAAGGCCATTTTTGGGGGGAAGAGGTCACAAAGATATGCGTGCCGTCGGCGCTCAGCTGCAGGTCTCGGCGAAGGAGAGAACAGAGAAGGAGAGAGAGATGGACGGCGAGAGATCTTTCTTCGCCGTTTTGCCCCTTCTCGAAACGAAAATGAGAAACGGGCACGGACAAATCCTCACAAAAAAAACGCTGAAACCTTAATCCAGCCGCGCGCGTCGCGCGCTGCCCCAGTCCGGTTTCTCGTACCGCGCGCATCCTCCGAGACATGGATTTCGTCGACAGCATGGCTGCCGCTTCGGCAGAGGCGCGGTGAGTGTTCTCCTTCCGCGAGCTCCGTTCTTTTGAACGATGATTGGCTAGTGGCCATGCTGGCGACGTTTTTTGTTGCTTTCTCTCACCTCGAAAACCTCCCGCCCTCGAAAACCTCATCGAAACGCCCGCGCAGCCTCGCCCGCCTCACCGTGATCCTCACGCCGGAGAAGGCGTGCTGGGTGTCACTGCCTCCGCCTCTGATCGGCAGGCTCCTCGACGGGGGAGCGCCGATGCCCCTGGCGCTCGACGTCTCGGTGGTCGCCGCCGACGGAAAAGGAGCCGCAGCCTCTTCTTCTGCTGCTGCTTTCGCTCCTCTTCCTCCTCAGCAGCAGCGCTTCTGCGTCGCGTGGGGCGGGGGCGCCACCCCGGGGGGCGCGGCGCCCTTCCTCGGCGTCCCGGCTGCCCTCGCCGCTCTCTTGAACATCAGAGAGGGGGCCACCGTGGACGTCAGGCCGCTTCTGCTCAGGAGCAGCGACGACGGCGGCGCCTCCTCCTCTTCTGCCTCTTCTCCCTCTCCTCCTCCCGCTCCTCCGCGCCCCCCCCCGAGGGCCACCCGCGTCTCCGTGTCCCCGGCCTCGGCCGACGACTGGGAGGTCATCCAGGCGCAGGCGGGGCTCCTCGAGGAATCAATCACCAGCCAAGTCGGCGTCGTCAGCGTCGGCGCGCCGTTTCCCGTCTTTGTCCCTCGCGCCGGCGGCGGGGGCGGGCCCGTATCGCTCGTGGCGACCGCGATAGAGCCCTCGGGGTTTCCCGTGGCGTTCCTGGGGCCCGGGTGCGAGTTCGTCGTCGCGCCCGTGGCCCGGAGGGAGGAAAAAGGGAAAGAGAGGGGCGACGACAGCAGCAGCAGCGGCGGCGGCGGCGGCGAAGCTCCCGCTGCCGCCGCCGCCGTCTCCTGGCTGCGGGTGCTCCCCTCGGCGGCGGCGCGGGCCGCGTCCCTCTCCGGGGCGCGCTTCGCCCCCCCGCGAGCGCCGCTTCCGCTGCTGCTTGCCGAGACAGGGTCGATGCCGGCCGGCAAGCGCCTCGCGACCGTCCCCTCGACCACGGCCTGGGCCCCTGCCTCGGCCGTGGGGAGGCTTTCGTTGCCGCCGCCGTCGGCGTCGTCTCGCTCCTCTCCGCTCGTCGTCGTCGCTGTCAGCTCCGGTCTCGGCAGCAGCTCGCCGAGGCTCTACCTCGCTCTGAGGGCTTCTTCCGACGATGCTGACGGCAAGGGAGGAGAAGAGGGAGGAGGAGGAGGAGGAGGAGAGGGAGGCGGCGGAGCCTCGAGCCCTCCGAGCTCCCCGACGTTCCCTCTGCCCGCGGGGCACCTCTTGCTGCCCCCGCCTGCGGCCCGCGCCGCCGGGGTCGCTCCGGGCAGGCGGGCCGTCCTTCGTCGCTCCCCTTCTCGTCCGATCTCCTCTCTAGTCGCAGGGGGTGACGCAGGGCCGTCGCTGGTGATCCTGAGGCCGGACAGGGCCGCGGTCGAGCGGAGGCGGGGCGGCAGAGGCGAAAGCGGCGAAGAGCATCGACGGCGGCGACAGGGGGAAGAGCCTCCTCCTCCTCCTCCTCCGCACCCCGTCCTCTCCACGCTCTCCGCGGCGGGCCCTGCGGAGCTCGCGGCGCTGTTCTCTGCCTGGCTTGCCGCGCAGGCCGTTGCGAGCAGCGCGGGAGGAGGAGGCGGGGGAGCGGGAGGAGGAGGAGGGGGAGGGGATCGCCCCGTGGTCGTCTGCGACGGCGCCATCGTGCGGCTCATGCTCGTCGACGACGGCGATGGGTGGGAACCCGCCTCCCCTTCGCCGTCCCCCTCCCCCCCCCCCCCCTGCCTCGACCTCGCGATCGAGCTCCGCTGGCCCGGAGGCGGCCGCAGGCCCGGGTCTCCCGTGCTGCTCTCCGCGGCCAGCGCGCTCAGGGTCGAGCTGGGGGCCTCGGCAGAACTGCCGCCGCCCCCGGGCGCGGAGGGCGCTGCGCCCTCGTGGCCGGACTCGGAGCCCCCGCCGCCCTTCGGCCCCTCCTGGACGCGGACGCACCTCCGCGCCCTCTCGGGTCTCCTGCGCGCCCCGCTCGACGCCAGGGCCCGGGGGCTGCTGCGCGCCGCCGGAGCGCGGCCGGCCACGGGCGCCGGCGGCGTCGTCGTCGTCGGCGCCCGCAACGGGGGGAAGTCTGCGCTCGCCGCGGCCGTCGCGCGGGCTCTCGCGGTCGACCCCGGGTGCTGCGCCGCGACGGTACGCGTGTCCTGCAGGGACCTGCTCGCGAGCGCCGCGGGGGAAGGAGCGGGGGGAGGAGCGGGAGGAGGGGCGGGCGGAGGAGGGGAGGGCCCCGCCGTTCCGGTCGGCGGCAGCAGCCCGGCCTCGGCGCGCGCCGCCCTCGCCGCGGGCCTGCGAGCCGCCGCGGCCTCCGCCCCGTCCCTGCTCGTCCTCGACGACGTCGACGCGTTCGGCTCCCCCGGGGGGGGCGCGGGGGGAGCAGCGGCGGGAGAGGACGGAGGCGGGGAGCTTGCGTCGCTGGGCTCGGCGCTCGCGGCGTGGCTGGCGCGCTCGCTGCGCTCGCTGCTGCTCGCGGCGCCCTCCTCCCCTCCGCGCCAGCAGCCCCCTCCCGTCGCGCTCCTGGCGACGGCGACGGACGCCTCCGCGGTCCCCGCATGCCTCCGCGGGCCCGGGCTGCTCGAGAGGGTGCTTGTCCTGCCGCCGCTGGGGCCGCGGGAGCGCCGTGCGGTGCTGCGCGCGGCGCTGGCCTCTCGCGGCGTGCGGGCGTCGGCCGCCGGCACCGCGGCCGCGGCGGCCGGGGCCGCGGAGGGGTGCGACGCCGCCGACGTTCGCGCCCTCGCCGAGAGGGCGATCCATGCCGCGGTGACGCGGAGGCTTGCGGAATCCCGCGACGCGGGGGGAGGGGGGAAGGCGGGGGGGAGGGGAGGAGGCGGGATGAGCTTTGGGAGCGGCGGGGCGCCTCCGAAGGTTTCGAGCAGCGGCGGGAAGAAGGGCGCGTCATCTCCCTCTTCTCCTCTGTTTTCGCTGATGCCTCCTCTCCCCTCTTCGCTGTCGCACCCTTTCTCTGGCGCCGGTGTCGTGCGAGTCTGCCGCTGCGACTTCGAGGAGGCAGCGCGAGGCTTCTCCCCCGCGGCGGCCTGGGCCGCCGGGAGCAGCGGCGGTGGCGGCGGCGGAGGAGGAGCGGCAGCAGCGGGAGGCAACCCTTCCCCTTCCGATTCCTCTTCTCTCCCGCGGGGCTGGGAGGACGTCGGAGGGATGGACGCCGCCAGGGAGGCCCTAACGGAGGCTCTCTCTCTGCCTCTGGCCGCAGCGAGGATGGTCAGCGGAGGCGGCAAGGGCGGAGGCGGGGGAAAAGGAAAAGGGAAAGGAAGAGGGAAAGGGAACGGAAAAGGAGGGAAGACCGCGACCAGAAAGGCGAGGTCTGCTCCTCCTTCCTCCTCCTCGTCTGCCCCGCCCCTCCGCCTCCGCACGGGCGTCCTCCTCTTCGGCCCTCCGGGATGCGGCAAGACCCATGCCGCCCGCGCCGCCGTCGCCGCGGCGGGGGCGCGCTGCATCACGGTCAAGGGGCCCGAGCTCCTCAACAAGTACATCGGCGCGTCGGAGGCCGCAGTCCGCGCGGTCTTCTCGCGCGCGCGCGCCGCGAGCCCCTGCGTCTTGTTCTTCGACGAGTTCGATTCGCTCGCCCCCGCGCGCGGCGCAGACTCTACGGGCGTCACCGACCGCGTCGTGAACGCGCTCCTCACGGAGATCGACGGCGCCGAGGGGCTCGAGGGCGTCGTCGTCGTCGCGGCGAGCTCGAGGCCGGACCTGGTCGACGCCGCGCTGCTGCGCCCGGGGAGGCTCGACCGTATGGTCTACTGCGGCCCGCCGTCCGGGGCCGGAGAGCGGAGGGCGGTGCTCGCCGCCGCAGCGAGGAGGCTGGCGCTCTCTCCCGCTCCCGCCGCCGGGGGGGCGGGCGGCGGCGGCGGGGCCTCGGCGCTCCTCGACGAGCTCGCCGCGGGGACGGAGGGCTTCTCCGGGGCAGACCTGGGGGCCCTGCTGTCCGAGGCGGCGCTGCTGGCGGCGAGGGAGGCCGTCGAGGTGGCCGAGGAGAAGAGGAAGGGGAGGGCGAGGAAGAACAAGGCGAGGGAGGGAGAAGAGAAGGAAGAAAAGGAGGAAGGAGGCGACGAGGAAGAAGAAGAAGAAGAAGAAGAAGAAGAAGAAGAAGAAGAAGAAGAAGAGGAGGAGAAGGAGGAAGAGGAGGAAGAGGAGGAAGAGGAAGAGGGAGAAGAAGAAATCGACCTCTCCTCCTCGACTTCTTTGGGCCCTCCGCCGATCACCCGCGCGCACCTCCTCGCCGCGCTCGCCGCGGCGCGCCCGTCGCTGCCGCGCGCCGAGCTCGCGGCGCTCGAGGGGAGGTACGCCGCCTTCAGGGGGCAGCACGGGCGCGCGCCGCGGAGGCAGCCTCCCGGGGAGCCCGCGAGGGGGGCGCACGATCCCGGAGACGCGAGCAAAACGGGTTCGAGGGTGACGCTGAAGTAGAGGCCCCTCTGGCGAGCAATTCAGCCCTCGAATGCCGCGCTCGTCGTCGCGAGCTTGCTCGAGAGACCAATCGCGGATCGCTGTGTACAGTGCAAAGAGAATACGATCGCGAGAAGGGGGGAATCATGTAAAACGACACCCGAGAAACGGAAAAGAAGATTTTAAGAAAGACGGGAAAGCGAGGTCAAAACTGATTGTCGGAGGGTCGCGGCGGGAAAAAATACATCAACAGATCGGGGCTGCGTTTCATCCCAATCTAGGTCGCGATGCCGCCTTCTATCCAGCTCAATGGGCAAAAAATCGCGGGATTGTTGGACTCTGCTCGTTCTCCGAGAAGGAAGAGCACGGCGAGATCGTCGTCGAATCCGAGTTCGTCGACATCATCGTCTTCGGCCGCTTCCACGTCGTCAGCGGCGGCGACGCCTCAGCAGTCTGCTGCTCCCCCTTCTCCTCCTCCCCGGATCGAAATCACCGTCTCGCAGTCCATCTCCGAGATCCCGGCCGCCGAGTGGGACGCCCTCGTCAGGGCCCAGAAGGAATACAACCCCTGCGTCTCCCACGCCTTCTTGAACGCCCTCGAGGCCTCGGGCTCTGCCGCGCCCTCGCGGGGCTGGCTGCCGCATCACTTGGTCGCCAGGGAGGTCGACTCGCGGAGGCTCGTCGGCGCCGCGCCGCTGTATCTGAAGGGCCACTCGAGAGGGGAGTACGTGTTTGACCAGGGGTGGGCCGACGCGAGCCACAGGATGGGGGTCGCCTACTACCCGAAGGCGGTCGGGGCCGTGCCGATGACGCCGGTGTCCGGGCCGAGGCTGCTCGCCGTCGACATCCCCGCCGCGAGCCGCGACGGCTCCCGTGCCGGCGCTTCCTCCTCTCCTCCTCCTCCTGCTGCCGCCCCTGCCGCGATCGCGGATTCCGTGCGCCTCTCGCTCGCGGACGCCCTCGTCGAGCTCTCGACCTCGGGCGACGCGGGGGGGAGGGTCTCCGGGGCGCACGTCCTCTTCTGCTCCGAGGACGACGCCGCGGCGCTCGCGGCGACAGGCTCGTTCAAGCAGCGGCTGGGGCTCCAGTACCACTGGTTCAACTCCGGCCCTCCCTCCCCTCCGTCGACGGGCGACGAGCAGCAGAGCGGGGGCGAATCGTCCCGCCTCTATTCGTCGTTCGAGGACTTCCTGGCCGCCTTGAGGCAGTCGAAGAGGAAGCTCGTCCGCCAGGAGCGCAAGCGCGCCCTGTCGTCCTCGTCCGCGGCCGCGCCGTTCCTCAGCGTCTCGCGCGTCAGGGGCACGGACCTGCGCAGCGACGAGCTCGCGGCGTTTTACGGCTACTACGTCGACACCTGCGAGCGCCGCTGGGGCGAGGACTATCTGACGGAGAGCTTCTTCGCGAGGCTCGGGGAGAACCCCGATGTCTTGCTGGTGCTGGCGTCGGAGCCCGCGACGACCGAGGTCGAGGCGCGGAGGAGCAAGGCGGCGGAGGAGGACGGCCTGAGGGCGAGGAGGGTCATCAAGACTGCCCCTGGTCCTTCGTCGTCTTCGTCTCCTCGTGCTCCTCCTCCTCCGGAGGCGATCTTCCCTCCCTTCACCCCCTTTGGCCCCCGAGGCAGGGCGCTCGCCGGCGCGCTCAACCTCGTCGGCTCGCACGCGCTCTTCGGCCGCAACTGGGGCTGCGACCCCAGGGTTCGGGACGTGCCGTTCCTGCACTTTGAGCTTTCATACTACCAGGCGATCGAGGCGGCGATCGAGGCGCGGCTGCCGAGGGTGGAGGCCGGGGCGCAGGGGGAGCACAAGATAGCGAGGTGAGTTGAGCTCTTTTGAGTTTTTTTCCCGAGTTTTTTTCTGTTCATCATTCTTTCCATTTCGGGCTTTTTTCCCCTGACGACGGCGATAAAAAACTCAAAAAAACGAAATACCAACAGGGGCTACGTCCCGACCTTGACCCGATCAATGCACTGCCTCCGCGAGCGAAGACTCGACGCCGCGGTGGCGCAATTTTTGAGGTCCGAGGCGCGGGAGGTTGAGTATGTGCTCGAGGCGATGAGCGCGCAGATGAGCCCCTACAAGAGATAGTGCAAAAATAAAAAAGTAAAGAAAATTGAAACAATGCTGCCGTCCCTCTTTCGTACTCCCTCTCTCTCTCTCTCTCTCTCTCTCTCT
>Ga0315287_10003490_pt1 | contig 15165 bp, 5 predicted proteins | sample YL17G11_0_MG_FD_205037 | JGI IMG/M metagenome (GOLD analysis project Ga0315287, IMG submission 205037) | Sediment microbial communities from Yellowstone Lake, YNP, Wyoming, USA - YL17G11_0 | ecosystem: Environmental > Aquatic > Freshwater > Lake > Sediment | place: USA: Wyoming | collected... | reverse complement strand
GAAGATGGAGAGAATATTCGGATGAGAGAGTTGGGCGACCGCGCGCGCCTCGCGCTCGAAGCGGGCGAGCGCCTCGGGGTTGTCGGCAAGCTCGGCGGGCAGCACCTTGACGGCGACGTCCCGGTCGAGCTTGGTGTCGCGGGCCCGGTACACCTCTCCCATGCCCCCCGCGCCGAGCGGGGCGAGGATCTCGTACGGGCCGAGGCGCGTGCCGGAATGGAGGCTCATCGGGTCTTGCCCCGCCGGTCGAGACCCTGGACCCGGTCGGCGATCATCACGTTGAAGTCCCGCTCGGATTCGGACAGCACGAGGCGCTTCCCGTCCGGGGAAAGACCCAGGGATTCCGTGCTCCAATCAGGATCGAATCCAGCTAGGGGGCGCCGGGTGGCCGTGGTGTCCAGCCCCGGGGCGAAGTCCTGGATGAAGACCCCCGTGCATCCCTTGTCGTCCTGCCCGATGAAGATGATGCGCTTCCCGTCCGGAGTCCATCGCGCACGTCCCAGGAATGCAGCCGTCGCACGCTGGGGGTCGAGCGTGATGGTGAAGGGCGCCTTCTTACCGTCCTCCACCTGGATGACGCGCACGGTCACCTTCGTCTCGTCGATGGCCGGATAGAGAACATAGGTCCCGTCCGGTGAGACCTCAGGGAGGGCGGCGGTGGCGTCCCGCGTCAGTTGTTGCGCGCCGCTGCCGTCAGGATGGATCTTCCAGATACCAAAATGTTTGGTGCTCGAGGAGCAGTAGACGATCCACTTCCCGTCCCTGGTCTGGGTGGGATTCTCGGCATCCTCGCCGTCGTGGCTGATCTGGCGGGCCCCGGTGCCGTCGGGATTCGAGGCCCAGATCTCGAGGTTCCCACTTCGGTCCGCACTCCAGAGCAGGGTCCGGCCGTCGGGGCTGAAGCCGGGATCCCAGTCGGTCGCCTGATCGTCCGTGATGCTGCGGAGGGCGCCGGTGCGCGTGGACACCGCCCAGAGGTCGAGGTTGCCCGACCGGTCCGAGGAGAAGACCACCCAGTCACCCTCCGGGGAGAAGACGGGCTGGCGGTCGCTGGAGTTGCCGCGGGTCAGCCAACGCGGGGGGGGGCGGCCGTCCAGGCTGTACTCCCGCAGGTTCTGGCAGCCGCCCATGGCGTCGAAGATCACCCTGCCGTCCGGAAGCAGATCCACGACGCCCCCGAAATAGGCCACCCAGAAGAGGGGCTGGCATGCGCCGGTCCGGACGTTCTGGCGGAAGGCCCGGGCAGGACTGACGGCGGTGCCGTCCGCCGTGAACAATTCCGCCTGGAGGTAGACGATCTCTTCCGTCGAGGTCCATGCGGCGGATGAGAGGATATCGAAGTCTCTTGGAGGACGGATTTCCCTGGAGCTCCCGTCCTTCGCGTCGACGATCCGGAACCTCCGGATCCCGCCAGGGGTGAAGCTCCTCGCGGAGGTGAGCAGAATGTGCCGTCCGTCGGGGCTCCATCTCGGGTAGGCCACGAACCTTCCTTCGAAGCGGGCGAGCTCACGCACGGAGCTGCCCCCCAGGTCCACGATACAGAGGGCGATGTGCTGGTCGCTCTTTTCCCTGCCGGCGCGGAGGAAGGCGATCCACTTCCCGTCCGGCGACCAGTCGCCCTGGGTGGCGTCCTCTACGACCTTGTGGGGGTCGCTCCCCATCAGAGTCGTGCGGTAGAGAGAGGTGCTGTCGCCCTCGGTTCGGGTGAACAGGACGGAGGAACCGTCTGGAGAGAAGCGGGCGTCATCGTCGGGTCCGCTGGTGAGGGCCATTTCCTCGCCGCCCCGGATCTGCTTGAGCCAGATTTGCGGCCGGCCGTCCAGTTCGGAGGTGAATGCGATGGTCTGCCCATCAGGGCTGGCGGCGGGTGAGGTGTCGTGGCCGCCGTGGGTCAGGAGGCGAACCGCCACCGCGGCGGTGGGTTCCTCCCGGTCGAGGGAGACCCAGGCGAGGACCATGCCGAGGCCGAGGCCCAGCACCGCCCACCAGGCGGGGTGGAACCTCCGTTTGGAAGCGGGAGCCACCAGCTTCTCACCGGCTGGGCTGGAGCTCCCCAAGGCATTTTCCAGGGCGAACGCCAGGTCTCTGGCGCCCTGGAAACGCTCGTCCGGCTTCTTCTCAAGGCAGTGCTGCACGATGCGTTGCAGGGCAGGGGAGACGGCGGAGCCGCTCGCCGCGATCTCCGGCGGGTCCTCCTTGAGGATCGCCGCCATGCTCTCCGCCGCCGTCTCGCGCACGAACGCCCGCCGCCCGGTGAGCATCTCGTACAACACCGCACCGAAGGAGAAGATGTCGGAGCGGTGGTCGACAGCCTCGCCCCGCACCTGCTCCGGCGACATGTACCCGACGGTGCCCAGCACGGTGCCCGCACCAGTGTTCTGCGTGGTCGCGAGCGGACCGCTCGCCGGGCCCGACTTCTTGGCGAGGCCGAAGTCGAGCAGCTTGGCGCGCCCCTCGCGCGTGACGAACACGTTGTCCGGCTTGAGGTCGCGGTGAACGATCCCTTTTTCGTGCGCTGCCGCCAGCGCCGCCGCGATCTGCGCCGCCAGCTCGACGGCCTTGCGGGCGCCAAGAGCGCCGTGCGCCAGGCGTGCCCGTAGCGTCTCGCCTTCGAGCAGCTCCATGACGGCGTAGGCGGTCTCGCCGTACCGCCCGAAGTCGTGAATCGCGAGGATGTGCGGGTGCGAGAGCTGGGCGACCGCGCGTGCCTCGCGCTCGAAGCGGGCGAGCGCCTCGGGGTTGCCGGCCAGCTCGGCGGGCAGCACCTTGACGGCGACGTCCCGGTCGAGCTTGGTGTCGCGGGCCCGGTAGACCTCTCCCATGCCCCCCGCGCCCAGCGGGGCGAGGATCTCGTACGGGCCGAGGCGGGTGCCGATTGGGATCATGAGCTACTTTCCCGCCGCGAGCCCGGCCGGACCGCCGATGATCAGGTCGAGCTGCTTTACTTCACCCTCGTTCTCGTCCCTCTGCACGACGAGCAGGCCGCCGTCGGGAAGCACGTCGAAGTTCTCAATGAGCTGCAGCGCCGCGAGGTCGGCGAACGGCACGGGCGGAGCCGCCGAGAAGCGCGGCGTGGTGGTGACCGCGACCGAGAGCAGGTGGTCGCCGTCACTGTAGTAGACGGCCCGGCCGTCGCGCCGCCAGTGCGGTTGCGCCCAGGACGAAACTGCACCGCGCGAAATCGGGAACGAGGGACCGACCCGGCCGCCCGCCTCAAAACGGCAGATCCGCAACTCAGCATGTCCCGACTCGTCCGCGATGTAGAGGATCCACGTGCCGTCGGGCGAGAAGGTGGCAAGCCCCTCGCCGATCGGCGACGCCAGAAGCGGCTGCCCGGGAGAGTCCGGCGGCCCGTCGGGTCGATAGAGGACGACATCCCACTGGCCGCCCACCCTCGCACCGGCGAGGAGGAATCTGCCGTCGGGCGACCAGGAAGTGGGCGCTGGTTCTTCCCAGGCGCTGCCTTTCGCGATCCGGAGCGGCGCCGTGCCGGAGTCGATCGTCAGGACGTAAAGCCCGTCCTTCTCCGTGTTCCCGACGCTGCGATAGGCGAGGCGGGAGCCGTCGCGGGACAGTTGCGGGGCATGGGAGTCGACCCCGGGCGTGCTCAGGAGGCGCCGCAGCAGCGGCCGCTCGACGTCCGAGATCCAGATCTCGTACAGGCTCCCGTTCGGCGTCACGACCGCCTGAGCCATGCGACTCCCGTCTCCGGAGACGCTCGGCGACCCGGCGAAGTAGCGCTGATCGTCCGACCAGGGCTGGAGCCGCCCGCCGGCATCGAGGCGGACGAGGCGGCGGTGGAAGTCGGCCCGACCGCCCGGCGGGAAGGCAACTACGCCCGTCGCATCCGACACCCTGAACGCCGGATAGGCATTCTCGTTGAAGACCCTCACGCCGCCCAGCACGACCCGGGGGGCGGAGCGGACCTCGTCCTTCTGCGGATCGAAGTCGACCGCGAGCAGCGCGTCGCCGCGGCCGAAGATCAGCACCTTGCCACCGCCGACGATCGCTCCATCCCGGGCATCGTCGACGACGAGGCGCAGCTTCCCGGTGACGAGATCCAGGAGTCCGACGGCGGTTTGGAAGCGGCCCGAGCGGTAACTGCCGAAGTTGGCGAGCATGCTGCCGCCGGGAATCACGTGGCTGGTCGGAGTCGTGAAGATCGCTTGCAGCTCGCCGGCGTCGATGGGGATCGGGGGCCCCGGCAGCCCACTTTCGACGGGTATGCGAAGAAGCCGCGAAGAGTCATCGAGGGTTACGACGAGCTCCCCGCTCGCGAGGACGCTGAAGGAGGACCACGACGGGTCCCAGGTCGCGACGGTCACCGGGGGCGCGCTGCCGTCGAGCGGCACGCGCGCGATGCGCAACGTGTCCACGTTGGGTGCGGCCGGACCGCGGAAGTAGAGCCAGCGGCTGTCCACCGACACGCCGGGACCCAACGCGCCTTCGGTGCCCGCCAGCGCCACGAACTCGGAGCCGGCGAACGCGCGCACGTAGATCCGCGCAGGCCCGGCCTCCGTTCCCGCGGCTCGCTCGCGCGCCAGGAGGAGGAGGGAGCGGCCGTCCGGGGTGAGGTTGAAGTCCAAGAATTTCAGGCGGTCGGGAATGACGATCGACAGGCGCAGCGGGCCCGAGAGCGACCCAGCGGTCGAGAGCAGATGCGGCGCGAGCGCCCGCCAGGCGACGACCCCCAGGGCGGCGCCCAACGCGAGCGCCCCGGCGAGTGGTGTAGCGCGCCCGAAGCGGGGCGCAGCCCGAACGCGGAGTGCCACCGGCCTCTCTTGCCCGGTGTCCTCGCCCGCAACCGCCTCGAGCTCGATCCGCGCCTCGCCGATGTCCCGCAGGCGGCGCTTCACGTCGCGATCGAGGCAGCGCGAAAGCAGCCGGCGGATCCGCACCGGCGCCTCAACGGGCAGAGCGCCGAGGTCGATGTTCTGCCGCAGCACCGCGGCGAGGACGTCCGACACCTCCTCGCCGGAGAACAGGCGCCGGCCGGCCAGCATCTCGTAGACGACGACGCCGAACGCCCAGATGTCCGCCCGCTTGTCCACCGCCTTGCCGCGGGCCTGCTCGGGCGCCATGTACCCGGCGGTCCCCAGGATCATGCCTAGCTGCGTGGCGCGCGCGGTGAGCGTCGGCGAGTTTGCCGGGTCCGCGGCCGACACGCCGGACGGCTCCATCGCCTTCGCCAGGCCGAAGTCGAGGACCTTGACCGCGCCGTCTGCGCGCACCTTGACGTTGGCGGGCTTGAGGTCGCGGTGAACGATACCCTGCTCGTGGGCTGCCTCGAGGGCCTCGGCGATCTGCCGGGCGATCGGCAACGCCTCGGCGAGCGGCAGCGGCCCGCGCGCGATCAGCGCCGACACGTCGTCGCCCTCGACCAGCTCCATCACGAGTGCGCGGATGCCGCCTGACTCTTCGATGCCATAGATAGCGGCGATGTTGGGATGGTTGAGCGACGCCAGTAGTTGCGCCTCTCGCTTGAGGCGGGAGAGCGCCTCGGGATTGCCGGCCAGCTCGGCGGGCAGCACCTTGACGGCGACGTCCCGGTCGAGCTTGGTGTCGCGGGCCCGGTACACCTCTCCCATGCCCCCCGCGCCCAGCGGGGCGAGGATCTCGTACGGGCCGAGGCGGGTGCCGGGAACGAGCGTCACTTCAACCCCTCGATCATGTAGAGCTCCGAGAGCTGCCGGACCACGTCGTAGACATACGCGCTCCCGTCGAGGGCCATCATCACCCCTTCCACTCTCGAGACGCCACCGGGGTCGGGGGGCGTGAGCTTCAACAGGGGCGTTCGCTTCCCCGTTGCGAGGTCGAGGGCGTCGACCGGTGCGGGGATCACGTTCCGGTCGAAGACGACGAGCGAGCGCGAGTCGCGATACCAGCCCGAAATCGCGTCCGTGCGCCCCAACCCGCGGACCGGCGCGGCGTCCGTCCCGTCCGACCGCGCGAGCGTCCCGCCCTGACCCGCGGCCGCGAACGCGATCCACGCTCCGTCCGGCGAGATCAGGTTCTGCAGGTGGGTCAGGGGAGCGCCGTCCGGCGCGATCTGGCGGTAGGCGCCCGTCTCGAGGTCGATGGCGAAGAGCGACATGGCCTTCCCCTCCGGCCGCCCCCACACGATCCCGCGGCGGCCGCCGGTGAAGATCGAGACGCGCGTGTCGTACGCCGCGAATGCCGGAATCGGCACGACGCGAGGCACCCCGGCGCCCGTCGGGATCATCTTCAGGCTCAAGACGGGCTCTTTCGTGTAGGCCAGGACCCACGTGCCGTCGCCGGAGAGCGTCGGCATGCGGATGGTCTCGCCCAGGTCCAGCGCGGGGCCCCCGTCGAGGGGACGCAGGTAGATTCTGCCCTCGCAGCCGCTCCACTGGCCGAGGTGCGCGAGCAGCGCAGCCTTCCCGTCGTCGGTGATCCCGACGGCCGCCTGGGCGTCCAGCCACGTCAGGTCCTCGTCGCGACTGCTGCCCTTCGCCCGGGCGTAGACCTGCCGCTGGTAGGAGTTGACGACGACGAGCGCCCTGCCGCGGGGATCGACGTCCTGCAGCTCGAGGCGGCCGGCGTGGGTCAGGAGGGTGCGTGACTTACCCGCGAGGTCGACCGCGTCGAGCCGGCTCTGCCCGTCGAGGAACGTCGAGACCCAAATCTCCTTCCCCTCCGGTCCCCAGGCCATCCCGGTGAATCCCCGAACGGGTGTGATGTCCCGCGACTGCCCCTGCCGGTCCACGACCGAGAGGAGGCCGTCCTCGACCGTCTCCTCCTGCTCGTGAAAGTAGGCGAGCGTGTCGCCGCGGAGCCTCGCCGACCGGAGCGGGTCCCGCGTCCGGAGGACGACGCGGCCGAACGGCCACTCCAGCCGGTACTCCCCATAGACGCCGATCACCAGCGCGATCTCGCCGCGTTCTCCCTGCGACACCGTCCAGACCTGGTCCGCCCATGTCCGGGCGGCGCCTCCGGAAACGGGAACGCTGACCAGCCGCCCGACCTGGCTCGCGTGCGCGACGAACAGATCAGTCAGCCCCATGATCTCGCCCAAGGTCGAGACCGACTGGAGCAGCCCCTCGAAGCCCGGGACGACTCGCGGCGAAGGCTGGTCGATCCCGGTGACGTACAGCCGCGACCCTCCCGAGCCCCAGCAGGCACTGTAGAGCGCGTCGGACGTGCCGGGGACAAAGCGCGCCGCTCCGATCGTCCCCCGCTCGCGCGTCAGCGGGCGGAACACCGGGCGCGCTTCCCATTCCGGTCGCCTGAGGAGCGAGCCGGCCGCCACCGCGAGCAGCACCCCTCCGGCGAAGGCCGCCGCGCCGCCGAGGATCGCCCACCGAAGCCGGACCCTGCGCGCGGCGGCGACCGTCGGCCCAATGGCAACGGCGGACCCCGAGAGCGAGTGCAGCGCGAAGGCGACGTCGCGAGCCGACTGAAAGCGCTCCCCCGGCTTCTTCTCCAGGCAGTGGTGCACGATGCGCGCGAGCGCGGGCGACAGGCCGGGACCACTTGCCGTGATCTCCGGCGGGTCCTCCTTGAGAATGGCCGTCATGCTCTCCGCCGCCGTCTCGCGGGAGAATGCCCGCCGCCCGGTCAGCATCTCGTAGAGCACCGCGCCGAAGGAGAAGATGTCTGAGCGGTGGTCGACGGCCTCGCCGCGCACCTGCTCCGGCGACATGTACCCGACCGTGCCCAGCACAGTGCCGGCACCGGTCTCTTGCGTGGTCGCCTGCACGCCCAGGCCCGGACCACTGATCGGGCCTGTTCGCTTGGCGAGGCCGAAGTCGAGCAGCTTCGCGCGTCCCTCGTGCGTCACGAAGACGTTCTCCGGCTTCAGGTCGCGGTGGACGATTCCCTTCTCATGGGCGGCCGCCAGCCCCTCGGCCATCTGCACCGCGAGCTCGACCGACTTGCGGGCGCCGGGCGCGCCGTGCTCGAGCCGTGCGCGCAGCGTTTCGCCTTCGAGCAGCTCGATGACCGCGTAGGCAGTGTCACCGTGCTTCCCGAAGTCGTATATGGCGAGGATGTTTGGGTGCGAGAGGGCCGCAACCGCGCGCGCCTCGCGCTCGAAGCGGGCGAGCGCCTCGGGGTTGCCGGCCAGCTCGGCGGGCAGCACCTTGACGGCGACGTCGCGGTCGAGCTTGGTGTCGCGGGCCCGGTAGACCTCTCCCATGCCCCCCGCGCCCAGCGGGGCGAGGATCTCGTACGGGCCGAGGCGGGTGCCGGGGGCCAGGGTCATCGCGGAGGCTCCGACACGAAGAGCTTCGAGGTCATCCGATTCACCTGGTACGCGTAGGACTTTTCGTCGTCCGAGAAGGAGGTAGGCCTGATCCGGATGAGCCCCGTCAGGTCGCTCGGGGCGATGGTGCGGAACATCTCACGGTGTCCGGTCTCGGGCTCAACTCGCTCCACGCTGCAGGGGATCTCGGTGCCTCGACGTACGAGCACCGAGCGCCCATCGGCGCTCCATCGGATGACCTCGTCCACCCGGTCCAGCCCTCTTGCAGGCCGAGGATCGCCTCCCTCGACGGGATAGAGCAGGTGGGCGCCCCCTGAGTCCTTGACCAGAACCCAGCGTTCGTCCGGCGACAGGTGACCGGCGACGATCCCCTCGGGTGTCAGGGGGCGAGGCGACCCACCGTTGAGACTTGCCAGGTAACACCTCATCCCTCGCCCGGGCTTGCTGGCGACGACCATGATCCGGGTCGCGTCCCGGAACCACTCGGCGAAGCCCCGAGGCTCGAGATCTCCCAATTCGACCCGCCGGGGCTCTCCCGCTCCAGTGGGGTAGACCATGAGCCGGGCCGGCGTGGTGAACAGATGGGAGAGCACCCACTTCCCATCAATCGAGAGGTCCTGGATGTCACCTTCCCCCAGCCTCACTACCGGGGAGCCGTCAACGCCGCGCATGCACAAGGCGTAGCTGGCCCCCGCGAAGAGCGAGTAGTCGCTGAACAGGATGGTGCGGCCGTCACGGGAGAGTACCGGGTTGTAGGAGCCCTCGAGCCAGGAGAGGTCCCGGTCCTCCTCGGCACCGTCGGAGTTGGCCATGACCGCCGCGACGAGGTCGTCGCGCGTGGTCAACCAGCGGCCCGTCCGGTGGATGTCCTGCAGGGTGATCCCGCCGGGGCTCTCGAAGACGACGCGCTTCCGGCCCGCGAGGTCGACGGCGTAGAGGCGGTGGTTGTTCACTCCCGCGTAGGTGCCGCTGAACAGGATCTCCTTGCCGTCCGCTGACCAGGCCAGGCCCTCGAGGGCTTCGAACCCGTCCGCGAGCACCCTGACCCGGCCCTTCGGGTCGACGGCGATCACGGCCCCACGGTCGTCCCAGCGGATAGGGTGTTCGAAGCACGCAATCTGATTCCCCTGGGGAGAGACGCGGAGGTCGCTGAGGTAGCCCGAAACCTCGAGCAGCACGGTGCCGATGGGATACTCGAGGCGGTCCTTGCCGTTCGCGTCCCGGATGATGGCCAACTGGCTCGCATCCGGCGCCCAGTCGGCATCCCGCACGTTCTCGAGGACCTCTCTCGGCGCACCGCCTCCGGTGGGAACCCTGGCGAGGGTGCCCGTGAACAGGCGGTGGTGGATGTAGCGGGCGCCGATGAGGACGGCCATCTCGCCCTGCGAGGAGACGTTCAACAGGTGGGTGTCGCGAAGACCCATGGACTGCGGAACGGGGTTGTCCGGGCGTACCACGAAGAGCTCGGGGCGGTTGCCTTTCCCCGCGGCGCTGTAGACGACGGTTGTGCCGTCCGGCGCGAAGGCCGCCCGGAAGATCGCCTCCGTGCGAAGGTTTATCTGCCGGAAGTCTCCCGGCGCCGGCCCGCTGCGGGGCCCCCTCATCCAGAGCGCAGCCACGACAGAAGCCATGGCCACGAGCCACGGCAGGACCCTCAAGAGGAGGGCGGAGCGCGACCAGGCGCGCTGGCGGCGTTCCATGCCGCGAGCTTCGGCGCGTCGCTCCTCCGAAACACTCGAACCGAGATCCTCAAGGGCGAAGGCCAGGTCGTGAGCGTCGTGGAACCGGTGGGCCGGGTCCTTCTCCAGGCAATGGTGCAGAATGCGCTGGAGGCCGGGAGTCAGGGGCCGGCTGCCGATCTCCAACTCCGGCAGCTCCTCCTTGAGGATCGCGTTCATCGTCTCGACGGAGGAATCCCGCTTGAACGCCCTCTGGCCCGAAAACATCTCGTAGAGCACCGAACCGAAGGAGAAGATGTCCGAGCGCGCGTCAGCCGGAAGCCCCCGCACCTGCTCCGGCGACATGTACCCCACCGTCCCCAACACCACGCCGGGTCCGGTCGCACCCGCAGGAGGCGTTGTCAGCGTCTCGCCCGAATCCGGGAGCATCGGCCCGCCGACCTTCGCGAGGCCGAAGTCGAGGATCTTGACGTGGCCGTCCCTCGTCAGGAAGACGTTCTCCGGCTTGAGGTCGCGGTGGACGATGCCCTTCTCGTGCGCCGCGGCGAGTCCCCTCGCGATCTGGGTGCCGATGTCGACCGTCTTGCGCACCGGCAGGGCGCCGGAGGCGAGGCGCTCGCGCAGTGTCTCCCCCTCGAGCAGCTCGGTGACCAGGTACGGCGCTCCCCCGTGCTCGCCGACATCGAGCACAACCAGAACGTTTGGGTGGTTGAGCGCGCCGGCCGCGCGCGCCTCCTGCTCGAAACGGCGCAGTCTGTCGGGGTCCGAGGCGAGCTCCCGAGGCAACACCTTGATCGCCACCTCGCGCCCGATGCGGGGATCCCTCGCCCGGTAGACCTCGCCCATCCCGCCCGCTCCCAGCGGGCCGGCGATTTCGTACGGCCCGACGCGGGTGCCGGGCAAGAGGCTCATGGTCTGACGCCCTCCGAAGCCCAGTTGACGGCCACGGAGATGGGCTGCGCGGATTGGGCCCCGACGAGGGCGCTGATGAGGAAGCGCTGACCGTCAGGCGCGACATCGCACTCAGCGAAACCGAACGACGTCTGCTGAGGTGGAAGCTCGAAGAGCGGCTGGGGAGATCCCGCGACGAACGGGGACAGGCTTCTGACCGGGACGCTCATCAGCCTGTGGTCGGTCGAGATGTAGAACAGCTCCTTCCCTGTCCTGGACCAGAACGGGAAGATGCCGCCTCCGGAGGAGACGGGGATCTCCTGGCCAGGCCCGGGGAAGGGCCTGACGTGGATCTCCATCCGGCCGGACAGGTCGGAGGTGTAGGCCACCCACTTCCCGTCAGGCGAGAACTTGCCGTAGGTCTCGTAGAACGGCGTCGCCAAGAATGGGCGGGGCCTGCCACCGCCTTCCGTTGGCAGCAGCCACAGGTCGAATCCCGTCCTCGGCACGACCTTCATGAACAGGAGGCTGCTTCGATCGGGCGACCAGTCGGAGGGGACGGCGAACGTCCCCAGCGAAACCCCGTCTCCCGAACCGTCCGCGGTCCCGATCTGCTTGATGTAGAGATCGGCCACAGATTCCGACGTGAAGGCGAACGCGACCTGCCTCCCGTCCGGGGACCACGCGGGAAAGACATACGCTCCAGGCTGGAAGGTGAACCGGGTCATGACGCCGCTGGCGACGTCGGCGAGCCAGATGTCGCCGTCGCGCGTGCGCGGGTCCAGCCGCACGACCGCGATCTTCCGCCCGTCAGGTGACAGGCGCGGCGACACCAGGAGATCCGGCTCGCCCACCGTCCCGATGGTCCTGCCGTTTCGGTCGAGCCAGGTGAGCTGGGAGGGGCGGTCGTCGTTGGTCCTGTAGGCCAGGATGCCCGTCTCTGACACCGCGAACTCGGCGAAGCCGTAGGTCCGGTTCACGGCGATCCCCTCCACGATGGGCCTCGCCTCACCCTGCAGCTCCATACGCGAGGGGTCGAGGCGCTGGGCCATCAGATCGCCGTCCCGCACGAAGAGGAGGAGCCCCGGCGGGGCGTAGGCCGCGATGGCGACGCTCCTGAGCAGGAGCCTGGCGCTCTTCGCCTTGAGGGAGCCGACGTAGACCCCGGTGTCCTGGGCCCGCGCGGCCTGGACGTAGAACAAGAACCGTACCCCGTCGGGCAGGAACCGCGGCCAGCGGTGAGACACGTCGCCCCTCGCGGGATCCAACTCGGTGACCGGGGTGACCGCCCCGCCCGACGAGGAGACGCGGTAGATGGCCTCCGCGATGTACGGGGAGAAGAGGATGTCGCCGGCCAGGCCCCACGTCCCCCCTCTCCCTGAGGGGGCATCGGCGATGATCTGCACCACCCCGCTGCCGACGTCCACCTTGCGCAGCTTCCCTCCCGCGAAAAAGCCCAGCGTCGAGCTGTCGGGTGACCAGAACGGGGAGCCGGCGCCTTCGGTCCCGGCCAGGGCTCTGGTCTCCAGTGAGCCCAGGGGCCGCACCCAGATCTGCGGCTTCCCGTCCCCACCCGCGCCCACGAAGGCGAGCCTGGTGCCGTCTGGAGAAACGGTCAGGTTGGGGTATGCACCCAGAGAGCATCCTCTGGGCGGTTGCACGGTGAACCGCAGCGTCGGCGGACGGTGCAGGCCCGTCCGTTGGTAAAGGAGTGCTCCGATTGCGCCTCCGATGACGAGGGCGACGAGGGTCAACCCGGCCAGCATGAGCCGACCGGTCCGCCGGCGTGAGGTCGGACGGGGTGCATCGGCTCCCGGATGCGATCCTTCCTGGGCGATCCAGGCCAGCTCGCGCTTGACGTCGCGCGCACTCTGCCAACGCTCGTCGGGGTCCTTGGCGAGGCACGCCTTGACCACCCGCTCCAGCGCCGGCGGCGACAGCGGCTGCAACTCGGCGATCGGCCGCGGCTCGTCGCGCAGGATCGCGCCGATCAGGCTCGCCTGGCTCGCCCCCGAGAACGCCCGCCTGCCCGTCACCATCTCGTACAGCACCGCGCCGAGCGCGAAGATGTCGGTCCGCGCGTCGACGTCACCGCCCTCGAGCTGCTCCGGCGCCATGTACTGCACGGTGCCGAGCAGCGCGCCCCGCTCCGTCAGGGGCTTGAGCTCCGTGGTGAGCGCGGCTGCCGCAGGGTTCTTCGCCGCCGCGGACGCCTTCGCCAGGCCGAAGTCGAGCAGCTTGGCGCCGTCCCTCGTGAGGATGACGTTGCCCGGCTTGAGGTCGCGGTGGACCACGCTGGCGCGGTGCGCCCGGTCGAGCGCCCCGGCGACCTCGGCGCCGATGGCGAGCGCCTGCGCCAAAGGCAGCGGCCCCTTCGCCAGCCGGTCGGCCAGTGTTTCGCCTTCCAGGTACTCCATGACCAGGTAGTCGACGCCGTCTTGGTGGCCGATGTCGTGGAGGACGCAGATGTTGGGGTGCTTGAGGCCGGAGATGACGCGCGCCTCGCGCTCGAAGCGGGCGCGCAGCTCGGGGTCGCTGGCGAGGTGTGGTGGCAGCACCTTGATCGCGACGGTCCGGTCGAGGCGTGTGTCCTTCGCCCGCCACACCTCGCCCATCCCGCCCGCCCCGATGGCGCCGACGATCTCGTACGGGCCGAGACGGCTTCCTGCCGACAGGCTCATTTCAGTCCCTCGATCAGGTAGAGATCCGAGAGCTTGCGGACCACGCTGTAGGCATAGGCGTTGCCGGAGGGGGTGATCAGCAGGTCGTGGATCCCCCAGACGCCGGACGGGTCGGCAGGCGCAATCTGCAGGAAGGGGCGCCGGGCCCCGGTGACGGGGTTCCAGCGCACCACGGTCGCGGGGATCGCGTTGCGATCGTAGAGGTAGACCTCAGTGTTGTCCTCGGCCCAGCCCGCCGCGACCTCGCTGTTCCGATTGCCCTTCGCCGGGACCGGCTCGTTCCCTTCCCCCTGGTACACCAGGTAGGGGAAGAGTAGGTCGGCCGGCCGTGAGTCGGTCATGTCCGGGAAGAGGGCCCGTAGTCCGTCCGGTGAGAACGGCTTCAGGTTGACGTTGAAGCCCAGCTTGCGGGGGATGGCCTCGGGGGTCAGTGCCCCGGTGGCCAGGTCGAGGCGGCTCACCGTGCTCGTGTCCTCCTCCAGGAGGTAGACGCTACCGCCCGATGGGTGGAACACGATGGAAACCGTGTTCGTCGCCGCACCGGTCAGCGGGTACCAGCGGGCGGCGCCGGCCCCGGTGGGGATCAGGCGGAGGCCGAGCCGCCCGTCGGGGTCGGTCTCCAGGGTCGCGATCGTCGTCCCGTCGCGAGAAAGATCGGCCGTGCGGCAGCCCGTCCCGAGACGGGTCGCCGGGGCGCCTTCGAGGGACCGCACGTAGAGCCCCGCCCGCTGCGACGTCTCCCAGTCGCCCTTGTGGGCCAGGAGCACCTGGCTGCCGTCCGCCTGCAGAGCGAGCGGCGCCTGGGCGTCGAGCCAGGTGAGGTCCACGTCCTGCCCCGCGCCCGGCGCGCGCCCGAAGGCCTGCCGCAGGTGGCTGCTCGCGACGGCGAGGCAGCGGCCGGCGGTGTCCACGTCCACCAGCTCCAGGCGTCCCGGGTACTGGGCCAGGAGCCTGGTCCGGCCTTGCAGGGAGACCGCCTGGATCCGGCTCTCGTCTCCGTCGAAGGTGCTGTACCAGATCTCGCCGCCGTCGGGACCCCAGGCCAGGGCAGTGAACCCGGTGCAGCGTGCCAGGGGCCGGGGTTGAGCGCCCTTGGCCACGACCATGATCTCGCCGATGGTTGTGAAGGCCTGCGTCGGCGACTGAAAGTAGGCCACCTGCGCGCCGTGGACCCTGGGGCTGCGGAGGAAGCCCGCACCCTGTCTCAGGAGGATCTCGCCCTGGGGCCACTCGAGCTGGTTTTTCCCTCTGAGGAGGCAGAGCGCGGATCCGTCCCCCGCGAAGTCCGCGGCGTCCGTGGCCCTCCCGATCTCCCGCATGCCACCGCCGGCTAGGGGCAGCACCGAGACGGTCCCCTCGAGCACGCCGCTGTTCAGCACGGGCCGCGTCAGCACCGCCGCGCTGCCCTGGACCGAGGTCGCCAGGAGGATCGCCCCCTGCTCCTCCAGGGCACGCGGCTCCAGGCTCCCTTCCCGCAGCAGGTACAGCGTCGAGGGGTCCCCCTGCCAGCGGGCGCTGTAGACGATGTCGCGGGACCCGGGCACGAAGCGCGCGCCGTCGATGGTGCCCCGGCCGAAGGTGAGCTTGTGGTAGGAAGGAGCACCGATCGGCGCGCCACGCCAGATCGCACCGCGCGGGACGAGGAGACCCGCGGCAAACAGGCCGGCGCCGGCGATGAGCGCGGCCGCGA
>Ga0315287_10003489_pt1 | contig 15167 bp, 10 predicted proteins | sample YL17G11_0_MG_FD_205037 | JGI IMG/M metagenome (GOLD analysis project Ga0315287, IMG submission 205037) | Sediment microbial communities from Yellowstone Lake, YNP, Wyoming, USA - YL17G11_0 | ecosystem: Environmental > Aquatic > Freshwater > Lake > Sediment | place: USA: Wyoming | collected... | reverse complement strand
CATTTTCCAGGCGATGATCTTCTTATACCAATTCGCTTGCATATATTAAAGTAATTATATATTCTCCTTTCCTAAATACATTACGGAAAAGGAGATTTGAAAATGAAAAAAACAATCGTCTTTGACCATTTGACTGCGAATGAATTGAGGAATAAAATGAATGAATCTCAAAGCCGGCAGCAATTTCAACGATGGCAAGTTATTTATCTTTCCCTGACGAGAAATTACCCGACGGAAGAAATCGCAGGTATTGTGGGAATCTCGCCGGGCACGGTTCATCAATGGGTATATTTGTATAATCACAAGGGAGCCGAAGCCCTGGATCTCCAGGGTCGTGGAGGGCGACGGAGCGCCTTTCTTTCCTGGGAGGAGGAGGAATCTTTATTGGCCGATCTCAGGGAAAAGGCCGCTCTGGGAGAGTTTCTGATTTCTCATGGAATCCGGGATCAGGTTGAGAAGCGATTGAAGCATCCGGTGTCCAAAGATTATGCCTACGATCTGCTCAAACGGCATGGGTGGAGAAAGATCGCTCCCCGACCTCGGCATCCCAGGAAAAACTTGGCGGCCCAGGAAGAATTTAAAAAAAAATTCCGTTTCTTTTGGAAACCACCGCAAAGACCTTCCAATCGGAGGATCAGCGGCCGTTGAAATTGATTTTTCAAGATGAAGCGCGTTTTGGCCGTATGCAAAATCCCGTGAAATGTTGGGTTCCCCGGGGTGTTCGTCCTCATGTGGCCCTCCAGAGGGTTCGCGAATATATGTATGTGTATAGTGCGGTTTGCCCTGTTGATGGAGATTCCTATTCCCTGATTTTGCCTTGGACTAATACGGATATGATGGAACTATTTTTGGGCTATTGTTCGGAATATTATAAAGATTACCGCGTGATTATGATCATGGATGGCGCAAGTTGGCACAAATCCAAGAGGTTCAATAAATTTGAAAACATCCGTATCATCTCATTACCTCCCTATAGTCCCGAATTGAATCCAACGGAACATCTTTGGGAACATATCCGCGAGAAATATCTGGGAAACAGGTTTTGGGAAACTATGGAAATATTGATAGATACCTTGTACAAAGCCCTTTTGGATATTGTAGCAAACAAAGAGATAGTCAAGTCTTTGACTGGATTCCATTGGGCTATTATTTAATGTATGACGGCGAATTGGTATAACGACAATCTCTGCGCCGCCGCGCCTCTGCGAGAAATATATTCTTAAAGGAACGGACTTCTGAATACTGTTACATCAGGATGAATGCTATGCCCACGCATTGTCTGATGATAGAATTCGGACATGCACCCAGATAATTGACTCCGCTCCCCAGGTTGCTGAATTAACTTCAATATCCCATAAAGAACTTTTTAATTTCATAAGCGGAAAGGGGGATTGCATTGACTTTGGGATCTTCAAGCGCGCCGGTGATATGAAACTTCAAAATGGCTTTCCCCATATATTCCAGAATCTGTGCGAGTTGACGGAGGAGGGGAAGGCCGAGGATATTTTTCTTCTCGAACATGAGGAAAAAGATGACATCCAGGTTTTCATGGAAATCCACGGTGCCGGAGGCGTTCAGATTGAGCAGTGGACTGGTGAATTTGAGATTTTCAAAATCGGCGGCGCCGTTTTTGATGTTCAGATTGCCCTGAACGCGTGTAAAGGTAATATCATCGAACAGGGCGGATTTCAGGGCGCGCCCCAGTCCGACAAAGATCATATTCCCGATAAACCGGCTCTGGTGAAGGTCAAATGTCACCTTGCTGCTGATGGTTTCCGGCTTCCGGGATTCCCCGGCAAGGGTTATGCAGGCTGTTATGAATCCCCTGAGATTTTGGCTGCGTCCCCGCAAGGCGGACAGGACATCCCGGATCTCCATCATCTCCGCCTCCCCTTCCACTCCGTAAAAAAAACTTCCGGTGGGAAAAATAAAATTCCCCGAAGCTCTCGCCTTGCCGCCATAGGCCAGCACCTTCACACCATCAAAGGAGAATTTATTGGGCGCCGAGGGGAAATAATTATAGATGAAATGCCCCTCAAAATTCTCCCCTTCGAGGAGGTTATAATGGATTTTATCCGCCAGCACAGTCCCCTCCACCTCCATGCTCGGCGAGGTGGAGGTCAGGTCCTGCATTGTGACATGCCGCGACTGGGGAGGATTGGTATTCTCCCAGGGACCTGTCCATTCCTTCAAATAAAGCACAGGGGCATGAACCTTGAATCTGAAAGCGGGCGGATTGGAAGCAAAAAAGATTTCCCCCTCTCCGGTACAATCCGGACTGGTCCCACACCACAGATGGGCATCCCTGAACCACAATCCGGATTCATTAAAAAAGACTTGAGCCTTGACATGGTGCAGATCAACGGGCATATCCCGGTAGGCAAACGCAGCATCCTCGGATGTGATCGAACCTGAAAATCCGTACATCATATCCCTGGGGATGTCCAGATGGAGGAGGGATTGGGCAAGATTCTCCGAAGAGAGAGAGACCTCGGACTGGAGTTCCACGGTTCCTGTTGCCCTGAAGTCATTCGCCAGAGAGGGGATGGCAGTGCGGAGTTTTTCCAGGGGGATGAGGCTGGTGATATTCATTTGAAGATTCCCCGGTTCCAGCCTGGCATCCAGGAGAAAATCCATGCCGGCAAAATTCCCGCTCAATTCCTTGAGCAGAAGATTTTCCTTCTCAAACCGGATGGCGCCTTGTAAATCCTTTATAAGACCATTGATGGAAGGATGAAGCGGCTGAAAGGAAACCCGGCTGAAGGACACATCCCCGTAATAGGAAATCCTGTCCGGCGCTTCAAGGGGAATGGAGAGATAGGTTGTTGTTGATATTTCACCTTTCAGGCGAGTCTTTTGAAGCGAGTCCCTGAGAGGCTCCGGAGCCATCTGAATAACCGGATTTAATCCCCCGCTGTAAACCACCTCCAGAGAGACCAGGGGTTGTTTCCAGAAATACTTTTCACCGATCACTCCGCCCTGAAGTGCCAGCGTTCCCTCAGCCAGGGACCCTTTCAATTCCTGGAATTTAATCACATCCGGTTTTATCTGGAAACGACCCGAGATATTGCGGACTTCTTCCGGCAGAAAAGGATGGCGCAGCATTGCATCTGACACCAAGGCAGCGCAATCGAACTGGGTCAGAGAAATGGTTGTGGTCTTGTCCCGGGTGACAAGCTTCATCTCCAGGGATCCTTGTATGTTAATCCGACCGGAGGCAAGCAGGTTTTCCAGTGGAATTTTATTTTTCACCATCATCATCAGATCCTGGAGAGTAAGGTCCGCGGACCAGGAAAGGGACGCCCTCTCAGGGGAGGAAAAATCCCGAATCCCCTCAAGCCTTCCCTCCAGAGAAAGGAGACCATCGCCCATCTTTCCCCTGACATTTTTCAAATGAAGCGAGCTTGGATCCAAGGCGATCTCGCCGGCGACATGGGTCAGGGGCAGGGGAAAATCCTGGTGACGCAAGGCAAGATCGGCAAACCGGAGAGTTCCATTATACTGAATGTCTTTGGGATGGAAGAGATCGCCTGTCGCATGTAAAAGAAATGAGAAGGATTGTTGTTGAAATGTCATATCCCATCCCTGGGGAAGAACGATCTGCTTGAGAAGTTCGAGGGTGCGGCGGGAGACCGGTTGCTGCTCCAATGAGGCTGTGAATTGATACTCCCTTGCCATATCCATTTCGCCTTTGAAAAAAATCTCTGAATCGCTTAAAGAGATCTTCGCCGTATGGATTTTCAGTTGTTGATTTCTTCCATCCATTTCCCCTTCGGCGATGGTCCGGATTTTATTCTCAACAAATGGCTTTGCCACGCCCGGCACATGAAGGGAAAAGGAATCCATGGACATCTCATGACGGAAAGAGACCAGTGGCCGGGCCATTTCAATCTTCTCGTTTATCCGGAGATTTTTCACATCAAGGCGAAACCCGCTGCCGGGAAACGTGTTTCCGGAGAGAAGAAGATGTGAAAGAAACAGCAACAACTGATCGGGCGAGCCATCAGGATTAAAGTTCACGCGACCGCTCAATTCCCCTTCGAGTTCGGAACCGAGTGCGCCTTTTGCCGTTATCAAAGCGAGCATACCCTTTTGAAAGGAAAACTCCAGGGAGAGTCCTTTCGATTGCAGGACAGGCTGCACGATCAAACCTTCCTCAATGGAGGATTCATAAGCCACAAGTACATTCTTGACATTCACAAGGGCCTTGATCTGAGGAAAAGACCCGGTTTCGGACTTTCTGCCGGTGATCCCTTCAAGGAGAGGAGCGAGATACTTATAACCTGGAGGAATGACAAAACGATTCTCGCGAAATAAAAGGAGAATTTCCGTGGGGCATGTCAATTGAACCTCGCACCACCTGTCGGAGGTGGAAAAAAGAAACCCGTAGAGAGAAAATTCGATGGAGACATCCTGGAATACGAGAGGAATGCCGGACTCATCCGGCGGCGGGAGTGTCATTTCCTGGATTTCCAGAAGCCCGCGCGAGAGATAAAGGCACGCCCCGCGAATTTTTACCTCTGTGCCCATCTCCCTGGTTATCAGGCGAACCAGGCGTTCCTCAATCCGCCTGCCGGAAATGGGAAGGAAATAAAAAATCACGCAGGCAAGAGCCGCGCCCAGCAAAAGGTAAAAAGGGACTCTGAGCAGCCATCGTTTGTATCGCTTCCGTTTCATGGCAGATGACAATGATCTTCCCCTGATCCCCCTTTTTTATTATTGGGACGATTTCGCTTCCGGCGTCCACCGACGTCCGGGACCTTTGATCACTCCAAGGGGGCCCTTGATCACCGGCGCATCCGGGCCATCTGATTTTCTCAGCTCCGTTAAAGGATCGGAGCGGAGACGGAAAAATTTGAATCCCTGAAACAAAGGAGATCCGCTCTTTTTTCTCTCCTCATTTTTCCGGGCATTCTCCTCATTATAACGGACAAGGGATTCTTCCCGAACGCGGGGCGGAGTGGAATGGAGGAAATTAACCGCGCTATCCGGCCCACGGGCAATCAGACCCACATGCCCTGCATAACAGTCCTTCCCTTCTCCATAGATCACATTCACAAAGTCCCCGTCCTGGAGATGACCGGCAATCTCGGTAATCTTTTCTGTGGGAACAAAAAATGTCTCCACAGTCACCTCCGGCATATTGACTTCAATACCATATCGCTCCTTGAAGAAACTCCGGTGTGTGGTGGATTCCTTCATTGGTTTTGCATCTTCACCCGCCAGGTCATGGGAAAGATCCTGGAGCAGCCAGGCATTGTTTGTATCCCATTCCGCCACAGTAAAATGATTTCTCGTTAAAACGCCGATTTCGCCATCCTTATACCGGAGGCGCTGGAGAAAAACAAAAAACTCCTCCCAATTTTTCGAAAGAGCCATGGCATATATATGTTCGGAAAAGACGACGCAATCACTCTTATGAAGGGCATAGAGAGGGTCGCCATCATACTGCTCGAATGGAAATTCGCCGAGGAGGAAGATCTGGTAGGGCTGCCCGATATTTTTCCTTGCCAGGTGAATGACGCGGGCGCCCAGTCGCGGCTCCATCTCAGATAGAAAAGCCAGATAATCGCCGATCTGCTTTTCATCGAATTCAAACAGCGGCCGCATCTTGAGGAGGGCGATATAATCAGGATCGAGATTCAGTTTTTCCACCGCCTTTGTCTCCTTCGGAGTCAGGGCTGACCGTGGCTCCACCCAACCGGGATATCGGAACCGCGAAAGAAGGAGGCCTTTCGGGCCGGAGACAAGCGGGGCGCCGGAACCATCCAGGGCTCTCAATTTTGCCACAGGATCCGCCTGGACACGATAAAAAATAAATCCGAAAATCTGGTCTGCATCCGCAGAAGCCCCTTCCCTGTTCCTCTCCTCCTGCTTCTCCTTATAATCAAGAAGCGATTCTTCCAATACGCCGGAGACGGATGCGTGGACCAGGGATTGCTTACCGACCTCATCAAGGGTAATAAAACCCAGAGGAACGCATGTCTCCGGACTCCCCTGTCCCTGAACCAGAACCGCCAGATCCCCCTCCTGAAGTTGCGCCGCAATTCCCGAAACCAACTCCGCTGGAATGTATTTTACCTCGGCCTCATCCTCAGAAGCGTCCTGTGCAATATCCCAATTTTTGAGCAGCTGGCGGCGAGAAGTCTTGATTTTCACTTTGGCAGCCTTGTCCTTGACCAGATCCCTTGTCAGATCATTCAGGAGCCATTTGGAATTTGCCGGGAGCCAGCTGGCTGCCAGGTTATGATGGCGCGAGGCGATTCCAATCTCCCCGTTATTATAACGAATTCTTTGAAGAAAAGCCATAAAGCTGCGCCAGTCATAGCCAAGAGCCATGGCATACGTATGCTCCACGAAACTCTGATCGTCGCTTTTGTCCAGGCAGAAGAGGGCTCCCCTGTCAAAAATCTCAAAGGGATATTCGCCCAGAACGTGGTCCTGAAAAGGCTGGCCGATATTTTTTCGAGAAAGGTGAATAATCCTTTTCGCCAGGTCCGGCTCCGCCATTTGAAGATATGCCAGATAGCGCCCTAATTCTTCCTCTTGAAATTGATACAGGGGTTTAGCCTTGAGGAGAGCCAGAGCGTTTATATCCATAGACAGTTTCCCTGCTATTTCCTTATCCTTGTCTGAGAGTCGGCCGGGAGCCAGAGATGCGCTCCTCATGCAACCCGCGGATCCCAAAACCATACAAAACACCCAAAGACCGAAGAACCGTAACAACATCATTGAAGCCTCCCTGAAACAAATAATGATAAGGAAACGATACATGAGGAGAAGAGTCATGCAAGTTAATAGTGGGTATGTTTCCGAAACCAAAGATTTTGCATTGACTTCCCCCAGAACACTCTCTCTTAATATAAGACGATTTTTATTGATATGAGATAGAAGAGAGAGGGAAAATTTTTTCAATTTTCGACAGAAGGAAACGCTATTGGCAAAGGGACGATATAAAGGGAAAAGCGCCGGGCTGAAAATTTTTCTCTTTCTCCTCATCCTTCTGCTCGGCGCTGCCGTGTGGTTTCTTATTCAACAAAACAAGAAAATGGAGGAAGATCTCATCAATCTGCGGAAGGGAAAATCCCAACTCCAAACCCGGATCCATGACCTTCAATCGGAAATCAAGCAGAAGGATGCCGAGCTGGCAGAGATGAAAATCCAGGCTGTGATCAAGGATGCGGTGGGTCAAAAGTAATCCACCGCAAAAACGAGAAAATGAAAGAAAAGTCTTGATGGTATATTTTTTCCTTTCAAAAATGATTTCGTGGTTATATGAAATAAAAATGATATATAAATATGACGAATCATTTTTTCCGTTGAGAGAGTTTTAGGAGGATAAATTTTCAAGAATGACCGAACTCGTCCCTTTTATTGGAACACGCTATAATTCCCGACTCATTGAAGATATGAAAATGGTGATCGGTCCTTATGGCGACGCCATGTGTCCCGAAACCAGGAAGAAGATTTGCCTGCAGCACCCTTATAATATCATGCATATCATTCCCGCCTGGGATAAAGAGGAGGGGGAGGAATATAACAACTCCTATCTCCGCGCCGGGAACATCATTCAGAAATGGCATCGCGATGGCATCCTGGTGAATGACAATCACAAGTGCCTTTACCTCTACGAACAAATCTTCTCCAAACCGATCAATGGGTGCAAAAGCCGCAGAGGAATCTACGCCCTGACGAATGTCCACAGTCAAAAACCGAAGAAACTCTTTTTGCAAGGCACCACACCCTACTCGAACAAATCCTGTCATCTGAAACTTCTGCGAGCGACAAAGTGCAACTTCGCCCCCCTCTCTCTCCTTTTTCATGATCCCCAGGATGAATTCGACCGGGTTCTCCGGGAGATCACCGCCTCAAAACCCTGGGAAGAATTTCAAGACGCCGAGCAAAATACCCACCGGTTATGGGTTCTCAATAAAAAAGAGATCATCAGCCAAATCACATTATTCTTCCATGATAAAGAGACGTTTGTAGTCGAGGGGCATGATCGGTTTGAAATCGCCCTGCAATATTCCAGGGAACAACGAGAAGCCACCGGGAAAACAGACGGCTTGCAGCCTTTCGATCACATTCTGGTTTTTCTTTCCCGATTTGAAGAAGGATGCCTCACCACGAAACCGATTCACCGGGTCCTCTCCTCAGAACTCGGAAGCGGAACTGATATTCCGGAGATTCTGGATGACCTTTCGGAATCTTTTACCATCAAACCCATCAAGGTGAATCTCAAGAACACCTCGACCGCAACAATAAAAATCCTTCAAACCATTGCAGAGAAAGACAAAAAGGAACCCACCCTCGCCATGGTCCTTCGGGATGGTCGCGCCTTCACCCTGAGCCTCAAACCCAAAATCACAATCTCGGATCTGTATGATGAAGAGATCGAACTGAGCAATCCAGGGCAAAATCTCCACGTCAATATTCTCTATCATCACATTATTCGCCAGATTTGGATCGGGAATCCGGAACTCGAGCTGGAGGAAGAAGACGTCCAATATTTTGACGATGCAGAAGCCGCCCTGAAAAAAATCGTTCAACGGAAAGCCTCAGCAGCCTTTCTTCTGAATCCCTGCCCCATGAAACAGATCACGGATGTCGTGGACTCGGGAGATATGATTCCTCCTTTCGCCGTCAGACTTCATCCTCCTCTCCCGACAGGTCTTGTGATTCGCGATATCTCCATCCGGCATTGAGAGATGCATGGAATTTTTTGATGTCACCAGATCCCCGGGGAAAACGGAGGATGTGCGCACCCAGCGCCCCCTTGCGGACCGTATGCGGCCGAACGTTTTCTCCGAGTTTGTGGGACAGGCGGAACTCCTGGGACAGGGATCGCTTCTCCGGCAGCTTATTTCCGAAGACAAGATTTCTTCCATGATCTTCTGGGGGCCGCCCGGTTCCGGCAAAACCGCCTTGGCCAATATCATCGCCCGGCAAACCCGGTTTGTCTATCACGCCCTCTCTGCGGTCACAGCGAATATCAAGGATATCAAACACATCATGGAACAGGCCAAGCTCAACATCCAGAGCTATAATCGCAAAACAATCCTTTTTGTCGACGAGATCCATAGATTCAACAAAGCCCAGCAGGACGCCTTTCTCCCCTTTGTGGAAAAGGGGACCATCATCCTGATTGGCGCCACCACGGAAAATCCATCCTTTGAAATCATTGCCCCCCTTCTCTCCCGTTGCCGGGTCTTTGTCCTTGAATCTCTCTCGGAAACCGAGTTGATGCAGATTCTTAAAAACGCCCTGGCAGATCAAAAAAAAGGACTGGGGGCGCTCAACCTCGTGTGCGCTGAGGACGCCCTGTCTCTGATCATCAGCCTCTCGGATGGAGACGCCCGGCGTGCCCTGAATCTCCTTGAATTCTGCGCTGACGCGGTCAAGGATAAGGAGAAAAGAATTACTCCGGATATTGTCAAGGAACTGGCACAGAAGAGACACTACATCTATGACAAGCAGGGCGAGGAACATTATAATCAGATCTCCGCCTTCCACAAAAGCCTCCGGGGAAGCGATCCGGACGCAGCCCTGTATTGGCTCGGCAGGATGCTGGCATCCGGCGAGGATCCCCTGTATGTGGCCCGGCGGATGATCCGTTTTGCCACGGAAGATATCGGCAACGCAGATCCGCAGGCCCTCTCCATTGCGATTGCCGCGCGCCAGGCCTATGAAACCCTCGGCTCACCGGAGGGGGAACTCGCCCTTGCCCAGGCAGCCCTTTACCTTGCCACTGCTCCCAAAAGCAATTCCGTGTACATGGCTTATGAGAACGTGATGCAGGTCATCAAAAACACAGGCTCCCTTCCAGTGCCCGTCATCATCCGAAATGCCCCCACAAGGCTGATGCAAAATCTCGGGTATGGCGAAGGCTACACCTATGACCATAATTCCCCGGAGCACTTCATGCCGAAGGATTATCTCCCGGATGAATTGAAGGGAAAGAAATTTTACATTCCGGGGACGTTCGGATTTGAGCGGGAAATCAGAAAGCGCCTTGAATGGTGGGAAAAATTAAGGAAAGAAAACCAGGAAAAGAGCGAGTGAATCTCAGACAAACTTGCAGTCGCAGCTCAAAAACGATTCCGTTTTTCCATTATCCAGCCGCACAACCAGCGCTCCGCCGTCTTCAAGATCCAGGACAGATCCTTGCACCTCTCTTTTCCCTGCATGAAGGGATACGCGGCGTCCCAGCATGGAGGAATACCCCTTCCATCTCCGGATGATCTCCTCAAACTGTCCCTTCTGAAAGAGGAAATACTGATCCTCAAACGCCTTCATCATTGCGCCCAGGACGGACAGCCGGGACATTCTTCTTCCCGTTTCCATCAAAAGAGATGTGGCCGATTCCCTCAATACTGTGGGAAAACTCGAACATCTTCGGTTCACGTTCAATCCGACTCCCACGATAACACCTTGTTCTCCGCCTTTTCCTTTCACCAGTTCCGTCAGAATGCCGCAGACCTTTTTTCCGTTCACAAGCACATCATTGGGCCATTTTACTTCCGGTTTGAGATCCAGCCGGGAACGGAGGCAGTCGCACACAGCCAAGGCAACGGTCAGGGTCAGGAGGGGAAGGCGGCTGGAGTCATGCCGTGGCATAAGAACAAAGGAAAAGAGAAGATCTTTTCCGGGCGGCGCCAGCCATTTTCGACCCTCACGGCCTCGACCTGCGGATTGATAATTCGTCGCCACAAAAATCCCATACCGCCCCTCTTTTCGGAAGAGATCCCCCGCAAAGCTCTGGGTGGATTCCAACTCGGGGAAATAATATACTTCCCATCGGATTAATTCCCGGGGGAGAATCTCAGAAATGGCTTTTTGGGAAAAACGGGGCTGGGACATGTCCTTAGAGCCTTATCAGCGAAGGTTGCGAATGGCATCAGATATGCCAGGCGTGATGATGGTATTTTCATCCATGACGAGAGACTCTTTTTTTTCGAAGGCATCCTTCACATCCTGAAGAGTGATCAGTTTGCGAGGTTTGAGGTCCGTGGGACGGAGATGTCTCCGGGCAAGACTTGCAACTTTTTCAAGACGTTTGGCATATTTGTCGCCCAAAAAATCCGTTGTCAGCCATACCCGCACAATCTCCGTGGCAAGGAGAGAACCGATGAGTTTACCTCCGAGACACAGGGCATTGGTATTGGAATGCTGCCGGGCCAGGCTGGCGCACACCGTATCAAAACACACCGCAGCGCGAATACCCCAAAGCATACTGGCGATCGAGGCGGAAGGATACCCCGCGCCATCAATCAGAATTGCCCGTTCCACCCTGCCTTCGGACAGTGCCAAGGCTGCCGGATGAATGAAATCCGGATAATCCACGGGTTCTGCGCTATTCGTCCCAAAATCCTGCGCCTCATGGCCGAGGCGGACAAGAAATTCCTTCACAATACATTTCAAATCATACCCTGCATGATCACTGGCAATGGATATTTTCATCGCGATCATCCTCCTGAAAGCATTTGAATGCATCTGTCAATATATCATGATTGAATTGGGCGTCGGAGTCATTCCCAAACCTGAATCAACCATTGAAACCTGATCCAGATAAAAGTAAGCCTTATCGCCCCCTGTGGTCCCTGAATGCCCGGCTCTGGCAAAAAGGGTGATATAACTGCCCATGGCTGTGACAGGGACATTATATTCCCTCCAGACATTATCCTCCTGGCCTGCCATATCTGTATAAACCACGGAGGGCGCCATTCCATCCGTGCCTCCGGACAAATCATACCCGAACTCGAGAAATGTTCCCTCAAACAGCGACTGTCTTTTCATCCAGGCGGATAGTTGATATCTTCTTCCGACTGTCACAGGGATTTTCTGCCAGACTCCTCCTTTGAAAATTGCCGTATCATTCCGGGACCAATACTGGGAATAACTCCCATCATGCTTGTTGAGCGAGGCATTGCCATAAACAATCATATTGGATGCCGCATCCTCCCACGCATGCCAGTTATTTCCCACCCCGCCGGTAAAACCATCCTCAAAGCTCCCGTTCAAGACAAGATTCGCTTGCATCGGTGTGGGAGAAGGGGTTGCTGTAGGTGTGGCTGTGGGAATACCCGTTGGCGTGGATGTCGGAGTGGAGGTGGGAGCCGGCGTCTGGGTGGGGGTGGGTGTTGTTTCAGAGAACAATCTTCCCGCATGGAAATTATCCGCATACGCGCCTTTCATGTTGGCATTGTTGGTAAAATATTCGTGATATCCGATGCCGCATTGTCCATACCGGAATCGAGTATCCTGTGTCTCGAGGACAACTTCGCCATTCAAGATAAAAGTGAGACGGTCACCATTTGCATTAATCCTGAATGTCCTCCAACCTGAAGAAGGCTTATAAACCGGGGAAGAATTGAGATCCGTGAGAGCGCCGTCATCGCACTTGAAACACCACACCCGGCCGTTATTGGAATCCCAGGCAAAACCATAACAATTCCCCCCGCCTTCAATGGTATGTTCAAACACGGCTCTCCCGCCGTCTCTAATAAAAATGCCTGCGCGTTCAAATCCATCTGCCGCAATCTCCGGACGATAATCACAATATATATCACACTGCACATAATAATCCGTATCGCTCACATGCCCGATGCGCGTGGTTTCCACCCCACCGCCCGGGTCCTTCACCACAAGCACATATCCATCCCCTCCCGGAGAAGAGGGACTGAAGGACGTCACAACCGGATGGGTAAATTTATCAATCCATGCGGAGAGTTGCCGGCCGGTGGAGGGAAAAAAATCCTCAAAAGGCAGCACAAGAGGAGAGGGCGAGGCGGGATATCTGGGATTGGAGATGACACCTTCATCGCTCAAAAGAACGCACAGAGACGAATCATTCAGCGCTTCCGCGATTGTTCCGGGATTGTTGTCAATCTTCATGGACTGGCTGACCAGCCTGATCCCGTGGCTGTAATCCGCATAGGTGCTATTATGAACAAGGGAAAGAGGCTGGATCGGGGCGCCGTTCATCTGGTGCCAGCCGTAAATCGCCACCCGGGCGGGAGGCGGATAGGTATGCATCAGGGGGGTGATGACCACATCCTTCTTATCCCCGCCGACAAGGGAACCGAGGGGATAGGCTCCCAGTTGTGCGGATCTCTGGTTCCAGACCATGGTATTATGTTGATCAAAGACCTTGACCAGGGTCATTTCACTACTGGGAGGAATGGGAGCCGGCGCCAGCTTGAGCGCTGCCTGAGACCAGATATCATTCACCATTTTCCTGGTGGGAAGGAGGGCGCCTGTCAGATCCGCTATTTGCTGCGCAAGCCCCGGCGTCATGGGAATAAGAAAATAATCATCATCCGATCCCATGGCAAGATAATCGGGTATGACATAATATAAGGCGGTCCTCTCCTTCGCATCAATCGTCGCCTTCACAGTCACAGGACACGGGTTTCTGTAAAAATCCGGGATATTTCCCTGTGCAACCTGATTATAAATATTCTGCTCCCGTTCCGTGAGGGACAGGGACCAGATGATAGTGGCCACATCCTTTCCCTTCAAGGCATTCGGGGGACGGGGGGGAATATTTAATGTCTGGGGATAGAGAAGAACAGGAAGAAAAAAGAAGAATAAGATCCCCGGGAGGATCAGACTCTGGCTCCATCCCTGCCTCATAGATTCGCCTCCAGCCTGTTCATAAAGGAAAAAGGGGAGAACTCTTTATCTTATGAGTGTCATTACCTGACCACTCTTTCCCAACCTGTCCTGCTGAGCAGGAGATAAACCCCCCATCCAGCTACAATTCCGAAAAACAAAAGCACAATTCCATTGGAAGTATCTCCCAGCACGATGTTTCCCACACCAAACAGGAAACAATATACCACCACGGTTCCCAGGATCCAGCAGAAGATATTATTTGTAATATTCCTGTCGGGAATAACATCCGGCGCTTTTTCGCGGATTGGACCCCAGAGGCTGCCGCCCGGTTTCACAAGACGGTAAAAGCTCACGAGCTTTTCATCATCCACTGGTTTTGTCAGATAAGTCACCGTCACCCAGACAAGTAAGGTGGAAAGGGCGGTAACGAGGATTCTGTGGTGGTCTTCCAGTTTCACCGGATGGAGGATATAAAGAATCACCACCAGGGACATGACAGCGATCGTGACCAGCGTGGTAATCAGCATATCCCGTCTGATTTGAGGATAACAAGCCCCGATGATCAAAGCGATGATTCCAAGAACGCAAAAGAATATCAGCGCTGTTCCGATTAGATTGAGTATGCCGAGAAAGCTCAAGGGGAAGACAAAGCTATAGATCAGGAGAAGCCCGATAGCCAGCGAGGCGATCATGGAGGAAATCTCGCTCCAGGCGTTGATGCGCCACCAATACCAGCGGAGCATGAACACAAGTCCTGTGCCTGCGCCGATGGTGAGCATCAGCTTCCACGCCCCAGCCACGGATGTGATCCAGAAAGAGACGATCGTTCCCAGAAGAAGGATAATCACAGTTGCTATACGGGACACGGCGGTATAATGCTTTTGCGTGGCATTCGGATTAATAAAACGAATATATACATCATTCACCACGTACGAGGAACCCCAGTTGATCTGGGTGGAGATGGTGGACATAAACGCGGCGAAGAACGCGACGAGCATCAGTCCCCGCCATCCGGGACCAAGAACCCTGACCATGACCATGGGGAATCCGGCATCCGCATCCGCCCCTTTCTGCGCCAGCTGCGGAAACATCACCGCAGCAACCAATCCCACGATAATCCAGGGCCAGGGTCTGATCCCATAGTGAGCAATAGTGAACCACAGCGTGGCAAGGAGCGAATGTTTTTCATCTTTACAGCTTGCCATGCGCTGGACCACATATCCGCCCCCGCCCGGTTCCGCGCCGGGATACCACGAAGCCCACCAGGTCACGCCCAAATACACAAAAAAAGCCGCGAGCGGCATCAGTGGTTTGTCTTTAACAAAATCGGGAAAGAATTTGAACACATCGTGATTTTCCCCATAGGTTTTGACAAGTCCAGCCCGTAGCCCATCCATGCCGCCCACCGCATTTATTGCAAAGATCGCCAGCGCAATGCATCCGAACATGGCAATCCAGAACATGATGAAGTCAGTGATTGACACGCCCCAGAGTCCGGAGACAACGCTGAAAAGGCCGGTAATGCCCAAAAGAAGGAGGAGCATCAGGAC
>Ga0315287_10003487_pt1 | contig 15173 bp, 11 predicted proteins | sample YL17G11_0_MG_FD_205037 | JGI IMG/M metagenome (GOLD analysis project Ga0315287, IMG submission 205037) | Sediment microbial communities from Yellowstone Lake, YNP, Wyoming, USA - YL17G11_0 | ecosystem: Environmental > Aquatic > Freshwater > Lake > Sediment | place: USA: Wyoming | collected... | reverse complement strand
CTACGACGCAGGGGTAGTTGGTGACGTTGTACGCCTTCATGAGGGTTTTCACGACCTCGACATCGCGGTCCCCGTCGAAGCTGAGTATGGATATCTCCGGGTCTATCAGCTCGTTTATGTAGCTTAGGACGAAGCCCTGTTCGCCGCAGTTAGGCACCGTCTTGCAGTTCCCGTAGAAGTAAAGGATGACCGTGTTGTTGTAGCCGCACGCCTTCTTCATCCGGTTTAGGAGGGATAGTTGTATAATCTCCCTGCGGTTCAGCCTCCGCTTCTCCTTCAGGTAGAACTCCTCTCCCGTGAACTCTTCCTGAGCCTCCTTGTAGCGCCTGATCTTCTCGTCAAACTTCCACAGCCTGGACTCCAGGTAGTTGAGCTGGCCGATGAGCGAGTCGCAGGAGCCGTTCCTCGACTCCAGGTACTCCATCAGGTAGTATGACGCCTCTATGTCCTCGATGTCCTCGAGTATCACGTCCATGTCTGTGGCGACCTTGGTCTCGCGCTGGGCGTCGAGGTAGAGGTTGAGCGAGTATATGCTCAGGAAGAGCAGAACCGTCAGGAATCCGGCGAGTATGAACGTCTTCACATTCCCGCCCGCCATTTGACCTGCCTCCGGAAGGCTGTGAAGTACATGCAGAGGACCCACATTATCTGGTAGGGTATGAAGAAGAAGATGAACCCTATGAAGCCGGTGACGTTATTGCGTATGCTGTTGCCCATCGTCTTCAGCCCCAGGTATGATGCTATTATGTGCAGAAAGAGGGGTGTGAGCCCGAGTAGGTAGTACATGCTTATAGTGAACGGGTCAAGGGTGCTCTCAGTGAACTTGAGCTTCATGAGGGGCATGATGTCGAACTGTATGAGGGACATGTTGGAAACGGCGGTGGCCGCGTTGTTGAACATGATGATCAGGAGCGAGGCTGACAGGAGGGTCGCAAGGACGGTGCCCCCGTAGTTGAATGGAACGAAGTACATGCCGAACGCTCCGAGCCGGCGGTTGAATATCACGTCCCTGTGCTGGAGTATGGTCTGTATCGTCCCGGTGTACCACCTCTTCCTTTGGTAGTACAGGTCCCGGACCGTGGCCGGCACGAGCGTGTAGGCTTTAGCGGACGGGCAGCAGGCTATCTTCATCCCCTTCTTGTGCATCCTGAACGCTATCTCCGTGTCCTCGACGATGTTGTCTCTGTCGAATCCGCCGATGGCGAGGACCATGTCCCTCCGGTATATGCTGAACTGGCCGGGCGTCACGAACAGGCAGTTCAGGTAGGATAGTATCTTGTTGTAGAAGCCGTTGCCGAGTTCATATTCGATTGCCACGACCTTCTGGAGCATGTTATTGGCCTCCTTGACCTTGATGGCGACGGTCACGGCCGCTACTTCAGGGCGGTCGAAGTACATCAGCGTCTTTTGGAGGATGTCCTTTTCCACGACGGTGTCGGCGTCTATCGTCGCCACATAATCGGTCGTAGCCTTCTCGAACCCGACGTTCAGGGACGTGCTCTTGCCCTTGTTGGGCATGTTTTCCAGGTATATTATCTTGCCTTCCTTCGTATATTTCTCGCATATCTGCCCCGTCCGGTCAGTGGAGCCGTCGTTTACGACTATGATGTCGAGTTTATCCTGGGGGTAATCCAATGTGAGGCAGGACTCTATCGTGTCGGCTATGCACCGCTCCTCATTGTAGGCCGGGACGAGTATGGAGACCCGGGGCAACTCCTCCGGGACCCCGGAGGGGGCTTTATGGAAGTCGTTTCGGTTCTTTATGAGGGTCAGGAGCGTCAGCATGAAGAAGTAGGTGAGGATGAACCATACCGTATAGAGCAACGCAAGATGCACTGAAGCCATTTTTATGTGAGACGGCTAAGGCCGGTATAATGATTAGCCGGCTTAATAATATAAGCCCTAATAATAGCATCCGGTGGTTTATTGGACGAGGATGCTTTAGAGTTTAAGCGGCAGGTGGTGCATCTGTTGAACGGCTCCGCCATAGCTGTCGCCGTTTACTTCCTGAAGCCCGTGTATGATCTTTGGGTTCTGGTTCCGCTCGTGGCCGCCTTGTTCCTCATGCATTTACTGCCTAAGGTGAAGCCGGACCTGAGGGTCATGAACCACCTGATGTACCATTTCGAGCGCCGGCGCGACATAGAGAATTTCCCGTTTAAGGGGGCGATATTCTACGGCCTCGGGATAATCTTCCCCATCGTCCTCCTGGATGTGGGCCTGGCCTGCGCGGTCATACTCATCCTGAGCGTCGGCGACGCGTTCTCGAACCTGGTGGGGAGAAAGTGGGGAAGGCACAGGGTGTTGGACAAGAGCATCGAGGGCTCCATCGGCTTCCTTGTGACTTCGTGGGCGGCGGCCTCGGTGTTAGTAGGCCCCTACGAGGCTTTTGTGCTGGCTTTCGCAGGGACCGTCATCGAGCTCTTCAGCGTCTGGGACGACAACGTCACAATACCTGCTGGACTGAGCCTGCTTGCTTTAGGCCTCGGACTCTGACTCTGCGGCCGTCTATCCTCAGTCTCCCTTCGATGAGCCATCTGACGGCCTGGGGGTATATCCTGTGCTCCTGCTCGAGTATCCGCTTAGACAGCGTTTCTTCTGTGTCGTCCTCGAGTACCGGCACCGCGGCCTGTATTATTATGGGGCCGTGGTCGACTTCCTCGTCCACGAAGTGGACCGTGCAGCCGGAAACCTTCGTCCCGTATTCCAGCGCCTGCTTCTGGCCGCTGAGGCCGGGGAAGCTCGGGAGCAGGGCCGGGTGGACGTTGAGTATCCGGTTCCGGAAGGCCTGGATGAAGTTTGGCTTGACTATGCGCATGTAGCCTGCGAGTAGGACGACGTCGACTCTGCGCTTCAGGAGCTCATCCGCGAGCCGTTGGCTGTAGTCTTCGTGGGTGAGGTGGTCCTTCGGGTCGACGAACAGGGCCTCTATGCCGTGGTTTCTCGCCCGCTCGAGTGCGTAGGCGTCCAACTTGTCCGATATAACGACTGCGAGCTCGGCATTGGGTATGAAGCCGGACTCGACGTTGTCGATTATGGCCTGCAGATTGCTGCCGCGGCCGGAGGCGAGGACGGCTATCCGGGACATGTGCTATACTGTGAAACAGCCTATTTATGCGTGAATATCGCCCCGGCATGCAGTGTCAAGCCACCCTCTTTGACATCCACCTTAGTCAGATTGGATTTTTCCGCGAGTTTGGGGAAGCCGTACCCTTTTCTGTTCTCGTACTGGTATACGACGAAGCGGCCGCCCTTTTTCAGTCCCCGGAGTACCTTCTCCTCAAGAGCCTTCGGGTCGGAGGTGCCGAGCTGGAAGTAGTAGAGGATATCGTAGCCTTTGAGGTCATGCTCCAGGAAGTCGCCCTGGAGGAGGTTTAGTCCGCCTTCAGTGAGGCCGTTCGCCTTAAACCAATCCGCAGCGCGCTTAGCGACTGTCGCATAGTCTCGGTCGTATTCTATCCCGGTGACGTCCGCCCCGAGTATCCTGGCAGCCGCGGTCTCGACCGTCCCTATACCCGAACCTAGACTTAGGACTCTGACTCCCCTGCCGGCGCCAGCCTCCTTAAGGAGGGCTAAGCTTGCGACGCCGAACGAATCCCAGAACGTGCCTTTCTCGGCCTTCGCGTTCTGGATGAACTTCTCCAGGTGTGCGGGGCTTCGTGCGCCGTATGTTTCAGTGTAGAATCTGTCGTATAAGGCCAGGTGCCGTCTACATTCCGTCTCCAGTTGCTTCAGAAGCTTGTCGTCGTCGATGATGATGCGCTGTGAGCCCAGCCGCCCGGGCGCCCCCGCCCCCATGAGGTCTATTGAGGCCGCCTCTGATTGTATTTGCGGGATTTTCCGCCTCAGATTTGGCGCCATCATAGGTTATCCGGAAGCCTGCTATTAAATCCTTGAGGCTAATGTATTCCAGATGAGGCTTATACTTGCCGTTTTAGCCGCCGTACTCCTCTGCGGCTGCCTGGGCGACCAGGATGGGGGGCCGGGAGAGATATCCCTCAATCTCACGCAGGACCCCTATGCCGTCCCTTCAACTTTGAGGCCTCCCGCTACCGCTCTGCCTAAGCCCACGACGACGGAGCCGACGACTACTCTCCCGTCAACGACCACCTCCGCTACGACGACCACATCCCCCACCACGACGACCACGCTTCAGAGGCGGCCTTGGCCGACGATGACGGTGACGACGTCGACTACCTCCTCTTCGACCACGACGTCGACGACAACCACCATCGCATGTTCTGGTGAATGCGCTGACGTGAGGATTCCGAGCCCGAGGACATGCGCTGCGGCGTGCTGCATAAGCTCGAACACCAGGTGCATCTACAAGACAAGCCTCAGGGCGGGTTCAGTCTGCAGGTGCCAGTAGTCAACATAACGCAGCCTGAGGCTGCGTTATGGCTTCCAGAGTCGACAATATGCCAGGATATCGCCTGCAACACCATATCGCAGTATGTCAACCCTGGAATCAGACGTCGACCCTCTTCCTGAATAGGGGCATCGCCTCGCCGACCACGTAGATTGAGCCGGTCACCAGGACCAGGTCGCGCGGCGTCGCTGACTTAATCGCCCCCCTGACCGCCGACTTCACGTCCCTGGACTCTTCGCCCTTGACGGCAGAGAGTATCTCCCTGGGCTCAAGCGACCTTGGATTGTCGTACCGCGTGGCTATGAACCGGTCCGCGTCCGACAGCATCTCCGCCATCGAAGCCCATTCCTTGTCCCGGGAGAATCCCGCCACCACTATGAGGCGCTCGTAAGGCGTCTTAGCTATGAAGCTTCGAAGCTGCTTCATGCCAGCGGGATTGTGGGCGCAGTCGAGCAACACCAGCGGGTCGCGCCTGACTGCGTCAAGGCGCCCGGGCCAGCGCGCCCTCTCGATACCGGAGAGTATGTGCTTCTTCGGCACGCCCATTGTCTCGGCGGCTGCCGCAGCGCAGGCGAGGTTCTGCGCTTGGAAGAGGCCGGGGAGCGGGGATTTTATGTCGTAGGTCTGGGTCTTCGTCTTGAGGGTGAACGACGTGCCGTCGATGGTCGAGGACGAGTCGGCCACATGGACATCGGAGCCCACCCTGATTACGGCCGACCGTTTCTTCGCGCACTCGGCCTCCAGGACCCTGAGGGCCTGGCCTTCCGCCGCCGTGACGAGGGTCGAGCCCGGCGAGACTATGCCCGCCTTCTCGTACGCTATCTTCTCTACCGTGTCTCCGAGGTATTCCATGTGGTCTAGGGCGACGTTGGTCACCACCGAGACCTCCCCGGGGATGACGTTGGTTGAGTCGAGGCGGCCGCCCATCCCGACTTCGAGTACCATCGCGTCCGCCCGCTGGTCTGCGAAGTGTTTCAGCGCTATCGCGGTCGTGGCTTCGAAGAAGGTGGGCTTGGATTGCATCTTCCTGGTGAGGCGCTGGACGTCGCCTGCGAGTTTGGCGAACTCCCTCTTCTGGATTTGCGCCCCCCCTACCCTGATTCTCTCGGTGAACTCGATGAGCTCCGGGGACGTGTATAGGCCGACCCTGTATCCGGCCGCGGAGAGTATGCTGTTTAGGGCGCTCGCGCAGCTTCCCTTGCCGTTGGTGCCGCTGACGTGGACGACGCGGCCCCGCCAGTCGAACCCCATCTTGTCAAGGAGCTCCCGGGTGTTCTCGAGCCGGAAAACTATCCCGTACGTCTCTAACTTCTTCAGGGACTTTAGTGCAGAGTCGTAGTCCATGGTATATCATTTGATTCGGGTAATAAAGCGTCAGTAGGGCGCGACCCCGCCAGATACGGCTTCGGCCATGATGCCGCAACAAACGGCTGACAATTCAAGTCCAGACGATAAAGAGTTACTTAAACTTTTCTTCGCGACTGCCTTGGTTGTGGTCTGGTTTCAGGTTCTAGCCCATCGGTTGTTAAGCGTTCTGGCTTCGGAGCTTTTGCAGGCTCCATGATTTTAGGGGCGGTGGTCATTTCCACTATTTTTCTTTGTTGCGTAGGGGTTAGGAGTCCAGCCTGCCTGGCGTTTTCGACAACCACATTGAACGGCTCCTCCCTCTGTTGGGTGGAAGATGGTGGGTGCAGGCGGTCTATGACGGCATCCAATAGGCCATCAGGCAGCCTCTGTTTTGCCACTATCGCAGATGAAATCAATGCCGCGGCTGAACTTGGGCCTTTCAAATCCCTCATTCCACCTGATAGCCTGGCTTTTAGTGACCTGAGTTCCGTCTCATTAAGAGGTGTGTCGGCTCTAGAATTCTGCCAGGCCAGTATGTATGCTGCGCCCCCAGCCACCGTCGAATCATCGTTTAATAGACTAGGCCTGACAAGGGCGATTACATTATCGGGTAGTCGCTGTTTATCAGCTATGATACCTAACGCAGAGACGGAGGACCTTTTCACCTCTTGGTCTGCATCGGGCTTCAACCCTTCCTCGGCCAAGAGATAAATCGCTGTCAGAGACAGGTTTGACCTTGCTGCTGATTCCTCGAGGACTGAGGAGGCGAATCGCCGCACATCCAAATCCACATCCCTCAGCGCAAATGCTAGGCTATCCTGGGCAGATGGTGAGAGGCCGGTTTGTTTATTCATCCCAGAAAATCCTGAGATTGATGCAACCCTGACGCCGGTGTGAGGCGAATGCATTCCTTCAAGGAATAGGCCTGCAGAGTCGCCTGGGTCGTTTTTTTGGGCGTGGTTTGCCAGGACCTGATATTTTGCTGTCAATGCTGCCTCGTCAGAGTCTCCGCGGACTGAAGCTCGGACAGCCGCTATTACCCCCGGGGGTAGCGGGTTACCGTTCAGCATAGACCGTGCGAGGGAGTCCCCCACGACGAATCGGATAACAGGCGATGGATGGTTTAGGTGGTGGGAAGCCTCGGTGAGTGTCTCGCCGGAGACACTGAATCCTTTATCGACGACATTATTCAATACCTCAAGACTGTGGGTGAATCGGAAGGGGTCATCGGACCGTATACCATCAGTTAGTTGCTGGTTATCTTCCATGCTGAGTTTGCGACCTTCCTCGGTTTGAGTTGCCATGTTAGTCCTCTGGAAAGACCTCCTTAAAAGATGCAGTAAGACTCCATCTACCTAATAGGGGATTTCGCTTATCATAACGGAAGAAGTTGAAGGTAAGGAAAGGCAGTCATAGCATCCTCGGCCTTTCAGAACAGCCCCGTTATCTTCCCGTCGTCGGTTATGTTGATATTCTCCGCTGCCGGCTTCTTCGGGAGGCCTGGCAGGGTGACTATTTTTCCGCATTGGGCGACTATGAAGCCGGCGCCGGCGGAGACCCTGACCTTCCGGACGGTTATCTTGAATCCCCTTGGCCTTCCGAGGAGGCTCTCATCGTCGCTGAGGCTCTTCTGAGTCTTGCTCATGCACACCTGCAGGTTCGAGAATCCCTGACCTTCCAGGAGCTGTATGTCCTGGAGGGCGCTCTCCGTGTAGGATACGCCGTCCGCGCCGTAGACTTTCACGGCGACCGCCTCTATCTTCTTCTTGAGCGGGTCTTCGGGGCCGTATAGCGGCTTATACCCGCTAGGCTTGCCGAGCGCCTCTAGGACTTTCCCTGCGAGTTCGATTCCGCCTACGCCGCCTTTCCCGTGGACTTCCGACAACGCGACCGGGACGGCCTTCGCTTCGCACATTTTGAGCACGTAGTCGAGTTCGGCCTTCTTGTCCGTGGAGAACCGGTTTAAGGCGACGACGAGAGGCACCTTGAAGAGTTGCACGTTTTCTATCTGCTTCTCCAGGTTCGGCCAGCCCCGCGCAAGAGCCGCGAGGTCCTCCTTGACGTAGTCTTTGGCGCCGCCGTGGTGCTTCAGGGCTCTTATGGTTGCGACGAGGACGGCGGCGTCAGGCTTCAGAGCGGCCTGGACGCATTTGATGTCGAAGAACTTCTCGGCGCCGAGGTCCGCGCCGAAGCCGGCCTCTGTCACCACTATGTCCGCTAGCTTCAGTGCCGTCTTCGTGGCGACGACGCTGTTGCAGCCGTGTGCGATGTTCGCGAACGGGCCGCCGTGGACGAATGCGGGCCCGCCCTCGAGCGTCTGCACTAGGTTCGGGTTCAGCGCGTCCCTGAGGAGGGCGGCCATCGCCCCATCGGCCTTCAGCTGGCTCGCCCGCACAGGCTCGCCGAAGAATGTGACTGCGACCACCATCCTGCCGAGCCTCTCCTTCAGGTCACGGTAGCTTTCCGACAGGCACAGGACCGCCATCACCTCGCACGCCGCGGTTATGTAGAACTCGTCCTCGCGGGGCTCCCCGGAGCGGTCCGCCAGGCCGATGAATATGCGCCTCAAGCTCCTGTCGTTCATGTCCGTGACCCGCTTCCACGGTATCTTGTTGGGGTTGATGTTCAGCTCGTTACCCTGGAATATGTGGTTGTCTATGATTGCGGACATGAGGTTCGTCGCCGCGGTCACCGCCGGTATGTCGCCGGTGAAGAACAGGTTGATGTCCTCCATCGGCAGCACCTGACTGTATCCTCCGCCCGCCGCGCCGCCCTTGACCCCGAAAACCGGCCCGAGCGAAGGCTCCCTGACGCACAGCACCGCCTTCCTGCCAAGTCGCATCAACGCCTGTGTGAGGCCCACCGTCGTCGTGGTCTTACCTTCCCCGGCGGGGGTCGGGCTCATCGCAGTCACGAGGACCAGCTTGCCCGTCGGCCCCCCCTTCAGGCGTTCGAGCACGGCGACCGGGACCTTCGCCTTGTATTTCCCGTAGGGCATGACGTCGTCTCCGGCTAGGCCGAGTTCCCCCGCGACCTCTACTATGGGTTTCAGCTTCACAGACTGGGCTATCTCGATGTCCGACTTCATCAACATAGAAGAGGTAGACGACGGTAAAAAGGTATATATTCCAGCCATTCAAGGAGTATAACGTGGAGAGGGTTAGACGGAGCGGGGATGAGGATGATTTGGCCGCTATTCTCCCAAGTCTGAAGAATACCGGCCCGGAGGGGGTAAAAGTCCAAGTCAAGGAAACCGGGGGATTACACAAGGCGACCAGCTATTTCATCATCGACGCCGAATCCGGAAAGGCGGTGGAGAGGCTCTCGACAAGTGGTAAAAGGGTGCTGAGGGACGGAAGCCGCGTAGACGTCGAGGCCTCGTCTGGGGGGAAGGCCATAGTTTCAGGTAAAGGGACGCTCACAGACAGGGACCTCGTCCAAGGCGTCAAGTCGGGTCGCTTCATAGTGAGGACTCAGGAGGAAATCCTCTCGTCACTCGACAAGTCCTCGGCGGGCATAGGCATAACCGGCGGCGGAGACTGTGCAGGCATCGCAGACTTCCTCGCCTCGTTCCAGAAGAACCTTAAGCCTGAGCTGACCATGCTCGGCGTGAAAAACGCCGGCAGCGGGCTGATGAGCGCCCCCGGAAAGTTCCAGGAGAAGCTGATTATCGTCGAGGGCCTTGCGGCCTCCGACTTCGAGGGGCAGGCGAGCACCCCCTACGGGTCGGCGAGGGAGGACCCGTTCCCGAAGAAGTTCGACAAGGACCCCGCTAAAAGGGCGAAGCAGGAGGAGAACCAGAGGAATGCCACTGAGAACATACGGCCTTACATGTACCTCTACGGCTCTGGTGGAAACGACAATATGTTCCTGCTTGAAAAAGCAGCCGGGCTCTTCCCGGATAAGATCGTCGTCGGCACGTTCAAGAGCATAGACGGCGACGGCTGGGTGGCGGGCAAACCGGCCCAGATGTTGGGTTTCCACACTGCCGTGAGGGACTACCAGAATGCCATTTGGGCTGCGGCGACGAACGCATACACGCACAACCAATGGCATGTCGTGGAGACGTTCGGGAGAGGCGCGGGCAAGCTCGCGTACGAGGCGGCGAGGAGGTATCCGACGAATATCGGCGAACTCGGTGATGAGGGTCGCAGGAAGGTCGATGAATACGGGCGGGCGGTCATGATACTTGTTCCTGAGAAGCCGACGACGCTGAGGAGCATAGCGCATGAGGCGAAGAGTGTGAAGGAGAGGGAAGGAAACGTCGTTGTTGTTGTCGCTGAAGGGTTCATGCCACCGGAGTTGAAGTACGAGATGGACAGGCTCGCCAAAGACGAGGTTTTGAAGGCGAAGTGGCTGAGCCGGGAACTCAAGGTCGAGGACGTGCCGGGGCTGATTGTAGCCAATGACGAGAACGACCCCAGGGGAGACCTCAAGAGGATACTTGCAGACCGTGAACTGGCTGCGCAGTTCGGAAAGACCGTCTGGGAGAGCAAGCTCGACTCATTCGGAAACGTTGAGAAGCTCGCAGGCATAAGCAAGTTTATCATGCAAGCCCTAGAGAAGCTCGCCGGGGCAAAGAAAGTCAACCAGCTCCTCGAGAACTACGAGGCCCGCGGAGCCACGCCCACGGAATACGATAGGTTGATGGGCATAAAGGTCGGCCGGAAGATGGCTGAACTGGTGAACGATGGTGTAAAGGGAGGCAAGGCCGTAGTCTACTTCGAGGGGATGGATGCCAGGCGGGAGGAGCCGGTCATTGTGGACCTCGTCGGCGTATCGGACAAGAACAACTTAAACAACAAGGAGCTTTACCCGACAGAGATGCTTCAGGAGAACGGTGTCTACTGGAAGACCGAGGACCTCAGCCGCTATCTCAGGGCGAAAGCCACTTAAGCTCGTAGTTCCTTGAGCCGAGGCCTATCTTCTCTGCATATTCGAGGAGGTATGAGCCGTCGACTCCGTGCTTATTCAGGAACGGGTCGCGGCCGCCGGCCTTTTCCTTCACAAGGTCCAGGCAGGCCTGGTCTATTGCGACTGGGTCTGCGGACAGGACGAGGCCGATGTCGGGCATGATTGGTTTCTGGTCGAATGGCATGCAGTCGCAGTCGTATGTGAGGTCGGTGATGAAGTTCATGAACCACCAGCATCTCCCCTTAAGCGCTGCGTACGCGTACTCCGCTACCTTCTCCATCAGGGCGCGGTTGACTTCCCCTGACATGTTCCAGGGTATGTCTATCGCCGACTGGGGGCATACCGCTATGCAGTGGGCGCAGCCGACGCACTTTTTTGAGTCGATGTACGCGACGTCCGAGAGCGTTATCGCATCTACCGGGCAGTCTCTGACGCATGTCCCGCAGGCCACGCACTTCTTCGGCTTCACTACCGGGGAGATTATCGAGTGCATGTCCATCTTGCCCGCGCGGGAGCCGAGGCCCATGCCTACGTTCTTGAGGGCGCCGCCGAAGCCGGTCGCCATGTGGCCCTTGAAATGTGATACAGCGACAAGTTTTTGATACTCCTGAAGCCCAGCCCCGAGCTTCGCCGTCTTTGTCCTGCCGATGTTAACCTGCACCTCGATGAACGCCTCCCCCATCTCTCCGTCGAGTATTTCAATCGGCAGGATACCGAAGCCGTGGCTCCTCGCAGTCGACAGGTGGTCCTCCCGCCTCGTCCTCATCCCACGGTACATGACGTTGCATTCCACGAACACGGGGTCGCCGAGCAATTCCTTCGCGTCCAGGAGCCAGTCGGGCCGCACATGCGTCCTGTTGCCCTTCTCGCCGAAATGCACCTTCAGGCCGACCCTCCCGCGGCCGAAGTCCGACGCAACCTGCCTGAAGCACTCCGCCGCGCCCTTACGCAGATTCGACGCGTCAGGCCAGTAGTAGACAGCCGAGGCCACAATCACTAATGGACGGCAGAATAAATATCAGCCTTCCTTGACATATATCCCGGATGGGAGACGCCCTCCATGGGAGGTTATCTCATCCCCGTAGGCGCGGAATATCCGGGAGTATTTTTCCCATTTGTTCTTCGCGTCCCATTCGGCCGCTTCCTCGGCGGTGGTGGGGTAAGGCGTCCTCTTGAAGTCGCCGAGCTCCAATAGACCCTTGTCCCACGGCACCTCCCTGAGGCCGGGCCATCGGAAGTACAGTGGCGGCTTAGGTCCCTCCTTTTTCTCCTGGTCGGCGTAAAACGAGAGCGTTCTCACGTCAAAGACGTCGTTGTCTGTTATGAAGAGTCCGCCGGCGCGCACTGAGCCGATTATGCCGGGCAATGCCTCGGACATCGGCTCTTCCAGCCATTCGGGCTTCTGTGAGAATGCTTTGGGGCTGTAGAGGTAGAACACCCGGTTTAATATGAGGACGTCCGCCGGCCTCTCCCTTAGTCTTTCATGCTGCCTGGCGTCAAATAAGTCCATCCACTCGAATCTGACCAGCCTACGGATTTCGGGGTTCACCTTGAAATAGGCGTTGCTGCTTTTCTCGGGAATTCTCGGTTCACCCACGTATTTGAAGAATATGTTGGACGGATCGGTGTCCCCGTAGAGGGACTTGAATGTCCATACCTCCCCCTTCTCGGCGGTTTCTAGGTCCCGGGGGCTTATGGCGTAGCCGGTCACGGAGAGATTCCAACCGTCCACCCATTCTCTTATCTGGTCTTCGCCCCCGCCGGGATTGATTTCCCCGCCGACCTCGTGGAGGAGGTCGTAGGCTACCATGGCATACCCGAACGGCTCGTTCCCGCTGTCGCCGCATCCGCAGCTTTTAATGTGGAGCCGGAGGTCCCCCTCCCGTATCCTCCGTTGAATTATGTCTTTTATGGAGGCCCGCTCCAGCTCGCGCTCGCATATTCTATGGGTGTGGGAGAGGACGTTGCCGGACACCGTGTGACCTACAGTCTCATAGTTCACAGTATATGGGAGCCTCAGCCAGTCCCTGTCGGCCTCCAGACCCCCTTCCCTAAGGAACCGCACATACTCTTGGAGCCCGAGGCCTCGCATTTTTGCCGCCTGCGCGAAGTGTGGCAGTAGATGAGCTGGCAGGTGCTTGTCGCGTAATGCCGGCTCGGTGCTCGTGATTGAATATCCCCTGTAACCTGCTTTTCTAGCCACCAGGAAGTCGTATTCCTGGCCGTCCCAGGGTATCCTTGCAACCTCCCTCATTTTTCCGTCGGAGGGTGTGTTTACGACGATATGGCCGTAGTTTAGTTCTTCTGGAGCATAGACCATCTCGATTATCTCAGAGGCCAGTTGAACATCATCCCGGCTCTGCTTGCCCAGCCGCATCGCCTCCACCGATGAGAGGCTGGCTGCCACCTGCACGTCCCCTGAACAGGCTGTGGATGCGGATTTCTGGGGTCCCATGTGTCGAATTGGGAATCGTGAGAATAAGAGCGCTGTTTGTTGGGGTCCTCAAGGCAGTTGACGCCTGCGGTTTATTACACCCTAGCCAACCAACCTATCTTGCCCTCAGGGCATTGAGCCCTTATCCATCACACTTTAGAGGACCCCTGTGTAATATTACGGCGCACTGGTTTAAAGCCATGAGGCGGGTCTATTGTCCGCCCATATGCTCCCGGATGAAACGTTCCTTGAGCCTGAGGCCCCGTTCCCCGAGGCTTATCCAGTAGTCCGCGAGGGACGCCATCCCGACGTCCCTCGGGTCCAGGCCGGAGATGAGGGTCCCCTTCCGCCGCCCTGTTGGGTCGGCTGCGTTAGGCGAGCTCTCGTCGGCCGTGTACCTTGTGCCCTGGAACTCGAACAGTACCTTCGAGTGAAGACCCTCCCTCACGAACAATGCGGGTACGCCGCCCGCACGCAGGGCGGCCGCTATCGCAAGGGAGGATTCGAGGCAGCCGTCGACCGCGGGGAACGACGTCGGCGTCCTGTCGATGAGGCCGGTTCTCGAGACGTGGAGTCGCCTGGACGAGATAATCTCGTCGGCCGTCCTTTTGCAGTAGGATTCTGCGAGCTCGGCCGGCGTCTTCAGGACTTTCTTGAAAGAGTAGACTTCGGCGCACATGCCCCGGATGCCTTCGAGGCTTTTGAGGTCGTGGGCGGCCGCGAACTCGCGGACTTTCGGCGTCCACTTGGAAAGCTCGCCCTCCCCGGTCCACTTCCCGCTCGGGAACTCCTTAAGCCCCGGAATATCGGCCGTGGACGGCCAGATGACCCGTCTTGGGGGATTCGTCATCGCGTTCCAGTCGACGTGTTGGATTCCCATAGGGCAGCCCGTGTTAGTAGCTTGGGAGCCGCATGGTTAAATCTAGTGTAGGAAGCATCTGATGCCGGTATATGCCATCGCCATCCCGTGCTCGTCCGCGGCGGCTACGACCTCCGCGTCCCTGATGCTGCCGCCCGGGTGTATGACTGCCGTGACCCCGGCCTTCGCTGCCTCGTCTATGCCGTCGCGGAAGGGAAAGAACGCGTCGGACGCCATCGCAGCCCCCTTCGCGAGGTCTCCTGCCTTCATGGCTGCTAGCTTCACCGCGTCGACGCGGCTCATCTGGCCGGCTCCGACGCCCACGGTCCGGTCGTCCTTCGCGAATATGATGGAGTTCGACTTCGTGTGCTTGCATACCTTCCAGGCGAACAGCATGGACTCTGTTTCCGCGCGCGTGGGCTTCCGCTTCGACACAACCAACAGGCTCTTTTCGGATGCCTCGGCCAGGTCGGGGGACTGTACGAGCATGCCCCCTATGACCTTCCTGAAGTCCAATGCGTCCTTCGTGGTCTTCTTGATTTCCCCAACTGCAAGGATGCGCATGTTCTTCTTCGTGAGGAGGATGTCGAGCGCCTCCCCCCCGTACGATGGGGCGGCGACGACCTCCACGAATGTAGACGCTATGTCCCTCGCTGTGTTGACGTCCGGGGCCCGGTTGAGCGCCACGACGCAGCCGTACGCGCTCATGGGGTCCGCGCTGTGGGCGCGGGAGTACGCGTCGGCTATGGTGGGGGCGACTCCGACGCCTGACGGGTTAAGGTGCTTTATTATCACGGCCGCGGGCTTGTCGAACTCCTTCACGAATTCGAGCGCGGAGTTGACGTCTATGAGGTTGTTGAAGCTGAGCTTCTTCCCTTCGGAGAGGACGGCGGTCTCAGTGATGCATGGGGCGGCATCGACGTCGAAGTAGTAGGCAGCCTTCTGGTGCGGGTTCTCGCCGTAGCGTAGGTCGTACGCCTTCCTGAGGTTTATATCGAACCTGTCCGGAAAGCTACCGGGTTGGTATGTCTTGCACAGGTACTTGTGTATCGCCGAGTCGTATTCGGATGTGTGGGCGAACGCCTTGATGGCGAGGGTTTTCCGCGTCGACTCCGTGACCGCCCCACCCGACGTCAGCTCCTCAAGGACTCTCTCGTAGTCCGCTGGGTCGACGAGGACCGCGACGTGGGCGTGGTTCTTCGCCGCCGCCCTTATGAGGGCCGGGCCGCCGACGTCTATGTTCTCTATGG
>Ga0315287_10003486_pt1 | contig 15175 bp, 18 predicted proteins | sample YL17G11_0_MG_FD_205037 | JGI IMG/M metagenome (GOLD analysis project Ga0315287, IMG submission 205037) | Sediment microbial communities from Yellowstone Lake, YNP, Wyoming, USA - YL17G11_0 | ecosystem: Environmental > Aquatic > Freshwater > Lake > Sediment | place: USA: Wyoming | collected... | reverse complement strand
GACTGGTGCAGTAGGATCTGTAACGGGAGCAGTCGGCTCCGTCACGGGCAATATGGGTGGCAACGTTGTCGGTTCTGTAGGCTCAGTCGCCGGCAATGTCACGGGATCGGTAGGCTCAGTCGCCGGCAATGTCACGGGATCGGTAGGCTCCGTTGTCGGGAACGTCGGCGGGAACGTGGTTGGGTCAGTGGCGTCCGTAACGGGTAACGTCGGAGGTAATGTCACCGGTTCAACCGGGTCTGTGACTGGTGCAGTAGGATCCGTAACCGGAGCAGTTGGATCTGTCACAGGCAAGGTGACTCTTGTAGATTCTTCCGCTACCGACATTAGCTACTCGGCCGCACAGTTGGATACGGTCCTATCGCGTATCATGTTTCATCTGAAAGCGGCCGCCCTCTGGCCCGGTTCCAATTTCACATATAGGAAACATGCTACCGTTGACACCTTGATCATTATCGATACTGTTTCCACGCCTGATGATACTCTCCTATACGTGATTCGCAAACATCTCGCCGGACCTGCCGGAGGGGTTCCGGATTCTGGCGCAACCGTAGCGGGGCCTGGTTTCTGATGGCCGGAATTGGTGACATTCGGATCGATGGTCCTGGTGATCTGAGAACGACCGGAGTTGCTGCCGGTGAGCCGGTGACGGTGACGGTGACGCCGGATCCCGCGGTAGCGATTGGACGGACGAACAGTCCAGCGGTTGTTCTTGGCCCGGTGACAATCACACCATCAGCGGCGAGCGCAATTGGCAAATGTCCCGATCCGTCGGTGACTCTTGGCCCGGTGACAGTCGTGCCCATGCCGGCCGTTGCAATTGGCAAAACGAACGTTCCGCCGGTATCGACCGGCGGGGTGGTGGTCATACCATCGCCTGCTAAAGCGGTCGGACGAACCATTGACCCGACAGTTATCCTCGGTGCGATCACGGTTACCCCAGCCGCGGCTGTTGCTATCGGCAGGACCAATAATCCACCTGTTACGCTTGGACCAGTCACCGTTGTCCCGGCACCAGCTACCGCGGTTGGCAGGACGATCAATCCCTACATCCCCGGCGATCCGATCACCGTAACGCCGTTACCGGCGAAAGCAATTGGCCGCACCGTCAATCCCCCTGTCACACTTGGACCGATCGTCGTAGTTCCTGATGCTGCAAGGGCTGTGGGCAGGACCGTTCCGCCGGAGGTTGTTGGTGGCGCTGTTATAGTGATTCCCAACCCGGCTCGGGCGATCGGACGCACCTCGAGTCCGGTAATCGTCCCGCCGCGTCTGTATGGTGCCATCGAGTTCAAAGCCAGCTTGGTGACTGACCGGGCTCATAGAGAGACACTCACAATCACGGAAAAGACAGCGCGACGCCTAAAGATTGAACTGTTCGACGAGAACGATCTACCGGTCGATGGATTCGCAATTACCCGAGCCCTGTTCTGGGTCATCGACAAGACCACGGGTATGATGATTCGGGGTGGGACGCCAGAAGAGGAGACCCCGGATATTTACCCAGGCGAGAACTTCCGCGGACTTTTCAGCAGTGACGGCAAAATCGAGATACTTTTGACCGCCACAGATAACCGCATTCTATCGACACACCCTCGGCGGATGTCCGAGATTCACATTGTGTCATTCGATATCCAAGTCGCTTCTCGGAGTGATGTGCTTCCGCTACGGGCAGAGAAGTTTGTCACCATTCTCAATCTGAGGAGCGTCGCATGAGCGGAAACGTTCTCGGATTGACCAAAGACCAGGCGCGCGCTGCGTTGCACGTGACCGACTCAATCCTGGAGCATGCTTGTTGCTGTTCGATTCATAAGGCGACCGGCGAAGGCAAACTGCTGCCGTACGAAAAGGACCTTATCGAGGTCCTGCTGGTCGAATGGGGAACGGCCTCGAAGAAGGCCACTGATAACGCCATCAAGCTGATCATGGCCAAACACAGTGAGTTCAGCTTTGAAGAAGTCGAGTCCCTGGTTGCGGCGATCGGCTCTAAACTCAACGGGTCCCTCGTGACGGGCGTGAAAAAGAGCATGCCGCCTATAATGAAGGCCGCGTACAATCTGGCCAAGACGAAGGTCGCGGCGAAGTTCGATCTTCCGTCGATTTGGAGCGCTGCCGACAAGGCTGCGGTGGATTGGCTGACCAATCATCATCTCTACTGGGTCGGTACATATTTCGATAAGAACCTGTCCGACAAGCTCACGGCGTCGGTGGCGGCGGGTATGCAGGAAGGTCTGGGGCGCCAGGCTATCGGCAATCGATTAGCGGACTTTTTCAATGACTACCCGGGCGTTGGATCGAAGCCCGACGCCTATTGGCGTGGGCTGGCGGCCAACGGCATGAATCGCTCCCGCAACTTCGGTCAGCTTGCGAGCTATGAGGAGCTGGCCGTGCAATATCTGGAGATCGTAGCTATAATCGACGAACGGACCAGCCCAGTGTGCATCCTGCTAAATGGAAAGATCATTCCATTATCGGCGGCCACCAGTCAGCGCAACCGCCTCATGGCGGCGGAGAGTCCGGAAGACGTGAAGACAATTGCCCCCTGGGTAAGTGCGGCCTCTTTGAAGGGAATGGACAGCAATCAGATTGTCAATCAGGGTGTCGCTATGCCGCCGTACCATTTCAATTGCCGCACCACAGTTGTTGAACACTTCGAGACGAGGGCTTCATAATGACAGATTATAGTGACATGGCAACAAGGGTGGCACAGGATTCCGACATCGTTCGCATCATCCCCGGCAAGCTCGTCCAATTCTTCATCAGCGGAACGGCCACCCTCCAGGCAGAGGCAAATGCCGACATTTACGGCCGCGTGAACATAACGACCCTGCCGACCGGGAAGTACGATGTCAAGGTTGACGGCCAGATCGTCAAGACCATCCAGCACGTGCTGGCCAATCACACCCACCAGGCCGACCATACTTGGACGTTCTTTGTCTCCGGCGCCATCACCGGCGATATGAATGAGGCCAACATACAGAAGGTATTTGCAGTCGCCGCGGCTGCCAAGATCATCGGTATCAAGGTCATAGCTGAGAGAATCACCAATACCGGCGACGTTACCATTCATGTGCTACGAGGCTCGGCCGGTGGTGGCTCAGTCTTGACATGCGCGTCTAATTCTATCTGGAGTCAAAGGCTATATGTCGGCGGCGGATCGACGGTGTATCGATATATGCCCACGCCCGCGACGCCAAATCTCCAGCTCAGCGCCAACGATGCCGTGACGATTGGCCAAGACCATGTCGCCGATGGTGTGGGTGGGGTTACAGCAGAACTGATTGTGAGACCTGATTAAGAATGAACTAAGGATAGGAGTGTAAGATGCCTCAGCGTAAAACGATAGCCAAGAACAAAGTGACTGATGCCAACATCAGCCACGTTCACATGACCGGATCGCCGGCCGTCCCGGATGCTACTTTCGTGCTCCTCAAAAGCATGGATCAGGAAGCCCTGCCTGATGGTTATGAGGCCATCGAGAAGACCTCGCTTTTCAAGACTGACTCGGTCAAGAGGCAGGCGTTCGGGTACTGCTTAGTTCCGGACATCCCCGACTTTCAGGGAGATGTCATCGATAAGACGAATGTGGAAGACGCCTGTCATTCGCTGATGAAGAACCTGCTCGCAGGAACGGCCGATGGCGAAGGTTCCGGAGTCGATCACAAGGTTTTCAACGGTGGCTACCCGATCGAATCGTGCATCGACTACGATGGATCAATCGCCAAGGCTCATGGCGCTGAAGGGATTCCAGGCGGCTGGTGGCTCGGTGTCCAGGTGACGGATGACGCCGTCTGGGGACAGATCGAAAAGGGTACGCTCAAGGCATTCACTGTCGGTGGCAAAGGCAAACGCACGCCGATTGCAAAGAGCGAGCCTGGACCGGCAATTGAAGATGTGGGTCTCTTCAAGATGATACGTGAACTGTTTCGCTCAAACCGTATCGCCAAGGCTGACGGTGAAGCTGAGAGCTATGCCGAGGTGAGCGCCGAAGAAGAGCTGATGAGCAAGCTCTGGAAGATGTTCTGGAACCTTCAGGACGCTCTGATGAGCATTATCAAAGACGATACGGTCACCGACAAGGTGGCTCCGATCACGCAGAGCATCGATCAATTCAAGGGGGACTTCACCGTGCAGGTGCAAGCCCTTCAGACCGCGAAAGCAAACGCTAACAATAACAATGGAGTGCAGAAGAAGCACGAAACGAAAGGAGATTCAGACATGACACCAGATCAGTTGAAGGATCTGACGAGTACGCTGACGGCGCTGACCAAATCGGTCGCCGAGCTGTCGGCCAAGCTTACCCCTGAGCCGGGCCCGGATGACAAGAGCAAGACACCGGAGGAAGTCAAGAGGACTGAAGAGGGGACCGAAGAGGAGAAACTGAAGAAGACGCTGGACGGGCTTCAGGCCTCGGTCACCGAGTTGACGGACCGGATCACGAAGATGGAGAAGACGCCTCAGCCTCGTCGGGGCACATCTGAGCCTGATTCGATCAAGAAGACTGAGGGCGAGGAAGACGAACTGGCGAAGAGTGCCGCGGGGACGGCTTTCGATTTCGGCACCGGCGCGGCGAAATAGTAGCGAGACGACAGTGCAGCCCTCCGGCTGTGAGTTCAGAGCGGGTCAACGGAAGTTGAAACTGAACTTTTATTCGGAGGATAGTTAAATGACCAATGAGCAGCTCCTCGCAAAAGTAGAAACCTACTTCAACGAGCGAGGCATCGAAAAAAGTCTGACCGGCGCGATGACGGTCGACAACACGAACTTCGGCGGCCTGTTGCCGCGCCAGTTCGTGCACCAGTTGATCGATCTCACCCGAGACGAGAGCGGCTGGATTTCCCAGTGCAACAATATCACCGTCGAATCGAGCGCCGGTACCGTACCGGTATTCGACATCAATGGCAACATCACCGAAGGGCGCGGAGAAAACGACGAAACGCCGGTCGTCAAAAGGGGCACCACCCGCCAGTCGCCGTATGCCTGCAAGGCCTTCACCTCGGAATGGCACGTTACCTTGCAGCAGCTCAGGGAGGCAGCCGCAGCGGGGATTACGGACTTCGACGGGAGTCTCACCCGGGCCTTCGGAAGGGCTTGGATGAACGACAAGGCCAACATCATCTGGAACAGCGATAAGACCCTGGATGCGTCAACCTCGCTCAACAGAATGCTGCGCATGATCGACGGTGTCGAGAAACGGACCGCCTCGGCCATCGTCTACGACGCGGCGGGGAAGGCCTTCAACGAGGCTGTCTTTGCCTTTGCGAAACGGCTGATGCCGCAGCGCTTCCGGTCCGACCCGGACAAGCGGTTCCTCTATTCGTCTGACGTCGATGCACTCTGGCGTGCGAGCCTCACCAAGATCAATCTGCCCAACGTGCAGCGCACGGTGTTGGGCGACCAGGTCCTGACGAGCGGTCAGGCGCCGGCGCCCGAGGGTATTCCCCAGATCATCATTCCGCAGGCGTCGTCGGAGCGTGGTCCGGCCGCTGTTGCGCCGACTGCGGTGGTCAATAACGGCACCACCTTGACGATCCGCGTCGCGACGATCCTGCCGGATGCCACGACTGCCTTAAACCGCGCTGTTCTGGTGACCTGCAAGATCTCCGGCGAATCGGAAATCTGCCGGGTGACCTACAACGGATCGAGCCAGAACGTCATCACGACCTCGACGCTTATGCGTCAGACTGCGCCGAGCACGACTGCCAGCGACTATACTGTGCGAGTCGCCGATCTTGCGACTATCCATCATGCGAATCCGAAGGGCATTCACGTGATCGACTGTACGCAAATGCGGTCGTACCGGACCTTCATCCCGCGCGCCGAGCGTTGGGAAATCATAACGCACTGGGAGATGGATGTTCTGATCCCGACGCCGGAAGCCTGGGTTAAGGTCGACGGTGTCCAGATTCCGTCTGCCTGGGCATGGGTTTAAGGAGAACTGATGGCTCAAGGATTTCGCTTCAAACTGATGGCCCAGCAGTACCGGACGCCGAGTCTGATCTGCAAGGCCCCATTCGAGATTATCCTACCCGAGGGTGATCCACGACTTCCGCAGTTCCGGAACCCCAGCTTCAAGGAGGAGCCAGTGGTCCTTCCGGATGATTTCGGGATACCAGCTCCGCCCGCAGAGCCGGAGCCGCCGCCGGACGGCCAGAACGGCGAAGGGGAGATATCTCTCGACAAAATCGAGGGGATCGCTCCAGCCATCGTCAAGCAGCTCAAGAAAGCTGGCTTTGCGACGGCTCAGGCCGTCGTGGCCATTACCCTGGAAGACTTCGACTTGACGACTCTGGACGGAGTCGGTGAGGCGACCGCAGTCAAGATCGTCGCGGCCTGCCAGGATGCTATCGATGCATCTCAGCCGCCGCCGGACGGCCAGAACGGCTGACCGATGACGGTATGGATGACCACAGTTGAGAACGAGTACGAAAAAGAGAAACTTGAAACAGAAAGGATAGAGCCATGAATGTTGGCAGTCTTTTGGTAGCAGCCACAGGGCCGGAGTTCGAACACTTCAAGAACCGCGTGGCGACTGGCATGCTGGTCGGCGCACCGACCACGGCGAGCAGCCAGGCGACCGGAACCGGGGCGTCTGATTTCAACGTCAATATCGCAGCAGGCCTATTGGCGGTCGACGGCCAGGTGAAGGAATATGCGGCGCAGGCCGATTACGACGTCGCGCATGCTGGGACCGGCTCCGCGCTATTGACGTCCCTGTATTCGCGTGTCTACACGATCGTCGCATACGTCAATCCGGCGGACGGTCTGCCGGCTCTTCGCGTCATCGTCGGTGTGGCCGCACTCACGCCGGCCCAGGTGGCGCCGACCGATGCGGCCATCGATGCGGAGTTCGCGGATGCGGTGCCGTGGTACCGGATCGCTGAGGTCACGATCAATCGCACCGGCGATACGACTGTCACTCAGTCGCAAGTCAACTCGGTGCGTCCGAGTGGAATTCCGAAGACGGTGCATAGACCGTAATGGCCTACGTCACCGTAGAGGAAATGATTGTCGAGGGCGTAAGCGATACGCTGGGAATTGAACCCCTCCTCACCGAGAGGATCGCCCTCGCACAATCGACCCTTGAGCTGTTGACCGGTCGTTTCTTTGAGAAGCGCACCGGTCTGACGCTCGATCTGTCTGGTCGCGGCCATGATACGCTCTGGTTACCGATCCCGCCGGTTACCAAGACGAGCATCACGGCCGTAGTCGCTGACGACGAGACTGTTGACGCAGCCGACTATCGGGTGGTCATGCCTACCTGGCCGGATGGTCGCTTCAATCCCAAACTCATCAGGATTGCAGGCGTTTGGCCGAAGGGCGATGCCAATATCCAGGTGATAGGTGACTTCGGCTTCGTAGACGCAACGGTGGACGGTTTGGGTGCTACCGTTTATTCAGCGCCGCCGGCGGTTAAGCGGGCGGTCGCGCGCATCGCCATGCTGGAGTTACCGAAACTCGGAGATGGTGATGCCCAGCGCAACAGAATGATCGTCCAGGAATCGCTGAAGGATTATTCCTATCGGCTGAGGGAGGCCCAGGGTGCGGGCGCCGGGTTCTTCGACGATCCGTTAATCGACAATGCCATAGCGGCTTACAAACTGCGCATGATAACAACGCCTTGAGAGGGAACGAACGTGGAAGTACAACCGCACGATTATCAGACCATCATCAATGTTCTATTGACCCTGCTCGGATTCGCGGCAGGTATCGGAGTTGCCCATTTCGGTATTCTTCGCCAGCTCAACAAGATCAAGACGGACGTCGCTGTTCAGGAGATCAAACTGAAGCAGGCGCAGTCTGCTGCTGATTTGGCGTTAACCCTTCACCAGGAAACGCTCACGCTGCAAACCAAGATGGTCGAGCAGAACAATCTGCTGATAAACCAGATCATCGCACATAGCCAGATTCAGAAGGAGCCACACTAACCGATGCCGACGGATTTCCTCAAACGACGTCACCGGGCACTGTTTAGTGAGATCGCCGGAGCAGACACGATTGCCTACTATCGCTTTACTCCGGTCGCCGGTGATAACTTGACCCGTGAGGTAGACCGCGACCTGTCTTTCGACCAGGCAGTGGTTCCGATGGGTGCCCTCATCGACTACGCGCCATCGCGGGCAACACGGGAGAAAGTCGGCATCGAGATTGCCTTCGATGCCACTGTGCGACTCTGTCGGTCAATCTGCGATGAGCTGGAAGTCAAACCGAGAGTCGGCGATGAAGTTGTCCTACCCGAGGAATCGGCCGGGTACCGGGTCGTCCAGATCATCAAGGAAAAGCAGTCAGGATCGGAATTCCTCGAGTATCTCCTGGCGGTCGTCAGAAAGGTGGGCCGCAGTGGGAGTTAGAGTCCGTGGCGCCAAAGAGGCGGCAGACTTCCTGCGCGGTCTGAATCATCTAATGGCTCAGAACCTCGCCGTTGCCACCAGAGAGAACGGGATGCGGATACGAGACGCCACCGTCAGGAAGATTACCGAGGGAGATCCATCCTGGCCAGCGAACTCACCGCTTACGGTCGCCCGCAAAGGCAGTTCCAAGCCGCTTATCGATCATGGTGATCTGCGTACCAGCGTGCACATACTGGCCGCGAGCGCGGGAAGACTCTTTGTTGGCATTCCGCGAGCGGCTAAAGAGAGCGGTGGCATGTCGTTGTTCCGCCTTGGCTTGGTCCATGAGTTCGGCGCGAAGATCAATCCGAGGAAGGCCAAGATGCTGGTGATCCCTGTTTCACGGGAAGCAGACCAATTGGTTCGGCAATATGGCAGGATCGGCAACATCCCCGGCCTGTTCCGCCCTCGAGGCGCCGGCGGCCAGCTCCGGAACGTGCTCTGTGTCAGAGACGGCAAGAATGGCGGACTGAAGGTCCTCTTTATCCTAAAAATGAAAGTGGTGATTCCGCCTCGGCCTTTCATTCGGCCGGTCATCAATCAGGAACGGCCAAAGTGTAGAATGCGCTGGGAAGCCGCAGCGCGTGCCGCGTTGCAGGGAAAGGCATACCGTGGCCAGTTTGCTTAGGGATGTCTTTGAAGGACTCCGGACATACTGGGCGCAAGCTCTGCCGACTGCCGATGTTCGCCTGGGATTCGCCGCCGTTACCGGTGACGACGAACTCCAGGCGGAGACCGGCGAACCGGCCCATGAGTATCCCTGTGCGACATTGACGCTTCTGTCAGCGACGATTGATTTCGCGCGCAAGACATCCGGTCCGCCGATCGACTGGCAAACCGACCCAATTGATCTGAATCGCATGATAGGCAAGCGCCCCCCGATCCCGATTACCTTGTCCATCCAGCTCGATACCTATGCCGACACGCGCGACGATGATTGGGGTATGAATGAGACCTGTCTGCGCATCCTGGGAACTCCCCGTAGAAAATTCCCGACCGCCGAAGGGAGGGTCCTCTACCTGGTCTCGGAAACTATGGATACCCTCGACGACCTGGCGGGCGATTCGATCTGGCGCAAGGCCTATCGCTTCCATCTCGACGCCTGGATACCCGACGATGATGAAGTCCTTCAGGCCTATAAGGTGCTGATCCGGCATTTCGACATAAACGGTCAGCCATATATCATAGACAGTTCAGGGAGTATCCAATGATAACCTCGAATCGATTCATGCTGAAGAACATCTCGATGACGTTCCTGTCCATCCATTTGAGCGATGGCTTTATCGAGCTGAAGCCCAGAGAGACCGCTGGCCCCTTCGAGGCCGGGCGGAGCAGCGACCACGTCGAGAGGCTTTGTCGATCGGGGGTTCTGGCAAAGTGGGATGCCCCACAGGAGAAGGAGCCGCCGGCTGCCGCGGCCAAGCCGAGATCGCGAACCATGAGAACAAACGATTGAACGGAGGAAATACAATGAGCAACGAACATGTTGGAATTAATGTAATCGAGGGGGTAACCCTCTCACCGATATCGGGCATCTCGACCGCGATTACCGGCATTATCGGGACGTTCAAGAAGGGACCCCTCAACAAGGCTACTCTGGTCACCAGTCTGGCTCAGTTCGAGCGGACGTTCGGGACCGCGCCGGCACCCGGATCGACGAGCTATTATTCGGTGAAGGCGTTCTTCGCCAAGGCGGGCAACGCGCCGCTGTATATCGTGCGCGTGGCGGGCTCCACGGTGCTGAAAGCATCCTACACGGCTGTCGATCGCCAGGGATCGCCCGCCAGCACTCTCAAGATCGAAGCCAAGACCGAAGGCCTCTGGGGCAACGGCATCAGCATCAAGATTCTGGATAACGTCATCCTGTCGACCAAACCGGCCGTAACAATCAGCGCCGCGGCGACTGAGGCCACTCTGGTGGCCACCGAAGGGCTCGAAATCGGTTCAGACCTCAAGTTCTACAACGGCACTCAGACCGAGTACAAGCGGTTGACGAACGTCGATCACGCCGCCAAGAAGGTCTACTGGACTGGCGGCCTCACCTATGCCTACACGACCGTCAATGGTGTGATCACATCGATGGAGTTCAGTATCGAAGTCTACTGGAACGGGGTGCTCACGGAAAGCCTCACCGGCTTCTCGATGAACAACGCCGTCAGTTTCCACATCGTCAAGAAGCTGTCATCCAATTACATTATAGCGACCGACCTGAAGACGACCGACACCGCCTACACCGATCTGCCGGCGGTCATCAGCACGCCGCAGGTCCTGGCCTCCGGTAATGACGGTCTCTCCGGCATTCTGGCCGCCAACTATGTGGGAACGCAGTCCGCAAAGACCGGTGTCTATGCCTTCGATGCTGTCCCCGATCTGTTCCGCTTCGCCTGTCCGAATCCGCTTCTGACCGATTCCGTGCCGGCCACCGCTTATGAACAGCTCGTTCAGAGTCTGTTAGACTATGCCAACTTGCGCGGCACCGTCGAGTTCTATGGGGATATCCCCTACGGCAACAGTGTCACCAACGCTCTGGCCTTCGGACAGAAATTCGTCGGGCGGCGCCTTTGCTTCTTCTGGCCCTGGCTCAAGGTGGTCGAGAGTGGTCTCGACGCCTGGCTGCCGCCGTCGACTTTCGCTCTCGGAGCGGCTGTCGATAAGGATTACAAGCGGGGCGTGCATAAGAACATCGGCAACGAGACAATCGCCTATGCCACGGCCCTCGAATATGACGTCTCGGTTGCCGAGGGCGAGGTCCTGAATGACGGCAGCGTGAACACGATCCGTTCTATGACCGGTCGCGGGATCGTGATTTACGGCGGTCGGTGCCGAAGCGCCGTGACCGCGTTCCGATTCCTGAACTTCAGCGAGTACTGGAACTACATCGCGAAATCGCTCGAGCTGAACACTCAGGATGTCCCCTTCGAGCCGAACAATATGACGCTCTGGAAGACCGTCGTCCGCCGAATCTCGGCGTTTCTTGCCAACGAACAGAAGCGGGGTGCCTTATTTGACGCCAACAACCCCACCGGTCCCGCTTATGCGGTGGTCATGGATGCGACGAACAATCCGGCAGACCAGGTGGCGCTGGGTATCGCCCGGGTACAGGTGGAATATGTTCCGACCGGAACGGCTGAGAAGTTCATCATCGAGCTGACCAGCTCGCCGACTGGTTTGACCACAGTCAATCAGGAGAGTTGAGATAGAAATAAACGTTCGGTGTAAATAGAGGAGAATCATCATGAGTACTTATGGAAGCGCGAAGCCGGATGCCAATCCCGAACTGGCAAACTGCTTCGTTCTGGAACTCGATCGCATTAAGATTGCCGCCTTTGAAAAATGCAAGATCGGCGACAAGGAATGGTCTGTCGGCCAAACCAGGACAGGGCTGGACGCGCTGGAACTCCAGACGTTCTCCGGACTTCAGAAGCCAACTACGATTCGTTTCGAGAAGACGTTGCGGGCTGGTGGCTTCAGTGATCTGAAGCAGCTCGTCGACTGGTGGAACAACGGCTCCAAGGACCGCCGCGGCGGCTCGGTGACCCTGCTGGATCGGGATGGTCAAGACGTATGGACCATCGTATTCGAGAATGCCTGGGTCTCCAAATGTGAGGTCCCGGAACTCGATGCCCGGGGCGAGAATCCGGAAGCCACGTTCGTGTTCGAAATATCCATCTCGAAGTGGAACTTCGCCTGATGTCGCTGATCGATCTGCCACAGACGGTCATCGACCAGCTTGATGTGCTGCACCTGGAACCGCTCAAGCAGTTCCAGTTTGCCGTTCAGATCGACGGGCACCCGTTCCCAAACGCGCTGGCGCTCGGCGTGCATGAGATACGCGGTCTGGCCGACGGCGTCGATGTCCGGGAAGTCCAAGAGGGGGGCTTCTCGGGCCGATACCGGTTCCCACGCCGCCAGCAGAACGAGGCAATCACGCTCGTGCGCGGGCAGACCCTCAGTCGGTCATTCTGGAAGTGGTACGATTCGGTGCGGAGCTGGACCAAGGGCCGGCCCGACTATCGGCGGACCTGCTCGATCCTCATGCTGGATCGGATTGTTATCGCCGGCGAGCCGGTGCAGTATGAGGTGTGGCGGTTCGATCTGTTCGGCGCCTGGCCGTCGCAGTGGATCGGACCGAACCTGGTCGCCACCGAAGAAGGTATCGCCTTCGAGTCAATAGTCTTACAGCACGCGGGCATGTCCGAGGGCAAGAGTGTGTTCTCGGATAAGACCCGCGAATACCTGTCAATTCTACAGTAGAAAGGAACTGATATGTCAGAAGGTCTCACCACGTCGATCACATTCGACCTACCGGTCGGATATGAGGACGACAAAGGCACGCTCCACAGGAGCGTCACCATGCGCCGGCAGAAGAACTCCGATATCATCGCGATTCAGGTGGACCTCGAACTGAATCAGCTTGCGAGCAAGAACGTCGATCTCTATAGCGGCAACCCCGCTCAGCAGTTCATTGCTGCCGCCGCAACGGCCCAGGTGTATGCGATGCTCTATCCCCGCGTCGTTCTCAAACTCGGATCACTGCCGCCGGAAAGCATCACCCGCAAGGTATTCGAGAATCTCTACCAGGTCGATGCGAACTTCCTGTTCCTAAAGTACTGCGAGCTGAACAACATCGAACTGAAGGCGGGTGAAGGCCGCCCTTTCGTTCCTGGCGCGAGTTCGTAGAGACCTTCCCCTATCGGCTGGACGTGCTCTACAAAGAAATGTTCTGCCTGGTGACGTCACTTGGATTCGGCTATGCCGAGGTAATGGAAATGGATCACTGCGAAGTCTGGCGATGGATTGACATGGCCGCAAAGAGTGCTAAGGAAAAGCCGATCGTGCAAAACCCGAAGAAGAGAACCCGAAGATGACTAACCTCGTCAATCAAATGGGCCTGGGGATCATTCTTGAGGCGCAGGGGAATCTCTCCAAAGAGACCCTGGCGGCGGCTCGCAATCTCGGTCTGCTGGAACAGGCGGGCAACCGGGCGGGGAACGTCATCACCGGGCAGACCCGCGCCATGTCCGGAGCCATCGGCACGCTCAAACAAGGCCTGGGAGCGCTGCCGGGACTGATTGCCTCGATCGCCGGTGGATTCAGCGCCTGGCAGGCGATCAAACTCCCGATAGACTTTGAGCATTCCGTAGCCCGTCTCCGAGCTACGATCATGAGCACTGTCACAGACACTGACATAGCCATTGCACGGGTAGCCCAATGGGGAAGCCGTATCCAGGACGTGGCAAAGTATACCGGACGGGATGCCAAAGAAATAGCGGTCGCCGTGGGTCAACTCTATGCCGAGTTGGGCGAGGAAGGCGCCAAGAACGCCCTTGGACCCTTTAGTGAAATGCTCCGCGCTGGGATTCCGGATGCTATGGCTGCCGTTAATAGCCTCACGGTCTTGATGAATACATTCAACGAGGCACCAAAAAAGATCGGTGACATGGCCATGCAGGTTGCACTCAACACTGGGACCACACTCGGCGAGATCACGGGCATAATGTCAGAGAACGCGACCCTCTATAAGGCTATGGGATGGTCGCTGGAGGACTTAGCGGAGTTGTCCGGCATGGTGAAAACGCTCGGCCTCACAGGTCTACAGGCCCGAACGCTACTCCGCCAAGGCCCGATGAACCTCATGGACTATGACGAGCGGCGCCGTGAAGCCAAGAAGGGCGCCGGCAGCATTACGGACTATCTGACGGGTGGTGCCGTGGTAACGGGTTTTCAAACCAGGGATGCCAGCGGACAGTTATTGTCGATGCTTGGGGTTGCCAAGAATGCCGCTTCATATATCGGCTATAAGGCGGGGCAGGGAGAACTGACCCCTGCACAGAAGACGAAGCTTACCGAGTCGGGTGTCAACAAGGAGTTCCTTCTCCAATTGACAAGTATCATCCCAAAGATCGAGAAGATGGGGACGAGCACCGAAAACGCCGAGGGTGCTCTTGCGAAGTTTGCCGCTAAATACATGAAGGATACCCAGTCATCGTTCGATCAATTAGGGGAGAGTTCGAAATCACTGGTCGGTGAGATAACTGATGGTCTACTCCCGGCGTTCAAAGCCCTTACAGACCAGGCCACGAAAGCAGCGGACGGCCTTCGAGGCTATGTTGCCGGACATCCTGCCACCGGTGCCGTAGGGACGGTGCTCGGACTTGCCGGTGCTGCTTGGATTGGCAAGAAGATACTTGCATGGGCCGGTGGAGGTCTCGGCCGCATGTTCGGCGGCGGCGGTGGTGCGGCAACGGCTGGTGAAGCCGCAACTGGTGGAACGGCCAGCGTGGCTGGTGGTATGGCTATGCCCGTCACGGCGCTTATTGGTGCTGCCGCACTTATTGTCGATGATACCAGGCGAAGGAAACATTGGACAGACTTGGGCCGGAATTATTCTGGTATCCCGCTGGGATCGCCAATCAATCGGAGGATCGGAACTCGCGCGACCGAATGGCTCTTCCCCGAAAGGAACCCGATGCAGATGGATTACAGGGTGGGGATAAGTTACCCGATCCGGGAGCTCCCGGACTTGATGACGCCAGAGGATACCGCGCCGCGCGAAGACAACCGTGATTATTCAACTCAGAAGTTTCAGATCACCATCAATCAATTGCCAGGACAAAGCGGGACTTCATTGGCGAGTCAGGTCGTGAAGGCAATCCGCGAGAAGGAAGCCCTGGCACCAGGAGGGCGGAACTGATGCCGTCCCTTTATATTCCAACATCGCGCGAGGCATTCTCGCTGGTCAATGCGACCAAACTGGAGAAGGGGCAGCTTTACAACCTTGACCT
>Ga0315287_10003485_pt1 | contig 15176 bp, 12 predicted proteins | sample YL17G11_0_MG_FD_205037 | JGI IMG/M metagenome (GOLD analysis project Ga0315287, IMG submission 205037) | Sediment microbial communities from Yellowstone Lake, YNP, Wyoming, USA - YL17G11_0 | ecosystem: Environmental > Aquatic > Freshwater > Lake > Sediment | place: USA: Wyoming | collected... | reverse complement strand
TGAGCTCGCCAGGCAGAAGGGGATTGTCGGGCCTGCTGAGTATGCAAACAACGCGGACCACTCTATGTACACGAAAGGGAGCGAGGGATTTGTGCTGCTGCTCAAGAGCAAGCCCAAACTCGACCTGTGGGTGAAAGCGAATCGGGGGGAGATAAGCAACCTCAAAGCCATTGCCCAAGACCTTATGCGGACACCGGAACTCCTTGGCGAGAGCGACGCCAAGCTGCAGGCCAATGCCATGAACAATGTGAAGGCATATAGGAAAAATGAATGGTTTGGAGCGCCGGGAGGGCCGAACCTGGCATATCCGGGCAGGGCATGGAAAGAGGAGGAGACGACAGTGAAATTGGTCCGTGATGGGGACACCTATGCGATTGGACTCACGGGCGATGCCGAAACATTCTGGACGGCTGCCCCGGACACGGATGCAGGAAAATTCGTGGGCTTGAGCAACAGGATCATAAACGGACTTTGCACCGGCCAGGGCGATGCGGAAAGCGCGGCCCTTGTGCAGTCGGCGCTCAAGGACAAGTACAACGGCGACCAGGGCTCGATGACGGCCGACATACAGAATAAGATATATGGAATCATCAAGTCCGCCGCGGCCGCGCAGCAAAAAGAAGAATCAGCCCGCACGGACGCCGAGAAGATGGACCTGCAAACTATAAACGCCTGGGGCATCAGCGTCTCTTCCGACAGCGGAGGAACGCCAACCGCAAAGGTCATGACGACCTCGGCCCTGAGCAACGGCCTGATCTCATATATCGTAACAATCACGAGGTAATATCATGGCTAGCATCTCACTTAAGGGCAACAAGCTGGACATAATATTCAAAGACGGGACAACGTATTCCACTGGCATCACCGCCACTCCGGAAAACGTTTCGGCGCAGGTGAAAAAGGCCATAGACGCCGCCCAGGGCGAATACATCCTGGACTCGAAAAAACTTGCGGAGCTGGACGCCCTCGCCACGAACAGCCAAAACGAGAGCAACAGGATAACCGCCCAGCTCAAGAAACCGGCCGCCGTCGAGAAAAAGGCCGCGCCCAAAGCAGCCACGCCAACGCCCGCGGCACCGCCCAGAGACACCACGGCAAAGAAGGCGGCGGCGCCGGTCGCTACGCCGGTAGAGGCGCCCAAAACCAAGGCCCGCGTCGGGCTGGAAAATAACGAAATCGTGATAGTCTTCAGCGACACCACACGGGTCAAAAGCGGAGTCATGGTCGACCCGAACAAGCCCGGAGAGGTCGCATTGCGCATAGGCCAGGCCAAATCCGCTGTGAGCGGGAAGGTGGACATCAACAGGCGCGGCGAGCTGGACAGGATAGACGTCGGCGCTGCCATAAGCAATGTGAAGGAAAGGCTCGCGACGATGAAGGCGGCGGCGAAACAGTTTGAACAGACCATCGGGCAGAAGGCGGCGCCCGTAGCCCAACCCGCCCCGAAGGCAGCAGCGCCTCCGAGGGAAGCGCCCAGGCCCACGGAGATTCCTGCTCCAAAACCCGCCCCGGCACCTAAAGACACCGTGCCAAAGGAAGCGGCTGCTCCGAAAGTGGTGCAGCCCCCGGCTGCACAGACGGCGCTGACCGGAGTCACGCCAAAGCCGGCGTTGCTTCCGGGCACAGTGATGACTCCGACCGTCACCCAGAACTGGCTGGATAACCAGTTCCAGCGGGGTGCCGTGGATTCCATTTTCATAAACCGGGCCGCGGTGGATGGCATGCTCAGGCAGAACGCCAACAACCAGAAGGCCGCCACCGTGACGGTCTTCAATTCCCTTGCAAGGGTGAAAAGACCCGGCGAGGAAGAGGGGCCGCTCAGCACCTACCTTTCCATGAAACCTGCCCTTTCCGGTTTCCAGGAGACGATCGGCAGGAACGGCGGTGTTCTCACCGCCGGTGCGGCATCGGACACAAACGTTGTCAAGGCTGCGGACATGTTCATCCGGGACTTCCTCCTCAATCCAGCCTCACGGGATTCCACTTACAGGAGGGAACTGCTACAGGTCGACGGCATGAACACCCGCCTCGGCAATGTGGAGAAATGGAAGGCAGCGGCGAAGGCAGACCCCACCGCAAAGGCTTTGATGAGCCAGCAGTTCGTTGGCCCGATGGATGCTGCGACCATGGCGGCGGCCGGGCTCTACCTAAGAAGGAGCGCGAATCCGAGCGCTCCGGTTTGGAAGGCCCCGGTGGCGCAGGTGCAACCACCGCAAACGCAACCGATGCAGCAACCGGTTCAGCCCGCGGCCCAGAAAGCACCGGCCCAACCCCCGCAGAAAGTGGCGGAGCAGCCGGCCGCGAAGCCGGCACCGAAACCAGAGCCCAAGCGCGAAATCGTTTGGTAGCGGTTTATTTCCTTTTTTTAAATCTTCTTGACACAATACAGTGTGGTGGGTAGTTTCAGCCAGAGGTAGCGATATGCGCAAGCTGATTCATGCAAAAAGGGAGGCCGAGCCCGAAAAGGCGGAAAACGCCTTCCGGACCAGCCGTTTCATGGCTTTACTGTCGTTGGCGCTAGCCGCGGCTACGACGGGCCAGAACGGAACGAATATAAACGATTTTAGGCATAATAAGGACATGGCTGCTCAGAAGATGAAGGCACCCTCGCAGGCGGAAGTCGAAGCCCAGCAACAGGCAGTCAAAATGGTGGCTGCGTTCAAGGAGTTCATACTCACAGGAAACGCGCAGAAGAAAACAGAATTCAATGCTATTTTTGATGCGAATTCTTCAGCGGCATTCAAATCTGCGACGAGTGCGGAGTTCAAGAAAACTGTCGTGGCCGATCCGAAGCTCGGACCGATGGTTGAAGCATGGAAAAAGAAGTTCGGCGGCTTCGACGCGACGGACTTTCTCGCATTTGTGGACGGCGCACGCGCAGCTGCCAATGACGCCGCGCTCTACGAACAGTTGAAGAAGTCAGGGCCGGAAATCACCAAGGGCGTGCTCGACCCGTTGGTCGCGATTTACGTCGGCCCTGCCGTCGAATCGGCCAGCGTGGCTGCCGGAACGTTCGTGGGCATGCTCGCGGCATATAAGAGGAGCGACCGCGAGCGCTCGGCCAACAATTTGAGAAGGGAGCTCACCACGTGCACCACAAGCGGTGGCGAATTCGTTTCCGGATTCTATACCGCACTGTCAAAGGCGCTCAACGACCAGTCCCCGCAGGCTGCGGCCATACTCAAGGCCTATGCCAAGGACAGGAGCATCACGAAGATGAACTCCCAGGAGTTCTCAAAAATGCTCGATGCCATAGTCGTCATAACGCAGGAGGTTTACGCTCCGCCCTACAACATGGCAATGCTCCAGGCAAGGCATGGCCCGACTTTCACTCAGGCGGTGGCCACTTATATCTCTGCCCAGAAGGCAGCGGCCACCCAAGGCGAGCAGATGGCCGAGCTGAAGGAACAGCTCGGGGCGCGGCTGGCGAATGCAAAAAGGTATGCCACAGAGAACGGCTTACTGGACGTCAAGGTGGGCACCAAAACCCTTGGCGAAATCATAGGGGAATGGGAAAAAAGGAGAACCGGGGCAAAGACGCTCCAGGAGCTGCAGGCGCTCAATCCGGAAATCCCGGGCATCCAGACGCTGCATGACCTGGAAATGCGCATCGGAACATCTCAGAGGCTTCTCGAAGAGGCCATAAATGGAGATAAGGACTTCTACGTCACCTTGGGCGCCAGCGCCTGGGTGCGGAACGTGCAGAGCGAGGTCGCCAACCTGCGGAACCTGCAGAACGACCCGATGAGGGCGAAATTCGCGGCCGCCATGCTCACCAAGAGAAGCCTGGATGTCAAAGACCTCGAAGGGTTCCTTGACGCGGTGGTGAGCGCCAACACCAACATGTCCGGCATGCTCACCAGCCTCGATGCCTTCCTTGCATCCGAAACCAATCCCGAAGCCAGGATGTACAAGGTGGGCGAGACATTCGGCACCGTTCACCAGCTGATAGATGCCATGGCAGAAAAGCTGAAGCCGCTCAGGCCCAGGTCCACCGAGGACGAGCTGAGGGCCGAAATCGACCGCAGGTTCATGATACAGTTCGTCCCGGCAACGCTGAAGGACGTTAAAACAGACCGGGTTGCAACGCTCGAAAAGACGTACACCGCAATGGCGCAGGACGAAAAGTTCATCGACTTCAGGCGCAACTTCTCCAATGACCTGAACCAGTATATCTCGCTTCTCCAGGGGAACGCCTCGCCCACGAACGCGGAGAGGATGAACATGGCATCCCAGACTCTCGCGCTCTTCCGCTCGGTGGAAAGCGTGAACCGCCAGGTCAACGATGCAAAAACCCAGGTCAGGTCCATCCAGACCGACGGCACACCGCTCATGGAGACCATAAAGGGCAGCGTTGCGCTCAACATCGGGGTCGCTAGCAACGCCGACGACGCCATGGTCCAAGCGCTGAAAAGCAGCGAGGTCACCCAGGCGATATTTTCAGCCTACGCCATCACCATAAACATGACCGGCCAGCCCACCATGGACATGGTGATTGCGCAGCTGAACAACAAGGTCAAGCCGATCGACAACACCCCAAGCACCCTCACGCCAGCCCAGCAGGCCAACGTGCAGGCGTTCATCGCATCCCTCCAGGGCATGAGGCAGCAGGTAAACAACATAATGAACGGCGTGAACACTGCACAGGCACCGTCCATCTCCCTCCAATACGCCTATGGCGCATACGCCGCGCTAGGCGCGTACTACGGACCGGACTGGAGAAACGGGCTCAAGAACAAGAACGAAGAGATGGCAAAGGCATGCTCCTTCATCGTAGGGTATTCCACACTGCCGCCAGCATATGGTGCATTGGCGGCACAGAAGACCAGCGAGGCATTGCTCAGGAGCTTTGACGACGCCTCCATAGGGCTGATAACCAGGGCGATAGCGTCCTACAGCCAGCCCATGATCCAGGGCGAATACTATGACATGGTCATAACGTACTACGATGTGGTGTCCGCCAGGATAAGCAATATGTTCACGGACATAAGCTCGGTCAGGGCGGACAGGTTGGAGGGCCAGGAGGACGTGAGGATCCGCACTCCTTCCGAAGCCCCGGACTACCGGGACATGTACATCCCTTCAATCAACCTGACCATCCGCGTTTACAAGAAGATATACGAGGAGTGGGCCAACGAAGCCAACGGGGTATTGAGGGTGAATAGGAGCCCGAACATAACCGAAGGCCCGACCGGAACGCCGTACATCCTCAACACCGCAGCCACGTTCATGGACAGGCGGCTGGTTGAAAGCGGTGTGAATCTCCCGCTGCCGTTCATCAGGCTCCCGCTCGTGCTGAAGAACATTTCAGTGCTGGCGCCGTCCGAGCTGCCGCCGGTTGGCGAGGCCCTCCGTGCAAGCGGCGGCCTGGACATGTCCTATCACAGCACCACGGTGGAGCGCAGCCTTGACCGCGGGGCGGCATATGGCGCCTCAATTGCCCAGCAGGCCGGATTTTCACTGCCCAACGCGGCCACGGTCGGCAACATACTTTCACAGATAGCGCACAACAATAGCAAGGACCAGCTGACCGTGATGAGCACGAACGACGTCCTGTTCCGGCAGCAGTTCGACAACGCGCTCGCAACACTTCCACCGGCGCAGGCCGCCGCCATAACGGCCGAGGAGACCAACCTGGCAACATCCACAATGATGTCCAGCCTCGGCAACTTCACGAGCAGCGAGAAGAGGGTTTCCAGCGCATTCGAGGAGACTGCGACAGCGGGCGCAGAGAGGGAGGGCGGCCTCACCACCCGTGCGACCGAAAGATACGCGCTCAGCAAGGAGGAATACACGGTCGACGGGGTCACGACGAGCCTGAACAAGATCGAGACCGGGCAGGTGGAAGTCACCAACTGGGTCATTCCGGCTCCGGCGGGCAAGGAAGGCGCGAGGAAGGCCGGGGACTACTACCTTGTGCGCGATGTGAAGTTCGACATGCGGAACGTGAATGACAAGAATCAGGCCGTCAGCGCCCTGTTCTCCGGAACATGGCCGGCGGGCGCCACGGACGCTGTGTACCTTGAGCGCCATGAGGACTATGATGGTTCCACTTACTTCGAAGCACATGCATACCACCGCGACCCCACCGGGTCGTTCGGCGGCGCACAGACCATGACATTGACCGCTGACGAGGCCAAGTCCATGTACTGGGGCCCGTACCAGACCGCGATGCAGAAGCTCTATGCAGGCGGTGCGGTGAAGAGGGGCGATTTCATAGCCGAGCTGGACGGCGCGGTGCTGTTCTCCGGTGCGTTCACCGGCAAGGAGTCAGTGTCGCTGAAGCAGCTCCAGGGCATAGGAGGCGCACTCGAGCCCGTGGAGAGATACGGCGGCAGCGTGGACTACGAGCAGACCAGGAATGGGAGGACAATGGAGGCGTTCATCTCGCGCGACCCGAAGAACCTGAAGTTCTGGGTGGGCCGCTTCACAGCCGAGAACCTGCAGGTCGACGAGGACGGAAAGCGGAGGTTCTACGGGGAGATGCAGTATGTGGAGGCCAGCAAGGCCGAGATCAAGGGCTACCTTTCAATCGCCAAGAACAGCGGCGGCACGAGCTTCTGGAACACCGCCCAGGGGGCGTTCAATGCGCAGAAAAAGCTGCGGAATGAAATGCTTGGATTGCAATACGGTGGGATAGGGGCAGGAAGGATGCTCAGCGAAACCGACGAGCTGGGCGGCGGTAAGATTTACGGCGTCAGCGCGGACATGATGAAGGGGCTGGTGGCATCCGCGCTCTATAAGAAATACCGGGAGGACAACCTCGCCGGAACGCAGTATGGCAGCGACCTCGAAACGATGCTCGTCTCGTTCGGCGTGCGGAACATGTTCCTCCAGGGATTGGAGGCTGGCGCCGGTTGGGAAATCGTGCAGAACGAGGGCGCGGGATTCCTGAAATACCAGTGGGCTCCGGTAAACGGACGGCCCAGCAGTGTGGAGCTGGGCGCCTACATATTCACTCAAGACAAGCGCGTTTATCCCATGCTGGGAAAATTCATAGAATGGACGCCCGGCGAAGGCGGAATCAGGGTTTCAAACGAAGCCTACTACGTGCTTCCGGTCCAAGGCATCGGGGACGAAGTCCGGCTCCGGTCGAATCCGTTCAACCTCTCGGTGGGCGGCGGAGTGATATCCGATATCGGAGGGGGCGGCCACCTCGGCCTCATGTTCCCGGTGAAGAGAGGATGGATGCTCGGCATGTTCGGCGCAGTGGGCCAGGACGTTTACACCGACAAGAATCTGACCCAGGGCGAATTCATGTTGGGTGGCATCCACACACTGTCCAAGGGTACCGGCGAAGGGCTCAGGCTCAGCACCATAACAACCTCGCTGTCAGGAATAGAGCAGAGTTTGGCACGCCAAATCGGACCGACCGGGGATGCTGGCCAGATGGACCTGACATTCGGCCTGAACTGGTACGACGCCGGCAGGGGCAGCAGCTTCGGAGCCAATATAGGAGCAATGATTTGGGGGACGAAGCTCACCGAAGCCACAGATGCCACCACGAAGAAGACCACCGAGGGCAACGAGGTCGCGGCAACGCTCGGAGTTTCCTACAAGGCAATGAGCCTCGGGAGCAGGATGCTGGACCCGACCTTCGCGCTGACCGGAAGGCTGGGAGTGATGGGTACTGGAGAAACCATCGAGACCCCGCTGGATGTTTCAAAAAGCAGCGCCGACCGTGTGGATTGGACAATAAGCGCTAAGTTCAGCACGGCCATCGGACATAAGGCAAAGAAATGATTATTTTTCTAATTTCAGGTCTATTTTTGGTGCGAGCAGCGGCGGGACCATGTTCAATGCCTTGGCTACCAGCACGCCATTCGTCTCCGCGCTGAATTTGATTATGTTGACCAGCGGCTCGGCGATGTCCTTGGGCAGCGAGCGGTCCTTCTTCCATCCGTTCTGTGCGGCGTCAAGCTCGGCCTTGGTGCCCCCGAGGAGCGCATAGCCGTCGAATTTCATCTTCCCGACCCCGGGCTGGTAGTCAACCGCATAGGAGAAATCGATGCGCAGGCCTCCGCCGTTCACCTTCAGGTCGCTTATGTCCACATTGACCGCGAGCTTGGTGAAGTTGTCGTCGCTGCTGCTTTCGGCGTTTACCCTGTAGAACCGTATCCCTTTCCACTGCATAAGAACACCGTTTTAGATGACACCCTCAAGGTTTTTATTGGTTCACGACCGTCTTTCCCCGTTCCGCAGGCACGATTCGAAGTTTCCCGCCGAAATCGAACCCGCCGGCTTCGGGCGGAAGCAGTTCCCGCCCATCTGTCAGCCTGTCGAGCGTTATCGCGAGCGCGGCCACCTCGCTGTGCGGCTGGTTGGTGACTGAAATATTGAAGTCCGCCATCTGATATACTTCGCCCGGAACGTGTTCCGAGCCCACAACCACCAAAATCTTGTCGCGTTTGCGCAATTCCGGGGCCTTCTGCTGGAGTGGGAGACCGTACATTGTGAGATGGACAACGCAATAGCCGTCCGCCTTCGCCTTCCGTATGAATGAGGTGTGGCTTTTCACGTATTCGATGGAGACCTTTCCGCCCCAGTTCCCGCAAATCTTCCTCACGCTGTCCTCGAGGCCGGCGTCGTGCTGGCCAGTGTATGCGATGGAGGATGCGCCGAAGGCCCTCGCTACCAGTGCGACGTGCGTGGAGATGCGCTCGTCTCTTGGAAGGCGGTGGCCGAGCCTGAGAACTGAAATATCCATAAAGAAGGATTTGGCATAATCCATTTAAAATGGTAAAAGCGAGAGGCAAGCATGCGTGAAATCACCTGCCTGCCGCTCGACACCATCAAGGGCACAGTGGTGCATCGGGTGATTGTGGAAACCGGAGAAAAATACCGCAAGAATTCGGCGGCCGCCGCCTGGATGTTGGGGGCAATACTTCTGGTGTTGTCCGTAATCCTGCTGCCAATGTTGCTCACTGGGGCGGTGCTTGCCCTGTTTTCGCTGGTCTGGACCGTAGCTTCCATTCTTTCACTCTTCTCGCCTTCGGGGGCGACGTTCGATCTCGCTTCGACCCTCTTTTCACTCGTCATGTCATTGGTTGGCTCGTTGGTCGGTGGCATTACCGACGCGATTATTTTCCTGATATATTTCGTACTCTGCGTGGCCGTATGGAACTCGGTCCGTGTCGTGCTGTCCAAGAGCCCGAATGTGACGATAACGGCCATCCTGGCAGATAATCCCGCCGAGTTGAAGGCTGCGACCACCGCGGGCATATTCGGATTTTTCTATCGATACTATGAAAATGCGGCAAACCGCATCCTATGGCTGAAGGGGCAGAGCATGGATAAGATAACGTCTTCGGATTACCCGAACGGCACCCTCGTCCTTTGCACCCCCGCTGCCAGATGGCCGATTGCCAAGGGACGAGCCATCACCCGTACCGGCTGGGTTGACGATAGGCTCGTGGTGATTTATTACTGGGAGGGGATAGTCTATGCGGCCGGCATATTCAACAAGGCGGACGGGGAAGCGGTCCTGAAGAAACTCAAGGATTCCATAGGGATGTCAGAACCGCTGGAAACGATCCTGCCACCCTGATTTATAAAATTTAGAGCGGAGTGCTCTTCATGGCATATTTCGGCACTAACGGCGTCAGAGGGAGATTCGACGAACTTACGCCGGAGCTCGCACTCAAACTGGCTCAGGCTATCGGAACATATTTCAAAGGCGGCAAAATCATCCTTGCGCGCGATTGCAGATTGACTGGCGAAGTTTTACGGGCGACTGTGGCTGCCGGGCTCGCTTCGGTCGGCTGTGAAGTCGTGGATTTGGGCATGGTAAGCTCACCCACAGCGGAATTTATGATTAAAAAACTCGCCGCGGACGCCTGCGTGATAATAACCGCATCGCACAATCCACCGGAATGGAACGCGATAAAGGTCGTGGACGGGAAAGGCATCGCGATTTCGCGGGAACGAGGGGCTGAAATCGAGAAGAACCTAGCCAAGCCGAAACTGGCCGAATGGAACAAGGTCGGCCTGATGCTGCCCTATGCCTTCGCGACCGAGGACCACGTCGTGGCGATAAAGAAATTGGTCGATGCGGGACAGATAGCGAAACGGAAGCCCAAGATAATAGTGGATTGCGGGAACGGGACCGCATCTGTCATTGCGCCGAAGCTGCTCAAGGAACTCGGCTGTGAGATAATAAGCCTGAATTCTCACCCGGATGGGAGGTTCCCCGGAAGGCCGTCGGAGCCGTCCGAGGCGAACGTGCAGGAGCTGCTCGCCGCCGTGAAATCATTGAAAGCGGACGCCGGAATCGCCTGGGATGCGGACGGCGACAGGGTTGTTTTTGTTGATGAGAAGGGCGGATATGTCATAGGCGACAGGGTGTATGCGCTCTCGATCCTTTGGAAACTCAAGAAAACCAGTGGCGACGTGGTCACCACGGTCGCCACGAGCAAGGCCGTGGAGGACGTCGCGACACGATACGGCTCGAAAACGCGCTACACCGCAATCGGGGCGCCCTATCTCTGCGAGGAGATGGTTCGGAAGCCCGCGGCGATTGGCGGGGAGGAGGTTGGCGGCGTAATCTGGCCAGAACTCTGCCTTGCTAAGGACGGCATGCTTACTGCGGCGAAATTGGCCGAGGCGCTCTGCGAAAAATCGTTGAGCGCGTGGCTGAAGGAGATTCCGGTTTATTTCAATGTGAAGCTCAAGCTCGATACGGATACGGATGCTAAAAAGAAAGCCATAGTCGCCCGCGTGCTCGCTTACGCCAAAAAGAACAAGCTCGCATACGTCGACGTGGACGGAGTCCGCATAAACCTCAAGAACGCATGGGTCATCGTGCGGCCGTCCGGCACCGAGAATTACGTCCGCCTGTTCGCCGAAGCCAAGACGCAGGAAGAGGCGCAGAAATTAGCCAAGGAATACGAGAGGATAGCGAAAGGCTAATTTTCATTGCGAATAGCGGGATCGTGCTACTCCTATGGACGGATCGGGGCATCGACCTGCCCATCCGCCAGCGCCTTTTTCAATAGCGGGACGATGTCCACTTCCGCGACATCGTTCGGTATGGAATTGGTCGTAAATATGCCGTCTGAAAGCTTCTTCAGCTTGTCAAGCGAGTCGTTCAGGAAGAAGCCATGGGTCGCGGCACAGAATACCTTCCTCGCGCCGCCCTTCTTCACATTCTCCACAGCCTTTATCATCGTGCCGCCGGTTGCTATCATGTCGTCCAGGATGAGTATGTTCTTGTCCTTCACGTCAAAGGAACGTTCCACCTTCTCAACCGAGCGGTAGGTTTCCTCCGCGCCGGCATTGTCGTAATGGCCGCCACGCTCCTTTTTCATGCTCTTTCCGCCGAACTCGGAAACCAGGTAATTGGCGCCCTCGTCTGGAGAAATGACCTCGAGCTGCTCCAACCCGATTTTGCCCCGCGCGTGCTCCACGAGCAGGCGGCTGGCGCTTATGTTCTGGATTTTCAGGTTCGCGTACTCCGCCTCCCCTTCCCTCTTCAGGAAATGGCAGTCCACGGTAATTAGTTTCACCAGGCCGAACTCCACCAGGAGCTTGCAGAGCACCTGCGCGGACAACGCCTCGCCCATCAGGAAGGTCTTGTCCTGCCTGGAATATGGGAAATAGGGCGCAATCAACGTGGTGCGCGCGCCCACTCTCTTCAGAGTGTGGAGCATCTGGATTGTGTTGAATATGGCGGTGTTCTGCTTGGGATAGAGGCGGTGGAAGAGGGAGACGTCCTCACCCTGGCATTTGTCCATGTCGTTTATGCGGACATAGCTGTCTCCATCCGGGAACACCTTTATCTCGATGTTCGGCTGCGAAATCTCTGGAAAAGTCGGGCTGACGAGGAACATGGATGATTGTAGGAGTAAAGATAATAAAAAGGCTCGCAGGCGAAGCCCACGAGCCTGAATAGAGCTACTTCTTCATGGTGGCTATGTACGCGCCCACGGCACCGCAAACCACGCCCTCAATAGCACCGACGATGATGCCGATTATGAGGCTAACGATTGCTGCGGCTCCGACTATGGCTGCTCCGGCTGCGGCATAAGCGGCACCACCGCTAGCACCCGCGGCACCAAGCGCACCCCCAATACCGAGCATCACGAGCACCGTGATTATGATTCCGCTCACCAGGGACGAGATGAGTCCGGCAATGGTACCGGTCACGGCTCCTCCGACTAGGTCCATCTTCTGCTCCTTCGCCGCACGGAAGCCGGCCCAGCCAAGGATGGCCAGGTTGACCGCCAATACGGGTAGGCCAGCGATGCACGCTGCCATCGGCACGATCATCGCAACCACCTGCATTATGACCGCGATGACAATCAACACTGCGGCAGGAATCAGCGCCGCGTTAAGGCATTTTTTGATGTCTAAAGCCATTAATAATCACCGAAGAACCTGCCGAGCGCAAAAATAAAAACCGCTCGATTACATGTTTTGACTAAATAATAAACATTTTAATCGGTTTCCACGCAATAGATGCCCATGGACAAATGCTCACAGATATCCCTGTCTCGGGCGGATTTGCAGAAACGCGCCTACCTCGCCGGGAGGCTGGGGAAGGATTTCCGGCGCTTCGGGCCCCTGATTGAAGGCGAGTGCGTGCCGGTCCACCTACCACGCTCGGCGGGCGGGACAGTGACCATAACGCCGGCCAACGCCACCCACGGCGACCCCCCGTGGAGGATATCCGTCCCCGCAATGATAGAGGCAATGGCGAAGCACAACGCCTACAAGTTCGGGCAGCACCGCCAGGTGCTCACCGTGCGTACGGCCGACGCCATGGGGCAGGATTCACTGGCGCTTACCGTGGAGTGCGCCCTTGAGAGCGAGATTGACGCATTCAGGAAGTTCGACCGGGAGGGGCTGGCGCACAGCCACGCCCACGAGCTGGAAGCCAGGGTACACCTCATAGCCGACGATGGCAAGAACCCCCACCTCCTTTTCACCCGTGAAGGCGGAAAAATCGTCCCGCTGCTCAGCGCTGCCATGGATGCGGAATGGATAGTCGGAATGAAACGAGCCACGCGCCTGTGGATGATGGACGCGCTCGCGAGGACCAATGAGCTGCCATCGGGCACCGGCAAGGTGGAATACCTAGGGGCGATGGTGGATGTGGAAACCGGCGCGTTCGGGCTCGCGGGCGCTTTGACACTCAATACCGACCCGCCCGGAGCCTCGAGTGCCATGAAAAAGGCGGAATTCGCACCGAGCCCGCTGGAGGCGACTACGCTCAGGGCGAAAGAGTTCCGCAAGTGGGTTGATGAAAAACGCGATGAGATGGCGCCGCAGATGATAACGTCCTGCGCCTTGCTGGGTTATCGCCTTTTCGGCGCGGACTTCCTGGGCTGAGACTGCTTTTGCCCGCTGCCCTTGCTGGCGAGATAGCCGCCCGCGGTGCCCAATGCCAGGCCCGCAAGCATCCAGAAGACGATGCCGAATACGGTCACGAACACCGAGGTCATGGTGATTGCGCTTGCCGGCAACGCCAGGTTCACAGAGCCGCTGACGATGCTGCCCGCCAGGCCCGAAACCCCGCCGACCACGGTGCCGTGCGTCCTGTCCAGCCCCTGGTTGACCGCCTTGAAGCCGGACCATACGAGGACGGATATGAACGTTGCGAACAGGCCCAACCCTATCCACGGGCTGATGAAATGCTGGCTGGACGGGAGGCTTGCGGCAAGAAGAGGGCCGAATATGCCCAGACATGCGAGTATGACTGCAGAAACAGTGGCTACCTTACAGCACTTTGGTAGATTAATGCACATTGCCTCACCGGATGGTCTTCTGAGTGAAGGAATTAAAATCCACGCCCGAAGCCGATAGATAAAAAAATGTTCGATGATATCTACTTCCATGGCAAGAGTACTGATGATTGTCGCCCAGAACGGCTTCCGCGACGAGGAGCTGCTGGTTCCCAAGGAGATACTTGAGAAGGCAGGGCACATTGTGATGGTTGCGAGCCTCACGCGCGGCAAGGCGATTGGAAGCCGCGGGGCGGTGGTGCAGCCGGACATGGCCGCCTATGAGGCCAACGCCGAGTTCTTCGGAGCGGTGGTGATAGTGGGCGGGCCGGGCTCGCCAGCGCTTGCCGAGGATGCGTCGGTCACTTCGCTCGTGCGAACCGCGAACGACAAGGGGAAGATAGTTGCCGCGATATGCTTGGGGCCGATGACGCTCGCCAAGGCAGGCGTCATCTCCGGAAGGAACGTGACCGTATATCCGGACCGGAAGGCAATCATGCTCATGCGGGAGAGCGCGGCGAGATATACTGCGCAGGGGCTCGTGTCCGACGGGAACATCGTGACCGCGGACGGCCCAGGGAATGCGGGCCCGTTCGGAGAGGAACTGGCCAGGATGCTCAAACGCTGATGCGGAGCTGCCCATCCGCGCATATACGGGCAGAGGAATTTCTATGATAACGATAAAACACGACGGATGCATATTCTGTGTCGGGTGCTCTTCGGTGTGCCCGGTGAACGCCATTGAGGCCGTGGGAACGCGCATGCAGCACTACCCGGAGAAGTGCATAGACTGCGGGCTCTGCGTGAAAGTCTGCCCCGCGGCCGTGATTTGCATGTACAAGGGCGTGAAGAACGCCAAAGATTTGCCACCGGAGGCGAAATCATGAACTACGATTACGATGTCATAGTCATTGGAGGGGGGCCTGCGGGCTCGAGCTTTGCGCGCATCGCTGCAGGCGGCGGGCTGAACGTGCTAGTTGTCGATAAACGGAAGGAAATCGGCATTCCGGTACGCTGCGGGGAGGGACTCAGCGAGCGCGAGGTGTTCAAGGAGAAGCTCGACCTGCCGGCAGGATGCCGCTCTGTGAAAATCGAGGGCGCGAAGGTCGTTGCGCCGAATGGAAAGGAGATAATCTGGAAGAGCGAGCACACGCGCGGCTGGGTGCTGGAAAGGAAGTTCTTTGACAAATGGCTCGCGGAACTTGCTGTTGAGAAGGGCGCTGAAGTGCATACATATACGCGCGCTTTGGGCATACTCAAGGATGAGAAGGGGAAACCGGACGGCGTGAGGTTATCCCACGGCGGGCGTGATGCCTATGATGTTCGTGCTCCGCTCATTGTTTCTGCCGAAGGGATGGAATCGCTCATGGCGCGTGAGATGGGCTTCAAGACCGTGCATTCGCTCTACGATGTGGATACATGTTACCAGTATGAGATGAAGCCCTACGACCACCA
>Ga0315287_10003484_pt1 | contig 15178 bp, 19 predicted proteins | sample YL17G11_0_MG_FD_205037 | JGI IMG/M metagenome (GOLD analysis project Ga0315287, IMG submission 205037) | Sediment microbial communities from Yellowstone Lake, YNP, Wyoming, USA - YL17G11_0 | ecosystem: Environmental > Aquatic > Freshwater > Lake > Sediment | place: USA: Wyoming | collected... | reverse complement strand
ATATCGGCGAGAGTGAAATCACCTTGACCCAGGCCTTAAAGGTCGCAGGCCTAGCCGGCACCGGCGGCGAAGCAAAGCTCCTCATCGCTGCTGCCAAGGTGATGGTGAATGGCGCAGTAGAGCTACGCAAAAGAAAGCAGCTCGCCATCGGCGACCTTGTTGAGATCATCGACGGTGGCCGTTTGACCATTCAAAGCTGAGAGTTCGTTAAAAAATAGCCTACGCAATTAGCCGCCAGCTGACGGATCACCACGCAAGTTATTTTTTGCCGGGCCTTAACATGCTATGAAGTCTAAACGAACACGCCAAGGAACCTGGCGAAAAGTTGCCGCCAAGACGACCATGAGGACCCGATGAAAACAAGAGCTGCTGTCGCCTGGGCCGCGGGCCAACCATTGGCCATCGAAACCATTGACGTAGCTGGCCCCAAGGCCGGCGAGGTTATGGTACGGATCAAGGCTTCAGGAGTGTGCCACACCGATGCTTTTACCCTATCAGGCAGGGATCCCGAGGGTATATTTCCGTGCGTTCTAGGCCACGAGGGTGCCGGTGAAGTCGTTGAGTTAGGCACTGGCGTGACCTCAGTCGCTATCGGTGACCACGTCATTCCGTTGTACACAGCTGAATGCCGCAAGTGCAAATTCTGCTTGTCCGGCAAGACTAACCTCTGTCAAGCCGTGCGCGCCACCCAGGGCCAAGGCCTGATGCCCGATGGCACCACCCGTTTTAGCCTGAACGGCCGCCCCATATTTCACTACATGGGCACGTCCACCTTTGCCGAGTACACCGTGCTACCGGAGATCGCCGTTGCGAAGGTCAACAAGCTCGCGCCTCTAGACAAAATATGTTTACTTGGTTGTGGCATCACCACCGGCATCGGCGCCGTACTCAATACGGCAAAGGTGACGCCAGGCTCGAGCGTAGCGGTATTCGGTCTTGGGGGCATAGGACTAAGTGTGATTCAAGGCGCCGTCTTAGCCAAGGCCGGCCGGATCATCGCTATTGATATCAATTCAGATAAATTCGCCTTCGCAAAAACGCTCGGTGCCACCGACTGCATCAACTCCAGAGAGCATGATGCCGCAGTGCAGGAGGTCATCGCCAACATGACCGATGGCGGCGTTGACTACTCGTTTGAATGCGTCGGCGACGTGGAGGTCATGCGCGCGGCACTTGAATGCTGCCACAAAGGCTGGGGCGAATCCACGATCATCGGCGTTGCTGGCGCAGGCCAAGAGATCCATACAAGGCCCTTTCAGTTGGTGACCGGCCGAGTCTGGCGCGGTTCCGCATTCGGCGGGGTCAAAGGGCGCACCGAGCTACCTGGCTATGTCGAGCGCTATCTGAAAGGCGAGATTAAGGTCGATGAATACGTAACGCATCAGCTACCCCTGACCGAAATCAATACTGCTTTTGACCTGATGCATGACGGCAAAAGCGTGCGCACAATCGTATTATTTTAAATAACTTCCTGGGAGAATCAACATGGTGCGTGTTACCAAATTTCTGCAAATGATCCTATCTTGGGCCCTATTTGGTGCGATCATAATGACCCTGATCGCCCCGACGGTCAGTCGCCTGCTTATTAGCGCACCCGTTAGCTTCGGCACAAACTGCGAGCCCGCGGCTAATTGGTCCATGCAGACCTTGATCAAATTCCAATCTATTGGATTGATCTTGGGCATCGTATTTGGGCTGGCGTTAACCGCCTACCTGAGATCTAAAGAAAACAAGAAGATTAAATCCGCTACCTCTGAATAGACCCGGGATCAAATTAAAAGGTCGCAAGATTAGTCGCCGACGACACGAAAGAAATTACCATCAAGGTCACTGTTACCATCCCATTTGACGCCATTGACCAAGACTATCAAATCTCCAGCGTCCGCATCTGCCGTACCGCCCTCAATGGCTCCGGTTGCCCTAACAATAGGGGGCGGCACGGGGTCGCTCCCCGCGCAGCCGAGGGCACCGCAGACAAAGGCCGCCATGACTAAAACCAAACCCAGCAGTGGCCGCAGGCAAGATCTGAAGAAATGCAGATTATTTTTCGCAATAATCATTTTATGGTCTCATATATAGAAAGTTTTCGCAGCCCAACTAGCTTTCCATCTTGGCCGTAACCAAGAGCATACCAAGGACTTGCTAAGTAACGGGCTTGGTCGCGCCGAAAGTAGCGCTGAGTGAAGAGTCCACGAGCACCTAGATTCTGGTGTCTAGAGATCACGAAGACCTGCTCGTCACTGGTCAGAACCGTCTTAGCTTCACAGGATTTCTCGTCCGAAAAACAAAACAGAATCTGATCTATGCCAGCTTCAGCCGCAAATAACAAGGCAGTGACACTACCGCTGTCGCCGACATCAGCCAGGGCCAATCGAATTAAATTATTCTTGCCGGCTTCCTGAATCGCACTACTTGTCGTCGCTGGGCCATTTGCTGACAGCACTGCTGGGTAGTATTTTTGCAGCAATGCATCGAGCCATGCACCGACGGCACCACTAGGAACAGCCGCAGGTTCGCCACTAGAAGCCGCTCCACCCACCTGAGTCCCACCTACATTCGCCGCTGCAATAGTTGCCGGTGTGCCGCCGGCAGCAGGTGACGGTGCGCCGGCAGCAGGTGCCGGTGCCGGTGCGCCGGCAGCAGGTGCCGGTTGCCCAGCCGTGATGGCCCCCGGCATTGTCGGCGAAAGACCTGCCCAGCGGGCTGGAGGTAGGACCGCAACGAGGAATTTAAACGAATCCGGGAAATTTGTTTCTAAGAAGGACTGGGTCGCGGCAGAACAATGATAGTTCGCATAGGCTTCCGCCCATGCTTCACCGGGGCTAGACCTAGCATAACTGCGCGTCAGCGAGGCCTTACTAGAGAAATCGCTGACCATCTTCCTTAGGGCGCCATCGAAATCTGAATAAGCTGTTTTTTGCGCTGCCTCGCGCGCGACAATTTCCAACGCATGGCCGATCTCGTGTTGCAGAGCAAACCCCGATGAGGTCCCACCCGTCGCTATCGATCTGCCAATACTACCGCGAAATCCGCCACGGGTCTGCCCCGAAGATAGAGTCGTCACCCCGGCTACGCCAAAGAATAAATTACCCGGGCGGATGCCGCTAAAAACCTTCGTTTCGTGGGTCCAGAGTAAATGATTCAAGTCACGATCCGAAATTCCTGCCACGCGACTAATCGCCACATCCATTTGGTCTGCGGTAAACCCAGATAAAAAACTAGGAGGCAGCCCCTTAATGTAACTCAGCCGTTCTGAGTCATATGTGGCACAAGCGAAATCTCCATTGGCAACATAACTAAGGCCGCTAGCGTGATCATTGGCTGGACGACAGGCGCTAACGCCGCTGCAAATAGCCGCGGTGATTGTTAACCAGATTTTTTTGCGTCGCATCGAAGCCATTTCTAGTTCCGTCCTGAACGCTGGAAGAAGTGTGCTACAGCTAGTCTCTAACCGAACAACTACCTATCGGCATGGCCGGAATAAAACTTTAGCAAAATCATTTATCGCTATAGTTTGGCGTAAATAGCCAGCGACTACTTCGAGGTTTTCGCTCGTTACCTTGGTATGGCCCTCTTGGGATGACACGCCTGCAAGAAAAGGGATGGGGCTAAAAGTGGTTGATCAGCCTGAAGTCGAAGCCTCCTAATCACCATTGCCATTTCAAAATATTCTGTTTATAATTAAAATATCATTATATTTTTACTACTTGCGGCGATCATCGAGTTTTACCAGCCAGCGATTCCAGGCGTGGGGTATCAATCTCGGACCCGATGCCTGAAGGCACTTTATGTTTCGACCTATCTACCTGATATTGCTGATTTCATTGTGGTCGTCCGCGGCGTTTGGCTTCGACCAAGCCCACACCACTTGGAGTGCGGTGCTGAAGCCCTATCGCACGGTCGATGCCCGGGTCCGCTACGCTGAGTTAAAGAATGCCGCCGCTGGCCGACACGACCACCCATTCAACGTCTATATTGCAGAAATACAGCAGGTTCCAAAGAGGACTTTTGAGACGTGGACCCGCGACGAGCAGAAGGCATTCTTACTCAATGCGTATAATGCTCTAACGGTACGTTTGATTCTCGACCATTACCCTACCAAAAGCATCCGCGATATCGGCGGCCTCTTCCAGAAGCCTTGGAGCGTAGAGTTTTTCAGCCTCCTAGGTGGTGCCGCTAAATCGCTCGACGTGATCGAGCATGAACTGCTTAGGCCTGTTTACCGTGATTACCGCGTCCACAGCGCGGTGAATTGCGCATCGGTTTCTTGCCCGGAGCTGCGTGGCGAGGCTTATGTCGGGAGTCGACTCAATGAACAACTAGATGATCAAATGCGCCGTTGGCTGGCCGATACGACCCGCAATCAGTTTGATGGAGCGGCAGGAAATCTCAAAATTTCAAAAATATTTGATTGGTACAAACGCGATTTTGACAGCTCTGTCGGTGGAGTGAAAAAGGTATTAGCGACCTTTGCTCCCGCAGCGTCCAGGTCCGCCATCCAGAAGGGCAAAGACATACAGTACCTAGACTATGACTGGAATTTGAACGAAGCGAAGTAACAACAGTTGAAATGAGAGCGAAGGTCTAATGCAAAGAAAGACATTAAAATTACTAGTAATGATCATTTTGGCCGCGCTTGTGATCGCTTATCCCACTCTTAACCTAGGCCAATACTTGAGCCTTACGCATCTAAAGACGCAGCAGGGCGCATTCCAAGGCTATTACCAAGAACATCAATTTGCGACGCTCTCTGCCTATTTTTTGATCTATGTTATAGCAACCTCATTGTCGTTACCTGGGGCAGCGGTGCTAACCCTAGCAGGAGGTGCGCTTTTTGGTCTTACGACCGGACTAATCATAGTATCTTTTGCGTCAACGCTGGGCGCTACCCTAGCCTTTCTTGTCGCTAGATTTCTTTTGCGTGATTCGATTCAGGCTAAGTTTGGTGGGCGCCTCAAGGCCATCAATGAGGGGATCGAGCGGGAAGGAGCTTTCTACCTATTTACCTTGAGGCTCGTGCCGATTTTACCATTTTTTGTCATCAACCTCGCAATGGGTCTAACCTCAATGCGCATGTTGACCTTCTACTGGGTAAGTCAGGTTGGGATGCTTTTAGGTACAGCAGTGTACGTCAATGCCGGCACGCAACTTGCGCACATCGAATCACTGTCAGGGATTTTATCACCGCGGATCATCGCTTCCTTTTCACTCCTGGGCATGTTCCCTTTGGTGGCACGAAAGCTGACAGACCTGGTCAAAATGCGGCGTACTCTCAGTAAGTGGCCACGTCCAAAAACGTTTGACTATAATATAATCGTGATCGGCGCCGGCTCGGGCGGCCTGGTTTCGGCCTACATCGCTGCTGCAGTAAAAGCCAAAGTGGTGCTGATTGAAAAGCACGAAATGGGTGGCGACTGCCTTAATACTGGATGTGTCCCCAGCAAGGCGCTCATCAAGGCCGCCAAGGCGGTGGCAATGACCCATCGCGCTCGAGAATTAGGCTTCAAGTCGCTGACGGTTGAATTCGATTTCGCCGAAGTTATGGCACGAGTGCAGCGGGTGATAAAAACTGTTGCCCCACACGATTCCGTGGATCGCTACACATCTTTGGGTGTCGAATGCATCAAGGGCGAAGCCCGAATCTTGACGCCTTATGAAGTCGAAGTCAACGGACGCAGGCTCACCGCACGAAACATCATCGTTGCAACTGGTGGCGCGCCCATCGTGCCACGCATTGAGGGACTGGACCGTACTGCCTACTTGACCTCGGATACGATCTGGAATCTGCGCACTCAACCCAAAAGGCTATTGGTGCTCGGGGCTGGGCCGATTGGCTGTGAGTTGGCGCAGGCCTTCCAACGCCTGGGATCCAGCGTTACGATCGTCGACATGGCACCGACGATTCTTGGGCGCGAGGACCCTGACGTCAGCCAACTCATAACCGAGACGTTTAAACACGAGGGCATCAAACTCGTCACCGGTGCTAAGGCCAAACGCTTTTTGCCAGCTAGTGCCGGCGGGACGTTGGTCGTAGACACGCCCAGCGGGGACCAAACCATTGAGTTTGATGCTGTTCTAATTGCACTCGGCAGGGGCGCCCGAGTCAAAGGTTTTGGCCTTGAAGAGCTGGGCGTCAAACTAGAGCCAAGCGGAACCATCGGCCACGACGAATTCCTACGAACCAATATCCCCAACATATACTGTGTCGGCGATGTTGCTGGCCCGTACCAGTTCACGCATTTTGCGGCACATCAGGCCTGGTACGCTGCCGTTAACGCGCTCTTTTCACCGTTTAAGTCATTTAAAACCGATTACCGCGTCATCCCGCGTGTGACGTTTACAGACCCCGAGGTCGCAAGCGTCGGCCTCACCGAACGAGAAGCCAACGAAAAGGGAATTGCCTTTGAGATCACAAAGTACCAAGTTGACGATCTTGATCGTGCGATTGCCGAAGGCGAAGCGCATGGCTTCGTCAAAGTGCTGACGGTCCCGGGTAAGGACAAAATTCTTGGCGCCACCATCGTCGGCGCGCATGCGGGAGACTACTTTGTCGAGTTCGTCTCTGCGATGAAACACGGGTTTGGTCTTAATAAAATCCTGGGGACTATCCACGCCTATCCAACCTTTGCTGAGGCCAATAAATACGCGGCCGGAGTCTGGAAAAAGGCCCATGCACCAAAGCGGGCACTGGCCTATCTCGAGAAATTTCATCATTGGCGGCGTTCGAATTGAAATTAATTTTCGATTCAATCACCTAATATCGAGATAAATCGTTTCTGGCGCCAAAGGCGCCAGCTGGATGGGGCGTTAAGCTCCCCCCACGCAGGAGAGTCCGGTGTCGCTAAGCGGCTCCGCCCTTCCCTAGACGTCAATCTACCGCAGTGACCTCACATCTAGCATCTTTGACGCGTTCGTAGGTGTTCCACCCGATCTCTACCGAGTAAACGCTATTGTCTTCGCGGAGTTTATGGTTGGTCTGTACATGCACCCAGCGCTCGGCGTTGACTTGCAGTGTATTTGCTCGCGATAAATGATCGTATGGGCGATCTTCGTCTCGACGTGGTTTTGCGGCCTGCGGTGTGGTGCAACTCCACTGATTTTGGACCCATAAACCGCTGCAGGTGTATCTATGGTCTCCGTATGGACCATCAACTTTTTGCTGCCACTCGCCGTCAGCTAACTGGGTCCATTCCTCTGACCAGTGCGGCTGCACTAAGTTACCTAGAATGAGTGAGCGTTTGATCACTAGCGGAGCTTGGGAAACGAGATCCGCCCTTTCCAAGACGGGTTCGTATACTTTGTCGTGAGTGCCGTCTTCCACATAATGAAATGTGACGGAGAAGCAGCCGGCCATGTGCTTGATGGTCTCAATGGGACCATTATCAGCACGAGCATGAGTGGCGCCGAAGGCTGCTGTGAAAATTGCTGCTCTGATCGCTATGTTTTTTGATCTCAACGTAGTTCTCCTTGGATGACAGCAAAAGTTGGTTGCTCGCAATGAACTGCAGCAGCAAGTCTCACGGCGGCAGCTTGGATAGCTTGCTGTTGCGCTACATGTTCAAAACTTCTGCGGTCCAACCTAAGGGGCATGGCACCAGTCGATAGATGCACTAAACCGCCTATGCAATGTTGGATTCGAATCAGTGGCTTCATGGTGATGCTCCTTGGGATCTACTTTTCTGTCGCGGGACTACCCAAAAAAAGCCTGACATATATGATAATAATAATCAATATCAATTTTACCGCTTCTTTAAGTCATCGAGATGGGAGCATTCTTTCGCTGCCTTTGATTGACCCAAGCCACGCGATTAAAGCTAAAGCTTATCGCCGCATATTCCGATATATTGTATAATCCAATACTGGATATACCGATAGGATACCATGATCGAACAGACTAATATCAATCAAATCTTTGCCGACCTCGACCAACAATTAGGTGGTGAGACCTCGCACATGGTCACCACCTGGCAGCTCATTATCTGTGGCGGGGCAGCACTTATTTCACTTGGTATCCGGTCTACAAGTACCGTTGATATTGATGTTCTGGAACCGGACCTTGATGCTGCGATGAAGCAAGCTGCGGCGATTGTTGGTTCAAAACACGGCCTCGCTCCGGTTTGGATCAACAACGGTCCAAAAGATCTGGTTATAAATTTCGCTAAAGATTGGCACCAGCGACTTAGCGAAGTTTATCGTGGCAAGCGGCTAACCGTTCAGGTGATCGGTCGGCCAGAATTGATCCTATCCAAAGTGTTTGCCGAAGCTGACCGCCAAGAAGACCTCGACGATATCCTTGCATTACAACCAACAACCATCGAGATCGAATCAGCAGCACGGCTTGTAGCGACCTTTGATGCACACCCAGACTGGCCAAAACACGTCGAGCGAACAGCGCAGAGAATTCTCAAGCGAATAAATATTAGTTCGCCATAGAGGCCCCTATGCAACCAACCATTCAGCCGGCAAAACCACAGCTATCGCGCGATGAACTGACCTGCCTTTGGTCCAAACTTGGCATTGCCTACGCTACGCCGCCGATAAACGTGCCCGTCGACCCGGAGCGGACGTTACTATGTAGCCTCGAGCACGCCAGCCATCAGCGGAAAACCTTGAAATTGGTCGCCGCCTGGCTCAGTACTTATGGCGATCTTATTCACGTCGAAAGAGTTGTATGCCTGATGCGAAATGGGACTTGGCTAGACGATAGTGCCGAGATGCGTCCAGCGCGGACACTAGCAGCTTTTGCGGATAGGCTAGTCGAGCAAGGAGATCGGCGCTGGAACGCGGTTATAACCGAGGCGAAAAGGACATTAGGTGAGTCGCCCGCGCAACTGCCCGCGTCCGAAGACGAAGTCTTCCTTATTGGTCGAGACGGGACCGATGCACATTTTTATAAATTTGGCATTTCGACTTCGTCACTAATGCTAGGCAGCGACGTCACTGACCAGTCCGTAAACAAAAAGATTCGCTTAAGGGAGCACGTATTGAAGGAAAACCCCTGGCTTCGTCTGCGATCTGCGGTTGGTACAAACTGGAGAGCAGACGTGCTTTTCATCATACTAGCAGGATTGGCAAAAAATCCCTTTCAAGCAAGCCGGACTCTCGGATGTTCATACGAAACAGCCCATAGAATTTGGAATGCCGCTGCTGCGGCTAAAGTAAAGGAACTTTTCCAAACCGACCCCTGGGGCGAGCGCCAAGGACCGCCATCGGAGCCTTAGCTGGACTTTTGCCTTTTTTGAGGGTGGGGTGTACCAAAGCCTCTGAACGTGGGCGCATAAGTCGGTGAGATCCCGTACACCTGCTAAGACGACGCAGCAGCCGACTGGATGGATTATTGTCGCCGATCTACGGCTGTCGGCGATGTCAGACCAGCGCCCGAGGCAAGGTGCCGGTGATCTATGTTGGTGGAATGATCTTCGCTGCCAAGAGGCTTGGCCTTATTGGCGATGCCGAGGTATCCGAACTTCAGCGCATTTGGGATCGGTATTCAGCCCGACAACGGCGCGCCATAGCTCGGGACAAGGCCCGGCCCTGTGAGTCGCAAGAAAAGCCCGTCAGCCACCAAGGCTGCCACTGATAGTAGGGCAATCAGGCCCTCCGTGGCTGCTGTCAAGCGGCCACGGACACCCCGTTGAACAACGGAGCCAGTATATGACGCAGCAAAATAAGACCGTCGGTCGCAAGCCACACCACAGGCATTTAGATCCTGTCACGGTCAAAGCTATCGAGCAGTTAAGAAAGCTCGCCCAGTCCGCAAATGATCGGACTCGGGGGTCATGGGTGATAGCCAGATTCCACTGGCTTAAAGAGCTCGCTCAGCCGATTTTTAGCCTTGAGGGCGCTAACCCCCCTGCTCAGCAGCCGGTCGATCTCTCCCCCACTGGTCCCTTTCGGCAGGAGGAAATAGTTTTCGTAGCGCTTGAATAGGGTCCGCTGGATCTTACCCTCGAGGTGCTTTGCTTTCAGGAGAGGATCCATAACATCCTTCGCCCAGATAAAGCCGTCGATATGATGCTCAACCAAACCGTCGAGACCACCGGCGACGTTAAAAAATGTTTGGTAGGGAAAGGGAAAAAAGGTCAGCGCTGAGGGGCCCGAGCCTATCCGCAAGGTGTCCTTGGTCAGGGTACGGACGGCATCAGGCGTAACCCGAGAGTCGCCCTTGCGGCAGTAGAGCACAAAGTCAACGTAAGAGAAGGTAGCTTGGGAGAAATCGACCTGTAGCGAACTCAAGGGCACACCCTCGGGCCTAAGGTGCGGCGCCGCGATATCGACTGTGTGATCGATCAGCATGCTCACAGCCCGCTTAAAGGGTACCAATGCCATCAAATTTACAAAAAAATCCGGGCGTATTTATCTGAGCCTTGATTACCAGGAACACATGGTCGTACTCAAAATTAGGGATACCGGTATCGGTATTCCTCCAACCTTCCTACCTTACGTGTTCGACCGCTTCCGCCAGGCCAGCAGCTCCACCACCCGCGAGTTTGGCGGGCTCGGCCTCGGTCTGTCCCTTGTCAAAGATATCATCGAACTCCACGGTGGGACGGTGGCCGCAAGCAGCGCCGGCGTCGGCAGCGGCGCAACGTTTACGGTGTCGTTGCCGACCTCGCTAGATCTTGCCGGCAAAGCCGGTGGCACCGACGCGGGCTGACCGAGGCTCGGCTAGCTCGACCTTGGCTTGGATCAGACCTGTGCACGGCATTTCAGGCCACGTTGGGGACGCTATGCTCCCCGCCCCGGCAAATAAGTCGGGCGTGATCCAGTTCCAGCATCATGTCCTCCTGACCGTGCGTCCCATCGGCATAGATATGAGTACAGCACCCTGGTCGGGGCGCCAAACTTCATGACGCACAATTGATCTTGCTAAGTAGGCGGTCATTCGCGGCCAGCCAAAACCTGAGGGCAAAGGGAAACGTTAGCGGAAAATGCCCTAAAAACAGAAAACTCCGGACCATCAGGGGAAGGGACCGGAGTTCGTTCTGTATCTGGGATGGTGGAGGTAAACGGTCTCGAACCGATGACCTTCGCAATGCCATTGCGACGCTCTACCAACTGAGCTATACCCCCCAAGAACCGGAAACGTCGGAAGTATATGCCTCCTCAAGCAGCGGCATGTCAACAGCAATTGATTCCCTCGGGAGGCGAAGATGACTCAGGACGCAAATCAGCCACTCCTTTCGCAGCATGAGCCTACAAATCGCAGCCTATGGCTCATAGCCTGCCTGGTTCTGGCGATGGCAGGCGTCGGCCTGAGCCTTTATGCCAGTTTTCACCATTTCCAGGTGCACGCTGCCGGCCATACTGATGCCGCATGCAATATCAACGCAAGCTTCTCTTGCGATGAGGTCGCGCTCAGTAAATACAGTCAATTTATGGGCGTTCCATTGGGTATTTTAGGGCTCGGGTACTTTGCTGCTCTAGCCCTGTTGCTCACGATCGCCCTGGCTGGCCGCAAATCTGCCGCCGAGCATTTGCATGGCTACAGTGCACTGGTCATTATCGGAGCGCTGGTTTCCCTCGGCCTCGGGACCATTTCGGTCATGATTTTGGGTACCTATTGCATTGTTTGTATGGGTATTTACTTAGTGACGCTACTGCAACTCGGCGTTCTGGTCAGCGGCCGCAAGCAGCTCATTCCGCCTCCCTTCACCGCCAAATCCACGCTTAATGGCCTGACTACTGCGGCCATCGTCTGTGCGGTCGTGATCGCCGGTTATAATTTCCTTAAGCCGACGCGCCAACCTGAACACCTTGATCTGCCTCAGTCCGCTGCCAACTTCAAGAATCCGAGCCCCCGCTTGGCTAGCAAAACCGAGGCTATCGCGCTGAGCAAATCGGCCTATGCCGGCCTGGGCGAGGACTACCGTAAAGGTGGGGATGACGCCGCCGTGGTCGTGCATGAATTTGCCGACTTTCAATGCCCGGCGTGCAAAGCATTGGCGGCGGACACCGAGCAACTTCACAAGGAATTTGGCGACAAAGTATTATTTGTGTTCCGCAACTATGCACTAGACAGCTCCTGCAACAGTGCCATACAGGGCAAGATGCATGAGTACTCCTGCAAGGCTGCGGTGATGGCAAGGTGTGCTGGGCAATTTGGCAAATTTTGGGCCTACCATGACCTTATCTACGCTAGCCAAAAGGACATCAACAATGACCGCCTAAAAGAATGGGGTCAACAGCTAGGCCTAACTTCCGAGCAGATCGCAGCATGCTGGAGCAGCAAGGACCTAGTCGGTAAAGTGCAGGAAGATATTGCCCTAGGCAACCGCCTCGGCCTTGATTCGACGCCAACGATTTACATCAATGGGCACAAAGTCGTTGGCGGTCATGCAATCGATGACCTGCGTTCCGATATCAGCGATGCGCTGAAATAAGCAGGCAGGCATAGGCCTATGAACTATTGAGTTTTAAAATGACCCTCAGCATCGACTTCGAACACGATTATCAGCACAAGCTGATGACTCAATCCTTTAAAGAGCCGACGGTTTTGGCCACCCTAGCTGACGTCCAATCTTGGCGCAGCGCCTGGATGGGTGCCCTAAGCTCATGGCATTCGCCTTATAAAGTCCTAGTGGACTGCCGCAACCTCGAGGTCAGTACGACTCCGGAAGTCCTCCAGGCTGTCGATCTAATGGTGAAGTTCTTCAACGGATTCTTCCTGCGTAAAATTGTTGGCTACGGCGCCGCTGAAGACCGCGGCTACGACCGGCTGCCCTTTCCTGTTCTAGCCAGCGCCGATGCAGCCGCCATCGAACTTGGCGTTCGCACACCGAAGGATCGCGCACCGAGCGACTTTCGTTCAACGATTCAACTGCAAAACCACTTCCAACAGCACGTCGTTGAACTCAACTTCTCAGAGCCGGTGCTCCTATTGACGAAGGAGCAGCTCCAGGTTCTCCGCTCCAAATTGATGAATAATTTGATGCAGTGGCACTCCAAGTGGAGCTTGATCATCGACTGCACGAACCTTGAGGTGGCTCCTGAAGCCGTTGCCGAGTTTACTAATATACTCACGGCGCTTAAGGGGTTTTTTATGAAAAAAGCGATCGGATACAGCCCAAAGGGCGCCAAAGAGACTTACCCTTTCGATGTCTTTAGAGCGCGGCACCGGGCAGCCGCCGCACTGGAGGCTGAAGGCACTTTCTCCGGCGACGACGCCGACTGCAAGTCGCGCAAGGCATAGCACCCCTCTCACACGTAACACTGGTCTTTGCCGGCTAAGGCCGGTATGATTTGGGACTGTCTCCCCGGATTCCGCTATAGCACCGAGCTAGGTCGACGAATCTGGGCCACTGAATGCTAGTTCAAGTTGAGGTAAGCCCACGTGTTACCAGTCGAGATCCTCGCGAGCCAAGAAACCATCGTGTTGCGCGCCCGCGGTTCAGAGCTTCTGATCCTACCGCATCATGTGCACCGCCTTAAGGCCCTGGTCAAACCAACCGAATTCAGCGCCTATTTTCGCGCGGAGGCTTTGGTCAATCGCCCTGCGCGCAAGCTCTTTGAAGCCTGGCTGCGCAAGGACACCACGGTATGGACTCGACTCTACCGCACCGTCCACCATGAGATGGAGCTGGCTTCTGAAACTGACGCCTTAGCACCCTCGGATGCTACTTCTGCGGCTAAGGTCGGGACAAAGGCGCAGGTACCTGCAAATACCAAGCCCGCAAAAGACACGCCCGCACCCCTCGCCGCAACAGCCGTGAACAAGAAGACGGCTGAAACAGCGATAGCCCCGACAGCCCCGACGAAGACCACAAAAAGCAAGGACGTCAACGTGGTCGCCGCACCAGCCAAGACTAAGAATGCTGCCGCTAGTGAGTCGGCCGCAAAGGCTAAAGATCCAGCGGCAAAGGCTAAAGAACCCGCCGCAAAGACTAAAGAGCCAGCGGCAAAGGCTAAAGAACCCGCCGCAAAGACTAAAGAGCCAGCGGCAAAGGCTAAAGAGCCAGCGGCAAAGGCTAAAGAACCCGCCGCAAAGGCTAAAGAGCCAGCGGCAAAGGCTAAGGCGCCCACCAAAACGAAGGCGAAAGGATAGGGCCGTGATCCGCAAATACCTAGTTTGTGGAAAGCAGATGTTCCTTTCAGGCAAAAAACTCGAAGGAACTAATATCAAGGGCGGGGACGTGAGCTTCGAATGCCTGCTCCCCCTGGATGTGTTTTGGGAGTTGGAAAAGCTTTTTAAACACCTCGAATACTCGCAGGCCTCAGGCGGGGACCCAACACAAATAACCGATTTGACTCAAAACATCATGAAGAAGATCAGCACCTTTGTGGTCAACGAAAAGGACCGCATCGCGCTGCGGGAAATAATTTATGGCAAACCCGCCTGAAACATCATCTCAGCCGGGATTGCGACCTGCAGTTTTTCTCGATCGAGACGGTGTACTCAACGAGGACCTTGGCTACTCCTTCGATGTAGCCCAGCTGCGCGTCATCGCTGGAGCTGCATTGGCCTTAAAACAGCTGAAGGACCGTGGGTACCTGCTAATCGTAGTGAGCAATCAGTCAGGAGTGGCTCGAGGCTACTTTACCACAACTGAGGTCGACCGCTTTAATGCCGCGCTAAACCAGCGTCTACGCATGGAGCGAGGCACTGGTGTCGACGCCTTCTATTACTGCCCATTTCACCCTGACGGGAAGGTCCCGGGCTATACTAAAGCGTCACCTCTACGCAAGCCCGAGCCGGGAATGGTGCTGCAAGCGGCGGCGGAGCACGGCGTTGATTTGCGATGCAGCTATATGGTCGGCGATAAATTTAGTGATGTCGAGTGCGCTGTTCGCGCCGGCGTCAAGGGCATCCAGGTCGCTGCTCCCGGCCAAAGCAAGCACCCTCTGGCCTTATTTTCGGTGAGTAGCCTCGCCGACGTACCCGCGCTTATTCCAGTACCCTAGAATTTAGCTTCTTTCATTTTCTTAAGCAGCATTTTGATCCGAGGACCGCAGCGCTCCCCCTGGCAGCCGCCACTGCCGGTGCCGACGCAACGATTAACGTCCGCAACGGTCTCTGCTCCCTGCAGCCCTTTGAGCACTCGTCCCAAGGTGATGCCCTTACAAATACATACCACCTTGGCCATCGCCCGGATCCTCTCCTCCGCCAGTTCCGCGGGTGTTTTATCCGGCTGATCGCTCATCGCTCATTCCTTAAAGGTACAAAAACTTCAACCACTCC
>Ga0315287_10003483_pt1 | contig 15179 bp, 13 predicted proteins | sample YL17G11_0_MG_FD_205037 | JGI IMG/M metagenome (GOLD analysis project Ga0315287, IMG submission 205037) | Sediment microbial communities from Yellowstone Lake, YNP, Wyoming, USA - YL17G11_0 | ecosystem: Environmental > Aquatic > Freshwater > Lake > Sediment | place: USA: Wyoming | collected... | reverse complement strand
CCTTGTAACCGCGCATGGTGCGGTACCGCGGCACGATGTCCTTGACGTAGCCGGTCAGCAGGTGGCCGTAGTGCGGCAGGCCGTTGGCGAACGGCGGGCCGTCGTAGAACACGTACTCCTGCGCCCCGTCGCGGCGTGCCACGCTGGCTCGGAAGGTGTCGTCGAGCGCCCAGTAGTCGAGGACCTCGAGCTCGAGGGCCGGAAAGTTCGGCGAGCCGCCGGCCGGCCTCGGGTAGTTATTCTCGGTCACGATGCGCGTCCGTCTCCTGTGCCAGATGTCTGCAGGCACGGGGACGACGATGCGCCGGTGCGCGAACGCCGCGGTACCACCCCGCTTGCACACGCGCGAAGCGTGCGCCGCTCGTTAAGGGCTGTGACGGGCCTGCCCGTCCGGTTCTACTGAGCCCTGATCAGGCTGTTCTTCCGGAAGCTCCCCGGTGATGGCCGGATCGGTGCCGATGGAGAGATTCTAGTGCGACCCTGCAAATCGACTAGCGGAGCACTGCCTCAGAGGTGATGTCGATCAGCGCCAGCGGGAACTGGTCGGACAACTTCTCAACCGTGCAGCGGTCGAAACGACAGGTCCAAGCAGATTGCGGTACAACTCGGTATCGCGCATGCGGCAAATCCTGCCGCTGACCGCCCATCACACCTACGCTGGACCCACACAGAACCCGGAAGAACCAAACTAAAAGCGGTAGCGCAGCACGAAGCTCGACATTACTCGGGACAGCTTCGGGCTCCTGGCCGCCAGCCGCGAGGCCCACCGGCGGGACGGTGGCAGTTCGGCAACCTCAGGTGCACGGGTGAGAAGGACTTCGTCGAGCAGCGTCAGCCCGTTGGCCCAATTCTCCAACTGTCGAGGGTCATTCAAACCAGGATTTACAATGCCGGCCGCAATCGCCCCCATAGCGCGGGAGTGCTTGAACGTCCAGGCGGCGTATGTGGTGTAAGCATTGAGTGCCACCTCGCCACCCGGGAAGTGGGCGATAAGCCTCCTCAGCAATAGCGCGAAGTCGTTCTGCTCGAGGAAGAGAACGAGCCCGTCGGCAACGATCATTGCTGGCCGGTCTCGAGGAATGTCGTGCAGCCAGTCCGGATCAGTCAGGTCCGCCCCGACGTCATGGGCATTGGGGCGCCGGGGCAACAGTTGCCGCCGAAGCGCAACGACCTCGGGGAAGTCGACGTCGTACCAGTCGACGGTGGCCGGCGGGCTGACCCGGAAAAACCGGTCATCCAAGCCCGCGCCCAGGTCGAGCACGACCGCATCCGGATGACGCTGTACGAACCGCCCCACCGTCTCGTCGAGTATCTTGGCCCGAACCGCCACGTCGAACACCATGGAACGTCGGTCCGCAAGCTTCGTTTTCAATAAGGGGAACTTATCGAGGTCGTAACCGGTCTTCGTGATGATCTCGTCGGCAATGGCGTCGCCCAAGAACGGGCGCGGTAGGCGACTGTCGATCGCCCTACTGCCGAGAGTAAGAAACAGGCTCTCTTGCGCCGGCGTGAACGCCGGAATCGCGATGCTCATGTGCAATCAGTCTTGCTTCGTCTTGTTGGGACAACAGAAAATCTGATGAAGACCTGTACAACGAGGCAGAGACAACGGCGCGAAACCCCTTGAACCTGTTCCGCCCGTAGGCGATACCGCCCTACGAGGCTCGGTGCCGGCCGCCAGCTTTGCTGGCCTCGCTGCCACCGGTGCCGGTCCGGCCTGACCTGGTGTAGCCAGTGTTGGCCGTGCCGACCGCGTCGTCGCCTGTCAACCCGCCCGCGGGCCCCGAAGTGGAACGGTGCCCGTGGGTCGAGTCCGTCGCCGTTCGGTCGATTGAACTGCTGGTCGTCTGGTCGGACTCCTCGCCCGGCTTGTTCTCGGAATCCGGTGTCTGACCAGCCATCGGCAGCGCGCGTGTAACGGACACGTTGTCCACCGCTTGACCGCTCACCGCAACAGGGACCGCGAAGTCCGGTGCGAGTGGGGAGATCGGCATTGCCGCCCCCCACTGCGGCACGTCGCTCGTGGACACAAGACGCGTTGCCGCGGCGAGCGGTGGGCGAACTGTGTCGCTCGAGCCGCCGATGCCGAGTATTCGTTCGATGTCGGCCAGCAGCGCGGGGGTATCGGCGGGAGCCAGCAGTCCGCTGTGGGCGGCGATATCAGGCAGCACGGGATGGATGTCGGCCAGCAGCGTGTTGATCTTCGCGGTTGTGACCGGATCAAAGGTGAAAAAGGGCTTCTCCAACGTTTTGAGGTTCCAAGCGACTTGCGCATCTGTGGGCTCGTTGACCGTGCCGTTCTCCACGCGGGTCAGCCATTCGTCGATGAGGGCATTACGCGGGTGAGCGCCAATGAACTTGACGATCTCCGGAGTGGTCCACAGAGCGTCCCCGCACGCTCCGCACGAGGGGCTCCCGGGGACAAATGGGTTGAAGTCGACGACGATGCCCGCGAGGAGGGCCTGAAATGCGCTGAAGACCTGCTGACCAGTGACGATCTTGATGGCGTCGGCGGGGGGCGGGGGCGTCGCCGTCAAACTGTTGTAGAACGCTACCAAGGGATCGAGTGGATGCCATGTGAATGTCTGGCCCGACCACGGCATCAAGGGCTCTCCAGTATCGAGGTCAGGGTGCGTACCCTCGAAGCCGAACCCTTCATACACCGGACCAGACGGACTCACAACTTTGGGGAAGGTATACCCAGACATCAGTTCGGAGAGCGGTACCTGAAACCAGTTGTTGACAAGCGCAAGGGGTTTGAGGCCCAAAGCTATCGCTACCAACTGAATAGTCCGGTCGAGGTCCGTGATACCGGTAATGGGGTCACCTGGGAAGATAGGAAAGCAACTCTCCGCATCGCAGGAATCACTCGTGGGGAGCTCTGCCGCCGCAATCATGGCCAGTTGCTCACCCAGAACGTTTGACATCGCTGGGAACGGAACGAGCAGGTTCGTCAGCGACTTCCATTTCCCTGGGTCCGCGGCGTCCGTTCCCCAAACATTCGCGGCGCTTCCGACCCACCAGGTCCCGCTGTGAAATAGCGAAGCGGCAAGCTGGTTCACGGCCTGGACCTGGTTGTACGGGACGTTAGCCAGGGCGTAGACGAGGTTCACCGGAATATTGGCGACGGAAGCAGCCAGACTGGTTTCCAGATTGGCGACGTGGATGGCCGGTGGCGTCGGCCGTGCGATGGGAGTGACGGCAATAGCGCTGGCCCCTAGAAGTGCCACGGCAGCTACAGCATGTCGACGCAGGGCTTTAGCCATGTGTCCGCCTCTCAGATTGTATCACAGTGACATCGGTTGTATCACAGTGAGATAGGCAAAAACCGGAGCGAATCTCCCCCGACTCGCCAGACACTTTGCTCAGGTTGAGGCTATGCCTCCACTCACCGCCGCGTCAAAACCACCGCGATGCCCGCTTTGCCTCACGCGTCGAGCCAAGGCCGGTTGCCGTAGACATCCAGGTGTGTCACCTGCTCGACAGGTTTGCGGGTCGTCGGCCCGTAGCGCCCGCGCGGCCAACCAAGTGGCACGACACAGACCGGAGTGACGGAGTGTGGCAGACCCAGCGTTCTGCGCGCCGAACCAACTCTCCACAGCGGCAGGGTGATTAGTGACGCGCCTAGCCCCATGGCACGGGCCGCCAACAACAGATTCTGCACGCTTGGGTAAACCGACCCGTAGTACCCCGACTCCACCGCATGGGGCATCCTGATTATCGGCACCCTCCCCTCGCGGACGCCTAGTCGCAGGCAGGCGACCACCAGCACAGGGATCTCCGTGAAGTGGTCGGCCTGCCACTGCACCGCCCGCGCCGTCTTGGCCATCGAATCGTCGTGGGCAGCCATACCGCGGATCATCGTGCGGTAGCTGATATTCCAGAGCTGACGGTTTCGCTTGGCCAGCTTCTCCTTGACGTGGCGGTCCTTGACGACGATGAACTCCCAGTTCTGCCCATTGTTGCCCGTCGGTGCACGCAGCGCCAGCTCGATGCACTTCAACACAACCGCATCATCGACCGGGTCCGGCCGCACGCGTCGGATCGCACGCTGCGTCACCATTGCCTCGGACAGCGACATGTCGAGACCGGCCAGCGCCTCGGCCGTGGTCCGCACTCCCGTCGGCGCCCCGGCGGCGAGATCATTCGTATGTGGCGAGTCGGTCATGCCGGGAAGGCTACCGAAACCATGCCGGCCGATGTGTTCGAGCGGACTACCCGCCGCCGGTTTGCTGACCTCCGCGCCCGCCAACGGCGGACTCTCCTACCCCACCGAAGGCCTCAACTCAAGATTGACGCGATCTCACAGCCCCCGAGCGCCGAGCCAAGTGTGGATTCGTTCAGCCACGGCAACCCAGCCGGGTTCCAGCATCATGTCGTGACCCATCTCGGGGAAGAATTCTGGTTCGGTGCGATATGCGCGTGCCGTCGCGCGTACCTCTCCCTGGCTGGTCGCTCCGTCGTCCTCGGCCCCCAGGACCAGCAACGGCGTTGTCACGCGTCTGGTCCGGGGCAGGCGCACCAGGCAATCGACTCCGATCCGTGCACTCTCTTCTTGCAGCCGCGCGGCGTATTCCATGACTTTGGAGTCCGGCATCTGCGCAGAGAAGAATCTCTCCCGAGCGAGCTCGGGCGTGTTGATATAGGGCAACGACTTGGCGGTGGTGAGCATTTTCATGAAATGCCAAGGGCGCTGCCGTATCCATCGCAAGGCGGATCCGAAGTTTCCCTGCGGAGGCATCGACGCCATCAACACGGCGGCGGGAGCGTCGTCACACTCCAGGTACCTCTGCACAAGAAAGCCCCCCATCGAGTGACCGACTATCACCGGTCTGCGGGGCAGACTGTCGGCAACCGTGCTGATGTCCTCGAGATAATCGGCGACCGAACACTGACGCAGTGGCACGGGGCTAGGGCTGCCACCGTGACCACGGAGGCTCACGGCCAGCGTGCGATAGCCCTTCTCGGCGAAAAAACCCAAGAAGTGTTCGTCCCAACACCATGCCGCATGCCAGGCCCCGTGGACGAAAAGCAACGGGACAGGGTGGGACTCACTGACACACCCCTTGTCGATCACCTCAAGCATGTCGCACTAGGCCGGTCAGTCCCGACACAGCCAACCTGCAAGCCGCATTTCTCGGCGTGGTTCCGTCACGCAATCACGTAGTCTGACAACGGGAATCGATCCTGCTCCTTGACAGCGCTACGCACTGAGGTCGGCCGGAAAAGCGGCGCTTCCCCGCTGTGGTTAAACCAGTACGACCGCGAGTCTGCGCAGTTACCGAGGTGGAACACGGAGTCATCGAGCAGATCCGTCATCCGGTCTAGGAAGCGGGCGTTCGCTTCCTCGGTAACCTCGAAGGTGCGAGCACGCTGGCGCTGGAGTTCACCGAACAGCCGCTTCATGTGGCGCATCTGGTACTCCACCGTGTTGAACCACGACAACCCGACCCAGGCGTACGGACTGGCCATACTGAGGAAATTCGGGAAGGACGGCACCGTGATTCCTTGATAGGCTTGGAAGCCGTTCTCGCGCCACCACTTGCCTAGGTTCCGGTCCTCCCGACCGATCACCTCGATCGCCGGCAGGTTGGTGTCCCAGACGTCGAAACCGGTTGCGAGGACCAGGGTGTCGATGGGCCGCTTGGTGCCGTCACGCGCGACGATGCCGTCGGGCTCGATCCGTTCGATACCGTTGGTCTCGAGATGCACATGCGGTTTGGCGAAAGTCTGATAGTAGGTATTGGACGATGCCGGTCGCTTGCAACCGAAGTCGAAGTTCGGACCGAGCTTGCGCGAAAGATCTCTGTCGCGCACCGCCAGCAACCGATGGATTCCCGACACCTCAGAGATGGCTTTGTTGACCAGCTTGAAATACCGGTATCTCCACATCGTGATCACCATCATGAAGTCCATACCGACGTCGGTGATTAACCGCAAGATCCGTTGCGTGAGCGGCACCCTGGCGAAAAGCCGTTGCACTGCCGGCGGGAACACGATATCGGTCTTGGGCAGCACCCAGATCGGCGTCCGCTGGTACACGGTCAGTTCGGCGACTTCCTTGGCAAGCTCCGGGATGACCTGTATCCCGGTGGAACCCGTTCCGATTACCGCCGCGTGGCGTCCTTCGAACGCGTAACTGTCATCCCACGCCGCGGTGTGAATGATGCGCCCGGCGAACGTATCGATTCCAGGAATGTCCGGAGTGCACGGCTGGCACAGGAAACCGGTGGCCGCGATCAGGAACTGAGAGGTCAGCGTCTCGCCACCGGCAAGCGCAACCCGCCAGACCCGGGCGTCGTCATCCCATCGAGCGCCTTCGACGGTGGTGTTGAACCGCATGTACCGGCGCACGTCGTACTTGTCCGCTACGTGCTCCGCATAGCTCTTCAGTTCGGCACCCGGCGGGAAGAGCCGAGACCAATGGGGGTTCGGCTCGAACCAGTAGGAATACGTGGTGGCCGCTTGGTCGACGAACAGGCCCGGATAGCGGTTGACGTGCCACGTTCCGCCCAGGTCGTCCTCACGGTCGACGATCAGAATGTTGTCATAGCCCAACCGATTCAGCTGGATCGCCGCACCGATTCCGCCGAAGCCAGCCCCCACGATGATCACGTCGAATTGCTGCTCATCCATGAGGACTGGACGCTACCAGGCGTGCCCCCTGTCGATCGAACCGGGAAGCCTCACGATCGCCGCCGTCACGGCCGCCTGCGGTTACTTGAGGTGCCGACACTGCACCCGAGCCGTCACCTCCACCGGTCACCTCACGAAAATCCTCGCGTCAGGTGGAAACAGGCACAGCTGTGGCGCGGGCCGGGCGCGAGCGAACGTTCATGGGCCACCAGAACCAGCGTCCCAGCAGTGCGGCGATGGACGGCACCAGGAACGACCGCACGATCAATGTGTCAAACAGCAGACCGACAGCAATCGTAGTACCCACCTGGCCGACAACACGTAAGTCGCTGACCAACATGGCGGCCATGGTAAAAGCGAATACCAATCCGGCGCTCGTCACGATCTTGCCCGTGCCGCCCATCGCACGGATAATGCCCGTGTTCAGCCCAGCGCTCATTTCTTCCTTGATCCGAGAGACCAGGAGCAAATTATAGTCGGAGCCCACTGCCAGAAGAATGATTAACGACATGGCCATAACAAGCCAGTGCAGGTCAAAGCCGATAATATACTGCCATAGCAGCACGGACAAACCAAAGGAAGCGCCCAACGAAAGTAACACGGTGCCCACGATCACCAAGGCGGCGACCAGACTGCGTGTGATTATGACCATGATGATGAAAATCAAACAGAGCGACGAAATCCCCGCAATCAGGAAATCGTAATTCGAACCTTCTTTCAGGTCTTTGAAGATCGCGGCGGAGCCGGCAGTGTAGATCTTGGCGTCCTCCAGGGGCGTCCCCTTGAGAGACTCCTCGGCAGCCGTCCTCATCGCGTCCACACGCGAGATACCCTCGTCGGTCGCAGGATCGCCCTTGTGTGAAATAATGAAGCGCGCCGCCTTTCCGTCCGGCGACAAGAACAGATTCATGATGCGTTGGAAGTCCGGGTTGTCGAACACTTCCCGAGGAAGGTAGAAGGAGTCGTCGTTCTTGGCGGCATCGAAATCCATCCCCATGGCAGTCGTGTCGCCACCTAATTCCTCAATCTGCGCAATTATTCCGGACATGGTGCTGTGCGTGGTCAGCAGCGTGGTCCGCAGGCTTTTCATGGTGCCAATCAGTGGCGGTAGCATGGCAAGCATCTGCGGCATGACCACGTCGAAGTTATCCAGGTCCGGCTCAAGTTCAGCCAGTTTATCGGTCAGTGTGGATACGCCGTCGATTGAATCATATACCGATCTGACCGCCCAGCAGGCCGGGATGTCAAAGCAATGTGGTTCCCAGTAGAAGTAGTTGCGAATCGGTCTGAAGAAATCATCGAAATCCGCCAGGCGGTCTCGAATCTCACCAGAAATAGCGAGGGTTTCTTTCGTTACACCGACCATATGATTAGTGGTACCGACCAGTTGTTGCGTCAAACCATACATGCGCTCCATCGTCGCGATCGTTCCGGTGAGCTCATCTGCCGTCCTCAGCAAATCAGTTATACGATTTTCCACGAATTTCATATTTTGCAACTGGCCAGCATTTTGGATGCTCAGCAGAAATGGAATCGAGGTGTGTCCGAGTGGCGTTCCCTGTGGGCGAGTAGCGGCCTGCACTCGGGAAATTCCCGGCACCCCGAAGATGCCCTTGGCAAGTTTTTCCAAGACGATGAAGTCAGCCGAATTACGCATGTCGCGATCGGTTTCAATGAACAAAATTTCGGGCTGCATCCTGGCCTGCGGGAAATGGCGCTCCGCGGCCGCCCACCCGACATTAGCGGGCATGTCATCGGGTATGTAAAGCCGGTCCTTGTAGCTCGCTTTGTATCCCGGTAGCGCCAGCAGACCCACCAAAGCGATCGCGACAGCCGCGACAAAGACCGGTACGGGCCAGCGCACAATCACAGTTCCAACCCGTCGCCATCCGCGCACCTTCATCTTGCGTTTTGGCTCGAAGAGGCCGAAGCGGCTACCGACGGAAAGAACTGCAGGTACCAGCGTCAACGCCACCGCTACAGCGACGAGCATACCCACTGCGGACGGGACTCCCATGGTCTGGAAGATCGGCAAACGGGTAAAACTGAGGCAGTACGTTGCCCCAGCAATAGTCAAACCCGAGGCCAAGACCACATGAGCTACCCCGTGGTACATGGTATAGAACGCCGTTTCACGATCCTCGCCGGCCTGACGCGCCTCATGATAGCGTCCGATGAAGAATATGCCGTAGTCCGTTCCCGCCGCGATCGTGAGGGATACCAGGAGATTGACGGAAAAAGTCGAAAGGGTAAGAAGATCGTGGTGGCCGAGAAGTGCGACAACTCCCCGTGCTGCCGCCAATCCGATCCCGACAGTGGCCAACAAGAGCACAACGGTAACGACCGAACGGTATACGAGAAGCAACATGATGAAAACGACGACAACGGTCGCCACAATAATTTTGAGGATTGCTCTGTCACCGCTGGCGTTCATATCAGCAACTAGCGCGGCCGAGCCGGTGACATAGACTTCAAGCCCACTTGGTGCAGGCGTCTGCTGTACTATCTGCCGCACGGCTTCGACGGATTCGGTCCCCAGGGGCTCTCCTCGGTTGCCGGCGAGATTCAATTGAACGTACGCGGCCAGACCATCGCCACTTTGCGCACCCGCCGTCGTAAGCGGGTCTCCCCAGAAGTCTTGAATGTGCTGCACATGCGTCGTGTCTGATTTCAATCGACGGATTAGCTCGTCATAGTACTCGTGCGCGGCGTCACCGAGGGGCTGCTCGCCCTCTAATACGATCATCACGTCACTGTCGGAATTCGATTCCCCGAATACCGTGCCCATTCGGGTCATTGCCTTTACCGACGCCGCATCTTTAGCGCTCAGTGATACTGCATGCTCTCTAGCTACCTGTTCCAGTGATGGCACGCTGATACTGACAAAGAGGGTAATCGCCAGCCACCCGAGAATGATAAGCACGGACAATTTGCGGATCGTCGCCGCTATTAATCGCCTATTGGGGTGTTCGTTTCTCGTGCCGTGGCCGGTCATGCGCCCTTTACCAGACAATGGGTGAAGGCATTCACTTCGTTCGAGATCCTCTCAGCTTTGATCTCACCGTCCACTACGATTCGGCAACCAATACTGTCGCTGTCGCCTTGCGCCACAATGTTCCCTAGGACCATTGGCGAGGTCGTCGTGATCTTCAACGACCACGGCAGGCGCGCTCCATCGACTTCCTGCGGCTGATAGTTTTCATCGAAATAGCTGATGTCTGCCACGGAGCCGGGTGGGCCAAAGACCTCGTAAGTCATCTCCCTGGGATTGTACGGCTTGCTGTCCTCAGCCTGGCTTTCAACAAACGACGGGCCCTCATCACGGCCGAACATACCGTGCAGCCGCGACACGCTGAACCCCCAAAAAACCACCACCACCAGTACAACCAGCGGTATCCACACCCTCCCAAGAATTCTGATGACCCTCATCCGCTTACCCACCCCCGCGACCGATAACGACGAGAAATGGGTGCCGTGGCCGGAATTTCGTCCGCGTGGCGGGGCACGGTGTGCCCGGCATCGCGCGGAGCGCCGAAACACGCGACTGAGCCGGTATAACCTCCGCGATGGATCGAGTAGACGGCCACTGCGCACGTCCAGTCGGTTGGCTGCTCCGGGCGGCCCTGGGTTCCGGACATCTCTGCAACCTTATGTCACAGTGCGCTACGGTATCCCGCGTAGTTCGCACCAGGTCTGAGGACCGTCACTGAGGGGTTTATGCATGGCATTTTCTCGCCGGCTCAGGTTCCGCGCCAGCCTTCTGAAGATCGGCGTCGATGGCATGATGGGGGTTATGCGGGACAGAACAACCGCATACGCCTACACCCTGACCGGCAGGGAAACTGCTCCAATCACGAACTTCGACCCCTTCGCAGCACAGACGGTCGCCGATCCCTATCCGGGATACCGTACGCTGCTGACCGGGCCAGCCGTTCCGAACGTGTGGTACAACCGCAAACGCGGGATCTGGATCATTCCTGGCTACGATGACGTGTGGGCGGCGTTGCGCGACCACGATGCGTTGTCTTCGGCCGAAAGCCAAAGCCGGTTCCGCGTCCATCTCCCGATGATGAACGCGGCCGACCCGCCCGACCACACCCGGCTTCGCAAACTCGTCTCCCGGGCGTTCACCCCACGGGCGATGACGGCATGGGAAGCGGCCATCAACGAGGTCGCCGATAATCTCATCGACGACATGGTTGCCCGCGGAAAAACCGAAGCGGTGTCCGATCTGGCCAAACCGCTCCCAACCCGACTTATCGCCACGATGCTGGGGATACCGCAGCATGAACACGCACGATTCATGGCTTGGTCCGATACGATGCTCGCGGGCTCCTTTGCCCCGCTGACTCTGCACGGGATCAACCTCGTCTCGCGCACAAGTAAAGCGACTGTGGCGATGCGTCGCAATCTCGATCCTCTCATCACACTTCGCCGTCGCCATCCCGGTGACGACCTGATCTCCATGATGACCCATGCGGATGGCGACGATGGGCTGACCGACGACGAGATCTTCTGGTTCGTCGCCATGCTCATCGGCGCCGGCAACGAGACGACGAGGAACTTGTTGTCGGGGCTATTGCTGACCCTCGCGCAGCGACCCGACGTTTATGCCCAGCTGCGCGAGCACCCGGAGCTGATTCCCGCGGCGATCGAGGAACAGCTGCGCTTCGTGTCACCCATTCAGGGGTTTTACCGAACCGCCACCCGCGACTACACCATCGGTGCGAGCACGATCCCGGCCGGCGCACGCGTTCTGCTCCTGTTCGGTGCGGCGAACCGTGACCCGCGCCACTACGACGACCCGGACACCTTCGACTTGAACCGCAACCCGTCCGACCACCTCGCCTTCGGCTTTGGCATCCACTACTGCCTCGGAACGCATCTGACCCGTCTGGAAGTCAGCCGGGTTCTGACACAACTACTTCCCCGGGTCGAAGCTATTCATCTCGACGGGGACTACCGCTATCTCGACAATGCGACGATGCGCGGACTGGTGCATCTGCCGCTCCAGTTGGTGCCCATCAAGTCAGGCGCGTGATCCACGGCGTGGGACTGGGGCTGCCGCCATGGCCATGGAGGCTTGCCGTCGGCGCGCGACAATCCTTGTCGACGAAGGAACTCAGGAATTCATCCCAACACCGTGCCGCGCTGTATGCCAAGACCCATGACGAAAAACGAGGTGGGTCATGACTCGGTCCTCCGATACCGTATTGTCCTTGCCACCGTCCTTCTAGAGCACTTGCTCCATTTCGCGCATGCGAGGCAGCCCGGAGGTCTGATCTTGACCGGATGCGATTTGTCGTACTGAGGAGTCCTGATCCGATGACAACCAAGCGGATTGCTCTGGTCACGGGGGCGACTAGTGGCATCGGTGAGGCCACCGCCTACCGATTGCACGCCCGAGGTTATGTGGTGTTCGCGGCTGGCCGCAATCCCGAAGCGCTCGATACACTGCGATCGCGTGGCCTACAGGCCCGCGCCCTCGACGTGATCGACGAGGACGCCGTGTCACGACTCGTTAACGAGATCCACGCCGAATACGGGGGCGTGGACGTATTGGTCAATAGCGCCGGATTCCCGTTTCGCAGCCCCCTTGAGCAGGTGGCGTTGAGCGACCTAAGAAGCATCTTCGAAACCCATGTGGTTGCGATGCTTCACTTGTCACAGGCTGTATTACCTGGCATGCGCTCTCGTGGGGCCGGCGCAATCGTTAACATTGGCAGCACCGGAGGCAGATTCACTACTCCTGGCGCAGGCCCTTACCACATCAGCAAGTACGGCGTCGAGGCCCTCTCGCTTGCTCTGCGGGCCGAAGTAAGGCAGTTCGGCGTACGCGTGGTGTTGATCGACCCGACCGGAGTGCGCACCAGGTTCATCGAAGCCCAACTCGCGGAAACGCGGTCGTACGCCGATGACGACCCGTACGGCGAGTTCAAGCGCCGGTACGACGAGAACGTGCGCGCGCTTTCCGAGACGCCTTTCGCGACGGTCAGCGCCGACACTGTCGCAAACGCAGTAATGCGGGCCGTTGAGGCCAAGAACCCCAAACCCCGCTACATCGTCGGGGCTTCAGGAAAGGCATCCGTGCTCGCCCGACTTCTTCTGACCGACCGGATGTGGGATTGGATTCTGGTCAGGGGCTTGACCGCCTAGCGCGTGAAGTGTCCCGAACAAACCCGATCCCGACCGATGTCAAGCATGCTCGGTGATCCACCCGGCAGTGAAGCGCTGAATCTCAGGAATACCTTCGGCGAACTGGCGCGCAACGTGGCTCTCAATTGTGCCGCCCAACAGCGGGACCTTGAACTCGACCGTGCCGGTGAACTCCAGCCGCGAGCCGTCCCCCGACGGTTCCAGCAACGCCACGCCACGCCCTGACCCAAACGCTGCCGGCGCTGATATGCTCACATTCCCGCTTAGCCGGCCGTCACCGACGGGTCGCCAGGTTTCGGTGTGGAGGATTTTCAGGTCGCCCGGTATGAGTTTGGCTATCAGCGAAGGTAGCAGCTGACGGCCCAGGTGCTGAGTTATTCCCACCCGCACTGTGCCGTCTGGGTCGGCTGATAGCGAATCCAGCGTGCTAGGGGCGTCGAACGCAGCGAAGCGGGCCAGCCAATACTCCGCATCGCTGAAAGCCGCATGAACCTGTTCGACACTGGCGGGCGATTCAAACGGAACCTCGAATGAACGCGGCATGGGGTGCGAGCCTTACCCTGGTCCGAAGGCGTCGGTTCGCGCCGTTCCGGCTCCGAACAACCGGTCCGCAAGGGCAGCCGCGAAACTGCGCGTCTGTTCCAGTTGCTCCGGCTGCACGTTGGTGGTCGGGATACGGATGCCCAGGTACCGGTCGCGGTATTCTCCTGACCCCAGGTAACTGGTAAGCGACAGCATCGAGCGAAGAGTATCGCCGGGGTACGTGAAATGGATTTCGTCCACGTATCGACCGCCCTGCCGCTCAGCGAGTTGGCACACCTCCGTCAAGTTTTCGCGCCAATATTGCCGGCACACGACGAACACAGCAAAGGGTTTGCCCGCGAGAAGCTTTCGCGCTTCGTCCGACTTCAGGAAGGAGCGCATCGGCATGCTCACGGTCTGCCACCAGGTCGGTGAACCGATGCAGATCAGGTCGTAGTCGCCATTGCGCACGGTTTCTGGGGTTCGAATCTCGCCACTGATACGACGCTTCTGGGCCGGAAGCAGGCTGAGCATATCGGGCCACACATGTCGCATCGGAAAGCGCGAAAGCGGCTTGGAGAACCGCTCATCGACAAATTCGATCTGCGCTTCGTGCACCTCACACCCTCGCTCGTGAAACGCCTCTCCCGCAGCGTCAAGCACCCTGCGCGACTGCCCGGTGTAGCTGTAGCAGAGCAACAAGACCCGTGGCGGTCTTTCGCCGCGGCCAAGGCTGGCCATCTCTGTCACCATCGCACCTTCACGTCGAGGTCCACCCGTGCACGGTCATGTTCATCGTTACGAATCGCTCCCCCACGGAATGCCAACGTGGAGAGCGTACTAGCCTGATACCCGTGACCAACAAGGTTTCCGTCGACCTTAGCGGTCCAGCGCAGACGATGCTGTCAACTTTGTATCTCAAGGCACTGGACGCCGATTTCAACCGGCCCGTTCTGGGCGACAATTTTGCCAAGGACGCCATCAGCCGAATCGACTATGACTTCCACGATACCGGCATGACGGCCAAGTGGGCGCCGCTGGTCACCGTGCGCACTGCCCAATACGACATCTGGGCGAGCCAGTTCATAGCCGCTCAACCTAAATGCACCGTGATCCACCTCGGATGCGGCCTCGACAGCAGGGTGTTCCGACTCGACCCCGGTTCCACCGTGCGGTGGTACGACGTCGACTATCCGGCTGTTATCGCGCTGCGCGAGAAGATCTACCCAGCCCGCGAGCACTACCACCTGATTGGCACCTCCGCGACGGATCAGTCCTGGCTCGACCAGATTCCCACGGATCGCCCGGTGCTGCTGTTGGCCGAGGGAATCAGCATGTATTTGACCGAGTGCGACGGCGTCGCGTTGCTGCGCAGCGTTGTCGAACGCTTTCCGTGCGGCGAACTGCAGATCGACTTCTACAACTGGCTCGCCATCAAGACGCAGAAGACGCAGACGTTGATGCGGCGTACCGGATCAACGCTGCATTGGGTGGTCAACAGCCCGCAGGACATCCTCACGCAGGTCCCCGAAGTGCGCTTGCTGACCGCCGTGACGTTTTTCGACGCGAGCACGTTCAGTCGGGCGTCGTTAGCCTTCCGATTGGCGAAACAGCTGGCTCGTGTGGTCCCGTCGCTGCGCCGGACGCTGCAATACCACCGGTACGCCTTCGGTCCGATCAACTGATACCGGACGCCGCCGAGTCCTCGCCAAGAGCGCAGAAGAGCGACCGCATTATCTCGACCGACCTATGGGGCGCCGGCCCGTGCGAGTGGTACTCGATGTTCAATTTCCCGGCGAATATCTGTGTGGAGTACATCTCGATTCCAGCGCTGACAGCGAAGTACAACTCGCTGTGACTACCGA
>Ga0315287_10003482_pt1 | contig 15182 bp, 11 predicted proteins | sample YL17G11_0_MG_FD_205037 | JGI IMG/M metagenome (GOLD analysis project Ga0315287, IMG submission 205037) | Sediment microbial communities from Yellowstone Lake, YNP, Wyoming, USA - YL17G11_0 | ecosystem: Environmental > Aquatic > Freshwater > Lake > Sediment | place: USA: Wyoming | collected... | reverse complement strand
TCGATGCGCCGCGACTCGTGCCGCTGGCAGCCCATCACGTGGAGGCCGCCGAGCTCGGCGACGCCCTCGCCAAGCTTGATGTCTGTGCCGCGGCCCGCCATGTTCGTGGCGACGGTGATGATGCCCCGTTGACCGGCCTGAGCGACGATCTCCGCTTCCTTCTCGTGGTACTTGGCGTTCAGGACATGGTGCGGCAGCTTGCGCGCTTTCAGCAGGTGCGAGACCAGTTCCGACACGTCGATGGAATTCGTCCCCACGAGGACGGGACGGCCTTGCTCGTGGAGACGAGCGATTTCGTCGGCGGCCGCTTCGAATTTGGCCTTGCGCGTTCGGAAGAGCGTGTCGGGCTTCGAATCCCGGCGGAGCGGCCGATTGGGTGGGACGACGAGGACCGGGAGCGCGTAGATCTGCTTGAATTCCTCCTCCTCGGTCTTCGCGGTTCCTGTCATGCCGCAGAGTCCCTTGTAGAGCTGGAAATAGTGCTGAAGTGTGATCTGGGCAAGCGTCTGCGACTCTCGCTGGATGGTGATGCCCTCTTTCGCCTCCAGCGCCTGGTGCAAGCCGTCCGAGTACCGTCGGTCGGGCATGAGGCGGCCGGTGAACTCGTCGACGATCATGACGCGGTCTTCCCTGACGATGTACTGCTCTTCCACTTTGAACATGTGGAGCGCGCGGAGCGCGTTCTCGATGTAGTGCTGAGTTTCGACGTGGTCGGGAGAAAAGAGGTTGTCCACTCCGAGTTCGCGCTCCGCTTTGTGGATGCCGTCATCGGTCAGCGTGAGGCGTTTCGATTCCTCGTCGATCTCGAAGTCCTCGTCGCGGCGGAAGCGCCGTGCGAGGGACGCGAATTTCTTGTACAGGTCGTAGGCCTCGGCGGTTGAGCCTGAGATGATGAGCGGCGTGCGGGCCTCATCGATGAGAATGTTGTCTATTTCGTCGACGATGGCGAAGTCGAGCGATCCCTGCACTTTCTCGTTCGCCGCGAGGACCATGTTGTCCCGCAGGTAGTCGAAGCCGAACTGGTTGTTCGTCCCGTACGTAATGTCGGCCGCATAGGCGATCTGGCGCTCTGGAGGCGGCGTGTCCTCCTGCAGCAGGCCGACCGAGAGCCCGAGGAACTCGTAGATCGGCCCCATCCATTCGCGATCGCGCTTCGCGAGGTAGTCGTTGACGGTGACGATGTGGACGTTCCCCGCGAGCGCGTTGAGGTAGGCGGGAAGGGTGGCGACGAGCGTCTTCCCTTCCCCCGTCTGCATCTCGGCAATGCGATGCTCGTCGAGAGCCAGCGCTCCAACGATCTGGACGTCGAACGGACGCATTTCGACCGTGCGCTGGGCAACCTCGCGCGCGACAGCATACGCCTCGGGCCGCACGGCGTGTTTCGATTCGCCGGCGCTCAGACGCGCGCGGAACTCGGCCGTCTTCGCCTTGAGTTCTTCATCGTTGAGCGCGGCCATGCCGTCGGCCAGGCGGTTGACCTGAGCAAGCTCCCCATCGTAACGTCGGAGCTGCTGGGCGTTAGTCTGTCCGAGAAGGAAATCGATCGCGCGGCGGATGCTGTCAAGAGCCATGGCAAGCGGTCAGTATAAGGACCCTTGCTCCTTTGTCGCAAGGAGGCCTCGGGTCCTTGCTCGCTTCGCGAGTAGGTACGGGGACTCCGCAAGGGGAACTAGGGACCTCGAAGCGGCTTGAGACGTTCGAGGATCGAGTCCCGCTCTGAACGCAGCGTGGCGATCGTCGAGCGGAGCTCGCCGTAGGCGGAGGCTGCCATGCGGGTGGTAGACGCCATCGTCTTCTCAGCGGCCGCCAGCTTCCCCTCGACGATCTCGAGCGCTCGTGTGTACTCGCTCACCGCGGCGTCTCGGAGGCCGCGGGCAAGAAGCACGTTCGCGAGCGCGATGCGTGCGGCTTCGAAGTTCGGAGCGTCGCGGACGAGATTCTCGAGTTCCGCGCTCGCTGCTTGAGCATCCCCCTCGCGCAGAGAGACGATCGCTCGCACGTAGCGCGCCCGTTGCTCGATTTCCGGGGCTGGTTGCGACGCGAGCAACGTGGCGATCGTCTCTCGGGCCACCGCGGTCTTGCCCACGTTGGCCGCCAACTCGCCGTAGATGAGATACGTGTTCTCCTCGAGGAACCTCGTCTGGCAGCGCTCGAAGCTCTTGAAGGCGGCCTCGAGATTGCCGAGTCGGGCGTCCGCCATGCCGAGGTAGAAGTACGTCATGTGGGGCGCAAAGTCGAGGCGCAGGCTGCGCTCGAGCGTTGCCTTGCCTGTCTCGGTTTGGCCGAGCTGGAGCTGCTCGATTCCCTCCTTCATGAGGACGTTCGACGCCAGATCGCGGACGGCGACGGTCGAGATGGCGACGCCCGTGACCGCCATGACGACCACCGCGGCGCGGAGCTTCCACCCTCGCACGTGGAGTGCGACCGTCGCGCGATCTCCGTACGCCGGGGACAACGCCAAGCCGCAGACAAGAATCGCTGCGAGACTCGATGCGGGGAGGTGGGCGGGGAAGCTGACGAGCGCATGGACGACGACGGCCACCAGTCCGGCGGAACAGAGAATGAGATCGAGGCGGTCTCCCTCGTCCGCATTGCGCCGCAGGCGGCTCAGAAGCGAGGTCACGAGGAAGACGAGAAATGCGACGACGGCCGCCAACCCGAACACGCCAACCTCCGCCAGCACTTGAACGTACTCGTTGTGAGCCTGCGCGGCGCGGGCGATGTAGAAGTTGTAGTTCACCCCTTGCGGGGTTTGCAGGAATTGCGCCTTGTAGGGGAGGAAGTCGAGCTTGTAGTTTCCGAGACCCACGCCGACCCACGGACTCGACTTCCACATCTCGAGCCCGATCCACCAGTCCCACGTTCGGGTAGCGCCCGAGTTCTGCCGCCAAACGGTCCCGATCCACGATGTCCCGTCCGCCGAGAGCCCGACGACCGAGTTGAGAGGTCCGGATGGCGCCTCGACGAGGTAGGCGAGGCCGACGACGAGGATCAGGGCGAGGATCCAGCCACGCGCTCTCCGAAGGGGCTCCACGGGACGAAAGATGAGCCACCCGATGACGGCGGCAACCAACGCGACGATGAGCGCGACGTTCGCGCCGGCCTGGTCAAACAGCATGAGCGCCCCGAAGTTGAAGGCAATGAGGACGAGGGCGGCGAGCCGCACGAGGGTGGAGCGGAGGCGGAAGATGAGGATCACGGCCGGGAAGAGGATGTACGTGAGGAGGCCCGCGATGTACTCCTTGTTGCCGAGGGTCGAGATGACCTGCCCCAATCCCTTGCCCTCGCCGGGGCCGGCGAGGACGCCCGCGTACTGGAGGAGGCCGTAGAGCGAGACGAGGGAAACGGACGCGAGGAACGACCCGAGGAGGAGCGTGACGTCGCGCTTTTCCCGCACTGCGTTCGAAATGAGAACGAGGAGAAAGAAGAAGACGACGAGAAGGGCGAGGCTCTGGACGACGAAGCGGCCGTTCGTCGCCCCAAGGAGCGAGAACAGCGACGCGGCGACGAACGCAAGGAACGGCCACGTAATCCACGGGATGCGGACGGCCCACGTCCCCTTTCGCCACCCATCGATTCCCCACAGGACGCCGAGGATCGAGATGAGGACGATCGCGAGGATCGTCTTCGTGTACCCGTACTCTGTCGCATTCGGCAGGATGAAGAGCGGCAGCGCGAACAGCGTGAACGCAAGACCGTAGACCAGGACGCGGTCGGTGCTGAGTCCCGGGCGCGCGGTACTCGCCGCCTTCTTCGTGACCTTTCTCTTCGTCATGGCCCGGATTATAGGAACTCGTCGTGGGGTCGGGCAACGCCGAGGACGTCGCTTGTGAAGGCATCCCCTGCGTGGGCACGAACGACTTCCCAGAGACGGAGGAGCGTCCGCCAGGTGCGCGGGTGGCCCGCGACATGGGAGACCATGTGACGCAGGTGGTCCAGATCGATGCGCTCGGCGACCAGCGCGAGGAGGTCGCGGTCGTCGAGGATCGCGAGAACGCTATTCCATTCTTCGTCGTCGAGAGAATCCCGAACCGAGCGGGCCGCGGTTCCGAACTGCGTCTCGGCGCCGATGAGCCGTCGGCACGCGTCCTGGTACCGGCGCAACGGCGCGAGCCGATCGCGGGGCGCGGCTGCGGCGTCAGCCGCGGCGCGCCCCGCGGCGCGGGCACAGAGGCCGCCGAAGCAGAGACCGCCGCCCGAAAGAGGCTTCACGTGAGCCGCCGCGTCGCCGACCAGCAGCACACCATCCCCGACAATGCGCCCCCCGGGGGCGAGAGGGATCACGCCTTCGATTCGGGACACGATGCGACTGTTCGGGAAGCGGGCCACGAGGAGGGCCTCCAGGTACGGGGCCGGATCGACGCCGGGGCCGACGGCGAGGCCGACGCGAAAGCGCCCATCCTGTGCTGGAATCGACCAGGCGAAGAAGCCGGGCGCGACCCGTCGGCCCACGAACACGTGGACGTTGTCCGCGCCCTGGGGCGAAAGCTCGATCTCGACCTGAACCGCGCGCAGTCCGCGGGAGGTGGCCTGGAGGCCCGACCACGACGCCACCTGGCTCTCGGGACCATCGGCGCCGACGAGCACAGCGCAGGAGGCCGTTTCCTCCCCGCCGGGGGAATCGAAGTGAACGACGCCGTCGCGCCAGCCGGTGGCCGTCGCCCCAAGGCGCACGCCGGCGCCGGCTTCCGCCGCGTGCGCGAGCAGTTCCCGCTCAAGCACCGAGCGGTCGACCACCAGGGCGCGATCGGATGTGGCTCGTACCGAGAGGCTGCCGCCGCCCGGCGCGTGGAATGTGACGCCGCGGAGGCGCCGAATGACGCAAGCCTCCGAGGCTCCGAGAACGGACAAGGTTCGGGGGCTGACGAGGCCGGCGCACGCCGACGGCTCTTCGATGCGCGTTCGTCGTTCGAGCACGAGCACCGAGGCCCCGGCGGTCGCGGCGACGCGCGCCGTGACCGCGCCGGCCGGCCCTCCCCCGACGACGATTACGTCGAATCGTTGCATGGAACCTAGTGTCCCTCGGCCTTAGGTTCGCGGGTCATGATCTCGTCGACGAGCGACCGCGCGTCCACGGTTCCCTCGAGGAGGCGATCGACGGCCTCGGTGATCGGCATCTCGATTCCGCGCGTTCTCGCCATGTCGCGAACGATGCGCGTCGCGAAGACGCCTTCCGCCACCATCACCATGTCCTTCAGGATGCCGTCGAGAGATTCGCCACGGCCTAGCCGAACCCCGACGGCGCGGTTGCGGCTGTGCAGGCTCGTGCACGTGGCCACGAGATCCCCGAGGCCCGACAGCCCGAAGAACGTCGACTCGCGGACGCCGAGCGTTCGCGCGAATCGCACCATCTCGGCGAGACCGCGAGTGATCAGCGCCCCGCGGCTGTTGTCGCCGTAGCCGAGTCCATCCGAGATCCCCGTTGCGATGGCGATGACATTCTTCACGGCGGCGCAGAGCTCCACGCCGCGGATGTCGCTCGACAGGTAGATGCGGAACCGACTCGTTCCGACGGCGCACTGGAGCCTGCGACCGAGATCTTGGTCGTCTCCTGCGAGCACCACGGCGGTCGGCATGTCTCGCCCGACCTCCTCGGCGTGGCTCGGACCCGAAAGCGCGAACACGGTGGCCTCTGGGATGCGCGCTCGAATGACCTCCGACATCGTCTGGCCGGACGTGCGGTCGAGTCCCTTCGACAGACTCACGAGGACGGGGCGATGAGCGAGGAGAGGTGCGATCCGTTTGCACGTGTCCTCCATCGCGAACGACGGGACCGCGAGGAACAGCGCATCGCCGCACGATGCCGCCTTCAGGTCGTGGGTCACCGTGAGTCCACGTTCAGGAAGCCGCACGCCGGGCAGGTACTTCACGTTCTCCCGCGCGCGGTCGACGGCCTCGGCGTGCGCAGGATCGCGAGCCCACAGCGTCGTCTCGTGGCCGGCGTTCGCCAGAAGTCGAGAGAACGCAGTTCCCCACCCGCCTGCGCCGAGGACAACGAACTTCATGGCGTGACGGCGGTGCCCAGGTCGATCGGCATGACCGTGCCGGCGTGGTCTTGGATCCACTGCACGGCGACGGCAATCGGATCCCCGTCGTCCTCGACCACGATGTCGGGAGTCAGCCCGACGTCGTTGACCACACGTCCTGCCGGCGTCAAGTACTCGCCGGCCGTGATCTTGAGCGCCGAGCCGTCGGGAAAGTCGATCAACTGCTGGAACACTCCCTTGCCGTACGAGGTCTGGCCGATGAGGATGCCCATGTTGTTGTCTCGAATTGCGCCGGCCGTGATCTCTGACGCGCTCGCGCTGCCGCGGTTGATCAGCACGGCGAGAGGGAGGTTCGGCACGCGGTTCCCCTTCGACCAGTAGAGCTTCTCGCCCGAGAAACGGTCATTCGTGCGCAACACGATCCCCTCGTCGACGAAGCGGCCGGCCGTGGAGGTGGCCGCGGCCATCAGTCCCCCCGGGTCATTGCGGAGGTCGAGGATGAGTCCGGTCATCGCTTCGAGGTCGAACGACCCGAGAGCCACGTCGAGCATGGCCACGGTCTCTGACTCGAATCGGAGGATGCGGATGTAGGCGATCGTCCCATCGGCCAGCGTGTTGCTCGTGACGGGCTCGATCGTGATGGTCGCTCGCACGATGGGGATGTCGACGATCGTCCCGTCCTCGTGACGGATCGTGAGAACCACCGTCGTTCCCGTCTCGCCGCGGATGCGCACGCCGGCCTTGGTCAACGTGAAGCCCTCAGTGCTCTCGCCGTCGATGGCGAGGATCTGGTCTCCGGCAAGGATGCCGGCCGCCTCCGCCGGCGTGCCGACGAGCGGGGTGACGACCGACAGCACGCTATCTTCGATCGAGATCTCGATCCCGACGCCGCTGAACTCCCCTTCGAGACTCTCATTGAACTGCTGGCGATCCTGCGGGTCGAGGAACTCGCTGTAGGGGTCGTCGAGTTGCTCGACAACGCCCTTCATCGCTCCGTAGAGCGCCTTCTGGTCATCGATCAGCTCAGGCTTGTAGAAGTAACTCTGCACATACTCGTAGATGTCGTAGACCGGGCTGAATAAGTCGGTGGGCGTCTGCTGCTGCGAGCCGCCCGTGCTGACTGCGCACACGACCAGAAGGGTCGGGACCAGCACCGCAAGCATTCTCCGTACGATGGTTCGCATCATGTGCCTCACCCCGCTTCGCGAGGATTGTACTCGCGACGGCGTGCGCCCGGTAGAGTCCGCACCTCGTCACCGACCTCCAGGTACGCCCGCTGACTCTCCGTCCATCGATCGATGGAGGTTCCGACCGCAGCGAGACGGCGTGCGCTTGCGCCCCGCCGAGTTCCCGGGCGGGGCGGGCCCATGGTCACGCGCCGCTCATGTAGGCCCGCTGAGCCTTCGTCCACTCATCGATGGAGGTTCCGACCGCAGCGAGACGGCGTGCGCTTGCGCCCCGCCGAGTTCCCGGGCGGGGCGGGCCCATGGTCACGCGCCGCTCATGTAGGCCCGCTGAGCTTCCGTCCATTCGTCGATAAGGGTGGAAGTAGCGGCGAGACGGCGGCGCGCCACGTCCCGATCCACCTCGTCCGGAACGGCGTAAACTCCGGGAGGAAGCGCCGGGCTGGAGGCGATGTGCCGCAGGGTGAGGGCCTGAAGCGCGAACGAGATGTCCATGATCTCCACCGGATGCCCGTCACCGAGCACGAGGTTGACGAGGCGACCCTCCCCGAGGACGTACAGCCGCCGGCCGTCGTGGAGCGTGTGCTCGTCGATGCCGTCGCGAACGCGCCGGGATGCCCGCGTCAGGCGTCGCAGGTCGTCGAGGTTGATTTCCACGTTGAAGTGCCCGGCGTTGGAAAGAAGCACGCCGTCCTTGGCCACGGCGAGATCCTCTGCGGACACTACGTCGACGCACCCCGTGGCGGTGATGACGAAGTCGGCCTCCCCGATCGCCTGACGCATCGGGGCAACGGAGAACCCGTCCATCGCGGCTTCGAGCGCCTTCACCGGATCGACCTCCGTCACCGTAACGCGCCCGCCGAGGCCGCGGGCGCGAAGGGCGATGCCGCGCCCGCACCATCCGTAGCCAGCCACGACGACGTTCTTCCCGGCGACGAGGAGGTTCGTCGAACGCAGGATGGCATCCCAGACCGACTGGCCGGTTCCGTGGCGATTGTCGAACAGGCACTTCATCCGCGCGTCGTTGACCGCGAACATCGGGAAGGCGAGCTCGCCGCGGCTCGCCCGCCGGCGTAGCCGAGCCACGCCGGTCGTGGTCTCCTCACAGCCTCCGTGGATTCCGCGCGCCCCATCCTCGTGAAGGACTTCGACCAAGTCCCCGCCGTCGTCGAGCACCAGATCCGGGCGCACCGCGAGGGTCTGGCGAAGGTGGTCCGTGTACTCCTCTGCAGAGACTCCTCTCCTTGCGTGCACCGAGATCCCGTCTTCCTCGGCGAGAGCCAACGCCACATCATCCTGCGTCGAGAGCGGGTTGCTGCCCGTGACCGCCACGCGGCCGCCGCCGTCGCGCAAGAGGATGGCGAGGCACGCCGTCTTGGCCTCGAGGTGGATGCTCATGGCGATGCGGCGCCCGCGGAACGGCTGCTCCACCGCGAACTCGCGGCGCAACTCCCCGAGGAGCGGCATGTGACTAGCCGCCCACTCGATCTTCTCCCGCCCCCGACTTCGTTCCATCGGTGACCTCCTTGTCACGAAGACTGATCGTGATGCCAGCGAGAATGATCGCAGCTCCGAGGGCTCCAAGCCACGTCAACGTCTCGCCGAAGACAAGATACGCGAGGACGGCCGCGCCGACCGGCTCCCCAAGAATGAAGATCGACACCTTGGCCGCCGGGAGGTGCCGCAAGGCCCAGTTGAACGTGCCGTGTCCGATGAGCTGAGGGCCGATCGCGAGGAGCGCCAGCCAGAGGTACGTCGGCGGAGCGAACCCGACCAGGCGGATGCGGAAGACGAGGCATGCCGCGAGCGTGAGGACGGCCGCCGTGCCGTAGGTGATGGCCGTGTAGTCGACAAGGGACACGTGGGGGCGCAGGCGGCGGCCGATGAGGAAGTACACGGCGGCGAACAGACCGCCGCCGAGCGCGAGGAGGTCGCCCGTCCACGCACCAAGATGAAGATCGCCAAAGCCGACGAGGATCCCACCGGCGAGGGTCACCGCGATGCCGATCGCGAGCGAGCGGTTGATTCGCTCACCGAGGAAGAGTGCGCCGCCCACGCCGACGAAGATCGGGTGCGTGCTCACGAACAGGACGGAGCTTGCCACCGACGTGAGGCCGAGCGACGAGATCCAGAGGACGAAGTGAACGGCGAGGGCGGCGCCGCTGAGTACCCCGAGAGCAAGGTCTCTTCGCTTGAGAGCGCGCAGCGTGCCATGCGCCAGCGCGATCGGGACTAGGATCGCCGAGGCAAGGACGAGACGCCACGCGGCCACGGCGAGCGGAGACGCCCCGGCGGCGAGCCGAACAAGGACGGCGCCGGATGAGACGGCGACGACTCCGACGGCGATCCTTGCGTAGAGCGAGGAGCGGATGGCCATGTCCTGGCGCGGCCTACCCGGCCGCGGCGATCGCCTGCCGGATCGCGGGGAGAGCGCGTCGAGCCGCTTCCGCTCCGGCCTCGATCCCGCAGCCGACGCGGCTGTAGGTGGGCGGATCGGCGGAGAAGTCGGGCCTGACGCGGACGTCGGGGGGAAAGGAGGTCAAGGCAAGGTCGCACAGCCGCCTCTGGAAGACGGTCGACATCTGGAACAGGACCGAGAAGACGCTCGGATGGTATCTTCGCGTGCAACGTGCGTCGGGACGTAGACTCTTGGCGACTCCGAGCTGCCGCTCCTTGGTCCCGAAGTACGGGAGACCGGACATGCGAACCTCCGCCGGGTCGACGAGGACGTCGACGGCAATGACGATGTCGGCGCCCATCTCGCGCACGACGTCGAGCGGCAGAGGATTCGAAACGCCGCCGTCGACGAGCAGGTGGTCGTCGAGCCAGACGGGCGTGAACAAGCCGGGCACCGAGAGGCTTGCCCGCACAGCGTCGACGAGACTCCCCGAGGTGATGACGTACGGCGTCCCGGATTCCAGATCCGTCGCCACGACCGCAAACGGGCGGTCGAGATCCTGGATGCGCCGGTCACCGAACGTTCGGCGCAGCGTGCGCACGACCTCGCCGCCCGACGTCCATCCGGACCAAGGAATCGTCGGGAGAAGCGTCTTCGCCGCTCGCAGCACCGACGTGGAGCGCCACGCAGCTTCCAGGTCATCAAGACAGGCTCCCGACGCACAGGCGCCGCCGACGTAGGCGCCCATGCTGGTCCCGGCAACGACGTCGGGAACGATGCCGTTCTCCTCGAGAACCCGGAGGACGCCGATGTGCGCCGACCCGCGCGCTCCGCCACTTGACAGGGCAAGTCCGATCGTCGGTTTCGCCATGTCACCTCCCCGGCATCATCCTAGCCTTGACGGGAGTTGGAGACAACGAGCCGCCGGCCGCCCGTTGGCGGGCGCAACCAAAGCAAACGCGGAGAGTGCGCGGCTTTCGAGCCGCGGGGCTCCCCGCGTTCCGCCACTCTACTCGCTGATTGCTCCGACCGGGCACTGATCGACCGCGTCCTGGACGCAATCGTCATCGTAGTTGGCGCCCTTGATGACGTGAGCCTTGCCATCCGACGTGAGTTCGAAGACGTCCGAACACACCTGGGCGCAGAGACCGCAGCCAACACACATGTCCTGATCGACGACGGGCTTAGACATCGACTCCTCCTTCCTAACTTCCTTCCTGCCAATCTGGTGGCGGAAGGATAGCACCAGCCGCGGGAGGTCGCCAGCCGTCGCGCCCTGGTTTGAGCTCCTCGACCGATCGGCTATAGTCAGGGCCATTCGAGAGGCAAGGAGGGGGACCCGAATGGTGAACCGAGTTGCTTTGTTTGCTGGCATCATCTGCCTCGCGATCGCTCCCCTCGCGTGGGCTGACGCGGCGCTCGATGCCGCCCTGGCGCTGATCCCTGACGACGGGGACGTGGCCATTGCCTACGACGACGCCGGGCGCGGCGCGCTCGAGGCTGCGATCGGCGCGCTCGAGACCGCGGTGGGAGTGACGGCCTCGTTCGACCCGCTGAGCGAGGACGATTACACGGCGCTCGACATCCCGGTGGAGCAGAAGAATCTGGCGAACAAGCTGTCGCAGGCGTACTACACGCTCGGCGACGTGTTCCTGCACGGAGAGGATGGGGCGAAGAGGGCGTTCGAGCAGGGGCAGCTGTGGGGGCTGAAGAGTTTGCGGATGAATCCCGCGTTCGCCCAGATCGAACGCTCGTCGAAGAGCTTCATCGATGCGGTGAAAGTGGAGACGGATGTCGCGGCTCTGTACTGGACATACGGTAACTGGGCGCGCAAGGACGAGTTCGACATCCTCGGTGCCGTCATTCGTAATGACCCCCCGAAACTCCTTGCGCTGATCGAGCGGGCGCTCGAGATCGACCCGGCGTACATCGCGTACGGCGCGTACCGCTCGCTCGCCGCGTACCATGGAAGCCTGCCCGCTATGCTCGGACAGAATCTGCCGCGTGCGCTGTCCTATCTCTGCCCGGTGCTCACCGAAGCGGCGTATTGTGCCGAGTGCGCGGTATGTCCGTTCGATCCGGACTGCAACCAGTACTTCGAAAACCGCCTCATCTTCGCGCAGTACTACCTGATGAAGAAGTCCGAGTGGACCGAAGCCGCCCGCGTGCTCCAGAGCATCCTCGACGAACCCGTCGGCGATCTCCATCCGTTGTACAACGCGTTCGATCAGGTCCTGGCCCGCGAACTCCTCGCGGAAGTAGAGAAGAAGCTCTAGGCCCGATGCCGACGTCGGCGCGGTCGGAGCCGGCAATGCCGGAGCCGGCTAGGCCGGAACCGGCTAGGCCGGAACGATGAGGATGCGGACTCTATCTAGGAGGTCCAACATGATGAAGAGAATTCTTGGTCTCGCGCTCGTCAGCCTGTGCGCGATCGGCGCGAGCGGCCTCGCGATGACGCTTGGCGAGGCGCTCGCGCTCTTCCAGAACGACAACATTGCCGTGACGTACACCGACGAAGGGCGCGAGCAACTGCTCGACGTCATCGCCACCCTGCGCGCGGCGCTCGGCGTGACCGACGCCCTGAACGAGGAAAAAGAAGGCGACGTAGACAAACCACAAGAAGGCGGAGTGATGGTGTTCGCCGTCGACGCGAGCCTGAAGGACGTCGTCACCAAGCTGTCTCAGGCCTACTACACCTTGGCGAACGTGTTCTACACCCCCGAGACGAACGAGGCGACCTACCTTAGGGGCAAGCACTGGGGCCTCAAGAGCCTGCGCATGAACCCCGCGTTCGCCGAACTCGAGAAGAAGAGCTTCGTTGACGCCGCCAAGGCCGAGACCGACGTTGCCGCCCTCTACTGGGCGACGGCCAACTGGCTCCGCGTGTCGCAGAAGAACGCGCTCCAGGCCGTGTTCGCGGGCGTGCCGGCGAAGACGCAGGCGATGTCCGAACGCACGCTCGAGCTCGATCCGGGCTACGTTGCCGGCGGCTCGTACCGCTCGCTCGGCGCCTACTGGTCCGGCCTTCCGATCGGCAAGGACATGGACAAGGCGCTCAGCTTCCTCTGCTACGTCGTGACCGAACCCATCTGCAGCGCCTGCGGCGACTGCCAGCCGGCGCTCGCCGCGGCCGACGAGTACTTCGAGAACCGCACGTTCATCGCCGAGTTCTACTACATGGAGAAGAGCATGTGGGCCGACGCCGCTCGTGTGCTCGAGAGCGTGATCGCCGATCCGATCGGCGCCAAGTACCCGCTCATGAACGCGTACGCGCAAGACAACGCGCGGAAGCTGCTCGCTGAGGTTCAGACGCACCTCTAGAGTCCATTCTCACCTGCAAGAAGGGCCTCGGGCATCCGCCCGAGGCCCTGTTTCTTTTCCATGGGCTTCTTCCTCCGCCTGCTGCGCGGCTCGCAAGCGTGCTCTTACGCCCACCCGAGGAGTGCGAGGTAGGCGAGGGCGAGGGCGCCCGCGCCGGCCGCGATCCATCCTGCAATGAGCTTGCGCCTCGTCGCGCGAAGCAGCGCTCTCCGAAGGCCCATGATCGTGTGGAAGACGAAGACGACGAGCAACGGGATGTAGAGGTGGTTGTGAATTGCGTAGGCGAGCCCCGGCGTCATGATGCCACCCGTCAGCCGGACGATCGACTCCGGCCTCGTCAGACCGTAGCCGCTCATGATGTAGAGAAAGAGTACGGCCGCCGACAGCCATGCCGTCACGTTGTCGAGCCGCGAGAGCAGCCACTCCAGCCGTATCGGTCGGCGCTTTCTATCCTGTTCGTTGTCCTGCATGCAACCAGCCTCTCCTCCCGCCCGGATCAGGGCGAAGCCATTACTCATCACCGTACGTGGGATGCGTGGAGAGATCGCGATTCCGCGATGGTAGGCGTGTGAAGCCGCCCCCCCCGGGGGGGCAGCCACGGGAGCGGCACGGCGTTCGGTCTTCGTGTCCTTCTTCCTCAGTCGGGCGCGGTCCCCTTCTTCCCGCGTTCGCCCGGGTGCGCGAGCGCCGTGGCGGCGGGGATGAAGAAGATCGTGATGAGGAGCGAGAACCCGATCCCGAGCAAGGCGCACGTCCCGAGGAAACGCAGCCCCGGCGTGCGCGCGAGCAGGAGCGATGCGAAGACGAGCATCGTCGTGAACATGGAGGCAAGAATGGCGACGATCGTCGTCGCTCCGGCGCGGACCATGGCGTCGTGCCCGTCCTTCTCTTGCTCTTCCTTGTAGCGGAACAGGAGCGTCACGCCGCTTTCGATCCCCAGGCCGATGAGGAGCGGCGAGATGGTGATGTTGATGAAGTTGAAGTTGACGCCGAGAAGTCTCATCCCGCCGAGCATCCACACGTAGCCGAGGATCACGGGGGAGAGCGCGAGCAGCGTCTTGGGCAGCGTGCGGAACGACCGCCACACGATGAACGCGATGAGTAGAGCAGCGAGGGCGGTCGAGATGAAGAAGTCGCGCTTCATCACGCTCTCGAGGTCGCGAACGACGAGCGGGACGCCGAAGTAGTCGGACGAAATCGAGCCCGCGAACTGGATGAACCCGATCAGGTTCGATCGGCCGTACAGGTTGGGGCTCATGCGGGCGCGAACGATGTAGCGGCCGTCTTCCGTCAGGTAACGCGTCCTGATCTCGGCGGGGAGGCTGCGAAGAATGTCGCGCAGCAGCGTCTCGACGGGCGGAAGGTCGCGAACGCCCGCCAACCGTGTGTCGAGCGATCGGACGGCGGACTCGAGCTCCTGCACCGCGACGCGCGCCGAGGGCACGTCGATCGTGCGCAACGCGGTCTGGATCTCGAGCAGCTGGCCCTCGGCTTCGGATGCCTGGAATCCCAGTCTGGCGTAGCCATTCAGAGTCGCCGCGTACTGCACGAGGGCCATCCGCGTCAAGAGGGTGCGGGTCTCGAGAAGCACCTCGTCGCGTGCGGCGAGGCTTCGATCGAGCGCGTCGAGCTGATTCGCGTAGGCGGCCAAGTTCACCGCGCGCAGCGCCGCTTGCTGTTCCGCCAGGTTGGCGGGCAGGTACTGCGATGCCGAATCTACAGCCAAGACGAGCGGGTGGTCGGCGAGGCGGCGGTCCAATTCCTTCATCTCGTCTTCCGTCTTCGCGAAGAAGAGGAAGCTCGTGCCGAGTTGCGCGTTCGTGCCCCCGAGCTCGAACGACGTGAGGATCCTGTCGAGGTTCTCGCTGCTCTGCGTGCTGGGGACAAGGTCGTTCGACGAGAACTGAAAGCGCACGCCGGTGGCGAGGTAGAGGGCAAGTCCGGTGACGCAGCCAATGACCACAAGAACCACCATGGCCCCGACGGGATGGGTCAGCGTCCGGAAGAAGCCGGCGAAGTGGGGAGAGAGCATGGCGAACTTCTCGCGTCGCCGCCGTCTGCCGCGCAGGAATCTTGATAACGTCAGCAACGTCGGAATCAGCACGAGGGCGCTGAGGATCGCGAACAAGATGCCGACGCTGGCGATGGCGCCCAACTCGAACAGGGCACGGGAACGCGCGGTGAGGAGGCCGAGGAAGACGAGGAAGATGGTCGTGGCGCCGAGGAAGATGGCCGGGCCCTTGCGGGCCAGCATGAGGAACACGGATTTGCTGAACGTGAGTCCTTGGCTGC
>Ga0315287_10003481_pt1 | contig 15186 bp, 20 predicted proteins | sample YL17G11_0_MG_FD_205037 | JGI IMG/M metagenome (GOLD analysis project Ga0315287, IMG submission 205037) | Sediment microbial communities from Yellowstone Lake, YNP, Wyoming, USA - YL17G11_0 | ecosystem: Environmental > Aquatic > Freshwater > Lake > Sediment | place: USA: Wyoming | collected... | reverse complement strand
CAATCCTCAACGCAATCATAAGGCAATCCACACCATGGCAGCCAAAAACCGTTTGACTTTGAACACAGTCGCTCTCCACTTGGGAGAGGACGGAGCGAAGCGGGGGTGAGGGATATGGTTCAGCGTAGCCGCTCTATCTTGCACCGGACTCCTCATCCGGCGCGTTGCGCCACCTTCTCCCTCGAGGAGAGAAGATTGTAAAATCGCATCCAAGAGTGACCCTCTGGAAAACGATATAATCGATTGTTCCTAATTGATTATTGTTCTTTGAAAGGGGCAATGTTGGACGCGAAACGTGACCCCACCCAAAACAACTATTGCCGAATAGCCACAACGCGTTACCTAACACGTATAGTGGGGTCATTGTTCGGCGCGTATTCACAGGCCTGGCAGCAGATCGGTCCTGAAGGCCGGGCGGCCTATGCGATGGGAATCTTCGACGTGATGATCGTATTTGTGGCTGGAGACCAATACTTGATTGCCCGGGCCCTTGGACTGCGCCAATGTGGCGGAGAGCTCTAGCTCAAGATCGCGATGATGGCCCAGGCCATCACCAGGTATTTTTGGGAACATCCTGAATTTCAGAAGGTGTCTCCCTTCGTCACCTTCAATGCCTATCTCGAGCGCGGTGTCTGCAGCCTTTGCATCAACACCGCGCGCGAGTGCATGGGGTTGATGTCGATGAATAACCCTTAACGTCCAGGGGCCTGCTAGTTCACCCGGCAGAAACAGGAAGATTTTACAAGGATGTCAGCGCGCGCGGCGGCGATGTCGAGGCGTTGCTTGATAAAGCGCGCTTCCTCGGCTTTACCAAGCTTCATCAGGCACTCGTGGTAGCCATGCAGACTCCAGATATTGTCGGGGTGCTGGCAGGAGCGGCTGAGCGTGCTGTCGAGGCCAAGGTCAGCGCGGTAAACCACTTCGGCCTCAGTCACCTGCTGCTGTTCAAGCAGCAAGGCCCCCAGTGCATGACGGGTGGGCTGCATCCAGCCCCAGGGTTCATCATAGGGCAGGCTGTCATAGAGTTTGACTGATTTTCGTAAGTGCGCAAAGGCCTGGGTGAAGTTCAGTTTGCGGTAGTGGATTTCACCCCACATCATTTCTGCTGCAATCTCCAGAATATTGAGGGCCACATTGTTGAAGAGGGTGCGGGATTGCGGAACGTGTACTCGTGAATCCTCGAAAAGCCCGGCTTCCTTCTCGGCCGCCGGCACATTGAAACCTGCAGCATGCGCCACCGCCTTGGCATAGTGCAGCAGTGCTGTAGTCACGCAGTAGAGAGAGGTGTCGGAAGGCAGCGGTTCAGCGATGATCTCCTGCCATTTGCCGAAACGGATGAGCACATGCATTTTCATGGCCACGAAAGCTTCAAGCCAGTCGGCCATGGGAGGCGACTGAACTCGCAGCAGGTCTTCAGGGATGGTGTCTGTCAGTTGCTGTGCGGCTTCCATGGAAGGTTCATACTGGCCCATAAACATCGCGGCATAGATTTTGAAGTGAATGTTGTGGCAGCGGTAAAGCGAATAGAAATTATTTGCTCCTTCACGTGCCACGTAGTTCTGGTCGGCAAGATGTGCCATTGCGTTGCTTGTGATGGCCTGCCTGTAGTCACCGCACAGGATATCGATATGACTGGGCATGTGCACGAGGTGGCCAGCGTCGGGCACAAGGGCCCGCAGTGCATCACCCGCCCGCAGCGCGAGCTCGGGCGTTGGCGACATTTCCATGAGGTGAATATACATATGAAGCACGCCGGGATGCGCCATGCCGCCTGGGGCTGCCATGGCGCGTTCGAGAGTACCCTTCGCCTCGAGCGTGTCGGCTCCTGCGGAAGGCTTGCCAGTTGGTCCATCCCACAGGGCCCAAGGTGTGCGGTTCATGATGGCTTCAGCAAACAGAGCTGCCACATCAAGGTCATCGTCATGCTTGCCGAAGGCCTCGCGCATGGCATTGGCATATGCGTCGTTCCAGATGGGTGTAACATTGGCCGGAGTGTTCTCGGGATAGCGGAAGGCGAGGGACTTGATCAGCGCCTGCTCGACAGTACTGACAGTCGGGAGCAGTGCCAGGGCCCTTTGCGTGGCCTCACAGGCCGTGGAGAGTGAGCTTGCCAGGTCGGCGGCGTCGAACGCCACCCACTGCTTGTTGTAGTTGGGGCCGGAGGCATAGGCGATGCCCCATTGGGCCATGGCGCAGGATGGGTCAAAGCTTGCCGCCTTTCGGAAGCAGCGCACCGCTTCCTCGTGGTTGAAGCCGTAACACCAGACAAGCCCGCGATCGAACCACACTTGGGCGTCAGGCGACGTGGTAGTGATGGGACGCGTATAGCGCCCGAGGTCGTAGTAGTCCTGCATGCTCGGTTCCCCAATATATGAGTGCTGGGGAAAGCTAACATGAACGATATCAGGCTGCCAGCAGGCTCTCGAACAGGGGGCGGCAATCGGTCTTGCCGTGCAGGGGCTCGATCATATTTTCAGGATGCGGCATCATACCGATGATGTTTCCGGCCACGTTGACGATGCCGGCAATGTCGTTCATAGAACCATTGGGATTGGTACCTTGCGCATATCGAAACACCACGCGCCCTTCCTCTTCAAGGGCCTTGATGGTTTCGGCGTCGGCTATGTAGTTGCCTTCGCCGTGGGCCACGGGGCAGGACACGATGGCTCCCTTGATCATCCTGTTTGTGAAGAAGGTGTTGGTGTTCTCGACCTTCAGTTTCACTTCGCGGCAGACAAAGCGAAGGCCCGCATTGCGCACGAGGGCACCGGGCAGAAGGCCTGCCTCGGTGATGATCTGGAAACCATTGCACACACCAAGAACCTTAAGTCCTTTCAAAGACTTGGCGCGAATGTCTGCCATGATGGGAGAGCGCGCGGCAATGGCCCCGCAGCGCAGGTAGTCGCCATAGGAAAACCCGCCCGGCACGACGACAAGGTCAACTTTGGGCAGTTCCGTATCCGCATGCCAGACCGCCAACGGCTTCTGCCTCGTCAAGGTCTCCAGTGCCCGCATCATGTCACCTTCGCGGTTAATGCCGGGAAAAACGACGACTGCTGATTTCATTTTGGCGTCCTGGACTTGGTGGATATGGTTGGCTAATTACAATTGATTCCCAGCGACTGCAATTGTGAATGTCGCCCCTAATCGTCATTGCAGCGAAAGCCGCAATCTCGTTCAACCTCGATTTCAATGAGGTTCCGGCTTTCGCTGCAACGACGAGGTTGTGGAGGCTTGCGCCGGAATGACGGATTATCGGAGGCAGTTTGTTACGCCAGCTCGATATCGTAGTCTTCAATGACCGTATTGGCGATAAGTTTTTCGCACATGTCCTTTACAGCCGACAGTGCCTTTGCGCGGTCAGTTTCGCTCACATCGATTTCGAAATACTTGCCCTGGCGCACGCCTTGCACACCACCGAAACCCAAGGATCCGAGGGCGCCTTCAATCGCTTTACCTTGTGGGTCGAGCACGCCCTTCTTGAGGGTTACCTTGACCTTGGCTTTCATTACTTATCGCTCTTTACCAGCTTGGGCTTGGCCCGCTCAGGTTTTTCGTTAATGGTGATGATGCCCAAGCGCTTTGCCACTTCCTGGTAGGCTTCTACCAGGCCACCCATGTCGCGGCGAAAACGGTCCTTGTCCATCCTGTCGTTGGTCTTGATATCCCATAGGCGGCACGAATCGGGGCTAATTTCATCGGCCAGCACGATGCGCATCATGTCGTTTTCATAGAGCCTACCGAACTCGATCTTAAAATCGACGAGCTTGATGCCGATGCCTAGGAATAGGCCAGTGAGGAAATCATTGATGCGGATCGACATGTGCATGATGTCGTCGATTTCCTGGGGGGCGGCCCAGCCGAAGGCGGTGATATGTTCTTCCGACACCATGGGATCGCCCAGTGCATCATTCTTGTAGCAGAATTCGATGATGGAGCGAGGAAGCGGAGTACCCTCTTCGAGGCCGAGCTTGGTGGCAAGCGAGCCTGCCGCCACGTTGCGCACTATTACTTCCAGCGGGATGATCTCGACTTCGCGCACGAGTTGCTCACGCAGGTTGAGCGAACGCATGAAATGGGTGGGTATGCCCAGATCGTTGAGGCGCGTGAAGATGAATTCTGAAATGCGCTGGTTCAAAACACCCTTGCCTTCGATAACAGCCTTTTTCTGGGCATTGAAGGCCGTGGCATCATCCTTGAAATGCACGATAACTGTGCCGGGCTCCGGGCCTTCATAGAGAATCTTGGCCTTGCCCTCGTAGATGCGGGTTCTTCTGGTGGTCATGTCAACTATCCTCATCAAAACCCTTAACCACCCTCGCGACACAAAGCCAGAAGGGGTATGCAATGTTCACATATTTTACAAGATGGCGGCGTCGCCTTCGGTTGCTCGAGGCTTTTAGCCCTATTTATTGCAGCGCACAACGACTTTGAGGTGTTGATTTCGCCAGTATGACTAGCTAATCCAATGGAGCATACGAAAATGGAGATCATCGTGAACTTCGATAGGCGCGAAAAGGGGTTTAAGAGTAAGCATGCCCGTGATGAAGAAGTGCTCTTCCAGGCCCACGCCTGCCGTAACAGTCTGGCGGGGCTTTGGGCCGTTGAGAAGCTTGGTTTGAATAGCGCCGAAGCTGAAGCTTATGCCAAGTCAGTCGCCCTGGAAGATCTTGAGGAAACCGGCGATGAAGACGTGTTTCGCAAAAGCCGCAAGGATTTTGACGCCAAGAATTTCGCCCAATCCTACCGCCGGATTAGGCGCCAGACGGATAAATTGCTGGCCGTCGACCTAGAGCAGATCAAGGCAGCTAAGTGAGCGGCCAGCATATCAACTTGCAAACACGGCTTGCCGACCGCAGCAAGCCGTTTCTTTTTACCTGGATGACCATTGCCAGCGCCCAGCTTGCAGCCCAGGTTTCAAGGCTTCCCATCGAGGCCGTCTGCCTCGACATGCAGCATGGCATGATCGGCTTTCCCGACGCCGTCCCCATGATTGCCGCGATCAACAATGCTGGCCGGCCCGCAGTGGTACGCGTCCTATGGAACGAGCCAGGCCTAATTGGGCAGTGCCTCGATGCAGGAGCTGCCGCAATTATAGCACCCATGGTGAACAGCCGAACCCAGGCTGAAGCGCTGGTACGCTCCGCCAAGTATCCACCAATTGGCGGCCGCAGTTGGGGTGGTTACACCGCAACCCAGGCCACTGGACTTACCGCTGCCCAATACCTGCTGCAGGCCAATGCCATGACTAAGGTCTTTGCTATGGTGGAAACCCAGGCCGCACTCGATGCGGTTGACGAGATTGCAGCTGTTCCCGGCCTTGATGGCCTATTCGTAGGTCCGAGCGATCTATCCATTGCGCTGTCAAACGGCGCCGAACTCAACAAGACGTCCGAGAAAACGCTCAAGGCCATGAAGCACATCGCCGCAGCTGCCGAAAAGAATGGCCTGGTGGCGGGTGCCTTTGCCGGAACAACCGACATCGTGAAAACCTACGCTGCCATGGGATATACTTTCATGGCAGCCTCGGTTGATGTTGACCTGATGCAGGACGGTGCCGCACAGTTTATGAAGAAATTGGCCTGACGTGGACAAGCGCGCAACACTTATTCCGGGTTACGAACTCATCCTTGATAAGCTGGTGGACATAGCGCTTGCGGCCGGCCCCATCGCCACGCAAACCGACAAGTACTTCACCAACACTAGTCGCATCGTTGCCGACCATGGCGATATGGATGTCACCTTCGCGGTGTTCATGCGGCGGCGCGTAGTAGCAGCCCTTGAGCCCACCATCCGCATGATCAAGCGACTCGTGCCGCAGGCCCGTGTCAAGCGCTTCTATGAGGAGGGTGACATCGTTCCCTCCGAAAGCAAGATGCTCGAGATCACCGGTTCGATGGCAAAGCTGTCGGAGGTGGAAACACTACTCCTACAGAAGATCGGCTTTCCCTGTGTGTCCGCCAACAATGCCTACGAGATGTGCAGGGCCATACCGGGCGCTGCCTTCATGGACATGCACGCACGCCACGCAAGCGGTGCTGAAATGAACATCCTTGCAGCCTATGGCGCAGCGGTTGGCAGCGCTGCCGCTAAACGCGCTGATCCCAATGTCAAGGGCTTCGTCGGCTCATCTCAGGACTTGACCGCACCGCTGTTTGGCTCAGCTGGCGGCATGGGTACCATGCCTCACGCCCTAGTGGGTTACACCAGGGGCGATGTGCTGAAAGCCATGAAGCTGTTCGCCGAAATCATTCCGGAAGCCATGACAGTCATTGCATTGGTCGACTACACCGGCGAAGAGGTCTCGGATTCGCTTCGATGTGCCCGTTGGTTTTACGAAGAAGCCAAGTTGCACAGCGAGGGCAAGACCTTCGGTGTGCGCCTCGATACCCACGGCGGACGCTTTGCCGAAGGATTGGATTATGAGAAGTCGGTTGAAGCAGTAGGCCACTGGCTTGGCGTATCCGGCGAATACAACATAGTTGAGCAGGTGTTGGGCGGGCGGGCTTTTCAGCTCGATCCCAACAACATACTCGTGGACAAGGTGCGCCGCATCCTGTTTGGCAAGGGTGTTTCGGTGGCCTCGATTATTCATGTGCGCCGCGCTCTCGACAATGCCGGATTCAAGCAGGCGCAGATCGTGGCATCTTCGGGTTTCGACCCACAAAAATGCCAGGTGATGGGTGCCGCAGGCGCACCCTTGAACCTCGTCGGTACAGGAAGTTTCCTGCCCGCAACGCTCGGTGAGACTTACGCCACCGCCGACATCATCGCCTATGACGGCGTGCAGCGGGTGAAGGTGGGGCGCGAGTTCCTGTTCGACTAGCTCACCTTTAATTGATAGCAATTTATATTGAAATCCAGCGGACGATCGTGTTGTCTTGAGGGGGGACCTGGATTAAGGGCGAGAAAAATGTTCAAGGGATCTTATGCGGTTGCAAGCGTTGCGCTTATAAGTTTCTCATTGTGCGTGTTTCCGGCCGAGGCAAAAAGGCGTGCGGCGCCACTGCCGATCGTTAATGTCGTCATTGACGTGTCCTCCCAATCCATGTCGGTCAGGGTCAAAGACTGGCCCTATGGATACTGGAAAGTGTCCACCGCGAGACCTGGCTACCATACGCCACGCGGCACCTTCCGCGCCCAGCGTACCGCCAAGGTCTATTTCTCCAAGAAGTATGACAATGCGCCCATGCCTAATGCTGTGTTCTTCCACTATGGATTTGCCGTTCATGGTACCTACTTTGTGAAGAATCTCGGGCGGCCGGTATCCCATGGCTGCGTGCGATTGAGCCCAGCCAATTCCGTCGCCTTCTATGACCTGGTGCGGAAATACGGCCTATCAGCGACCCGGATCACGATTGTCGATTGAGGTCTTGATTCTATCACTGGCGGAGTTCCACCAGGGCTTCGCTGCGCAAGCTGCGGCGTTCGACGAAGTTGTAGGGTGGTGACAAGGAATAATTGTTCTGATAGCGTGAAACCAAGCTGAAGTTGGTAGCCAGCTAGCCAAATTGGTGTGTGTCGATTTTTCTGACAACCCTCTCAGACGGAGCCCGCCTTAAGATGAAATTCGGGTATTTTGCCAATGTTACCAATCGGCGGAATAAGCCGCTTGGCGATTTGATGAGGGAACAGGTTGCGCTCGCTCAGTACTGCGATACCCATGACTGGGATTCGATCTGGTGCACCGAGCATCACTTTTCCTATGAAGGTTTTGAAGTCGTTCCCAATCCAGTCCTGTTGTTGACGTGGACCGCTGCTCATACCAAGCGCATTCGCGTTGGCCAGGCTGCCAACATCATCACCTTCTGGCATCCCTTGCGCTTAGCTGAAGATATTGCCGTGCTCGACCACCTGTCCGGCGGGCGCGTAGAAGTAGGTGTCGGTCGCGGCATCTATGGCCGCGAGGCCCTGCAACTCAACAAGATGGCCGATACCCGCAACCCCGCACAGAACTTCCGCATTTTTGCCGAGGCCCTGGAGGTGGTGCGGCGCGCTTGGAGTAGCCAGTTTTTCGAGTTCAAGGGTGAATTCTTCAATTTCCCTGACCCCGGATTTACCTGGGACCATGGCATGTCTCCCAAGTCCGCCGAATACCAGAATATGGAAACCTTCGAGAAGCAGAAACTGACGGTTGTGCCGCGCACCCTGCAGCAACCGACACCGCCCATGCACCAGGTGGTCGACGGGCATCTCGCCATCCAATTGCGGCAGAAAACAACATGGGCGCTATGATGTGGATTCCGCCCACCGGTGCCCTGAAGCCGCGCTTTGAACTCTACCGTGACAAGAAGGTTGCGAAGGAGCAGCGCGACGTGCAACTGGGTGAAGGCGTGAGCCTGGTGCGCGACATGTTCTGCGCCGAAAGCAAGGCGGAAGCCAAGCGCCCAGGCGGCCCCGGCATTGTGGATTACCTGCGCTGGGTCAGCCATTGGCGCGGACTCGAGAACCATCGCCATCTCGGCGAGGAGCTGCCCAAGACCGAAAACAAGTTGTACCTCCTGTCCGTCGATTTCCTCGATGAGCGTAGCCTGCTGTTTGGGACACCGGACGAGATCTTGGCCCGCATCCAGGAGTTGATTGACGTGCTCAACCTTCAGAAGCTGCTGGTCTGGTCGGACTTCCCCGGCATTCCGCATGATGTAGCCATGCGTTCCATCAAGCTCTTTACCGAAGAAGTGATGCCGCGCTTCAGGGGCCATGTTGGTCTGCAGCAGGCGGCGGAGTAGACTTTATGAAGCCGATCATACGCAAGACTGTCACGTTCATTGAAACGACTTACATTGAAGGTGGTAGGGCTCCGGAAGTGCCCGTTGAAATGGCGGGTGTTGCCGCCGTCATCCAGAACCCCTGGGCGGGCAAGGGGTTTGTTGACGACCTGCGCCCCGAGATCCTCGCCATGGCTCCGGTGCTGGGAGATATCCTGGTACCGATGCTGCTTGAGCAGTTGGGTGGTGGCGACAGGATCGAGGCCTATGGCGAGGCGGCCGTCGTGGGCCTCAACGGCGAAATCGAGCATGCCTCCGGCCTCATTCACACGCTGCGCTTTGGCAACAAGTTTCGCGGTGCAGTTGGCGGCAAGTCCTACCTCGCCTTCACTAACCGGCGCGGCGTTGCCGGATCATCTATCCAGATCCCCATGATGCACAAGGTGGATGAGGGTTGCCGCTCCCATTACCTCACGCTGGAATTTGCCGTTGCCGATGCGCCGGGGCCGGATGAAATCCTAGTGGCCATCGGCGGAGCTGCCACGGGGCGTGCCTTCCCGCGCATCGGCAACCGCTACATGGACATGGAAGAAATGGCGGCCGAGAGAAAGGCGTGAGCCCTTCCTCCGTTCGCGTTGCGGGACAGGGGCCAACCCTCATCATGTTGCATGGTGTGGGGCTGAAGCAGTCCATCTGGGAAGCGCAGGTGGAGTTCCTGTCCGCCACCATCAGGGTTGTGACCTACGACTTGCTGGGACATGGCCGGACCATGGAGCGCGGGGCCGCGCTTTCCAACTGGACAGCTCAACTGGAGGGCATCGTGCAAGAACTGGCGCTGGAGCACTTTTTGCTTCTCGGCTTTTCCTTTGGCGGCATGGTTGCGCAGAGCTATGCAGCAAGGCATCCTGAACGCATAGACCGGCTGATCCTTATGTGCACGGTATACGATCGCAGTGATGCTGAGCGTGCGGGTGTTCTGGCGCGGCTTGAACTTGCAAAGAAGGAGGTTCCGGCTGCCATCATTGCGGCAGCACTGGCCCGTTGGTTTTCGCCCGACGTGAACCCGCAAGTGCTGGCCCACTATGACGCGCTGCTGCGAGGCAATGAATCCTCAGGCTTTCTGGCCGCCTATGCGTGCTTTGCAGAGTCGGACCTAGAGTTGAAAGGATTGCTCGTAAATTTCCGTCGCCCGACACTGGTGATTGCCGGTGAACGGGATTCAGGTTCCACGCCTCTCATGGCGCAAAAATTGGCTGGCGTGATCCGCCATGGGGAATGTTATATCGTGCCCCGCACCCGGCACATGATGGCGGTAGAAACGCCAGACGAGGTCAACGCCGTGCTATTTCGATTTTTGAGGGAAACGACAGGGTGAAACGGATCATCAAGGGCATTGTCTGGTTTGTCACCGCCCTGCTTGTAACCTTCATCGGGGGCGGTTATGTGTTGCCAAATGAAGTGACCCTGGAGCGCCATGCAGTGATCAATGCGCCACCTGAGAAAGTGTTCGCGCTGGTGGGTGGCTTCAAGCGCTTCCAGGAATGGTCGCCATGGGCCGACCTCGATCCCAATACAGTCTATACCTATGAGGGACCCGACAGCGGCGTTGGCGAAAAAATGAACTGGGCCTCCAATGATCCCAGTGTGGGAGCAGGTTCGCAACTCATCACCGAATATGTACTCTCCACCCATGTCGCTTCAGATCTTGATTTCGGGGCCATGGGAAAATCTCAAGCCTATTGGGATCTGAAACCGGAGGGTTCCGGCACAGCTGCAACGTGGGGCTTTAGGATGAAGCTCGACGGCGTGCTGGACCGCTGGATGGGATTGTTGATGAGCCGTTTTATCGGCCCTGACTATGACAAGGGTCTCACCAGGGTTAAGGCCATTGCTGAGAAGGACGCCGCAAGTGGATAAAAGCTTTCAACTTCATATCGATGGCGAATTCTGTGACGCGGAAAACTCAGCAGCCTTTGGCAGCATTGATCCCTCGACAGGCGTGGCCCGGACCCAGATGCCGAAGGCAAGTACGGCAGATATGAACCGCGCTGTCGCCGCTGCCCACGCGGCATTCATAGAGGGGTCATGGCCCGCGCTAAATGCCACCGAACGGGGCAAGCTGCCGTACCGGCTGGCCAACCTGGTGACGCGGGATGCAGTTATTATCGCCGAGCTCGAAATACGCGATACCGGCAAGATCCTTCGCGAGACTATGGCGGCCACCGGCTATGTGGCCGAGTTCTATCGCTACTTTGCTGGGCTTGCCGACAAGATCGAGGGGGCGACCCTTCCCATCGATAAGCCCAACCTCGAAGTGCCAACCCGGCGCGAACCAATAGGTTTGGTCACGGTGGTCGTGCCCTGGAACAGTCAGATGTTCCTCACCGCATCAAAATTGGGGCCAGCGCTTGCCACCGGCAATACAGTGATTATTAAGGCCTCAGAGGATGGCCCTGCACCGCTGCTGCACTTTGCCAAGCTCATCCATGAAGCGGGCTTTCCCAAGGGTGTTGTGAACGTCATCACGGATTTTGGCGCCGATTGCGGCAGGGGTGTTCACCCAGAACTTAGGAAAGAGCCCACCGGCTCTCCAAAAATTTCAGGGCAGGGGTTGTTTGGGTGAATACCTACCGTGCGGTTTACCCCATTGTGCCCTTTGGCGGCAACGGTCATACAGGCTATGGGCGTGAAAGCGGCATAGATGCCATACGCAACTGCACGCGCACGAAATCAATCTGGATCAACACCTCGGGTGTGCCGATGGTTGATCCTTTTATCATGAGGCAGGGATGAGAACGGCTCTAATCACGGGTGGTGCGCAAGGGCTGGGTGCAGCGATTGCAAAGAAGTTCCTAAGCGGTGGATTTTCGGGCGTACTGTTGGTGGACCGCAACGGTGAAAAGTTGGCGACAATGCAGGAGCAGCTCGGTAAGGGTGCTGAAATTCATACAGGTGATCTCCGTGACAATGAAACGCCGAGGGCTGCTGTGGCCAAGGCGGTCAAGAGCTTCGGCAGGCTCGACGTGGTGGTGAATGCGGCTGGCAATACCGAGCGCTGCGGCATTGCTGATACCACGCCAGAGGCTTTTGCCCGCCTCTTCGATGTGAACGTGAAGGCGCCGCTATTGATGATGCAGGAGGCTGCACCTTACATGGCCAAGGCTAGGTCCGGCGTCATCATCAATGTGGCCAGCATGCTCTCCCACGGCGGCCCGCCCAACCTTGCAACCTACTCGGCCTCAAAGGCAGCGCTTGTTGTGCTGTCAAAGAGTGCCGCCAATACCTTCAAGCGCGACGGTATCCGCGTGTTCTGCATCAACTTAGGTTGGGCGCTCACGGAAGGCGAACACGAGTTGCAGACCAATTTCCACAAGCTGCCGCAGGACTGGGCTGCCAGCATCGGTGCGCGCATGCCCTTCGGCCGCCTGATTTCGGCAGATGACGTGGCCGGGATCTGCGCCTTTCTGGTGTCTCCGCCTGCGCAAATGATGACCGGTGCCGTAATCGACTACGAGCAAATGCCAGCGGGCACTTTTGACGTGCATCCCGCCCTTAGCCCTTAGCGCCGGCTTCCTTCAGGCTCCATTCGCGGAATGCCTTGACCATGGGCACATCGGCGGTATCGAGCGGCGAGATAACGTGATAGGCAAACTGCGGTGGCGCGCGCAGGGATAACTCGAAGGGCTTCACCAGGCGGCCCTGTGCCAGGTCGTCTGCCACCAGGTTGGAGTCGCCCAAGGCAACACCTTGCCCGTCAACGGCAGCCTGTACGGCAAATGACGTCTGGCCGAAGTGAAGGCCGCGCGTATCATCAAAGTCGCGAATGCCAGCAGCCAGCATCCACATGCTCCAGTTCGGCCAGGGCAGTCCTTGAGCCTCGCAGTCGAGATGGATGAGTTGGTGCTGCAGCAGGTCGCGCGGGGTGTTGAGCGGCTTTGTCTTGGTGATGAGGCGCGGACTGCACACCGGAAAAACCTTATCCTGGAACAGCAGATCGGACTTCAGACCCGGATACTTTCCCTCGCCATAGCGAATGGCGATGTCGACACCGTCACGGTCGAAGTCCAGCACGTTGGACGAAACGTCGATGCGCACGTCTGCACCGGGCACGGTGGCGAGGAAACGGCCAAGGCGCGGCACCAGCCATTTTGCTGCGATGGACGGAGAGGCAGTGATTTTCAATTGTTTCTGGTTTTCCAGCTTCCTGATTTCTTGCAGGGAGCAAGTCAGCGCAGCGAGAAACTCGGCGGCTCCGGCACGCAGGATTTCACCTTCGCGGGTGAGCCGCATTGTGCGGCTGGTGCGGGCAAACAGTGCAACTCCGATCCGGTCTTCCATCTCCTTAATCTGATGGCTGATGGCAGCGGGTGTCACACCCATGTCAGCTGCCGCACGGGTGAAACTCATATGTTTCGCCGCCGCATCAAAGGTCCGGAGCGAGCGGAGGCCGGGAAACCGGTCAAGCATGGTTAAACTTCAGATTAAAGTATAAGATAAAAAGAAAAATAGTCGTTTGTGTCAATAATTACAAGGAGCTATAATTGAATCATAAACAATTACTAATGAAAGATTGGCGCATTGTCACGGTCCCTCACCCACACCGCCCAAGCTCGCTTACAGACCGCGCCAATCGGCCTTACCGCAAGATTTGCTGTGTTGTTCAATGGCCTGACTCGGGCTGAGCCAGCCGCTGCACAAATCTACGCAAAGAATGAGCAGCTGCGCAGCACCGGCCGTAACTGGTTGATGTAAAACCGAAACTATCAACTCCTCGACCAGACTAAAAATTCCGGCGCAAGCCAGAATATTCTTTGGGTTTGGGCTCTTACTTCCCCTTCCAAACTGGCTTGCGCTTTTCGGTAAAGGCCTTGGCACCTTCGAGTTGGTCTTCGCTGGAATACAACTTGTCCACCGTTGGAAGCTTTCGTTTGGTCACCCTGTTGAAGGCTTCTTGAACGGGCAGGTGCATGGTTTCGCGCAGAGTTTCCTTGATAGCAGCGAAGACCAGGGGCGGACCGTCAGCCAGCATGGCGGCAATGGCGCGCGCGCGCGTCATGAGCCCTGCGGCGGGCACGATCTCATTGATGATACCCCATTGCTTGGCTTCCCTGGCATCAAAGCGGCGCCCGGTGAACAGCATTTCGGTGGCCACATGGTAAGGAATACGGCGCGGCAGCTTGATGGTAGCGGCATCTGCCAGCGTGCCCGAATTGATTTCGGGAAGGGCGAAGGTCGCGTGCTCGGCGGCAATGATGATGTCGGCTGAGATCATGATCTCAAAGCCGCCACCGAAGGCAAGGCCGTTGACAGCAGCGATCACAGGCTTGTTAAGGCCTGGTAGTTCCTGCAGGCCACCGAAGCCACCAACGCCATAGTTCGAGTCCGGTGATTCACCTTCCGCTGCTGCTTTCAAGTCCCAGCCGGGGCAGAAGAATTTATCGCCCGCTGCCGTGAGGATGGCCACCCGCAAGGAGGGATCATCCCGGAAACCTGCGAACACATCGCCAAGAATGCGGCTTGTGGCAGCATCAATGGCGTTAGCTTTGGGCCGGTCGATGGTAACTTCGAAGATGGCGCCATTGCGCGAGGTGAGAACAGGCGTGGTCATGGGAGGTCCTTTCGCATACGAATCAGGGCATCCACGGCAACGGCGCCCTTGGGCAGCACGAGCAAGGGGTTTACATCCAACTCTGCAATCGTCCCGGCGTGGGCAGCCGCAAAGGAGGCCACGGCCAGAACAGCATTCACCACGGCTCTTGCGTCACCAGACTTACCGCGGAATCCTTCGACCAGTTTCCACACCTTCAGACCTTGCAAGGCGCGGGAAATTTCGCCCTCAGAGGTCGGCAGCAGGAGGGTAACGCTGTCCTTGAGAAGCTCGGTGAAAATGCCGCCGGCACCAATGACGAGGGCCGCGCCAAACTGGGGATCGCTCTTGAGGCCGATGATGAGTTCGGCCACCGCACCTGTCACCATGCGTTCGACAAGGACTTGGGGCGCCAGCTTTGCCATGCGAAGGGTTGCTGCCTTAGCGTCTTTAACCGTGCGGATGTTGAGCACAACGCCCCCGGCTTCCGTCTTGTGAGCTAATGCCACTGACGACGTCTTGATAGTGACAGGAAATCCAAGAAGGCGCGCCACGTTGGCACCTTCATTGGCGTTGCACACCTTTCCTTCAGGTACCGAGATTCCAAATTTTGCCAGTAACGATTTGGCTTCATGCTCACCAAGGGTTATCTCTGTTGATCCCTTCCTTGCCGGGGGTACCAACTCAGGCAATACTTCCCGGCGGGCCCAGTTCCTGCCAATGAACGAGGCTGCCTCAAACGCTGTCAGCGTGTCATCAAGACCGCACATGGGTGCCACACCCACTGCGGAAAGATCGGCAGCCATATCTTGCGGCATGCATTCGGGAAGAGTAGCCACAATTACCGCCCGCGCACCTGTTGAAGTCGCCGCATTGATATAGGCCTTGACT
>Ga0315287_10003479_pt1 | contig 15188 bp, 11 predicted proteins | sample YL17G11_0_MG_FD_205037 | JGI IMG/M metagenome (GOLD analysis project Ga0315287, IMG submission 205037) | Sediment microbial communities from Yellowstone Lake, YNP, Wyoming, USA - YL17G11_0 | ecosystem: Environmental > Aquatic > Freshwater > Lake > Sediment | place: USA: Wyoming | collected... | reverse complement strand
TACAGGGTAATTTTAAACACCTGCTCCTTTACATTCCACCCACCCACAGTGAGACTCAGATCCTTATGAATTGTCAGGTTGTCTGAAAACACACAGCGTATGGTACGCCCGTCACCAGGCAGCAGGCTAATATAATTATCATCCCAAAATGCAGGGAAGATTGTTTTGTTTGCAGGATCTTTAAGACCAAGATTAATAAAAAAAGCAGGCCTCTGCGAATTGTTGGTAAGCATGACATCAATGACAACCTTGCTGTTATCCTTACTTTTGGTGTAACTAACCTCCACGCCTGCCGGAGCTAAAAGGTTCAATGGTTTGAAATCAGCAGTGGTTTTAAGCGGGGTGTAAAACCAGGTTGTGTTTTCCCATGCGTATTCATCAGGTTTGCCCGTTAACCAGTAAAAATTGTCGGCCACCACTTCCTTATCGTTCATGAGTCTGAGAGAAAGAAACATGATTCCATTGATTTCCGGAAGTTTTAATACTTCCTTCGAAATGTTGGATTCCAGGGAAATAATGCGCTCATCGGTAAATATATTTTTTCCAGTTAGATCGGTTAGCCTGATTTCGGCCTTTACCTTATCAAGCCCGATCAGTGTTTCGTTAACCGCATAAAGCTTGTTGTTTCCATAATTATAGATCAGCTGAACAGGGTTGTTTGCTTTGCGGGTTGCATAATATGCGGAAGTCGGTAACAGGTAATAATCATACAGCTGCCAGTAGAACGAAGGCCATGCCGAATTAAGCATCCATTGAATGACACCGGTTGTCGCAGGCCAGTTTGCCCTAAAGGCTTCAAACATCCCTTTCATAGCCTCGTAACTCTGTACATTCGCTTTAAGCAGGTAATTGTCGAGGGTAATCGGTTTTCCGTAGCGCTGCTCCAGCACATTGTTAAATACATCAAGGTTGTAAAACGCTTCCTTGGCAGGCGTGCAATGATAATTCCATATTTCGTTAACCGGCCAGCGCTTGTCTTCTGGGATCATCCGAAGTATCGATTCTTTTACAGGCACCTGGGGTCCGGGTCCTGTTTCAGTATTAAAGCCGTAAGCGCCTCCGTTCACCGAATCAATATACCAATATAAAGGGGTAACGTATTCATAGGGACCTAACATCTTCATTCCTGTAGGTCCGCTCACTTCGCTTACCCGGGCACTGGCAGATGCCAGGTATGGCCTGTCATCGATTTTACTGATCAGGTCACGGTACCGCGTTTCCAATGCAGGCCTCGGAACCAGATCGCTACCCAATAGCCAAACAAAAATACTGGGGTGGTATTGAAGGTATTGAATCTGATCACCCAGGGATTCTACCATCAGGGCCATTTCGTCTTCGGTTTTAATACCTCCGAAGTCGTCGCATGCCTTTCCCAGGTAATTCTCCCATTCCCACTGGCAGCTCCAGCCTATCATGGCAAGTATGCCATACTTGTCGCACATGTCATAAATATGTTGGCTTGTACCCCAGAAGTTCTCAAACCGGATGGTGTTCAGGTTCATATGCCTCACGTATTGCACCTGAATCTCATTCTGTTCCGGCGTATCACGCAGAAAAATATCATCGGTCCAACCGGCTCCTTTGATAAGGATTTCCTTGCCGTTCAGTTTGAATCCCTTGTGTCCCTTATCCGTTGTAAACGTACCAATTGTGCGGATGCCGAAGGTACAGTCCTGTTCATCACTCACGGCCCCATTCGTAACAAACTGAATATTCATTGTATGAAGGTTGGGTTCGCCGAGGTTGTTGCACCACCAAAGTTTGGGATTGGTTACCCGCAGTGATTTTACGTCATCCGGAGTGATGCTGACAGCCATTCGTTCATTGCCTTTAAGATGAACCGGAATGCTGAATTCGAATTCCTCGCTTTTACCGGTAAGTTTGCCGCTCACCGCCCTGTCGGAGTAATTTACAAGCTCAGTGTGAACTGAAAGGGAAGCTTCATCAAGTTTTTCACTCAATGCATCTGTACGCACATAGGTGTTATTAATGGCCACATCACCGGTAATACTGAGAAATACCCCTCTCCAGATACCCATACTTTCATCAGGCGGTACAGGATTCCAATCGACGAATCCATGCCCGAAATCACCGGGTTTACGTTTGAAAACCTCTACTGCCAGAATATTGACTGAATCCTTCAATAAACTGGTAATGTCAAACGCAAAGGTTCGGTATGTTCCATAAACACTATCTCGCGAAGCGATAAGGGTACTGTTGAGCCAAACATTGGCATAATAGCTGATCCCATCAAAACAAAGGTGTATACGCTGGTCTTTGCTCAGTTTTGGCAGGGTGAATCCGGTGCGATACCACCATGATTTGCGGAATTGTTCATTTCCGATGCGTGCAAGGCTGTCGCCCATAAAAAGGTCCTTATACAATCCGTTGCCGGTGAGCACGCCCATGATGGTGGACGGAACTTCTGCCTTATACCAACCGGTGGTGTCAACCACCATACCAGATACAACAGATCCCGGAAGATTGATCCTGTTTTGCTGAACCCTCCAGTTCTTATTGAGCTGAATTTTTTCCGACAATGAAACAGGTTGCCCGGAGCATGACAGAAGCCCGCAGACAATAATAATCCCTGAAAGGGACCTCAGGAAGTTTTTCATACGCATGGTTTATGGTATTAATGAGGCAGCGCCCAACAAAGCAATATTCTCATTTTGGGAGGTAAGTACGGAGAGCCTTTTCATGGATTCGGGAAACTCAAAGGTATGCATCGATTTCACCATGGCCTCAGAAAAGAATTTGTAGGCCTTGACAAGGGATCCACCCAAAACAATTACTTCGGGATCATAGGTATAGGCAACTGTTTTAATGGCATTGCCAACATGAAACCCGAATTCCCGCCATCTTTCAAGCGCAAGCGGATCGCCGGCCGATGCCTGTTCGTAGGCATCAAGGGCTGTTATGTTAAATTTCCAGGGGAAAAAACCACCGGCACAATAGGCCTCAATGTTCGCATCCAGGTAAGATACAAGGCCAAACTCCCCTGCCCCGCAATTTCTTCCGGCGTATAAGGCATTGTTGATAATGATCCCGCCACCCAATCCGGTCCCCAACGCCAAACCCACAGCCGAATTGTAACCTTTCGCCTGGCCATATCGGTGTTCTCCCAAAATAAAACAATTCACATCATTGTTAATATATACCGGAATTCGGAACCTTTCTTCGAGGATCTTCTTCAATTCAACCCTTTTCCATGATGGGATATTGGTAACATCAAAAACGGTTCCGGTATCAATATCCACAACGGAGGGCACCCCGATGCCAATACCCCTGATCCCGGGCACCATAACCGATTCAATCAGCGCTTCGAGCTGGTTGAGTGTGCTTTGCAGCACATCCTTGTTTTTTAAATGAACTCCCTTCTGAACCTTAATATTACCACCATCGAGCAACCCGGCCCTGATGTTGGTGCCTCCAAGATCCACAGCAACTACCATGGTTTTTTAGAAATTATGATTTGTTCATCCAATATTAACAAATCTAATCGAAGAAACCATAGGGATATTGGCAAATTGCGAATAAAAACATCCTATTGAACAAACCTTTACGCTGTCACCTGCATTTTAAAATGACAGGTTTTACGCATAACTTATCGCATGATTTTTCGTTATATGTTCCGAACCAATGCGAATCCACGGGAGTTTAATACCTTTGTATGAATCTATAATACTGATATAAAACCAGATCAACCATGAAAAAGTTACTGAAAATAACGGGCATCACCATCCTTGTGATTTTATTGCTGTTGTTTGCTATCCCTGTTTTATTCCAGGGGAAGATCATGAAAATTGCCAAGGAACAGATCAATAATAACCTGAACGCCAAGGCCGATTTTGAAAAACTTACCCTGTCGGTCTTCCGGACCTTTCCCAACGTCTCCATGGGTATTAAAAACCTTTACATTGCGGGGGTGGACAAATTTGAAGGAGACACCCTGTTCAGCGTAAAATCAATGGAAATAGTGGTTGACCTGATGAGTGCCATTCAAATGGAAAATATTAAGATCAAACGCATTATCCTCAATAACCCGCGCATCCATGGCTGGGTGCTGTCTGACGGAAGTGTCAACTGGGATATTGCCAGGGATACCGGTACGGAAGAAGAAGATACCACTGTCAGTGAACTTAATCCCACCATTGAGCTCAAGCGCTTTGAGATCAACGATGGTACCATCCGATATGACGATGACGAAGGCAAAATCATGACATCGCTTGAGGATGTGAATTTTGTGATGACAGGTGATATGTCTCAGGACTTTACCACACTCACGATGCGTTCAGATACCAGGTTGTTCAACGTGGTTTATGACGGAATCCGCTATATGAAGGATGTTAACATGACAATGAATACGGAAGTGGATGCCGATCTGAAAACCTACCTGTATACGCTTCGGGATAATACCGTATCCTTGAATGACCTTGTCTTAAAATTCAATGGTACTGTGGGTATGCCCAATGAAGAGGACATCGTGATCGACCTTACATATGGTCTTGAAAAAGCAGATTTCAAGTCATTGCTTTCACTGATACCCGCCATTTATATGAAAGATTTTCAGGATGTGAAAACTTCCGGATCACTGAAACTTGACGGTGTGATCAAAGGTACTTACAATGAGAAGGTAATGCCAAATGTAAGTATGACAATGCTTGTTAGCAATGCCATGTTCAGGTATCCCGACCTGCCGAAATCAGCAGATCATATCAGCATCGATATGAACCTGTTCTTTGATGGTGTGCAGAATGACAATTCTACCGTGGACATCAACAAATTCCATGTGGAGCTGGGAGGAAATCCTGTAGATATGTCACTGAACGTTAAAACACCCATCAGTGATATGCATGTGAATGGCAACCTCAACATGGACCTTGACCTGTCAACCGTGAACGATGTAATACCGCTCGATAGTACCACGCTGACAGGAAAGATTAAGGCCGGACTTGACTTTATGGGTTATTTGTCGACCCTCGAAAATGAGGAATATGAAAAATTTAAAGCCGACGGTACCGTTCTTATCCAGGATTTTACTTACAACAGTCCCGACCTTCCCCGCGAAATGAAAATAACGGAATCATCGCTTGCATTTTCACCCAAATACCTGGATGTAAAAAGCTTTGATGCAAGCATGGGGAAAAGTGATTTTCACCTTTCGGGCAAACTCGAGAACTTTATACCGTATGTTTTCCGGAATGAAACAATCAGCGGTAGTTTAATTTTCACATCAGGTGTGCTTGACCTGAATGAATTTCTGTCTGAAACTGACGAAAAAACAGAAGAGACCGACACAGCTGCGCTCACAGTATTTGAAGTGCCTGCCAATGTGGATTTCAGGCTTGTTTCGAGGATTGACAATATGTATTATGATAAGCTGCTGATGGAAAACACGATCGGTACCATCCTTGTCAAAGACAGCAGGGTAATTCTCGACGGCTTACGAATGAATATACTCGATGGCACCATGCAATTGTCGGGTGAATACAATACAAAGGATATTATGAACCCGATGGTTGATTTTAATTTCAAAGCTGCTTCCATTGATATTCCGGCTGCATTTGAAGCGTTTTCAACGTTGCAGCAATTTGCCCCCATTGCACGAAAAGCTGTTGGAAAGGTTAGCCTGGGCATGCGCTATACAAGTTACCTTGACCAGCAAATGATGCCACTGTTGAATTCAATTGTAGGCAAAGGAGATGTTGCATCTGATGTAATAGGACTGAAAAGCTCCACCACATTCGACAAAATAGGCGCCGCACTAAATACCAAAGCCTTTGACAACCTTACACTCAATAACCTCGGGTTGAAATTTGAGATTCGAGGTGGAAAATTGATCGTAAACCCTTTTGAGATAAAAATGGGCAATGCTACTTTGTTAATCGGGGGTGATCAGGGGCTCGATCAGACCATGAATTATACCATCGGCATTACAATGCCACGATCTGAACTGGGGACAGCTGCAAATGCCTCCATCGACAACCTGCTGAGCAAAGCCGCTTCGGCGGGACTTAAAGTTGATCCCATGGCCAACCTGAATATACGGGCCAAGGTAAGCGGCACATTCCGCGATCCGAAAATCGGACTCGACATGAAGGAAAGCTCAGCACAGGCCAAGGAAGAAATCAAGGCCGAAGTGATTCAGGCGGTGAAGGAAGAAATTGACAAAAAAAAGGAAGAAGCCCGGGCTGCTGCCCAGGCCGAGGCCGATAAGATTATGGCCGAGGCGCAGAAACAGGCTGATGCCCTGATGAAACAAGCGGAAGCCGCAGCCAATGTTGTACGTCAGGAAGCCAACACCAATGCCGATTACATTGTTAAAAAAGCCAAGGACCCGATATCAAAAAAACTGGCAGAAGAAGCAGCAAAAAAGGTAAGGCAGGAAGGTGAGGCCGGGGCGCAGAAAATTATTAAGGAGGCAGATGCCAAGGCTGCTTCACTGCTCAACGCAGCCAAAGAAGAAGGTGATAAATTGTTGAATCCGTGACATAAGTCCAATAAAAAACCCCCCGCCGCTGGCGGGGGGTTTTTTATTTATGCTTTCTCGGTAACCGCATCTGCTACCAATTTCATTCTTTTCTCCTGGATCCTGGCCTTTTTACCAGTTAAACCCCTGAGATAGAAAATCTTGGCGCGGCGAACACGACCGTGCTTGTTCAGTTCAATTTTATCAATGAATGGGGACGAAAAAGGGAAAATTCTTTCCACTCCTACGTTACCCGACATTTTACGCACTGTAAAAGTTGCACTGAGTCCAGTGCCCTGACGCTGCAGCACAACGCCACGGTATTGCTGTATTCTTTCCTTATTACCCTCAACAATCTTATAATGAACTGTAACGGTATCACCGGCTTTGAAGGCAGGAAATTCTTTCTTCGTGTCAAAATAGTTTTCAGCAATCTTAATTAAATCCATGATTCTGTATTTTATGTCGTTCGTTTTCCAAAATTCAGGTCGCAATATTACATATTTTTTTTGATAAATCACAGCCGTTAACCCGGTATTTTCAAATTTCCTTATACCGTTTCTGTCTGTCATGCTTCGACTTCGCTCAGCATGACACCATTGTCACCCTGAGCGAAGTCGAAGGGCAACTTTTCATTTTTTAAAAAGGAAACTCCTCCTGTTCTTCAACCTCCAGGGCCTCAATGCTGGGCTTCTTGGCTACCTCGTGAACGGCATTGCCATCCACGAAAATGGAGGTATGAGGTTTTACCGGGCAGGCAAATTCACAGGCACCACATCCAATGCAAATGTCATTTACTGTCTCAGGTATAGTGAGGTTATTCTTGTAAGGTACCATTTTGACAGCCTGGGTGGGACAATGTTCGGAGCAAGACCCGCAGGCTGTATTGTCGGTATATACAATGCATTTTTCTTTAATAAACTGAACCTTCCCCATTTGGGTAAGTTTTTTATCTTCCACGGTCAGTGGAAGGATAGCACCTGTGGGACAAACTTCGCTGCACTTGGTGCATTCAAAATTGCAGTATTCAACGGCATAATTCATATGTGGCTGCATCATGCCGGTAAATCCATATTCAAGAAATGAAGGCTGTAAAACCTTGGTGGGACAATTCGTGACGCAGAGGTGACAGGCTGTGCAGCGATCGGTGAAATGCCTTATACTTATAGAACCCGGTGGTGAAACCGGATTGTTCTTTTTATTGGGAATATGGCCGGCAGGTCTGTCCTTTACCTCTACTTCAACAGCCATTACCTTGCGTGATATACCCGCCAGGGCGAGTCCATAAAAGAATGATTTACCAATGAAATCTCTCTTTGAGGAATCCGTAACCTCGATTTTTGCCTTTTTCCATATTGAGCGTTCATACCGGATACTGCTTTCGGGACAAACCGAAATACAATTGTAACAAGCAACACACCGCGAAAAATCGACCCCAAGGGTTTTGATATTGATACAGGTGGATTTGCATGCAAATGAACACTTACCACATTTTGTGCAGGTAGAAGGATCCATTTTTATCCTGAAAAAGGAAATCCTCGACAACAGTCCCAACAGGGTTCCAACCGGACACACTGTATTGCAATAAAGGCGTCCGTAAAGCAAGGATAGTCCGATTACAAGGGCAACCATAAAAGCAGGTATCAGAACCGTTCTCCAGGTAAAAAAGGAGAAGTCAATCCTGTATAAAAAGTACACGTCTGCCTTTTCAAGCAAACTTGCCAGACCATTGTTTGCTGCCACCAGCCAGGGCCTGATCAGATCAGAAAATATACGGCCAAAAACACTGTAGGGATCAAGCAGGTTCAATATAAAAAGCCCGCCAAAGAACAATGAAACAATTGTAATACCAAGCAGCGGATACCGCAGGTAATTCAAGGCTTTTTTAAACTTGTAGCGTTTAACGACCTTTGTTGCTTTTGAAAACCAGGCTACTACATCCTGAAATACACCAAGGGGACAAAGGAAAGAACAATATGCCCGGCCGAATAGCAGGGTAAGAATCAGCACCACAATAAAACCTGCGGCTGCCAATGCCGGAAGGGTAATAAAATTCAATACCGAAGGTACAAACTGCAGGAAGAGAACATTGTGAGCCCAGGTTGTTGGCACCATTTCCCTGAAATCAATAAAAAGTGCAGAAATAAGGAGCAGGAAAGCAATGGAAGTGATGATCCTGAGAATCCTTAAATGCTTTTGCTTCATGCTCCCATCGTAATTCTGTTCACCCGCATGGCTTCAATATTACTACTGCCCACCCCCAATTGTTCTGCCAAACCAACATGTTTCAGCTGCTTCGGATCGAGTCCGAATACCTTGGTGGCGGCTGCATCAATTGCCACCAAATCGGTGCTCATAAGCTGGTATTTCATGGTGACCACATCGGCTACTGACACGCCGCGGGGTCCGTTGCGTTTCATCACGCGGTATGCATCCACGATATTCAGGTCGGGTTTACGGAAAGTGGCAAAATCTGCAATGCACTGGTGCAGGTCGTTGCTGTGCCAGAATTCACGGTCCCACACAATACCCATCATATTTTTCATGGCGATGGACAGGGTGGACCCGCCGTGGCTTTTCAATACGGGAACATTAATAAAGACGTCTGACTCAAGGATCAGCTCATGTACCTTGGCATTTTTCAGCCTTTTTCCTTTGGGCACAGTAACAGCATGGTAGTAACCTTCACTTTTACCAGATACCATGGTGCCGCCAGCTTTTTTAACCGCATCTTCGATGCCGCTATTCTTGTAACTGCGCGTCCATTCAGCCACCGGATTATCAAAAACATACACCGTTTTGGCGCCTGCCATTTTGCATTGTTCAACAATACGGGCCACAAGCGCCGGATTGGTATTGGCGCCCCTTTCGGGCGTTGCATCCCAACCAATATTGGGTTTAACTACTACGGTTTGGTTCGCTTTTACAAATTGTTTAATTCCTCCCAGTGAGGCAATGCCCTTATCAAACATTTCAGCAGCTTCTCCCCCTTTTATTGCTACCAGGTCATAAGGCAATTGCATTGCATGGCTTTCCATCGCAAATGCCTCACCTAAATTCCCCATCGAAAGCGCAGCTCCTGACAGTACGCCAAATCCAACCGAATTCATGATGAAGTCTCTTCTTTTCATTGTCTTTTCAATTATACTCGTTTATAATCGATCATCATACACACTTTGCCAAAAGTATCTAATTTGCGACATACTTTCATGGGTTTTCGGAAATTTGGAAAAAGTCTAAATAGTTGTAATTTCACCGCAAGATTAAATACATAATTATTCATGAAGATCCTGTATTACGATTGCTTTGCAGGCATTTCGGGTGATATGCACCTGGGTGCCCTGATCGACCTGGGCGTGAATGTGGACTACCTGAAGAAAGAACTGTCGAAACTGGCGGTGCACGGTTATGAACTCAGGGTCACGCGTGAAATGAGAAAAGGTATTTCGGGTACCCGTGTGCAGGTTATTATTGATGAACATCACAGCCACGGCCACGATCATCACCACCATGGACTTCACCACCACCACCACCACAATTCGTTCAGTGAAATCCGGCAAATGATCCTTTCAAGCAGCCTCAAACAAGGGGTGAAGGAAATGAGCATTGCCATTTTTACCAGGTTGGCTGAAGCGGAGGCTCTCATTCATAATGCCCCCGTTGAAGACGTTAATTTTCATGAAGTAGGAGCTGTTGATTCCATTGTAGATATCGTTGGGGCTGCCATTTGTATACAAAACCTTGCACCCGACGTCATCATGGGTTCAACTGTTGAGTTGGGCGGCGGATCCGTAAAGTGTGCCCATGGTATTTACCCGGTACCCGCGCCGGCCACGGCCAGAATTTTAACGGATATCCCTGTGAAAAAAGGTACGGTTGATTATGAGGCTACCACGCCAACCGGTGCTGCAATCCTGGCTGCCTGTGTCAACGAATTTTCAGACAAGGCCCGATTTACGATACTTAAAACAGGATATGGCATTGGCACCAAAGATTCTCAAATCCCAAATGTGCTGCGCGTGTTTTTGGGATCCGTTGACGCGCCCCAGACAGAACAGACGCCGTCGCTTATCATCGAATGCAATATTGATGACATGAACCCGGAGTTTTACGACTACATTGTTGATTCGCTCTTTGCGGCAGGCGCCAAAGATGTATTCATCACCCCCATCATCATGAAAAAATCAAGACCTGCCGTCACATTGTCCGTTCTTTGTACCACCGATGTTGAAACGCAGGTGAATGAGGTCCTTTTTAAAGAAACGTCAACACTGGGCGTCCGCAAATACCTTATTGAAAAAACAATGCTCGATCGGAAAATTGCCGTGGTTCAGACGCAGTTTGGTGACGTTCGCGTGAAATCTGCCTTCTACCAGGGTGTGTGCATCAAGGCAAAACCCGAATATGATGATTGCATGAAAATTGCACGCGACCGCAAAATTCCCATTGGCCAGGTATATCGTGCAGTAGAACAGGTATTGGGAAGTAAAATCGACACCCATGATTTACCCTGAAAAATATAAACTTTTGCTGCAGGCCCTCGGCCATTTCGAAAATGCAGCGGTTGCGTTCTCCGGCGGTGTGGACAGTACCCTGGTGCTTGCAGCCACACAAAGTGTAATGGGAAACAAGGTACTGGCCATTACAGTAAAAACACCTTACATACCTGACCGCGAATTAGAGGAAGCCATTGCTTTTTGCACGGAAAGAGGTATCAGGCATCACATCATCCATGGTGATATCATCCCCGAAATCAGGCAAAATCCTGAGAACCGATGCTACGTATGCAAAAGGCATGTTTTTGGCTTGATGAAGGAGATGGCACGCAAGGAAGGGATCATGCATTTGCTTGACGGCACCAATAGCGATGATTCGGGAGTTTACCGGCCGGGGTTGGCTGCCCTCAGTGAACTGGGAATTAAAAGTCCCCTGCTTGAGAATGGTATAACAAAGCAGGATGTCCGGTCATTTTCAACGTTGCTGGGACTTCCAACTGCTGACAAACCCTCGTATGCATGCCTGCTTACCCGCCTTCCATATTGTTACGAAGTAAAGGAATCCGAACTCTTTCGCATCGAAAAAGCAGAAGAATACCTGGCATCCATCGGGTATGCGGCTTCACGGGTCCGCAACCATGGCAACATCGCCCGTATTGAAATTGAAAGACAGCACATACCCGCATTTGCTGCTTCACTGCGCTCAGAGCTCACCGGATATTTCCGTAACCTGGGTTATGAATTTGTTACCCTCGACCTTGAAGGATTCAGATCAGGAAGTTTTGACATGAATAAAAAACCCACACGCCATGAATCTTGAATATTTAAGCAAGTTGCTGACCGAAGTTAAGAACGGTGACCTTGATGTAAACATTGCACTCGATCAGCTCCGGGATTTCACTACCAAAGATCTTGGTTATGCCACTGTGGATAACCACCGTGAAATTCGTACCGGATATCCCGAAGTCATTTACGGCCAGGGAAAAACTCCGGAGCAGGTTGCAGGTATTGTTGAATATATGCTCACGCGTGATAACAACATCCTCGCCACCCGCGTCACAGAAGCCATGTATGCCAGGGTAAGTGAAATTTGTCCCGATGCCGTGTACAATCCAACTGCCCGTACCATTTCCATCCGTAAAAAAGAACTTCAGGTTCCGCCAACCTATATTGCTATTATAACAGCCGGCACCTCCGACCTTCCGGTGGCCGAAGAAGCCGCCATTACCGCAGAGATATTCGGAAACAAGGTTGAACGTGTTGTAGATGTGGGAGTGGCTGGAATTCACAGGCTTTATAACAGGCTCGATGTGATAAGGGGAGCCAGGGTGAACGTGGTTGTTGCCGGAATGGAAGGGGCACTTCCGAGCATTGTGGGTGGACTTGTGGATAAGCCTGTGATTGCAGTACCTACAAGCGTAGGGTATGGTGCTAATTTCGGCGGCCTGTCGGCCCTGCTGGGCATGCTTACAAGTTGCGCCAGCGGTACAAGCGTAGTAAATATCGACAACGGATTCGGGGCAGGATTTCTGGCCAGTATGATTAACAGATTATAAAGAAAGATTCAAGATTCAAGATTCAAGATTTAAGATTTAAGATTTAAATCATTTAACATTTTTAATTTTTCCCCTATTAGTTTTTCACTTTATAATGTCCTCTCTTACGCCAGTATTACTCTCAACAGCATACCTGCCGCCGGTTCAGTACATCGGCAAATTCACAGGGGGCAATCCTGTGCTTATCGAGAAACACGAAAACTATCAAAAACAATCTTATCGCAACCGATGCTATATCTATGGAGCAAATGGCAAGTTGTGCCTTGTGATACCCGTGATAAAGCATCATGGAGAAAAAACTCCGGTGCATGCCGTGGAAATCGATTATGATAACCCCTGGCAGAAGATCCACCTCAAATCCATTGAATCTGCGTACAGACTTTCTCCTTTTTATGAGTATTACGCCGACGACTTCGTTGCACTTTATGGCAAAAAGCCTGCTTTGCTGTTCGACTGGAACCTGACGTTGCTAAACCATATTATAAAATGCCTTAACCTCGGAGAACCTCCGCGCACAACATCCGCCTATGAGAAAAACGCAGGCGCTGCATCTGATTTCCGTGAACGTATCCATCCCAAACCAAGGCTCTACAGACCCGATCCGTTATTTCAACCTGTACCCTACTCCCAGGTATTCCGTGAGCGCCATGGCTTCATTCCCAACCTCAGCATCATTGATCTGCTTTTCAACGAAGGGCCGCACGCTGCGGAGGTGGTAAGGGAATCGGTGAAGAGGTGATGAAGCGGGGAAGTGGGGAATGGGACAAGGCGAGGGGGCGACAAGGCGACAACAGACTAACAACAATCAACTATCAACCATTAACCAACGACCGGTTTTCTAATTTATCTGCCAAAATGGCGCTATGGATCCAAAATAACACGCCAATATGTCTGAATTAGTCCATTGGCATTAAAATTGAAATTTCAATAGCAACTTTCAATTTTAAACCTTTAAAAATTAGCAATATGTCAATGATTCGATTTTACAATCCGGTTCCCTCTTACAGGGATGAAAATGCAAGTGAGGCTTATGAGAAGCTTATCAGTCATTTCGCTGAAAACAATGCCTGCGGATGTCAGCAGGGTAGTACGCCGGCAACCAATATTTTCGAGGATGAAACATCCTATCGCATTGAAATGGCCTTACCGGGAGTAGATAAAAAACATATCAGCCTGAAGACTGAAAAAGGCCTCCTGTCTATCAGTGTTGATGGTGGCAATGAGGACAATGAAGGCTATACAAGGCGTGAGTTCAATTATTACGGTACATCGCGCACGTTCAGAACAGGAGAAAAAATCGATGCCGACAACATCACGGCTCGCTTTGATAACGGAATTTTAACCGTTTTTCTCCCGAAAAAAGAAGTTTTTGTTAACCGGCCCGCCCACCAAATCGTGGTAGAATAATCCGGAAAAGGAATAATCCTAAAAGGATCACAAGCAACAAAGCCGCGGCAATAACCGCGGTTTTGTTCACACTTCGCGCTTCAGCCTCCATCACAAAGTCACTGGCATAAAAGGTGTCGATTTTGAAATTCCAGCTGACGAGGTTTCCACTGATATTCCGTCCATTGGATTTTATGATTACCCCTGGCATGAGCAGGCGGTTTGTGTATGTTTCAAGGGTGTATGTGGCCACCCTGAATTTCTTGTTAAACAGGGCAAAACCTTCGGCATTGGCATCCCTGAGCTTTTCTGCTTTTATTCCGAAATAGCGGGCAGCAGCATTAATAAAAGCGTCCTTATTTGTCATACCCTCGTCGAATACATCAGTTGAATCAAGCCAATGAAAGAACGGCTTTCTGATGCCGGCGGTATCTGATCCCTTTCCCAACTTCAGCAAGGCTTCCTGTACCGTTTCGAAATACCCGATGTACACGTTTATTTTCTGCCATTGTTCATACTTCAGGTCAATATTGTCGCGTATTTCTTTCAGTCTCAAACTGTCGGAATATGACAGGGCAGGTCTTGCCAGTGTATCGGAGGAAATTACAACACTGTCGTTCTCAGGCGAATAGTATACTTCATTCTCCCCTGCCAGGTAAATACGTAATTCCGATTCATTCAGGTACTTGCTTACAGGTACTGATCTGAAAGGAAAAAGCATTTTATAAGTTTCAATATAATGGTAATATGTATAAAACCAACGGTGCTGCCTGTGGAGATCCACTTTTATATTGACATGGGTATTAAATGCTGAATCAGTGTAAAAAATGCGGTTTAGAACTTCAAAATCCATAAATTCCTTAGTGGCCTCATATACAAATACCTCACCATTTGCACTGTCTTTTGAACTGCGAGGCTCATAACGCGTTACAACTGACCAGCCGGTATCGGAGGGAACCCTGAAGGATCCATGGAAAATATTGACTGAATCACCTTTTGCCGTGACAGTTCGTAAAATTCTGCCATCTGGTAATACCTGGGTGGTAATTGTATATTCAAGGCATCCCCAAAGGAGAAATGACAGCCCCGAAAAAGCAGTTGCACGCAAAAACTTCCTGAATAAACTCATGAAGCCGGATTTTGGGTTAGGAAATGGTAGTTTCTCAAATATAAGAAAATGCAGGGAACTATCCAATCTAAAATTGGTTAGAGCGCCACAATTGTGTGGGTATTATTCCCCTATTTGTATGCGGCAGTTGTTTGAAGGAGTTTCGAGCA
>Ga0315287_10003478_pt1 | contig 15188 bp, 14 predicted proteins | sample YL17G11_0_MG_FD_205037 | JGI IMG/M metagenome (GOLD analysis project Ga0315287, IMG submission 205037) | Sediment microbial communities from Yellowstone Lake, YNP, Wyoming, USA - YL17G11_0 | ecosystem: Environmental > Aquatic > Freshwater > Lake > Sediment | place: USA: Wyoming | collected... | reverse complement strand
GCCGCGCGCGGCGATCGCCTTCGCGATCGCCGCGCGCACCGCAGCGACGGTCGCCTGCGCCGTCGCCAGCCCCTCGGCGCCGAGGAAGCGCCCCGCCGTCACGAGCGTCCAGGTGCCGGGTTCGAGGTCCTCCCTGGTCAGATCACGGCCCAACAGCACCGCGCCGCGCTGGGCGCTGGCCGCGACCCCGGTCGCGACCAGCGCCAGGAAGGCGCGGCGCGCGGCGCGCATGTCAAAGGCTGGGAACCACTCCTCGACCTCGTGGCCAAGCCCGGCGCACAACCCTGCCGCGTCGTCCGCGGCGGCGGCGCAATCGGGGTGCACATCGTCACCGAAGAGAGAGCCACGGAACAGGGCGATCCGCAGACGTCCCGGACCGGCCCCGACTTCGTCGAGAAACGGCCGCCGCGGCGGCGGCGCCTCGCCGGCCTCTCCCCCCGCCGCGCAGGTGACATCGAGCGCCACGGCGCTATCGCGCACGCTGCGAGTCAACACGTGCTCCTGCACCAGCCCGCCCCACGCCTCGCCGGCCTCGCTGTCGACGGGATTGCGTCCGCGCGACGGCTTGAGCGCGAACAGGCCGCAGCACGATCCCGGGATGCGCAGCGAGCCGCCGCCGTCACCGCCGTGGGCGAGCGGTACCATGCCGGCGGCGACCGCGGCGGCGGAGCCGCCCGACGAGCCGCCCGGGGTGCGCGACAGGTCCCAGGGATTGCGCGCCGCACCGCGCAGCCGCGACTCGGTCACCGCCGCCGCGGCCAGCTCGGGTGTGTTGGTCTTGCCGACGATCACCAGACCGGCGGACTTGAGACGCCGCACCAGCTCGCTGTCGCGTCGCGGCACGTAGTCGGCGAACAACTTGCAGGAGCCGGTCAGCGGTTCGCCGGCGACCGCCGCGCCGGCGTCCTTGACCAGGAACGGAACTCCGAGAAAGGGGGCGTCCGGCGCCGCGACAGCGTCTTCGGACGCCCCGCCTGCGACGACGCGTTCCAGCTCGGCCGCGTTCTCGCGGGCGCGTTCGAACATGCGATGGACCACGGCGTTGAGCGCCGGGTCGCGCTCTTCGATAAGACTGATGGCCGCCTCGACGAGCTCACCCGCCGATACCTCCCCAGCGCGCACGAGAGCCGCCAGACCAAGGCCGTCGCGGCACTCGTACTCGCCCGGCCGCATCAGGTGCAGCACCGCGGCCCGCAGGCGCAAGAGTCCTCGGCCCCGGGGTCGGCGGCGTCCGGACCCCGAGATGACGCCGCCGTCAGCGCCTCGCGGAAGCGCTCGTACGGCCCCGCCGGAACGCATACCTCGCAGTGCTGACAGGAGCGCATCCGTCCCTCCGCCTCGGCCAGCCAGCCCGCGAACTCGTCGCGGGCGCCGGCGGCTGTCGGCGACTCGAGTCGCCTGAGATCGGCGACCGCCTGGGCGACGACCCCCAGGAAACACTCGCAGGTCGCGCACTTGTTCATCGCCCGAACGCCGTTGAGTTCGCGTCGCAGAGCGTCTGTGGAATCGTCGAGTCCCGCTATCGTCATCTCTCTCTTCTCTCCCGACCCGCCGCCGCGCGGCGCCGTCGGCTCAGAGGTTCGTCAGACTCGCCGCGGTCTGACCGGTCTCGGCCAGCGCCCGCCGCGCCGCCTCGCCCAACTCGCGGTCGTGCTCGTGGCTGGCGGCGAAGACCCGATAGAGGTGAGCCTTGGCGGGCACGAACTCGAGGATGCCGGTGAGCAGCTCCTCTTCGACCCTGCCGGTCGACGGGTCGTAGACGGGGATGCGCTTGGGGCCGGTCATGGGGTTGAGCGGGCGCGGGTCTTGTGAGGCCACGTCGGCGACGAACTCGATCTCGCGGAGCTGCGGCGGCAGACCGGCCCGGATGGCGGTCTCGAACTCGCCCCGCCCGAGCTCACGCGTAGCCGCCGCGACCCTCTGACGTTCTATGGCCTGCTCGAAGACCATCCGGTACTTCACGTCGCGGTGGATGATGCGTTGCCACTCCTCGGCCAGACGCCGGCGTTTGCCGGCCGGTTCGTCTAGCCAGCGCTCGACCTCGGTGAACAGCGACCACTCAGTCAGCCGCCGGTAGGCGGCCAGATCGTCGAGCGGGCTGCGCGGCAGCACCAGCTTCATGGTCTCGGCGAAGATCTCGCGCATGTGCAGGTCGATGGCGTGCCCGATGCGATGGAAGTAGACGTTCTCGTACATGTAGAAGCGGGCGTTGAGGAACGCCCGCAGGGCGTTGAGCGCCCGCTTGTGGAACGTCACGCCCTCGTCGGTGACGAAGCTGTAGTAGATCAGCCGCGGCACGTCGACGGCGTTGAGCGAGACGCCGCAGAAGTAGGCGTCGCGACGCACGTAGTCGAGGTTGTCGGCGGTCACGGCGCCGGAGAGCACGCCGTGCAGCAACTGGACCCAGCGGGGCATCTCGCCCAGACCGGTGTCGTGGGCGCAGATCAGCCAGGCCACGTGCCTGGGATCGATGCGCTCGCCCTCGGCGAAGGCGGCGCTGGGGCTACGCCCCAGCGCCGCCAGCGCGTCACCGAGCTCATTGACGATGAGATGCTGCGACAGTCGCTCGTGGTCGAGGCCGAACGCCGGGTGCAGGTAGTGGTCGTCGAAGAAGTGGCTGAAGGGGCCGTGGCCCAGGTCGTGCAGCAGCCCCGCCATGCGCAGGGTCTCTTCGACGAGCGGCTGTGAGGGCGTGCCGGGCTCGATCTCGCTCAGCGTGGGGTACAGCTGGCGCCCAAGCTCGCCGGCCAGATGCATGGCGCCCAGGCTGTGAGCGAAGCGACTGTGCTCGGCCGTCGGAAAGACCCACCAGGAACTCTGCAGCTGATGGATGCGCTTGAGCCGCTGCACCCAGGGGTCGTCGATGACCGTCGCCTCGGCCACCTCACCGGCGCTGCGAGGCACCGTGATGCGCAGGTAGCCGTACAGCGGGTCGGCGATGGGGTGCACGTCGTCATAGGAAAGCAGCATTGCCATACGCCAACCCTAACGCCGGCTTGAACGTTCGTCTAGGAACGAACGGGTACGGTCAAGCTGGTGGTCCAGTCTTCCGATACACTCGGATGATCGCCATGGCAGACTACGGTCAACAGATCCCCAGAGAGCAGATGCTCTCGCTGGTGCACGAGTTCGCGACCGTCATCTCGTCGAGCCTGATGCTCGAAGAGACACTGTCGCTGATCGCGCAGCGCACCGCCGAGGCTGTCGACGCCTGGGAGTGCGACCTCTACGAGTACTCCCCGCAGACAAACACGCTCACAGGCACCGCCTTCTGGTCGCGCGACCCCCGCCACGCCGACCTCGAATGGGTGGGCACGGTCGTCGACCTCTCAGCAAGACCAGCGTACGGCCGCATCCTCCTGGACAAGCAGGTCGTCGAAGACCACGTCGACGACCCTGAGGTGCCTGAGAGCGAGTCCCGGCTCATGGCGGCCTGGGGCGAGATGACGACGATCGCTGTGCCGCTCGTCTTCCGTGGCGAGGCCATCGGCTGCCTTGTGATCATCGAGAAGCGCGCCGTGCGCCACTTCACGGACGATGAGACGGCGCTGCTCAAGGAGCTGGCCGTACCGGCTGCGATCGCCATCCACAACGCCCGCATGTACCGCAGCCAGGAGGACCGCAGCCGTCAATTGGCGGCGCTGCTCGAGGCCGGCCGCGCGATGACGTCATCATTGCTGCTCGACGACGTGCTCGATCAGGTGGCCGAAAGCGCCGCCGAGACGCTCGCCTCGCCCGAATGCCTCATCTACGAGTTCGACGCCGAGAACGACGTGATGACGGCACGCTCGTTCTACGCTCGCCCCGGTCACTCGACCGAGGGCTTCGATCCCGAGCTGGGGCGCTCGTATCCCCTCGACGAGTACCCCGGCGAACGCGCGCTCCTCAGCGGCGGTATCGCCGTCGAGGAGCACGTCTCCGACGAGACCGTCGCCGAAGACGTGCTCGATTCGATGCGAGAGTACAATGAGCAGACCGTCCTCACAGTGCCGCTCGCCTTTCACAGCGAACCGCTCGGCCTGCTGCTGCTCATCGAGACCGAACGTGAGCGCCGTTTCACGCCCGACGAGATCGACCTCGTCTGCGGCCTGGGCGAGCAGGCGGCGGTGGCGATCCACAACGCCCGGCTGTTCCGGCGCCGCGAAGAACAGAACCGCCGGCTGGTAAGCCTGCTTCATGCCAGCCAGGCGATCACCGGTTCGCTCGACGCCACCGAAGTCGTCAGCCGGGTGACCGCAGAGGTCGACCGGCTGCTGCCCGGCTCGCGTACCACGACCGAGGTCTGGCTGCGCATCGACGAGGGGCTCTTCCTGCCCTTCCAGCCCGACCGCTCGTTGCAGCCGGGCCAGCTCCCCGACGGGTCGCCCGCCGGCCACGGCGAGATGGTCAGGCGTCCCGACGAGCTCGCCGTGGCCGCTATCCGCAGGCTGGGGCCGGTGCAGATGGCCGACGACCTCGGTGGTCACCGGCTGGTGGTCCCGCTGGTCCTCAACCGCAACTGCGAAGGCTACCTCGACCTTTCGTCACAGCGCCTCGCGCCCTTCAGCGAAGATGAGATCCAGATCGTCCAGCTGCTGGTCACCCACGCCGGCATCGCCCTCGAGAACGCCGACAACTACGGTCGCCTCGAGACCATGTACCTCGAGACGGTCACGGCGCTGGCGGCAGCGATGGAAGCCAAGGACCACTACACCGCCGAGCACGCCGACATGCTGGCGGCCATGGCCGTCTCGGTGGGCCGCCAGTTCGGCTTCTCGGAGACGGAGCTACGCGAGCTCCAGTACGCCGCCGTGCTGCACGACATCGGCAAGATCGGCATCCCCGGCCACATCCTCAACAAGCCCGACAGGCTCACCAAGGAAGAGTTCGAGACGATGGCCCAGCACACGATCATCGGCGAGCGCATCATCTCCCGCATCGAGTATCTCGAGCCGATCGCCACGATCATTCGCGCGGCACACGAACGCTGGGACGGTGGCGGATATCCCGACGGAGTCGAGGGCGAAGACATCCCGCTGGCGTCGCGCATCCTCCTGGTCTGCGACGCCTACCACGCCATGACCTCGGACCGCCCCTACCGCACGGCGCTGTCCGAGGAGGTCGCCCTGCGCGAGGTCGGGTCAAACGCCGGCACCCAGTTCGACCCCAAGGTGGTCGACATGTTCCTCAACGTGCACCCGCACTTCGAGACCGACGACGCCGAGCCACGTCTGCAGTATCAGCTGCAGGCCTGGCAGAAGCGCAAGCGAGGCCCGTCTCCACGCAGGAAGCGATCGGTCTGACGTCGCGATCGGCCCGACGGCCGGTCGTACGCCTCAGCGGCCGTCGGGGGCGGGCACGATCGGCGCCGTGCCGGCCCACCCCGGCCCCTCGTTGAGGAGCGTCTTGTAGGCGGCTTCGTGGGCGCGCACGAACGACGCGACGCCGAAGCGCTGCTCGGCGACCTTGCGGCATTCGTCGGGATCGATGTCGCCCGCGTGCCGCACCGCTTCGACCATCTCGTCGACCGTCTCGACGATGAAGCCGGTACGGCCGTGCTCGATGACCTCGGGCACCGATCCGTGGCGGAAGGCGACCACCGGTGTGCCGGCGGCCATCGACTCGATCATCACCAGCCCGAAGGGCTCCGCCCACTGGATCGGGAACAGCGTGCAGCGCGCCTTCTTGTAGAGCTCGAGCTTGGTCGACGTGTCGACCTCGCCGCGAAAGTAGATGCGGTCGGTGAGATGCGGCTCGACTTCCTCCTTGTAGTACTCGTGCTCGGCCGCCTCGTTGAGCTTGCCGGCCATGATCAGGCGCGCATCGAGCCGTCGAGCGACCTCGACGGCGGTATGCGCGCCCTTGTCGGCCGTCATGCGTCCCAGGAAGAGAAGGTAGTCGTCCTTCTCGGTGCTGAAGGGGATCTTCTCGACCTCGACGGCGTTGGGGACCGTGGCCACGAACTGCAGGTCGGGGAAGCCCTGGCGCTGGTAGTCGGAGATGGCGATGAAGCGCAGGGCGTCGCGCAGCGTACCCAGCATCTCCTGCGTGATCTGGTCGGCGGGACCGTGCAGCGTGGCGACCACCGGTGTGCCCACCAGCCGGTGGACCAGCGCACCCATGGCGCGCGAGGCGAGGCCGTCGTGGTCATGGACGACATCGAATTCGCGCGCCCGCGTGTAGGCCTCGAGCCCGTGGATGATCTCGAGGTGACCAGCGGTAGCGATGAGCTCGCTGGGAGCTCGCTCGAAGACATAGCTCAGACGTGCGCGCGTCTCCGAATCGCCGCTGGCGAACAGGGTCACGTCGTGCCCCGCCTTGACCAGACCTTCGGTGAGCAGCGAGACGACCAGCTCGATACCTCCGTAGCCGGTCGGCGGCAGCGGGAACCAGGGCGGCGCGACCATTCCGATCCTCATGAGACACCTCCGGACGAAGCGCGACCGCGAAGCGGCCGACGGTCGGGTACTACCCCTCATGTTATCCTCAAAACCGTGATCGACCTGCACACCCACACGACGCACTCCGACGGCACGCTGAGGCCGAGTGAGGTGGTCGGCCTGGCCAAACAGGTCGGTCTGACGGCGGTCGCGATCACCGACCACGACACGATCGACGGGCTTGACGAGGCGCTGGCCGCCGGGCGAGACCTCGATATCGAGGTCGTCCCCGGCGTCGAGATCAACTGCGAGCACCGGCGGGCCACGCTCGACCTGCTGGGCTACTTCTTCGGCGAGCGGCCCGGCGACGAGTTCGAAGGCAAGCTGCACGAGTTGCGCACGTACCGCAACGAGCGCAACGCGCGCATACTGGAGCGCCTTGCCGAGCTCGGCTATCCGCTCGACGCCGAGGAGCTGGCGCGGGTCGCCGGCGGCAGAGCCGTCGGCCGCCCGCACCTGGCCGAGGCGCTGCGGCGGCGCGGCTACGTCGAGACCGTGAGTGAGGCCTTCGAGCTCTTCCTGAGCCGCGGCGCCCCCGCCTGGGTCGACCGTCGCCGGCTCAACCTCGGCGAGGCGATCCGACTCGTACGCAAGGTCGGGGGCATCGCCGCGATCGCCCACCCCGGCATCATCCGCACCGATCATCCCGGTCTGGCACGGCTGGTGCACACCGCGACGGCCTGCGGCCTCGGCGGTCTCGAATGCCACCACCCCTCGCACGACGACGCCACCGTGCACCGCTGCCTCGCACTCGCCCTGCAAAACGGGCTCGCGCCGACCGGCGGCTCAGACTTCCACGGCGACACCAAGCCGAACATCCCGCTCGGTCTGGGCGCCCACGACCAGCCGGTCGACGACGATATCCTGCTGGCGTTGCGAGACGCGTGGGAGCGGCAGCAGTCCGAAGCCGCCCCGCCGTCGAGCGCCTACGGCGACTGACCGCCGGGATCCGAGCGCTCCCGGCGCTTCGCATCGATCGCGGCGCGCTCCGCCGCCACTTCCTCCTCGACCAGCCGCAACTCCTCGCGCTGCTCGGCGCGGTGCTCGAGCCGCCAGATGAAGACGGCCACGGCGATGCCGACGACGATCGCCAGCGTCCAGCCGACGATGCCGAAGATGTCGCCGATCATCTGGACGCTGCCCGCGAAGAAGTAGGCGAGCATCGACATGGAGGTGGCCCAGAGGATGCCGCCGAGCGCGTTCCAGAAGAGGAAGCGGCCCCAGGGCATGCGAGAAGCGCCCGACATGAGCGACGCCCAGACGCGCAGGAAGATGACCCAGCGGCCGAAGAAGACCGTCTTGGGACCGTGGCGACGGAAGTAGCTGTCGAGCACCGCGATCTGCTTGTCGCTGACGCGCAGCAGGCGACCGTAGCGCAGGATCAGCGGGCGGCCGCCGCGGCGGCCGACGGCGTAGCCGATGTTGTCGCCGATGATCGCCGCCGAGGCGGCCACGACGATGACCCAGGGCAGGCTCAGCACGCCCTTCTGGGCGGCCACGCCGCCGGCCAGGAGCACCGTCTCACCGGGCAGCGGCAGGCCGGCGCACTCCCCGAGGATGGGCAGGAAGACGATCAGGTAGCCGTAGTCGGCGAAGGCACGCAGGAAGAAGTCGTAGAGGTCGCCGAACAGGCCGGCCACCACGGCGGTCGCGACCGGCGCCAGCAGCGAAAGGGGATCCATGAGCCGAAGGATACCATCGCCGTTCTGGCGCTCCCCGATGATACCCCCTGTGGTATAGTCTCCTCATGGCAGCCACCCGGCCAGAAAAGACCGACGTCGACCGACTCCTCGACCGCCTGCGGCGCATCGAGGGACAGGTGCGCGGACTGCAGCGCATGGTCGCCGAAGAGAGCGCCTGCGAAGACGTGCTCACCCAGCTATCGGCGATCCGTTCGGCGCTCGATCGCGCCGGCATCCAGCTCATCACCCACAAAGTCCGCGAGTGCCTGCTCGATGAAGAAGACGTGTCCTCGGAGGCAGCCGTGCTGCGGGCGCTGGAGACCTTCCAGAAGTACGCCCATCACCTCAACGTCGCGCCGTCCGACGAGAGCTGAGAAACGGCGACGTCATGGCTCACAAGTTCGACCCGGCGCATGTCGCCAAGCTTGAAGATCCCGAGCGCCTGACCTGGCAGCCGCCCCAGGCCATCATCGACCTGCTGCAGCTCGGCGGCGGCGAGACGGTGGTCGACTACGGCGCCGGCACCGGCATCTACACGCTGGCTCTGGCTGCGGCGCTGCCCAGCGGGCGCGCCGTGGCGGTCGACCTGAGCGACGAACTGCTCACCCGGCTGCGCGACAAGCTCATCGACCAGCCCCATCTGCGCACCCGCGTCGAGATTTACCACACCACCGGCAACCGCGTGCCGCTGGCCAGCGGCAGCGTCGATGCCGTTCTGGCCGTCGATCTCTGGCACGAGATCCACGACGAGCGTCCCGCGCTCGACGAGATCGTCCGCCTGCTGGCTCCGGCCGGCCGCCTGCTGATCGTCGACTGGGCGTTGATGGAGCGCCCGGTCGGCCCGCCCAACGATCACGTGCTCACCGTTGAGCAGGCACAGGCCGTCATCACGGGCATGGGCCTCGACACGGTCGCGATGCAGCAGCCGGGCGAGCTGCTGCCCTACCACTACACCATTCTCGCCACCCGCGCCTGAGCAGCAGGGCACCCGCGTCAGCACGCGCCGACACTTGTGTGAGGAGTGCCGTTAGGTTAACCTAACGCCAAGACGAAGCTAACCCTCACGAAAGGCTCCCCTGAATGCTGTCTGCTCTGCTCATCACCCTGCGCGAGGGCTTCGAGGCCGCGCTCCTCATCGGCATCCTGCTGGCCGCCGTGCGGCGCGGTGGCGGCTCGTCGCGCAGCATCTGGATCGGTGCGGCGGCGGCGGCCGGCGTGAGCCTGATCGCCGGCGCCGCGCTGTTCGCGAGTGGGCGCGAGCTCACCGGCACCTCCGAGCAGCTGTTCGAAGCCGGCGCCGCCCTGATCGCCGCCGGTTTCCTCACCTGGATGCTGTTCTGGATGCGCGACCACGCCGCCGGCTCGGCGTCGCGTTTGAGCGAACGGGCCGGGGCGGCGCTCGCCACCGGCGGCGCGGCTCTGGCCTGGCTGGCCTTCGCCGCTGTTGTCCGTGAGGGCTTCGAGACGGCGCTCTTCCTCTTTGCGGCACCCGGCGAGGGTGGTTTCGCGGCGGTTCTCGGGGCGCTGGCCGGACTGGCTGTCGCCACCGCCCTCGGCGTCGCCGTCTATCGCGGCGCCTCGCGACTCGACCTGGGGCTCTTCTTCAAGATCACCGGAGCACTGCTGGTCGTCTTCGCCGCCTATCTGCTCTTCGGCGCCGTGGGCGAACTTGGTGAGATCTTCGGCGGCGAGGCGTTCGAGGTGCTCGGCCCGCTCGTCGCGGTCGTCTACGTGGCGATCGCCGGCTGGCTCTACCTGCGACCCCGGCGGCCCGCGCAACGGTCGGACGACCTGCCGCCCCGCCACCACGTCCTGCCTGCCGCCCGTCTCTAGGGTCACTCCAGCGCCACGGGCGGCGACGGCGCACGAGCCGCGGTCACGAACCGCGCCGCCGCGACGTGAAAGCGCTCGACCTCGTCCCAGCCGACCTCATGCGCAGAGTAGCGTGCCAGCTCGTAGAGCGCGCTGAGCTCGCTCGCCGTGGTGAAGTCGTAACCGGTCAGGCCCTCCAGGAACGCGCGCGCCGTTGTGCCGACGGGACGCGCATGCCCCCTGTCGTCGAGACTGTGCTCGAGGCGACGGTACTCCCAGCGCAGGGCGTCGGGCGCGTGCCGCGGCTTCGCTGCGCGGAGCCGCGCCACGCGCCTCAACGCCCTGCGCACCCTGTCGGCCCCGGCATGGAGCATCTCACTCGTCGACCAGACCGACTCGCGCTCTTCGACTATCTCGACCACACGACGCGTACGGCGACGCGCCGAGACGCGAGCGAGCAGCACGATGAGTGCCGCGGCCGCCAGGATGACGAAGACCTCTCCTATCGCGACGACCGGTCCCGGCACGTGCGTGTTCGACGGCCGCTGGGTGGTCGTCGAAACGGGGAGCTCATTGATATCAGTCGCCAGGTCGGGGTCGAAGCTTCCCAGCAGCGCGCTGAGGCCGCGCACGAACAGGGCGCCCAGGTTGCCCAGGATCCAACCGACCGCATCCACGAGGTAGCCGACTGCGGTTGAGACCACGTGTAGCGGCACGAGCACCAGCCCGCTCGGCATGGCGCCGCCCAGCAGTGCCCCCGCGCCGACGATCAGCGCGCCGGCGCAAAACACCGCCAGGAGCCACAGGTGCTGGGTGCGCCGCGTCTCGCGCGCCGCGCCGCCGGCTGCAAGGCGAGCGCAGGCGACCATCACGACGGCGACCAGCAGGACCGCCGCCAACGTGATGGCAGCCCCCGGAACGGCTCGCCCCGAAGACTGGGCGACGAGCACCACGAGGAAGGCGGTGACGAACGCCCTCCCGGCGCGCCCCGGCACGTCAGCGGGCACGAGCGGATGGCGCCCGAGGCGCAGGCCGAGCCACACGGGAATAGACGCCAGCAGCGCCACCACGACGACCGCCGGTACCACGATGGCCGGCGGGATCGGCCAGACGAGCAGCATGACGAAGGCGGTCACGACGCCGATCGGCAGCAACGCGAGATAGCTGGGCGGCGGCGGCCCCACGGCGGCGGCCTGCGAGGGCCGCCGCAGGATCACCGCGATCGCCGTTCCCGACCCCACCGTGATCAGCATGAAAGCCAGCGCCAAAGCCGGAGGCCGGCCCGAGACGCCCGCCACGAGCACCGCCAGCCAGAGCGACTCCAGCAGCGTACCGAGCGCCGGCAGGATCAGGTCGTCAAGCCAGCGCCAGGTCACCGTTCTTCCTCCAGTCGAAGTCGCCGGGGACGCGCGCGTCGATGAGACCCGCCAGGTCCGCGAGAGCCCCGCCCACCAGGATGGTGCGCACGGGGTGACGCTCGCCCAGGCGCGCGAGCAGAGCCGGTACGTCGTCGTAGAGCGCCGGCGTCACGACGAGGTAGTCGCAAGCCACCCGATCATCGTCGAGCTCGCGCAGCAGCACGTTCCCGAACGGCGGTGGCGGATAGACCAGCACCCGCGCCAACGCCTCCAGGATCTCGGGCAGATTCCCGGCTCCGGGCTCGATCTCCAAGCGCCGCCAGTCGCGGTACAGGCGCGCGTTGGAGTGCAATCCTACGGAGAATCCGGCCTCGACGAGCGCCGCCGCACACGACGCGACGGTGACGCAGAGCAGTTCGACCACCTCGGGGTCGACACCCTGGTAGATGCGCTCGCGCGTTCCCGCGTTGAGCAGGATGCGGACCTCGGCCAGGGTCGTCGGCTCCCACACGTTGGTGTGCAGGTCACCGGTACGCGCCGTCGCCCGCCAGTTGACGGTGCGCAGGGGATCGCCCGGGCTGTACGCCCGTACCCCGGCCGGACTGGCCGGGTCGCGGGCCAGCGAGCGCTCCGTGGGCACGCCCACGAGCGGTCTCCCGTGCAGCAGATCGGCCGCCGCCACGTGCAGCACCTTGGGCAGGACAGTGACGCGCTGGACGGTCTCGTCCCGGCTGGTCACGCCGCCCAGTCCCAGAGGATCGCTGGCCTCCATGCTCACGGGGCCGAAGGTGTGCACGCCGCGCTGGCTGCAGCGACCGCGATAGTGACGCCGCACGCGCTGGTACCAGCGCACGAACAGCGTCTGGTCGAAGACGCGGCCACCCAGGGCCGGCGCCAGACGCGTCGTCAGGTTGAGCGCTTCGACCGCCGGCGGCCAGGCGTCGACGACAGAGAGCCACACCACGGGAAGCCATTTCTGGTTGGTGACTTCAGTGGTGAGCTCGATCTCCGCGCCCCACGGGACGACCGTGTGCGAGAGGCGGCGCTCGTAGCCGAGGCGGTCGAACAGATGGGCCCGCGCGTACAGCGTGAGGCCGACGAGAAGCGTTGCCGCCACGACCGCAAAGACCAGCGCCCTTGAGCCTGCCACTGTCCCGGCGACGACGCCGATGACGGCCAGCAGAAGGAGGACGCGCGTGGTCACGTGGTCAGGCGCCCCCCGGCCCCTCTTCTCCTTCGACCGGCGCCGCGACGGAACCGAGCACCGCGGCGACCACGCCTTCGGCGTCACGCCGCTCGATGAGCGCTTCGCGGCCGAGGATCAGGCGATGGGCCAGGACCGGCTGGGCCAGCCGAACAACGTCGTCGGGGACGACGAAGTCGCGTCCGGCGAGCGCCGCCGCCGCCTGAGCGGCGTGCATCAGGGCCAGGGCAGCCCGCGGGCTGGCGCCAAGGGCCAGGATCTCGCTGTCGCGCGTCGCGCGCGCCAACTCGACGATGTAGCGCACGATGTCGGGGCTGACGAAGACGCCGCGCGCGACATCGCGCGCGGCGAGCAGGTCGTCTGCCCCGGCGACCGGTGCCACCGCGGCCAGCGGGTCGCCGCCGCGAAAGCGCTCGAGGATGCGGGCCTCCTCGTCGGCCGTCGGATAGCCCATGCGCAGGCGAAGCAGAAAGCGATCGAGCTGGGCCTCCGGCAAAGGGAAGGTGCCCTTGAGTTCCACGGGGTTCTGCGTGGCCAGTACGAGGAAGGGCCGCGGCAGCCCGTGGGTCGTCCCCTCCACGGTGACCTGGCGTTCCTCCATGGCCTCGAGAAAGCTCGACTGCGTGCGCGGCGTGGCGCGATTGATCTCGTCAGCCAGCACAAGGTTGGCGAACAGCGGCCCCCGGCGAAAAGAGAAGTCGCCGCTCTTCTGGTCGAAGACCAGACTGCCGGTGACATCGCCGGGCAGCAGGTCGGGCGTGCACTGCAGGCGCGCGAAGCGCAGGCCGAGAGAGGCGGCGAGCGTGCGCACCAGCAGCGTCTTGGCGACCCCGGGCACGTCATCGATGAGCACATGCCCCTCGGCAAGCAGGGCGACGAGCAGAAGATCGACCTGCTCCGCCTTGCCGACGATCACGCTGGCGACAGCCTCCGCGACCGCCTGCCCAAGCGCCGCCGTCTTCTGGATCTCTTCGCCTGTCGTCTTCATCACGTCACCCCTCCGGTTAGACGCGGTCGCCAGCATATCCCTTCAGGAGCCGATGACCGCGCTGGAAAGACCGCGGTGGGCGGGCGACGGTCGTCAGCCGGGTTTTCCGCAGCCCGCCGGGCCCGAGTATGATTCGGCCACATGATCGACGGCCTGAACACCGGTGACGACGGCGGGGCTGCCTCCGGCAGCCCCGCTCCTGTCGTCCACTTGAAGGCTGCCTACGGTCCCGGGCTGGAGTCTGCCGTCGAGCGCGCCGTCGCCCCCTTCGGGGGCTGGAGCGCGCTCGTCGCGCCAGGTGAGCGCATCGCCGTCAAGCCCAACCTGCTGCGCGCCGCTCCCCCCGAGAAGGTCGTGACCACCAACCCCGAGACGCTGCGTACCGTACTGCGCGGCATCAAGGCCGCCGGCGCCGTCCCCTTCGTGGCCGACAGCCCCGGCGGCCCCACCAGCGCCCGCAGCGTGGCGCGCGCCTTCCGCGTCAGCGGCATGGCGGCCGTCTGCGACGAAGAGGGCGTCGAGACCATCTTCGCCGACGACGACGTGGTCGACCTGCCGGCGCCGAACGGTCGCCTCTACCGCAGCTTTCGCGTCGGGCGCGTCTTCGCCGAGGCCGACGGCATCGTGCAGGTCGGTCCGCTCAAGACGCACGCCCTCATGCGCCTCACCGGCGGCGTCAAGCTCACCTTCGGCTGCATCGCCGGGCTCACCAAGGCGCAGCTTCACGTGCGCGCCCACGAGCGCGACGACTTCGCCGACATGCTGCTCGACCTGCACACCACCCTGGCGCCGCGCTTGACGATCATCGACGCGATCGTCGCGATGCAGGGCAAGGGGCCCGGCGGCGGCACGCCGTATGCGCTGGGGTCGCTGTTCGCGGCCCGTGACGCCAGCGCCCTCGACGCCGCGTTGGCCGACCGCACTCATCACGAGCGACGGACCATCTACACCCTGGCCGCCGCCGAGCGCCGCGGCTTGATCGACCTGCAACAGCCCTACGAACTGATCGGTGACCCCATCGAAGCCGACCATAAGTTCGAGAAGGCCACCCGCGACATGAACGACCGCGTCCCGGCATTAGCCCAACGCTGGGGTCGCCATCTGCTCACTTCGCGACCGCGGCTCGTAGACGAGCCGGCCTGCACAAGATGCGGCGAGTGCGAAGCTATCTGTGGCGTCCAGGCGATCCGCCTGCGACCGACACCGGTGTTCGACGACGAGGCCTGCGTGCGCTGCTACGCCTGCACCGAGGTCTGTCCCACACAGGCGATCCAGGAGGTCAGCCCGCTGACCCTGCGGGTGCTGGGCACGCTGCGACGACGGTAGAAGAGCCGCTACTTCTGCCGCTCGAGTGTGATCGACTTCTCGCCGGACTTCGAATAAGTCAGTTGGTCGCCGGAGATGGTGACGGTGATCACTTCCGGGTTGTCACCGGTCGGGTCGGCGATCTTCAAGGAGTCGCCATCCACGGTCGCTGTGAACGTAAGACCGTTCTCGTCCTCGACACTAGCCTTGGCGGTCACACTGTAGTCGTCGCCGGACTTTTCGATGACCCAGGCGCCCGGCTGCCCGGGCCTGACCCAGGTACCCTCAAAGCCGGACTCGCCGCCACAGGCGACGGTGGTCGCTGCCGCGACGAACAGGAGAATGGTCATGCCCACGATCCACACGGCCGTGATCTGCGATGGACGGGATGCTCGCATGAGTGCCTCCTGGAAATACTCG
>Ga0315287_10003477_pt1 | contig 15189 bp, 13 predicted proteins | sample YL17G11_0_MG_FD_205037 | JGI IMG/M metagenome (GOLD analysis project Ga0315287, IMG submission 205037) | Sediment microbial communities from Yellowstone Lake, YNP, Wyoming, USA - YL17G11_0 | ecosystem: Environmental > Aquatic > Freshwater > Lake > Sediment | place: USA: Wyoming | collected... | reverse complement strand
ACGCCTCGCCGCCGAGGTGCTCGATTACATCACGCCGCACGTGCAGGCCGGCATGACCACCGGCGAACTCGACCGGCTTTGCCACGAGTACATGGTGGACGCGCAAGGCACGGTCCCGGCGACGCTGAACTATGCTCCGCCCGGGCATGCGCCCTACCCGGCGTCGATCTGCACCTCGGTCAACCACGTCGTCTGTCATGGCATCCCGGGCGACAAGCGCCTCAAACCCGGCGACATCGTCAATATCGACGTCACGGTGATCAAGGACGGCTTCCACGGCGACACGAGCCGCATGTATTGCGTGGGCACGCCCTCGATCCAGGCGAAACGGCTGGTCGACATCACTTATGAAGCGATGTGGCAGGGCATCCGCACCGTGCGACCCGGCGCCCACCTGGGCGACATCGGGAACACGATCCAGAAACACGCCGAAGGCCACGGCTTCTCGATCGTCCGCGAATTCTGCGGCCATGGCATCGGCAAGCAATTTCATGAAGAGCCGCAGGTGCTGCACTACGGGCGCCCCGGCACGGGACTCAAGCTGCTGCCGGGAATGACCTTCACGATCGAGCCGATGATCAACGCGGGCCGCCCCGGCATCCGCGGCCTCGCCGACGGCTGGACGATCGTCACTGCCGACCATTCGCTGTCGGCGCAGTGGGAACACACGGTGCTGGTGACTCCGGATGGGCACGAAGTGCTGACGGTCTCCCCGGGAACGCCACCGCCTCCGCCCGTGTCCTGAGAGCGACGTCAAATCGCCGCGCCGCCCGCGATGACCCTCTCCGCCACGGCGCCGAAGCTGCCCGCCCTTGTGCCTGCCGACCCGGCGGCGATGGTGCGTCGCTGGCGCGACGAGCTGAAATCCGGCCGCGCGGCGCTCGAGGCTGCATTTCGCACCCGGTCGGACACCCCAATCCTGCTGCGCGAACACGCGCGGCTCGTCGACCGGGTGCTGGTCGGCATCTGGGAAGAACAGGGGGCCACCGCCGATGTCGCCCTGGTTGCCGTCGGTGGCTACGGGCGCGGGCAACTGTTCCCGCACTCGGATGTCGATGTGCTGATCCTGCTGCCCCGGGCGTTGGATCGGGAGGGCACGCCGTTTGTCGAGCGGTTCATCGGGCTGCTTTGGGACATCGGCATGGAGATCGGCCACAGCGTGCGCACGGTCGCCGATTGCGAAGCCGAAATGGCCGGCGACATCACGGTCAAAACGAGCCTGCTCGAACATCGGCTGATCAAAGGCTCCCGTGCGCTGTTCGCCGAGTTCAGACGCGCCTTCGCCGCCGCCATGGACGTGCGGGCGTTCTACGAAGCCAAGGTGCTCGAGCAGCAGCAGCGGCACCTCAAGCACCATGACACCGCCTACAACCTCGAGCCGAACGTCAAGGAAAGCCCGGGCGGACTGCGCGACCTGCAGACGGTAATCTGGATCGCCCGCGCCGCAGGCCTCGGCCACTCCTGGCGCGAACTCGCGAAGGCCGGGCTGATGACGATGAGCGAAGCGCGCACGGTTTCCCGGCAGGAGCGCTTCATCGGTGCCTTGCGGGCGCGTCTGCACTACCTCGCCGGGCGGCGCGAGGACCGCCTGGTATTCGACCAGCAGAACGCGCTCGCCCGTGAGATCGGGCTCGTCAATACCGCCGCCAGGCAGGCGAGCGAACAGTTGATGCAACGGTACTATCGCGCCGCCAAGCTCGTGCGGCAGGTCAACGTGATCCTGCTGCAGAACCTGCACGCGCGGCTGGTGCCGACGACGGCGCTGCCGTCCCCGCTCGACGACGATTACCAGGTGGTTGACGAGCTGCTCGACGTCCGCGCGGAGGACCTGTTCGAACGGCAGCCGTCGGCCATGCTCGATGCGTTCCTCGCGCTCCAACGCCACCCGGAACTCAAGGGCATGTCGGCACGGACGCTGCGGGCGCTGTGGCGCAACCGGAACCGCGTCGACGCCCGGTTTCGCAACGACTCCGGAAACCGCGCCCGCTTTCTCCAGGTGTTCCGCGAACCGCGCGGCATCACCCATGAACTCCGGCGGATGAATCTGTACGGCATCCTCGGCCACCTGCTGCCGCCCTTCGGTCGCATCGTCGGCCAGATGCAGCACGACCTGTTCCATGTCTACACGGTCGACGAACACATCCTGATGGTGATTCGGAACCTGCGCCGCTTCTGCGAGCCGCAGCACGCGCACGAGTATCCGCTGTGCTCGAGGCTGATCGCCGATTTCGAACGCAAGGAAGTTCTCTATCTGGCCGGCCTCTTCCACGACATCGCGAAGGGGCGCGGCGCCGATCACTCCCTCCTGGGCGAGCGCGAGGCGCGGCGCTTCTGCCGGCGGCACGGATTGCTGGCCGAGGACACCGAACTCGCTGCCTGGCTGGTCCGGCAGCACCTGTTCATGTCGGCGGTGGCGCAGAAGCAGGACACGACCGATCCGGATGTCGTCGCGGCATTCGCGGCGAAGGTTCGAACCGACCGCCGGCTGGTTGCGCTTTACCTTCTCACCGTGGCCGACATCCGTGGCACGAGCCCCAAGGTGTGGAACGCCTGGAAGGGCAAGCTTCTCGAAGACCTGTTCCATGTCACGCGTGCGCGGCTGGCTGATGCCACCGGCGCTCCGACCCTGGCCGACAGCCTGCAGCAGCGCCAGGCCGAGGCGCGCCGGCTGTTGCGCCTGTACGCGATACGCGACGGCGCGGAGCAGAAACTGTGGTCAAGACTCGACAGCGTCTACTTCCAGCGCCACACGGCCGAGGAAATCGCGTGGCACGCACGCCACCTGTACTTTCGCGTCGACGGCACCGTGCCGGTGGTCCGGGCCCGGCTGTCGCGCGCCGATGCCGGCTTGCAGGTCGTCGTGTACCTGCCGGACCAGCAGAACCTGTTCGCCCGCATCTGCGGGTTTTTCGGCCACTCCGGGCTGTCGATCCTCGAAGCGAAAATCCACACCACACGACACGGCTATGCGCTCGACACCTTTGCCGTCCACGATCCTTTCAATCCGAACGCCTCGTACCGCGAAACGATCCAGCTGGTGGAATTCGAGCTGAAGCGCGTGCTCGAGGAACAGCGCCCGCTGGAGCCGCCGCCGAGCGGCCGGGTCAGCCGGCGCTTGAAGCATTTTCCGCTGTCGCCCGAGGTCCGCATCTTCCCCGACGACAAGGAGGTGCACTACATTCTGGAGATCGTTGCCGGCGACCGTCCGGGCCTGCTGGCGCAGATTGCGTACACGCTCGCGGCTGCGCAGATCAACGTGGCCAGCGCCAAGATCAACACGCTGGGCGAGCGTGCCGAGGACGTGTTCCTGATCGACGGCGCGCGCCTGCGCGACGAGCACGCGCTGCTTCGCCTGGAGACCGCGCTCTACGACCAGTTGCGGCTGCCCTGATCCCGCTCTCCGTATCAGGCGCGGATCGACCGCGCTCCGGGCGGCGTTGCGGTGCGCCCGTCACTCGTCGGCGGCGACGGTCCCCTCCGGGAACAGCACGTCGGTGAAACCGAAGCGCGAGAAGTCGCGCATCCGCATCGGATAGAGGATCCCCAGCAGGTGGTCGCATTCGTGCTGGACGACGCGCGCATGGAAGCCCCCCACCTCGCGTCGGATCGGATTGCCCAGCGGGTCGAACCCCTCGTAGCGCAGGCGCGTATGGCGGGGCACGACGCCGCGCAACCCCGGCACGGACAGGCACCCTTCCCAGTCGTCGTCCATGTCTTGCGAGAGAGGCGTCAGCACCGGATTGACGAGCTCCGTGTAGGGAACCGGCTCGGCATCCGGGTAGCGCGAGTTGCGCTCGACGCCGAAGATGACGACCTGCAGCGGCACGCCGATCTGCGGCGCGGCCAGCCCGGCGCCGTTGCTCGCGTCCATCGTGTCGCGGAGGTCCTGCAGCAACGCCGCGAGCTCGGGTGTGGCAAAGCGTTCGACCGGTGCGGACGGCTGCCAGAGGCGGGGATCTCCCATCCGGAGGATCTCACGGATCATCGGGGCCTCCATCAAATGAGCGGTGCGACATGTTCCAGCAGCGCGCGCACGCGGTCCATCGCGGTTTCCAGAACCAGGGCGATGCCCTCCATCGAGATCTGCAACCCGGAATCGCCGCGCCCCGCGGCGTGGTTGACCACAACGGCGATCGCGACGTAGGGCAACTCGAGCTCGCGGGCCAGGGCGGCTTCCGGCATTCCGGTCATCCCGACGAGAGTTGCGCCGTCCCGGTCCATCCGATCGATTTCGGCGACCGTTTCGAGCCGCGGGCCCGACACCGCGCCGTAGACCCCGCCGTCGGTCAGTGCGATCCCCGCCGCTCCGGCCGCAGCGAGGCACTTTTCGCGCAGCGCGGCGGTATAGGGATGCGTAAAATCGACATGCACCACCCGCTGGTCACCGCCATCGAAAAACGTCGATTCACGGTCGTGCGTGTAGTCGATCAACTGGTGCGGCAGCACGAGTTCGCCGGGCTGTGCCGCACGAATTCCGCCGACCGAGGCCACCGCCAGCACCGCCGTGGCGCGGCGTGCCTTGAGTGCCCACAGGTTGGCGCGATAGTTGACCCGGTGCGGGGGGATCGTATGGCCATGCCCGTGGCGGGCGAGAAATACCGCATCGCGGCCTGCGATCTGACCGAATAACAGCGCCGAGGACGGTTCGCCGTAGGGGGTGCGGACGACCTCGCGATGCGCCACCGCAAGCGTCGAGAGCCGGGTCAAACCGCTGCCGCCTATGATCGCTAGCATGGATCGTGCTTGAGGGTCACATCAAGCCGTCGCGATCGGGATGGTTCGGGCGCAGCTTCCGGCCGCAATGCTGCGACCGATCCGACTCCGGGACAGCGGGCAGAGAAGGCTGGAACTTTTCGTGGAATCATGACATCATCATCATCATCAACAGCTGCGGCTTGGTCCGGGGCGACGCCCCTCATCCCGGCCACGACGCCATTCTAGCGCGGGAAACCATGAACCTCGACCGACTGTTCAAAATGATGGCGGAGCATCAGGCTTCCGACCTGTTCATTTCCTGCGGCGCGCCCGTCAACATGAAGGTGAACGGTGTCGTCGCACCACTCTCGACGACGCCGATGGACGCCGAGACCGTGCGCGACGTCGCCTACGGACTGATGACGAAGGCACAGGCGCTCGAGTTCGAGCGAGAAATGGAGATGAACCTCTCGCATCTCGAGCCGGAGGTCGGCAACTTCCGGATCAACATCTTCCGCCAGCGGGGAACGATTGCGATTGCGATCCGTTACATCCGCAGCATCATCCCCCCGTTCGAGCAGCTGCGGCTGCCGCCCGTGGTGCTCAATCTGGTGATGGAAAAGCGCGGGCTCGTCCTGATCGCCGGCGCGACCGGGTCAGGAAAGTCCACGACGCTGGCGGCGATGATCGATCACCGCAACACCAACAAGACCGGCCACATCCTGACGGTCGAGGATCCGATCGAGTATATCTTCACTCACAAGCAGAGCGTCGTCAGCCAGCGCGAGATCGGGATCGATACGCTCAGCTACCAGAACGCGCTGGTCAACGCGCTCCGCGAGGCGCCGGACATGATCATGATCGGCGAGATCCGTGACCGCGAGACGATGACGAGCGCGCTGCTGCACACGCTGACCGGTCACCTGTGCCTCGCCACCCTGCATGCGAACAACAGCTACCACGCGCTGTCGCGGATCATCAACCTGTATCCCTACGAGGCGCGCTCCGGCGTGCTCTCCGATCTGTCCATCGGCCTCCGCGCGATCATCTGCCAGCGGCTCATCCGCAACCGCGCGGGGAGCCAGCAGCCGGTCGTCGAAATCCTGCTCAACACGTCGCTGATCGCCGAACTCGTCAAGAACGGCGAGATCACGCAGATCAAGGAGGCGATGGAGCAGTCGCTCTACCCGGGATCGCAGACCTTCGAGCAGGGGCTTTGCCGCCTTTACCTCGACAGCGAAATCAGTTACGACGACGCGATGTCCGCCTCGGACTCGCCGACCAACCTCGCCTGGCTGATCAACCAGAATTCGCCGTCGGCGCGCGTCGAAGGCATCCCGCACAACGACGGCAAGAGCGCGCCCAAACGCCGCAGCAACGATTTCACGTTGCTGCAGATCGAGCCGGAGATGCTCGACCGCACCCACTGAATCGAGGCGGCGGACGGCGCAATTGCCGTCCTTGAGCGCCGGGCGCCGGCGCCGCGCATCGCATTTGGTAAGATCGGCGGCATGGACACCAAAGCGCGGAGCCCACGCTCCGTCACGCTCGAGCTTGCGGGCGCGCTGATCAGGCTGCGCTCGCTCACGCCGGATGACGCGGGTTGCCAGGCGTTGCTCGCCAAACGACTCGAGCCGCTCGGCTTCCGCTGCGAAACGCTCCGCTCCAATGGCGTGACCAATCTCTGGGCACGGCGCGGCAGCCTGCACCCGGTGGTCTGCTTCGCCGGCCATACCGACGTGGTCCCGCCCGGGCCGCTCGACCAGTGGCACTCCGACCCGTTCACGCCGGCCGTGCGCGATGGTTGGCTTTATGGCCGCGGTGCGGCGGACATGAAGGGATCGCTGGCGGCCTTCGTCACCGCCATCGAAGCGTTCCTGGCCGCGCATCCCGCCGCGCCGGGGTCGATCGCCGTCCTGTTCACGTCCGACGAGGAAGGTCCGGCCACCGACGGGACCGTGCGCGTGGTCGAAAGGCTCGCTGCCGCGAACGAGACGATCGATTACTGCATCGTCGGCGAACCGTCGTCGGTGGACCGTCTCGGCGACACGATCAAGAACGGCCGCCGCGGCACGCTTTCGGGCACGCTGACGGTGAAGGGCGTGCAGGGCCACATTGCGTACCCGCACCTGGCGAAGAATCCGATCCATCTCGCGGCGCCCGTGATCGCCGAACTCGCGGCGACCCGATGGGACGACGGCAACGAGTACTTCCCGCCGACGACCTGGCAATGCTCGAACATTCATGCGGGCACCGGCGCCACCAATGTGATCCCCGGCACGCTGGAGCTCCTGTTCAACTTCCGTCACTCGACGGCGAGCACGCCGGAATCGCTGCAACAGCGCCTCGAGACGATCGTCCGCACGCACGGGCTCGACTACGATCTCGCATGGACGGGATCGGGCAAACCCTACCTGACGCCGCAGGGCACGCTGGTCGCGGTCGCCGCGGCGTCCATCCGCGAAATCACCGGGGTGACGCCGGAACTGTCCTGCACGGGAGGCACCTCGGATGGACGCTTCATCGCGGCCATCTGCAACGAGGTCGTCGAACTTGGCCCCGTCAACGCGACGATCCACAAGCTGGACGAGCGCGTGCGCATCGCGGACCTCGAGTCGCTGGCCGTGATCTACCGCACGGTTCTCGAGCGACTCCTGCTCCCGCCGCATTGACCATGAGCGGCTCGGCCATCCACGACCTCGAGACGCTGCGCGACTGGCTGCGCTTCGCGGTGACGCGCTTCGGCGAGGCGCAGCTGTCGTTCGGCCATGGCACGACCAACGCCTACGACGAGGCCGCGTACCTGCTGCTGCACGCGCTGCACCTGCCGCTCGACCAGCTCGAGCCATTCCTCGACGCGCGACTGATCCAAGGCGAGCGCGAGCGCCTCGCGCAACTCCTCGAGCGGCGGATCGACCAGCGGATTCCGGCGGCCTACCTGACGCACGAGGCGTGGCTCGGCGGCTTCCGGTTCTACGTCGACGAGCGCGTGCTGATCCCCCGCTCGTTCATCGCGGAATTGATTCCCGACGGGCTCGAGCCGTATGTCGGCGATGCCGGGAGCGTGACCACTGCGCTCGACATGGGCACGGGTTCCGGCTGCCTTGCCATCCTGCTCGCCCATGCGTATCCCGCGGCCGACGTCGATGCGGTGGACATTTCCTCCGATGCGCTCGCGGTCGCCCAGCGCAACGTTGCGGATTACGGGCTGGCGGACCGCATCAATCTGATTCGCTCCGATCTCTTCGCGAACCTTTCGGGAAAGAGCTACGACCTTGTCATCAGCAACCCGCCCTATGTGACCGCACTGGCGATGGAGAGCCTGCCGCCGGAACACCGGCGCGAGCCCGAGCTCGCGCTCGCGGGCGGCGACGACGGCCTCGATGCGGTGCGCACGATCCTCGGGGAGGCCTCGCGATTCCTCGCTCCCGGCGGCACGCTGGTGGTCGAGGTTGGCCACAACCGTGCCGCGACCGAGATCGCGTTTCCGCGCGTTCCTTTCGTCTGGCTCGAAACCGCGTCGTCAGCGGACAGCGTCTTCCTGCTGAAACGCGAAGAGCTGCCGGGAAACCCCTGATCGCCGCCCGCCCCGCCCTCTGCGTGTCGGAAAACGAGCGCTGACCGGCCCCTCGCAGGAAATCCAATGGCGGCCCCACGCACCGGCGGCAGGATTCTCGTGGCCAATCTCGTCGCACAAGGCGCGACGCACGCGTTCTGCGTTCCGGGCGAGAGTTTTCTGCCCGTGCTCGACGCGCTGTACGACGTCCGCGACACGCTTGCCCTCATTGTCTGCCGTCACGAAGGCGGCGCCGCGTTCATGGCGGAGGCCGCTGGCAAGCTGACCGGCCGTCCGGGGATCGCGTTCGTGACGCGCGGCCCCGGCGCATCGAACGCAGCGATCGGCATCCATACCGCGGCTCAGGATTCCACGCCGATGATTGTCTTTGTCGGCCAGGTCGGCGGGGACGTCGCCGAGCGCGAGGCGTTTCAGGAGATCGATTACCGCCGGATGTACGGCGGCATCGCCAAGTGGGCCGCGCAGATCGAGCGACCGGACCGGATCCCCGAGTATGTCGCGCGCGCATACCGGGTGGCGATGTCGGGCCGGCCGGGCCCGGTGATACTCGCGCTGCCCGAAGACATGCTGGCTGCGCGCTCCGATTGCGCGGACGCCCGCCGGGTCGAACCCACGGCGGCCACCCCCGACCGCGCCCAGATCGCCGCTGCCCGCGACCTTCTGGCACGAGCGACCCGCCCGCTCGTGCTGGCCGGCGGCAGTCGATGGGACCGCGCCGGCTGCGCGGCGCTCGCACGTCTTGCCGAGGCCAATGCGCTGCCGGTCGCCTGCGCTTTCCGCAACCAGGATCTGTTCGACAATCGCCACCCGCACTATGCGGGCGACGTCGGCATCGGCATCAACCCCGGGCTCGCGGCACGGGTACGCGACGCCGACCTGCTGCTCGTGATCGGCGAGCGCCTGGGCGAGATCACGACCTCCGGCTACTCGTTGCTGACAGCGCCGGCGCCGAAACAGACGCTGATCCATGTGCATCCGGGCGCCGACGAACTGGGCCGCGTCTACCAGCCCGCACTGGCCATTGCCGCGACGCCCGGGAGCTTTCTCGCGGCGATGAACGAATCGCCGCCCCTCGATTCCGCCGCGTGGCGCGATGCGCCCGCCGTTGCCCACGCCGACTATGTGGCGTGGCAGGCGCCGCGCCCGGTGCCCGGTACGCTGGACATGTGGCAGGTGATCGCATGCCTCGACCAGCGGCTGCCCGACGACGCGATCCTCACCAACGGCGCCGGCAACTACTCGCTGTGGCTGCACCGCCTCTATCGCTACCGTGGTTTTCGTACGCAGTTGGCACCCTACTCCGGCGCCATGGGGTATGGTGTGCCCGCCGCCGTCGCCGCCAAGGCGATCCACCCGCAACGCATCGTCGTCTCCTGGAACGGCGACGGTTGCTTCCTGATGAACGGGCAGGAACTGGCCACCGCGGTGCAGTACCGGCTCGCCGTGATCTTCGTGGTCGTCGATAACGGGATGTACGGGACGATCCGGATGCATCAGGAGCGCACGTATCCAGGGCGTGTCCATGGCTCCGCGCTCGCCAATCCGGATTTCGCCGCTCTCGCGCGGGCCTTCGGCGCCGTTGGCGAAACCGTGACCCGCACCGACGAGTTCGCGCCCGCCTTCGAGCGCGCGCTCGCGGCCGGCAAACCGGCATTGCTGCACCTGAAGCTCGACCCGCAGGCGCTGACCATGAATGCGTCGCTCGACCAGCTGCGCGCACAGGGACTGGCAGCGGCGGGCTGAGACATCCGCAGCTTCAGAGCGGGAGCCGGGTCACGGCGTCGTCGAGTGCGATGTCGACCATCAGCTCGTTGGCCAAGGCTTCAAGCACGCGGCGCAATTCACCGGTGGCGAGCCCCGCCGGCACCTGCAGCAGCGCCTTGGCCTGAAAGAGGTTGCCGCCCGACATGGCGCCGCTGACGATCTCGGTATGCAGCTCGTCGATGCTGATTCCGCAATCCGCGAGCACGCGCGAAATATCGCGGATGATTCCCGGCCGATCGTGACCGACGAGGTCCAGCTTGAGCAAGCGGCAGTCGGGGTGCGCGGGGGCGTCTTTGCCGCTCGCGATGACGACGCGCAAGCCGAGCGATTCGAGTTCCGTCAATGCCACCGCCAAGGGCTCGGAGTTCTCGGCGGGAACCTCGAACCGGACGATGCCCGCAAACTGGCCGGCAAGGCTGACCATCCGGCTCTCCGCCCAGCTTGCGCCAAGCGCTTTCGCGCGATCCGACAGCAGGCTCACCAAGCCGGGTCGATCGGGGCCGATCACGGTGACGACGAGTGAGATGAGCATGGTCGCTGCTCCTTGCAGCCTGTCGATGGATGAAACGCGATGGGGTGAGCGCGCGGAGTTCCGGGTTACGCTTCCCGCGCGGCAGGGATGCCGGTCTTCACTTGGTTCGGGCCTTGATCAATCGCGCCAGCCGGCGAGGCGAAACCGTCCTTGCGCGCAAAGATGCGCGCCAGCCGCCGGACCTCGGCTTCGGTCCAGGGACACGCGTCCACGACACGACCGATCGTCAACGCCACCAGGGCGTCCCGCTTCTTTCTCGCCCAGGACCTGCCTACTTCGTCGACGTTGAGCGAGTGGCTGGCGGAAACCAGAACAACCGCGTTCCGATGCAACTCCCCCTCGAGGCGATGTTGCAGCACTGCGGTGGCCGCCGCGGTCATGCGGTCGTCCTCGCTCTCGGTGCAATCCTGCAGGCCGGCGACCAGGGTGCGCATGGCAAACCTCATCTACCGCATGTTACCGGTGTGGCCAAGCGAGTAGCGGCCCGGCTGCGGCCAGACCGTGAGGCCATGCGGCTCCTTGCCGACCGGGATGCTCTTGATCTCGCCGGTCGTGGTGTCGACCGCATAGACCACATTGTCGTAGCGCCCGGCAAGCCAGAGATACTTTCCGTCGGCGGTCACGTTGCCCATGTCGGGGCTGCCGCCGCCCGTCAGCGGCCAGGTAACCTCGACCTTGCGGGTCGCGAAGTCGATCACGGACACGCTGCCCTTGCCACGCGGCGGCCCGTGGATCTTGTTCGAGCCACGGTTGGCAACGTAGAGCTTCCTGCCGTCGCGGCTCGGGTAGAGTCCGTGGGCGCCGACACCGGTCGGGATGAAGTCGATCTGCCTGAACGACTCCCCGTCCACGACAAAAAGGCCGTTGGACATCATGTCCGCGACGTAGAACAGCTTGCCGTCGGGCGAGATCCGGATGTCCTGCGGCATGCCCTTCCAGGTCGTGCAGATGACCTCGTCCCGGCCATCGAAGCCCTGGACGGTCTTGGTGGGAAGGCCCGGCTTGATCAACTGAAGGTAACCCAGGACCTTGCGCTCGACCAGATCGACCTTCACCACGGTTCCTTCGAATTCGCAGGTGAAGATCGCGAAACGGCCGTCGATCGAGAAGTCCGCATGGTTGATGCCGCCGCATCTGGGCGCGGCGAGAGAAGACTGGAGCTTCATCGTGTGCGGGTCGCGAAAGTCGAGCCGCTTGTACGCCTCCGCCACCACGATCGCCGACTGGCCGTCCGGCGAAAAATACATGTTGTAGGGATCGTCGACCGGAATGGCAGGACCCGGCTTGCCGGTCTTGGGGTCGATGGGAGTGAGACTGCCGTCGGTGCGGCCCTCCGCATTGTTGGCAACCCACAGCGTCTTCAGATCCCAGGACGGGACGACGTGCTGCGGGTTGATGCCCACCCTGAAGCGGTCGACGACCTTGAATGTGGCCGGATCGATCACGTAGACGTCGTTCGATTTCACATGCGGAACGTAGACCCGCGGCAAATCCCCGGCAACGGTCGGGCTGAGCCGGCCGGCCACCTGCTCACTGTACAGATTGTTCGGGTCCGCAACGCGCGGCATTCCGGGGACGGTCGCCATCGCCGGCGCGGGCGCGCCGGCCGACTGGCCCGTGGCAACCTGCCCGGCGCAGGGAGCCGCCAGCGCAAGACCAAGAATCAGCACCGGCGCCCAACAATGACGAGAGATCTGCCGCTTCACGAATACTCCTGTATAGGTACGTGGTTCAATGCGGCCGGGCGACCGCCTTGCTGATGGCATCGACTGTCTGCGCAACGATGGCGTCCACGCCCAGCTGTCCGAGTTCGGCGCTGGAGCGGCGCGGATCGCCGTAGACACCGTCGGCGCGCGCGAACGCGTCCCCGGATCGCAGGCGATCCAGCCGGACCAGGCGCGGATCGATGGCGAGCGCGAGGGACGTGTCGGCAAGTCCGGCGTGGGTCCCGATCTCGTCGTCCCGATAGCCCCGGCTCCGGAGCGATTGCGGGTACCCGGATTCGGTGGCGCGGTAGTAGGCCTCGACGGCATGCACGCGCGCTGGCGTCGCGGCCCACTCCCGGTTCAGCTGATTCGCGACGGCCCTGATGTCCTTCTGGTATCCGCCGTGGTCACCGAGAAACACGATGTCGCGGAAGCCGTGCAGCTTGAAGCTTCGCGCCGCGTATTCGAGGACCTTCCTGAATGTTTCGTCGGGTACCGTAATCGTCCCCGGAAACCGCATGTGCGCCGTCGGCGGCGTAACGCTGCCTTCCGCGACGTAGGCGAGCACCGGCGCTACCAGGGCATTGCCGAGCGCGCGTGCAATTCTTTCGGAAAGTGCCTTGACGCGAACATTGTGCTTGCCGAGCGCCATGTGCGGGCCGTTCTGTTCGGTGCCGCCGAGAGGGACGATGATGGTCGTCTGCCCGGACCGCATCTGATCCCTGAGCTCCGTCCAGGTCAGCTCTTCGAGGAACACCGACCCGGGCGCCTGCGCCCGGGCGCCGGGTGCGCCAACGAGCAGAATGCAAAGAAGGAGCCGCAATGCCCTCACTATCATCAGCGCATCTTAGAGGATCGGCGGTCATACCGCCAAGCGCGCAGGAGCAGCGTCCATGGTGCCCGGCATGCCGATGCGGGGGCCGCCCGGCAGGCATTGGCCGAAGCCCCGCGAGGTCCGGCTTCAGCCACGACACTCCCAGCGCTCATGCCATGGAATGGGGAGTGTGCAACGGGAAGCGAAGCGCGTCGAGCGCGGCGAAGAGGCGTTCCCTTGCCTCCGCGGCGAGCGGGCGCAGCGGCGGCCGCACCACCGCCCATCCGGAGGCATCGCGCAATTCCGCGAGGATGGCCTTGTTCGCCGCGACCAGCGGGAATTTCTCGATTGCCGCACGCACGGCGGTGAGCTGCTGTTGCATGGCGTCCGCCGCAGGCGTCTCCCATGCCTCGACAAGCGCACGGATCGCACCGACATGCACGTTCGCCGTGGCGGAAATGCACCCCGCGCCGCCGAGCCGCAGCCCGTCCAGCAGATACGTTTCGCTGCCCGGGAACACTTCAAATCCTGGAAACGCGGCCAGCAGCGCCTGCGTGTTCTTCCAATCGCCTGAACTGTCCTTCAGTCCGGCAACAACGCCGGGATACTCGGTCAGCAGGCGCTCGATCAACGGCAGCGAAAAGCCGGCGCCGGCCAACGCCGGGATGTGATACAGGTAAATCCGGAGCCGCCGGTTTCCGACGCGCTCAATGACTTCGGCAATGGTCGCGAAGATGCCGTCGTCGCTCACGCCCTTGTAGTAGAACGGCGGCAGCATCAGCACGCCGAAGCAATCGTGCGCCGCCGCATGGCGCGTAAGCGCGACCGTATCGGGAAGCGCGCAGCAGCCGGTGCCCGGCATCAGCACCCCGGGCGGAATGCCCCCTTCGATCAGCCGTTCCAAGGCCGCCATTCGCTCGCCGGTGCTCAACGAATTGGCTTCGCTGGTCGTTCCGAACACCGCGAGACCGTTGGCGCCTTCGTCCAGCAGCCATCGGCAATGCGCGACCAGACGGTCCTCGTCGACCGAGAGATCGGCGTGAAATGGCGTCAGTGCCGGCACCAGCACGCCGCGCGGATAGCGATCGAGGCTCACAAATGGAGGCAGTCTGTCCGGAAATGCAGGCGACCGGCAGCAGCACGCCCACCAGGTTTGCGGATCACCGTCAAATCGTCAGCTTGCGCAGCGTCTCGGGGTTCCTGGCCACCGCCTTCTGGCGCCCCGGCGGCGCGCCGTAGAGCCCGGCAGGCGGGTTCGTCTCGAGCCGGGAGAGCACCGTGGGGTCGCTGCAACGCTGGTCGAACACGACCGAGACCCGGTCGCCGGTGATTGCGCCAAGACTGAAGCACGTCTGCCCGAGCTTCGCATTGAGCGGCTTGAGAACGCCGGTGGCCACAAGATCGCTACCGGCGCCGCTCCCGGCAAGCTTCAGGTCATAGACCCGCGGGCTCGAAGGCGGACGCGGTGTCGCCGTGATCACCGCGGGAAGTCCGACCAGTTCGCGGCCGAGCAGGCCTTCGGAAACGGCGTCCGGCATTCCCTCCACGCTCAGCAGAACCGTCTGTCCGGCCAGGATGAGGTGCTGCAGAAAGAAGTCGCGCGAGAATTCGTCCGCGATCTTCGCGCCGATTCCTTTCAGCGCCTGCTCCTCGCTCGCCCAGCTGTCGACCCCCTTCGGCAGCGTGGTGTTGTAGTAGATCTCCTCGCCCGTCTCGCGATCGATGCACTTTATCGTCCACGAGGTCAGCGCGAACTTGGTGATGACGACACCCGAGGCCTCGAGGCGCATCGACAGCTTCTTCATCGTGACTTCGCCCTGCACGGCGAAGTCGGCGCCCTTCCTGCTCTCGTCGGCAGCAGGATCCTCTTCCGACCAGGTGCGAAAGCCGAACGACTTGATGTGCGCCTTGATGACGTTCTCCGCGACCGGCGATGGCCGCGGCGAGGCATCGGGCTGATCGGCGAATCGGGTCGAGATCCGCACCGACACCTTCGGATCGCCGATCGCACGAATGAACTCGACGCGCTCGTCGCGCGACATCCGGTTGAGCGAATTCTGAACGGCCCTGACGTTCACCACGGCCTGCGTCGTGATCGACA
>Ga0315287_10003476_pt1 | contig 15190 bp, 13 predicted proteins | sample YL17G11_0_MG_FD_205037 | JGI IMG/M metagenome (GOLD analysis project Ga0315287, IMG submission 205037) | Sediment microbial communities from Yellowstone Lake, YNP, Wyoming, USA - YL17G11_0 | ecosystem: Environmental > Aquatic > Freshwater > Lake > Sediment | place: USA: Wyoming | collected... | reverse complement strand
CCACGCCGAGCAGCTGATATTCCACCGGATCCTCGACGGTAATGATGTTCTTGTCCGGCGCATTGATGTGAGTCAACGCCGCATAGAGCGTCGTCGTCTTTCCGCTCCCGGTCGGCCCGGTCACGAGAATGATGCCGTGTGACAACTGGATCAGTTGCTGGATGATCCCCAACCGACCCTGCGAAAAACCCATCTCCGACAGATCCAGGAGACGGTTCTCTTTTTCCAACAGACGCAGGACCACCCGTTCGCCATGGGAGGTCGGCAGCACCGAGACACGCAGATCGACATCCTTCCCAGCCGTCCGAATTCGAAATCGGCCATCCTGCGGCAATCGCTTCTCCGCGATGTTCAGACCCGCCATGATTTTCAATCGCGCGATAATACTCGCCTGCAGATGTTTGGGGGGGGTTAAGACGGGATAGAGCACCCCGTCGATGCGATACCGAACGACCAGCCCCCGTTCGAACGATTCGAAATGAATATCGCTCGCTCGCTGCCTGACCGCTTGGAAGAGCACGGAATTGACTAACCGAATGATGGGGGCTTCGTCGGTGGCATCGAGGAGGTCTTGCGGTTCATCCAACTCGTGAGCAATTTGGTCCAGGCTCTCACTGGCCGCGATATCCTCCATCACTTGCTCTGCGCCTGCAGGACTCGCCGCTTCGTCATACACACGATTCAGGCAGGCCAGGAGCGACAGGCTGCTCGTCAGCACCGGTTTGATCGGAAGCCCCAGCAACAGACGAAGGTCGTCCAAGGCAGCCGTCTCCATGGGATCGGTCGTCGCCACAAGCACCGCTCCATCCTCTGTCTTGAGAGGGAGCACGTGATAGCGGCGCGCGAAGTGGATCGGAACCTTTCTGACCCATTCATGGTCGACCTGGCTCACATCAAGATGCGGGAGCCAGGGAAGTTCAAATTGAACGGCCAGCGCCTGGAGGAGTTGATCTTCGGTAATCGCCCTGAGTCGGACCAAGATCTCTCCGAGGCGCCCCCCCTTGGTCCCTTGAATATTAATGGCCTCAAGCAATTTGGCTTCGGACAAGCCGAATTTGGCTTCGAGGATCGCTCCTAACAGCGGCCGACCGCAATGTTCGTCTTTCATCACAGAACACCAAATAATGGATGGTTCATCCCTGGGGAAGCCCATCGGCCTCGGGACAAGACCGCAAGCCTTTGGAACGTAAAAAGAATACTCTCTACCTGATCTCTCTGACAAGGCATCTGGTTCATCTGGTCTATTTGGTTTGTCTGGTCTATCTGGTTCTTTGGCTGAACGAAACTATGCAGATGAACCAAATCAACCAGATAAACAAAACAAACCAGACAAACCCAATAGACCAAACAAACCAGGTTGTCGAAAGCAGGAAAGGGCTGCAACAGAGGAGAATACAGCGGACTCAGCGAATGTCGAACGTCATCGCGGTTCGCTGGTTGTTACGCAGGACATCAAGTTTCACCGTCTTCTCGTTGCGAAGCTGCTGGAAGAGCGTGAGCATCGTACCAGGGTCACGAATGTCCACGCCATTGACCTGCTGGAGGACATCCCCGTACTTCAAACCAATCTTCTCATAAAAACTGGCGGGCGCGATAAAGTCCAGACGGAACCCATTCATCGCTCCATTCACCACGTAGGGCACGGCTCTCGCCTGGGACAATAACTTGGGCAGATCGCCCATCGCTTGTTCAACGTCTCTTCGATCGAGCACGGTACGCACTGGACTCCCAGACACCGGAACTACGGCTGCTCCCGCTGCTCTCGCTGTGACTGGGGCAGACGGGGGCTTCTCGATCTGCGCGGCGGCGAGTTCAAGCAACTCCTGCTGATCGCCCTCACGAACGACCATCCCGTCCCGCCGGATTTCGCTGATCTCACCCACATCGGGTATGTGGTCGTGCAACCGGAAAAATAGTTGGCGTTTGCTGGAAAGTTCTTCAACGATGGCCGAGACCCCCTCATGATCGCCGATCACCACCCCCAGCAGCTTGAGCTTCGACGCCAGATTTAACGGAGCACGGGAAGACGGCGCCCCGGACCCTGCGGTGCTCATACCGAGGGGATTAGGCGGCAGGGGAAAGAGTCCGCTCGTCCGAATATGCTCAACCATCGCCGGCACGGAGGCCCTCACATCAGCCTCTCGGTCGGAAGCCGGTGACGGCCGTACCAGCCCTACCGGAACAGACAAGGCCTCCGCAATCACCGCGTTGATGATGTGGGCCACGAGAAAGGTGCCACACATGATAAAGGCGAATATGATGCCCCGACGCATATTCATAGTTTTCGAGACCGACTTTGGATCACTCGTCCCATTCAGCAAGACATTCTAGTGCGGAGCGAAGGTCCCGTGCAAGAACAACCAATAGGTCCGGGAAACGATCAAAACCCTATCGCATGTAGACAACATGGCGTATTCGAGACATAATTCAGCCGCTTTCCGCCACAACCAAGGAGTGCTATTGTGAAAAAAGCGCTGATCAGTGGCATTACGGGCCAGGATGGATCGTATCTGGCTGAGTTTCTTCTCGGGAAGGGCTATGAGGTGTACGGCATTATTCGACGATCGAGTTCGTTCAATACGGGACGGATCGATCCCATTTATGAAGATCCGCACGTTCCGCATCGACGACTCCATTTGGTGTATGGCGACCTCAACGACGCGAGTTCGCTGAACCGCATCATTCGAACGATCCAGCCCGATGAAATTTACAACCTGGGAGCACAAAGTCACGTGCGTGTGAGTTTCGATATTCCCGAGTATACCGGCGAGATTACCGGACTCGGAACGATCCGCCTCCTGGAAGCCATTCGGGAATCAGGATTGAAGCCGAAGTTTTATCAAGCGTCGTCGAGCGAGATGTTCGGCAAAGTGCAGGAGGTGCCTCAGCGCGAAACCACACCGTTCTATCCCCGCAGTCCTTATGGAGCGGCCAAGGTCTACTCCCACTGGATTACGGTCAATTACCGTGAAGCCTACGACCTCTTTGCCTGTAACGGCATTTTATTCAACCATGAATCGCCCAGGCGCGGCGAGACATTCGTGACGCGCAAGATCACGAAAGCGGCGGCACGGATCAAGCTCGGCGTGCAGAAGGACCTCTTTCTGGGCAACTTGGACGCGAAACGAGACTGGGGATTCGCCGGAGACTACATTCAGGCCATGTGGATGATGCTGCAGGCCTCTAAGCCGGAAGACTACGTCATCGCGACTGGCGAGACACACACGGTGCGTGAGTTCTTGGAGCTGGCGTTTGGTCGCCTTCAACTGGATTGGCAGAAACACGTGAAGATCGATACCAAGTACTATCGCCCCACCGAGGTGGACCTCCTGATCGGCGACGCGAGCAAGGCCAAACGGGATTTGGGATGGGAGCCGAAGGTCCGATTCGAGGAACTGGCACATATGATGGTGGATGCGGATCTTGCCGCCGAGCAAGAACGACTCGAAGGAACCGGAAAGAGAGGCTAAAGAGGTTGGAGGCTTGAGGTTAGAAGTTAGAGGTAGGAGGGGAGGCTAGGGGTTGGAGGCGGGAGGTTAGAAGTTGGAGGTAGGAGGGGAGGCTAGGGGTTGGAGGCGGGAGGTTAGAAGTTGGAGGTAGGAGGGGAGAGGTTGGAGGTTGGAGGAGACAGACAGACCAAAACGGTTGGGAGGTATGTCTTTCCGTTCGAGAAGCTGGAAGTGTGGCAGGAGTCTGTCGAGCTTGCTGATTTCGTCTTGGGATTGCTCGATCGTGTACCTCAAGGCAGACACCTTCGTTTGGTATCACAAATGGAGGGAGCGGCGGTATCCGTCGCGCAAAATATCGCTGAAGGAAAAGGGCGGCAGCACAGGAAGGAATTCTTGCAGTATTTGAGCATTGCCCAGGGTTCTCTCTATGAAACGGTCACGTTAAATGAAGTGTTTCGCATAAGAAGACTCTTCGATGAAGGAGAATGCATCGAAATTCGCAGAAGGGCAGAATACATCGATCGCAAGCTGAACGGATTAATGAACTCGGTAAGGGGAAAAAAGAGAGGAGAGGGGTAGAGGGTACAGTTGGAAGATTGAGGTTAGAGTGGGGGGAAGGTTGGAGGTTGGAGGTTAGAGGTTGGTCGCTGAAAGCTGATGGCTGAGATCGACTAAAGACGGGAGCGGCTCCTGATTTCTAGTCCAGCCTCAAGCCTCTCACCTCAAACCTCAGGCTTCTCGCCTCCAACCTCCAACCTCTATCTCCCACACCCTCCAACCTATAACAGCTATGCCGTCCTTTTGGGCCGACCAACGAGTCATCGTCACGGGCGGAGCCGGTTTTCTGGGATCGTGTGTCGTGGAACAGCTGCGCGCGAAAGGCTGCCGAGACATCTTCGTCCCCCGCAGCAAAGACTACGATCTTGTTCAGATGGATGCCGTGAAGCAACTCTACAGCGATAGAACCCCCGATATGGTCATCCATCTGGCTGCACGGGTCGGAGGGATCGGCGCGAACCAAGCCAATCCAGGAAAGTTTTTCTACGACAACCTGATGATGGGCACCCAGCTCATAGAAGTCGGGCGCCAACGGGGACTGAAGAAATTCGTGGCGCTGGGCACCATCTGCGCCTACCCCAAGTTTGCCCCCATTCCATTTAAAGAAGACGACATCTGGAACGGATACCCCGAAGAGACCAATGCGCCCTACGGTCTGGCTAAGAAGATGATGCTGGTGCAGTCGCAGGCCTATCGTGAACAGTATGGGTTCAATTCAATCGTGTTATTCCCGGTGAACCTCTACGGCCCTCGCGATAACTTCGACCTGGAAACGTCTCACGTCATCCCGGCCTTAATACGCAAATGTGTGACGGCAACAGAAGCAGGCCACGCCACACTCACGTTGTGGGGAGACGGATCTCCGACTCGAGAATTCTTGTATGTGGAGGACGCCGCGGAAGGCATCCTGCGCGCAGCCGAGCACTATGAAGGAAGTCTACCCGTCAACCTGGGGACAGGGGAGGAAGTCACGATTCGCGATCTTGCCACCATGATTGCAACGGAGGCCGGTTTTACAGGACAGATCGTATGGGACACCACCAAGCCCAACGGGCAGCCTCGACGGTGCCTGGATGTCAGTCGGGCCAAGCAACTCTTTGGCTTTCAAGCGAAGCATACACTCCTGGAAGGACTCAAGAAGACGATGCAGTGGTTTTTTGCCAATCGCCACAATCTTCGACAAGTCACTTTCTGACGGCGCCTATCAGCCCGCGTTTTTCGTGAAGTGGTAAAGCATGGGGGAGAAGTGTCTAGTTTCAGGTTACAGGTTTCCGGAAACTTGCAGCATTGGACTTGGAACGTGCCAAGCATGATCGAACAGCGAGCGACGAGGAGCACCGCAATGTGTATCGGTCAGTCTACCGTGCCCGGCATAGGCAGGCAGTTGGAGTAGAAACTTTCATGAACGAGATGGCTAAGCCGGCACGCCGCGTTCAGCTTGTTTAGTGCGTCGCACGGTGACGGTCATCTCTACTCGTGACCCGAGTCGGTTGATGATCGACATGAGGCGGTCAACCGTGAATCGCCCGAGGTCCGCATGACGGATGCGCGAAAAGTCGGCCGCTGCAATCCCTGTGCGATCGTGTGCGCTTCGGACGCTCAGCTCTTCACGGTCAAGCACCTTGATGATCTCGGCCGCCAGGATGGCCTTGATCTGTTCGGTATCCGCGTTCTTATGCCCCAGGTCACGGAATGCGTTTCCACTTCCCCTCACGACTGCCGGTTTTCTGTTCATTCCAATATCTCCTTCACGCTCTTCAAACGGTTCTTGATCAGGTCGATGTCACGTGCAGGTGTTTTGGTGCCCTGTGTTGATTTCTTTTGAAACGCATGGATGACCCAAATGTCCTCGCCAAGCTGCACGGCATAAACCACCCGGAACGCATCACCGTGAAACGGCAAGGCAATCTCGAACACGCCGGAACCCATCCCGTGCAACGGTTTTGCAATGTCCGCAGCGCCACCCTCCGCGGCGATCGTCAACGCAGCTAGACAGATTGACTTTGTCCCTTCCGGGAACTTCTCGAATTCCTTGAGCGCCGCCTTGATCCACGAAACAGGTCGTGTTCGTCTGGTCATGTGCCGTCGCTGTTCTTCTCGCTCATGTGCTGAACGTCGAGGCTAATTCCGTATCTGTACGTTGTCATATTTGACAACATCCGTCAAGAAGGTGGTCCCTCTCTTCCGCTGTTTCACGAATCGTCCTTATCTCGCGTGGAGTTTCTATGGCTTCGGCACGAATCCTCATGAACGATGCAGTCCAACGATACCTTGACCATCCACCTTTCCGCCTCCAACATTATTTCTCGTTCCTCTGCTCCCTCACAACTTTATCCTTGATCTTGCCTCCGGCTGCTTGAGGTTTGAGGCCTGAGGCCGGTCAGAATTCAGGAGCCTCTCACGGCGTGCCTCCAACCTCTGCGAAGGCTCAGGTCGAGGTTCAAGTTCAGGCCGAGCTTGACCTTGACCTCTCCGCTCAACCTCAGCCTTAACCTGCAACGAATACAGCGTGAGCACATTTGAACGAACCTGCCCACGCATGCGCTGTTCTCCCTCTCTCACACCCACGGAGACAGGCGCAAAGACGTTGAAACGTAACGGGTTCGAAAATCACCCTGAATGGTCCAAGACTTGCGAACATATTGCCATGTGCGTTCATATCCCACAGGAAACAAGAACGTGAACGAAATCAACGCATCACCCCTGACACAAGAGAACCGTCCAGCCTCACACCGAGCCTCGTCGGAGCATGAAGACAGTGCCCCGATACCGGAGGCGCCTCTAGAGGTACTCGAAGCCACCGCATCGACAAGGCCACCGGACGGACAGGAATCATACGAACAAGCAACGGCGCTCAAGAATGTGGGCCTGTTCAGACAGGCAGCGGAGCATTTTGAGAAAGCCGCACAGGATCCCGCATACGCGCTGAAGGGCTTCGCCCAAATGGGCCTCAGCCTCACGAAGAGCGGAAGACAGGAAGATGCCGTCGCAGCCTTTCGCCGAGCTCTGCAAGTGCCTTCGACATCATCGAAAGAACAAGTGCAGATTCTTTACCTCTTAGGGAGAACGTTAGAGTCACTCGGGCGCATTCCTGAAGCGTTGGAGGCTTATCGATGGCTCCGCCGTGAAGCACCACAATATCGAGATGTCGCTACGCGAATCGAGTCGTTCAGCACGGGACGAATGCACCGGGACAACCACCAAGGAGAAGGAGACAGTCCCTGGGCAAAACAGGCATTGCAGATGTGGCAGGGCCTTCTGGGAAAGGAAAAGTAACCGTCCACCGAAAACCTTTCTCAGTTGTGGAATACGAACGAATCAGTTAAGTTCTTCTCCAAGCGGCTACGTATCCCCCCAGTCCTAGCAGGATGCTGAAAAAGTTCGCCTCTTCGTACGTCGCTCGTATCTCGTCGCTCGTCGTTCGTCCCTTCGGTGGGTCTGATCTGAAACGAGATACGCTTCACGCGTCACGGTCCATCGCCGTTGTTTCCCATCCAGGGTGTATGCATGCTGAGCGAGGCCAGACCATGAAGCGGATTGATCTGATCGCAGGGGCGCGGCCCAATTTCATGAAGATTGCGCCAATCATCGACGCGCTAAACGATGCGGAGACGCGGAGCGGCTCGTTGCGTTTTCGTCTGATCCATACGGGCCAACATTACGACCGCGCCATGTCTGGTAGCTTCTTCGAGGAGCTCGGCATCCCGGACCCGGACATCAATCTGGAAGTAGGCTCGGGCACCCAGGCTGAACAGACCGCCGCCATCATGATGGCGTATGAAAAGGTGCTGCTGAAAGAGAAGAGCAACCTCTGCCTGGTCGTGGGGGACGTGACCTCGACCATGGCCTGCTCCATCGCCGCCCGCAAGTTGGGGGTGCCGGTAGCGCATGTGGAGGGCGGCATACGCTCAGGAGACTGGACCATGCCGGAAGAAATCAACCGGGTGGTGACCGATTCCATCACGAACTGGTTTTTCACCACCAGCGAAACTGCCAACGCCAATCTGCGCCGCGCCGGGATTACGGACGATCGGATCTTCTTCGTCGGCAATACGATGATCGACACGCTGCTCAAGCAGCTCCCGCGTTTGCGTCCGCCAGCCTGCTGGGAATCGCTCAAGCTAGAACCTGGCAAATACTTTGTGGTCACCCTGCATCGGCCGGCGAATGTCGATGGGGAGCAGCAGTTACTACAACTGCTGCATGCCATCGCCGAAGGCACGCGCGGCTTGCCGGTGGTATTTCCGGTCCATCCGCGTACCGCCAAGAACCTGCGCGATCTCGACAGCAAGACGCCGCAACTGAATTATGTCGATCCACTGGGCTACCTTGAATTCAACTACCTGGTGAAACATGCCCGTGGCGTGATTACTGATTCAGGTGGCATCACCGAGGAGACGACTGTTCTTGGAGTGCCGTGCTTGACCCTGCGTGACAACACCGAGCGTCCCGAGACCATCACGATTGGGACGAACGAACTCATTGGGACCGATCCGAGCAAGCTCCCTCCCGCGCTGGCACGACTGATGGCGGGGCAGTGGAAAAAAGGCGCGATTCCTCCGAAATGGGACGGCAAGGCAGCAGAACGGATCGTCGAGCATCTTGAACGATTGCTGGCCGGCACATGAAGCAACTTCTCCAAAACCGGAGTACAGACGCGGCGAAACTCATACCCGATTATGCTGCTGCCTTGATATGTCGCGAGCAACGCTGCTGATCTGTTTTCACACCCGCCACATGCTCATCGTGGCCTCACCCCTTCGTACAGCAGTCTCACGGCCGGTACCGGTTCCCACCTCATGATAGCCAGAGAATCTTCGACATAGTCTCGTGATCTCATCCCATTCAATACAGAGGTCACCGCCGGGGTGCTTGCCAGCACCCACAAGGCCTTTCGTGACAGCGATTCTCTGCGCCTTGCTGCGGGCAACAGGGGATCGAGGGCCGCCGAGACCGAGGCGGTTTTCGCACGACTGCGTTCAGTGGCTTCTCTGCGGAGCCCGCGCAACAGGGTGAGCAACTGCGGCACATAGCGATCGCGCCAGGCCTCCCACTGTTCAGCGGCCGTTCCGGTCAGATTTCGCGACAGCGCCTGCATCACTTGATTCACATGCGGCGCGATCATTTGATGCTCGATCTGCTCCCAATGTTCCAGCCCCTGGATCTGAGGCCGCACGCGCGTCAGCTCAACGGCCCAGGTGAAGAAGTCGGCTGGGGCCATCCCTTGACCACTAGGTTGAAGGGCCGGGGCAATGGCCTTGCGATACTCATCTTCAAGCGCCGCGACCGTCCGGCATTGTCGATCGAAGTCCACCGGATCGCCTTCGAGCGGAAAATCCGCCAATCGAAGCACGCCGCTCTTGTTCGTCGGCATGGCATTGAGCGGACGATTGACCAGCACCGCAATCCCTTCTCGTTGCGCCACCTCCAACACCGTCTCCTGCTGATCCTCCCCGGTATTGGGCGTCACCAGCGCGCCTGCCTCATAGAGATTCATGGGGCATTGCAGCACCGCGAAGTGGTGGCGGTCCATGCCCTGTGACGCAGCGGCTGCTCGCGCAGCGTCGCACATGCGAGAGAGCGACGTCGCCTCGGCATCCGATGGATCTGCCGTGACCGTATTCGACGACACCCCGTAATACTGAATCCGTCCAGCCGCTACTTGCGACTCGAAAAACGTGAAGGCCTGTTCAATTCTGCGGTAAAAGGCCTCCCGCGTCGCTGCGAGATCTCCTCCTTCATGATGCGCTGCCTCGGACAGAAAGTATTCCGGGTTGTGCAGCAAACAGACATCGAGCGTGGCCAGTCCAAGCCGATCCAGTGACAGGGTGAGCTGATCGGCCAGATACTCAGGGTGGATACAATGCCACATGCCCTCACCATATTTGACCATGTCAGGGTAGGGGCGCCCGGCCTGTTCGCGTGCCTCCGCCTGTTTCAAGTTATCCCCTTGCACATATCCGATCTTCGAGACGACGATCACCTCGTCACGAGTCAGCTCACCGCCTTTGATCAGCTCGCGTAAGACAGAGCCGACTAGACGTTCGCTGTCGCCGTCCATGTAATTTGTCGAGGTGTCGATCAAGTTCACGCCTTCTCGTATTGCCTTCTTGAGTGCCTCTCGATGCTCCGGCTCTCTCGTATCGACCCGATAGGTCCCGAACCCCAGTCGGGACGTCGTCAATCCCCTGTTGCCGAACCGACCATACCCATGTTCCATGCGGCCGTCATGGCGTGACCGACTCACGATGCGAGCGGCATACCTGGCTGTCCCCTCTGGACTAGCCGATCCAGGGAGGGATACTCCTTGCAAGAGCATCGGTTGGGTCGTCTGATCCGTTCGTCGCGACGCAGACAGCAGCGCCTCGGCGACCTCCCGCGGATCGGTGAGGGGACGCTGACAGGAAAAGTTTCGGCAGATATAGAGTGCCGCCTTCCCTTCCACCAGCCCCTTGCCGGCCAGCAGGGGATGACCAGACGGCGTGCCCGTGCCATCGCTGGAGGCAATCACGCGGTGCGGTAAGAACACCTCGCGCACGGCGAGCTGGAGTGCATCCAACCCAGGATCGCTGGCCGCTCCGACAATAGCCAATTCAATCGGTCCTTCCGCCAACAGATCCACCGCTGCAAGCGTCTTGGCAAAGGCTCTCGGATACCGGGCCATCTGGCGGCCATAGGCACGAATCCCGCCAACCGCTGCCTCGCGCAGGTCCTGGCGATCGTAGTGGAATGAGAGTCTGGCGAGGGCTGAGACCGCTACGGCGTTGCCACTGGGCGTCGCACCATCCGCCCCCTCACGCGCTCGGATGATCAGTTTTTCATGCGTCTTCGCGGTGGTGTAGAAGCCCCCTTGGTCCTCATCCCGAAACGAGTCCACCATCCGCTCTCCCAATTGAAGCGCGGCAGTGAGATAGCGTTCTTGCCCACTGGCTTCATAGAGGTCGATCAATCCTTCTGCCAGATAGGCATAGTCTTCCAGTACCCCATCGAGATGGGCTCGGCCCTGCCGCGACGTGCGAAGCAGCGCCCCCTCGGAAGTCCGATGCACCAGCAAGAGAAAATCTGCCGCCCGAATGGCCCCGTCGATGTAGCGGCTGACCCCTAATACACGGCCTGCCTCGGCCATCGCCGAGATCATCATGCCGTTCCAGGCCGTAATGATCTTGTCGTCGAGTCCGGGCGGGACTCGCTCTTGGCGGGCGCGATAAAGGAGGGGACGCACGCGATGCATCGTTTTGTCCAGTTCATCGAAGGTGAGGTTCAATTCCTTGAGCACGGCCTCGATGGGACGCAGTCGATTCGGGATATTCCGATGCTCCCAATTCCCCTGATCGGTAATGTCGTAACAGGCACAGAATCGGTTGGTATCTTCTGCATTCTGCAGCACGGCCTGGATCTCCGTCGGCGACCAGACGAAAAATTTTCCTTCGACCCCTTCCGAGTCCGCATCCGTCGCGCAATAAAATCCTCCGGCAGGGTCGGTCATCTCCCGAAGAATATAGTCGAGCACTTCCGTCGTGACCTGGCGATAGGAAGTCTGCTTGGTCACCTGATAGGCTTCCAGGTAGGTCCGGGCCAGGAGGGCATTGTCGTAGAGCATCTTCTCGAAATGGGGAACCAGCCAGCGCTCGTCGGTGGAGTACCGTGCGAACCCGCCACCGATATGATCGTAGATCCCACCGGCCGCCATCGCATCGAGCGTGCGTGTGACCATCTGTAAGGTTCGGCTCTCTCCTGTTCGCCGGTAGCAACGGAGGAGCAACGAGAGCCCTGCGGAAGGGGGGAATTTCGGCGCACTGCCGAATCCACCGTTGCGCTCGTCGAAATCCTCCCGGAATTTCGTCACGGCCTCATCAAGCACGGAGACACTGACTGAGACGGGGGACAACGCTTTGAGTTCGCTCTTCAACCGTTCGGTTAATTCACGCGCTTGACTCGTGAGACCGGCGGAATCCTTTTCCCACGCGTCTGCGATTTTCTTGAGCAGGCTGGGGAACCCGGGACGGCCCCATCGATCGTCAGGAGGAAAATACGTACCGGCGAAGAACGGCTCCTGATCCGGTGTCAGGAAGACCGTCATCGGCCATCCACCCTGACCATGATTGAGGGTCACTGTGGCCTGCATATAGATCTCGTCGAGATCGGGGCGTTCTTCCCGATCGACTTTGACACAGACAAAATGCCGGTTCATGAGTGACGCAATGGCCTCGTTCTCGAACGATTCCCGCTCCATCACGTGACACCAGTGACAGGCGGAATAGCCGACTGAGAGCAGGATAGGACGGTTTTGCGCTTTCGATGCCTGCAAGGCCTCCGGTCCCCAGGGGTACCAATCGACCGGGTTCGAGGCATGCTGGAGAAGATAGGGACTGGTTTCGTGGATGAGGCGATTGGATCGTGCTGCGTCAGGTGAATTGTGCATGGCTCACGGTAGCATCGAGGCCGGGGAGGGGTCAACGAGCAGATAAGGAAAGAGGCCTGCGATCGTAAGATCGCAGGCCTCTTCAGAATCATTCAAGTTAGGCTTGTCTGATCAGACAAACGACTTCCGTCGCGCTTACTTGCCCTTCTCGTCCTTCTTCTTCTCGTCCTTCTTCTCATCGCCGAACGTATCGACGTAGCTGCCCTTCTTCTCGTCCTTTTTCTTCTCGTCCTTCTTCTCGTCCGCATTGATCATCTGAACCATCTTCGGGGCATCCTTCTTTTCCTTCTTCTCCGCCTTCTCTTCTGCGAAAGAAGGTGCGCTGAACGTCACTGCCACTGCCACTGCCATGATTGCCATCAAGATACGCGTCATACTGTGTCACTCCCTGTGAATGTTAGTGTTAGTGATGCTGTTTGCCCATTCAAGTAGGGCAATTTCAAGACGGTAGCGAAAATGGGCCCCTGTTGTCAACCGCATATTTTTCTCTCCTCTGCAAGTACCTGCATGAAGACCACGACACACAATCCGCTCTGGCTCCTGACCTGTCTTGTGGTAGTCTTACATAGGCTGAAGCAATTCCGAAATCTGTTGACCTGAAGATCTGTTGAATGTTTGGAATTCATCAGATCATCAGATCGACAGATATCTTCCACTTCACGCGCCACGATCCCTGAAGGACCAACCATGACCGACATTGGGCCCTATTCCAACTACCGCCTGACCGTTCGCCTCGAACTCGCGAACACACCAGGCATGTTCGCAAAGGTGGCAGCCATCCTGGCCGAGGAAGGCGCCAACTTGGGCGCGGTGGATATCGTCTCTGCCACGGCCGGATGTATGGTGCGAGACGTGACCTTCGACGTCCAGAACGAAGCGCATGGAGAGAAGGTGCTCGCCCGGGTCGGGGCGCTGCCGGACGTGAAGGTGCTCTCTGCCTCCGACCGGATTTTTCTTCTGCATCTCGGCGGAAAGATTCGCGTCCAAAGCAAGTTCCCCATCACCACAAGGAATTTGCTATCGATGGTCTATACGCCGGGAGTCGGCCGCGTGTCGCAAGCGATCGCGAAGGACAAAAGCAAAGCCTATGCCTTTACCAGCAAGGGCAACACGGTTGCCGTGGTCACCGACGGATCCGCGGTACTGGGCCTTGGCAATCTTGGCCCGGAAGCTGCGTTACCCGTGATGGAAGGCAAAGCCATGCTGTTCAAAGAATTTGCGGGAATCGACGCATGGCCGATCTGCCTCAACACGCAAGATCCTGACGAGATTGTGCGCACGGTTCAGGCGATTGCCCCGGGGTTCGGCGCCATCAATTTGGAAGATATCAGTTCGCCGCGCTGTTTCGAGATCGAACGCCGCTTAAAAAGTACACTGGATATTCCGGTCATGCACGACGATCAGCATGGCACGGCCGTGGTCATCCTCGCCGCATTGACCAATGCGCTCACCGTCACCGGGAAACGGATGGAGGACATCCGCGTGGTCATCAATGGTCTCGGCGCCGCTGGAACCGCCTGCTGCAGGATGCTGCTTGCCGCGGGCCTCTCTCACCTGGTCGGATGCGAGCCTCGCGGGATCGTCTTACGAGGGGACGGGCAGCAGCTGCGGGCCTGCCGAACGGATCTTGCCGCCTGCATGACCCCGGACCGTCCTCAAGGGACACTCCAAGACGCGCTCAAAGGGGCCGATGTCTTTATCGGATTATCCGTCGGCAATATCGTCACGGCGGAAGACCTGGATCTGATGGCGGCTGATCGTATCGTCTTTGCCATGGCCAATCCAGACCCCGAAGCCCCTCCTGAATTGGCTGCCTCCCACTGCCGGATCTTTGCCACCGGGCGCTCGGACTATCCGAACCAAATCAACAACGCGCTCGCCTTTCCCGGCATCTTTCGGGGCGCACTGGACGTGCAGGCGCGCGACATCAACGAAGCGATGAAACTGGCTGCGGCAAAGGCCCTGGCTGCGACCATTCCCTCCGCGGCCCTCAGCGAGGACTACATCATTCCGAGCGTGTTCGACAAGGACGTCGTCCCGCGTGTGGCAAAAGCCGTGGCGACAGCCGCGCGTGAAACGGGCGTGGCCCGACGCCGCACCAGACTCAGCGACGACTTCGCGTCACGCTGACCATTCAATCCACATAAATTCAGCTGTTTCTACGGCCCTTCTGGCATGCGACCGAGCTGTGCTACAATGCGCGCCCTGGCAGGATGCTGAAAAAGTCGCTCCCAGGAACCGTGAAACGTGAGGCGTGAAACGTGAAACGAAAGACTGTCGAGTGCTCTTCATCCGAAACCTTTTACCTTTAACGTTTTACGTTTAACGCTTCGAGTTTTCCGCAGCCTGCTAGGAGAGAGCCTGGATCACATGGCGTTTTCACAAAGCAAACACATCAAGTTTCAGAACGGGATGAGACGACGGATTGACTCGTTGCGCCCGAAGGCCGAAGAGAGTCTGGAGCTCGCCGTCGATACGATGATGCAAGACCGGGTCGACAGCTTCTTTCGTGTGGAAGAAGGGCTGGAGGAAATCATCAAGTCCCTGGTCCAGATTGAAGAGGAGCTTGGGGAGATCCGTGATCTCTCCGGTGCCATGCGCCTGGAATCCCGTCTCGAGTTTGTCGAAGACCGATGGGACGATTTCGACAGCGAGATTCGAGAGCGCCCTCGTCGCCGGCGCAAGAAAATCAGCCTGGCCGATATGTTGAAAGCCGCCGGCGGGGGAGGCGGCGACCCGTCACAAGGATCGAGCGGCATCA
>Ga0315287_10003475_pt1 | contig 15191 bp, 12 predicted proteins | sample YL17G11_0_MG_FD_205037 | JGI IMG/M metagenome (GOLD analysis project Ga0315287, IMG submission 205037) | Sediment microbial communities from Yellowstone Lake, YNP, Wyoming, USA - YL17G11_0 | ecosystem: Environmental > Aquatic > Freshwater > Lake > Sediment | place: USA: Wyoming | collected... | reverse complement strand
GCCCGAGCACGTCCACAGCCGCTCCAACAATCTGCCCTGCATTATTGATTGAGTAGGCCACACTGCTGCTGCCTCCTGGTAGAGTGCCAAGGTCGATATTGTTCCCGCCGCCTGTCGGGTCGAACAGCGTCGCACGCATCTTCCCGGAAGAATTATAGGCAAATCCCACGATTTGCCCGAGGTCGTTAATGGATATAGCATAACTGTCGCCCCCGCCGGGTAAAGTGCCCAGGTCGATATTGTTCCCCCCACCCGTCGAATCAAAGAGCGCTGCACGGGCCGCGTTCGCATAGGCGACACCAGACATCCCCACAATCTGCCCTTTGTTGTTGATTGAATAGGCCTCACTCCAACCGAGACAACCGCGTCCATCGAGGTTCACATTGTTGCCATTCCCGGTCGGGTCAAAGATTGTACCATACGCCCAGGGGCAAAAGGGCTCGGTGACGTCGGGATAGAAGGTCGTTCCCACAATCTGCCCGGCATTGTTAATCGACGCGGCCACGGTGCTCCCTTCCTGTTCCCGTCCTTCCAACTCGACATTGTTCCCCTGCCCGCTCGGGTCAAACAACATCGCCCGTGCCTCGTCGAAGGTCGAGCTATACCACCAGAACGTATCGACTTGTCCCACAATCTGGCCGAGCAGATTGATCCCCAATGCCTGGCCTTCGTCACCACACCCCCAAAGCGGAAGAAGGTCAATGTTGTTGGCCCCACCCGTTGCATCAAACAGTACAGGGTGGTAGAAGCCCCCGCAGTGCGGCGTGCCCGTTGTGGCCATACCTACGATTTGTCCTTTGTTGTTGATTGACCAGGCTATGCTTTCGAGCCCGCCGAGCGTGCCAAGATCGGTAATGTGGTATAGCACCTCAGCAAAGAGCGGTGACGCTGCCAGCACTATCACAACAGCAGCGCCGAGAAAAAAGGAATTCTCTCTCATTTTGTTCTCTCCTTAATAAATCGCTATCCTTTGCAACAAGAATACGCCTCTTGGCCGAACCTTCGCGGCGGCCGGATCAAAAAATCCAACCGCATTACCAGTGGTGCAAAGCGTGTAAGGAAACGAAGGAGCCTATGCCAATATGTCTCATTAAGAATAAATGTAGTCTATATCAGCAAAAGATATTTGTCAAGAGAATTCCCGCCTCTTTTGCACCCCTCGTCCCTAATTCTTCGATCCGGATACCCCTTGCACAACTCAGTTGATTGAGCTACCCTTGAGCTCAGAGAGCCTGAGCCGGGGCTTGTCGAAAACAGAATTTCCAACGGTACTCGAAGATCCGACATTGGCAAAGGGGCTTGCGACAGCTTATTACAATCTCTCAACCCTGCTGGAGGCCGGCGTGCCGCTGCTGCGCTCGCTCAGAACGGTCGAGGCCGGGCTGCGCGGGCCGCTGCAGCGGGCCTTCGGGCGGTTGATTGAAGGCGTCTCCAACGGAAATCCTCTGTCGGACGCCCTTGATATGAATCCTAAGCTCTTTGCCCGGCTGGACGTGATGATAATCCGCGCCGCCGAGGCCTCCGGCAATCTGGCCGAGTCATTCGGCCTCCTGGCCAAGTGGCATGAATTCTCAAGACGAATCAGAAACCTCACTCTCAGCGGTCTGGCATTGCCTATCCTTATGGCTCACCTTGCGGCTGTTCTATATCCCGTCCCGGGCCTGGTTCAGAGCGATTGGGACTTTACCGCTTATCGCCATACGGTGCTCCTGGTCGTCCTGGTGCTATGCTATATACCCGCGGCGCTAATAATCTGCATAATGTGTTTCACGCCACAGACGGGCATCATTCGGCGGATATTCGATCACATCTCGCTTCGTATTCCGTTCTTCTTGGGGCGGGCACTCTACAAGCTTGCTCTGAGCCGGTATTGCTGGATATTTCACATGACGAGCAAGGCGGGTATGCCTATCACCGAATGCTCCGAGATGGCGGCCAACGGGGCGGGTAATATGGCGGTGGCGGACTTGTTCAGGGCTTCCACGGCGAGTGTCAAAGCGGGAAACCCGTTCTCCGACGGATTATCCTCGAAGCTGCCGCCCGAATTCATCGAGCCGTGGAAAATCGGCGAAGAGACCGGCGAACTCGACCAGATCGCAAAACGCCTGGCCGATACCAACGCCGAGGCGGCTGAGTTCTGGTTCAACGAATTCGCACGCTGGTTCCCGCGTTTTTATTACGGCGTTATCGCCGCGGTGATGATCGTCATGGTCTTCAAGGGCTACGCTGCTCTCTACGGCGGTTTGCTGGACCTTTGAAGAGTGAGATCACCGTTGCGATGTCGGCCGGACATTTCTGTAGTCCTATAAAATGTAAAGTTCTCAGGCTGTTTGTGCCGATGAATTAGGTGATCGCCCCTTGCGGCTTTTACTATCGCAGAGGCGGTTTTTCGTAAAGAATCGGAATCCAGATGATGCAACGTGGTACGGCAGGAATCGTAGCTGCCCACCTCTTGGGCCGCAACCAACTGAAATTCAACACATCACAAAGCAAAGGGGTCGCAAATGGACAAGAGAAAAGAATCCAACAAAAGGACGTTTGTCGCCAAAGCTGTTTTGGCCGTGCTCGCAGCGGCTGTCAGTTTGAGCCTTGCCGGGTGCGGCAAGCAAATGGCAAGGATTGAGGAGAACCAGCTTAAACTGCAGGCATTGGTCGAGCTCAATGCGCAGCAAATAGGCGACGTTGCGCAGCGCATCGAAGAAAACCAGCAGGCCCTGCAGGATGCAATAGGGAATGTTCGAGACAGCGCCCAAAAGCTGGCCTCCGATCTCGCTTCTGTCGCAGGTGAACATGCGAAGCTGCAGAAGATGGTCCGGGATAACAACCTACAGATGACCGATAAAATCGCTATGATGGAGCAAAGGCAGCAGAATCTGCAGGCGGGGATTGAAGATGTCCGCAGTGGAACCGGGCAGGTCGCTGCCGATATTGTCGGCCTTGGCGACAAACAGGCAAAGCTGGAACAAATGATAGAGGCCAACAGTCGAACGCTTGTGAGCAAGGTAGCGGCCAGCGTGGACGCACTGGAGCAGAATCTCCTCAAGCTAAAGGAGATTCTTCAAAACGACACGCGAAATCTCGCAGATATTGTGCAGGTCATAGGTCAGCAGCAGATCGAGTTCGAAGGGAAGGTCGAAAGAGACATCCGCGGATTGGCCGAGTCTATGAGCGCCGTGGAGCAGAATAGGGCCGAATTCCAGAAACAGGTCGAGGAAGTCCAGAGTAATACCCAGGCGATGATCAACAATCTGACGACCGCCCTCGAACAGCTAAAGGCGCGAGTGTCACAAACAGGGCCGCTCGAATCGACCGAATCGGTGGAAACCGCCGTTTCCGTCTCGGAGGTCAAGAAACAAGATTGAGCGGATATTCGGGTTGACCCATCGGTGATTCACTGATGTTGTCGTAAACCCCGCCTTATGGACTCCTATAGAAAGGGCAAGTTGCGTTAGCCGGCACTTGCCCTTCTTATTGGTGCACATAATGAGATTGTGCTTTTTGGCCTGTGCGCGAGAACCCCAATGTGGTAGAATTCGCCGGTATGTTGAAGAGGATGGTATTCCGAATGAAGGTGTTCGGCAGCTTGACTGTGAAGAAAAAGCTCGCCCCCCCCGGGGTCTTGGGTCCGAGCTTGCCCGTCGCGGCGGGCTTGTCTAAGGGCGGTGCGACACTCTTACTCTGCGTTCTGTTGAGCTTCCAGGGGGCCTGCGTGTATCAGCCTGAGTTTCTCGGTCGCAGTGAAGGCAGGCAACCCCCCCGGATTCGCCTGTCGTGCTATGCAAGCACAACAATAGGCACAACCTACACGGACCCCAATCACCTGGGGTTGCACGGGTACAAAAGCCGCGGGTCGGAGAAGGGCGGTATTGTATATACCTGCAAAGCAGGACACATTGATATCCCTCATGTACGCAAGGCCGCCGACTGGACCGCCTATTTCGCGGAAAAAACCCTACAATATCTCAGGAAGGGCAAGGACGAATTCACATTCAAACTCTACGAGCCTTCCGAATACTTCGTGCGCGTGACTTATCCGCAGAACTGGGAACGTCTGCCGGATGCCGAGAAAGAGCAAATCATGCGTGAAATCTCCGTCAGGCTCGCACAGTATTTTGCCTACATCGGATGCACCTGGCACGAAATCCTTACTTGGTTCGGTTACAGGCCCGTGCTGTTCTATCCCGAGTTTCCCTCTGCGTTTTCGTGGGAAGACACTTTTTCAAATCTCCTCGGAACCCATATCGCGGGTATGGCCCTCAGAGATACGACACGCGAATACGACGAAGCGATGACCGTAGCGATTTACCGCGAGCTGCAGAAGCTGGGCGTTCAGCCAAGACATACTGCGATACGGGCGTCCGAAGAGGTAAGAGGGAAATGGTTCTCAGGCGGTTTTCTGTTTCTTGTCAATATGAAAGGCAGAAACTTCGACATAGGGGTCGATGACGGCTTCGTGACGCCCTGGCTTGTCCCTTCCCTGGCGGAGTGCCGCGGAGCACAAGCCGAGTCATATCCGGTCCCCAATCTCTACTTTCTTGCCGACTACGAATTTTCATTGAAACTCGAGATTGAGCCCAGAGAGATGGAAAGAGGCAAGGTGCTCAAGATTATTTATCCGGACTCCGGGAGAAGAGGCAATCGCATTGAGCCTGCCATTCACTTCGCCGCCATTATGGACTACATCAGACGGGACGCAGAGAAGATATACGGCAGGGATATACTCATAGATCGCACAGGACCACTAACAGAATCTCAATCCGACGTACAGCAGTCTCATAATGCGCCACTTTCTCCTACGCACGCGGATACAGATATGGTAAAATCTCCGGCTGTCTCGAAGACCGGACACAATAGATGAAAAACACTCGTCATAATATTACCGGGAAAGTTGTCGCTTGCCTGTTGGGCTTCTTGATAATCCTCCATGCCGGCTGCGCGCACAATAACGACTTTAATAACCACAGCGTCAAAGGACGTCCGCGTGCAAGAGTAGGACGCTATGCCACTCCTACCGTGGGGACTGTTTTTGCAGACACCGAGGATTTGGGAGTCCACGGATACTATAGTAGCTGGTCGGAAAAAATCGGCATAGCATACACGTGCAAGGCCGGACACATCGACCTCGCTCACGTCCGCAAGTCCGCCGACTGGACGGCATACCTCGCGGCGAATATCCTCGAAGAGTTGAAGAAAAATGAAACCAGGTTCTCATTCAAATTCAAAGAGCCTGCTCGATATCATGTACAGCTCACCTACCCGGACTGGTGGAAAGACCTGCCGGAAGAAGAAAAGGACCGCATCACACGCGACATCTCGATTGGACTCGGGCAGTACTTCACCTACGTCGGATGCACCTGGCACGAAATCCTTACCTGGTTCGGCTACAGAAGCGTGGGATTGTATCCGGAGTTCCCCTCGGCGTTCTCCTGGGAAGACTCATTCTCCGACCTCCTGGGCACCCACATAGCCGCCAAGGCCCTGCGAGACACCGAGCATGAATATGACGAGGCAATGACCCTGGCCCTAAAACGCGAGCTTGACGACCTCGGTATCCAGCCGAGGGACGTTGCAGTACGCGCATCAAACATGGTCAGAGGACTGTGGTTTTCGGGCGACTTTCTGTTTCTCGTCGATATGAAAGGCAGGAACTTCGATATCGGTCTGGATGACGGCTTTGTCACGCCGTGGCTCGTTCCCTCTCGCGCCAAGACCCAGGGCTCCGTTGCCCCCAGGGGTACTGGTGTGCGCGGCCTGCCTGAGTGTGAAGGGGCGCAGCCGCAGTCCTATCCGGCCCCAAGCCTTGATTTCCTGTCCGAATACGGATTCTCGGCGAAGTTCGAACTCGAGCCCAAAGAACTGGAAAGACACAAAATCCTCAGCATCGTCTATCCCGACCGGAAAGAGAGAAGAAAGCGCATCGAGCCGGCTGCTCATTTTCCCGCAATTATGGCCAATATAACGCAAGAAGCAGTGGAGAAACACGGCTTCTACATCGGCCCCGAGCACGCCGTCTCTCCAGCAGTCTCGCAGAAGCCGTCCTTGGTGCGGCCTTCGGGCGTCAGTGCCGGCACGCCCGCGCGGGGCAAGAGTATCATTGACGACGTCAACAATGACGGCGTTATTGATTTGCGGGATATGGCAATCATAATGGAGACATGGTTAGCCAAACACCGTCCCGCCGAAGATACCAGGTAAGCCCGTTCTGCCCTCCTTGATAGCAAGGCTTCTGCAAAATTGTAGGCGTAGGGTGGGCTTCAGCCCACCTGGCCCCGCCATCCCTGGGGGAACTTCGGTGGGGCAAGCCCCACCCTACCCAGAAAAAATCGTTCCTTCGACTTCCTTCGACTTCGCTCAGGATGGTGAGCTTGTCGAACCATTGCTCACGATGTTGAACCTGCGCCCTTCGGCTCTTGATTGGATTCGGTTGCGCCTATTCAATTGTCGCCAGCCAGCTCTCGCCAAGCTCCCACAAATCGCAAGCCAAAACGCATCCGTCCCCTGTAAGGTCGGCCCCGCCGCATTCATCACAAAGCCTGTTGCCCCAGTGCGCGCCAAACAGCGCAAGGTCGCGAAGGTCAACGTCTTTATCGTCGTCGAGGTCCGCAGGCAAGAACGGTTTCTCATCAAAACCGTATGTCCTGATAATCGGATCGCCAAAGCCGACCTGCAAATAGATAAACCGGATGTCTTTCGCCCGCAGCTCGGCCAGCAGTCCCGTGGAAAGACCGGGTTCAAGTTGCGGCTCAAAGATAAAGTCCTCGTAGAAATTGTGATGTGCAGGCCGACAGGTCTGCGAATACCAACTGTGCAAGACAATCGGCTCGGTTGTGTAGCCGGTTATTACAGTCTCGACCCAGCGAACCAGCGGGGCGGTGTAGCCTGCAATCGGGCCTGTGGGCGCCGGCGGCCAGTAGAATGACGTGCTGATCGAGACGCCGCCCCTGCCTAACTTAGCGCTCCGCTGTTGCAGAAGGTCGCCCTGCTGCGGCTGCGGGCAGGGACACAGACGAATCGACTCTGTCGTCGTGGTCGTTGGCCCGGTCCAGTCGATTGTTGGAACAGGCTCATCGTATTCAACCTGTAGGCTCAGCCATGTAACGTCCTCCAGCGTCAGCATCGGATTCTCCGCACGGCTCACCAGCGTCGGTATCCACTCGGTGCCCAATTGGCAGAGCCGCCGGTTTCGCAAATGGTGCATAAACCAGCTATCAATCGTATCGACCTGGTAATCGTAAACTCCCTCCACCGTCTTATGAAAGGCAAAAGGCCATTCTGACAGCTTCCCGCAAATAGATCGCACGCGCCCGCTGTCCGCATACTCGAATTCCACATTCGTGTAGAGACACTGCGCCAGGTCCTCCTTCGTCAACCACATATTCTTCGTCTCGAACCGCCAGCGGGACTTGAGGCGATGATTGGCGAAAACATCGCCGTACTCGCCCTGGAATGTGCAGTACTCAACAGGCTCGTTGATGAGAAATGGCGTAATGCTCCGTGTGCTGTCCGGCTGAGGGATTTCGCGCACCTGTTTGATGATGAGCTTGCCTTCAGGCGCCACTTTCTTGTATTCAAAATCGAGCGTGTACTTCGTCTTGCCCGTCAATCTCTCGAACTGCTGCGCTGCGGCGACCAGAAGTCGCGACAATTCGATGTATTCATCCTGCCAATCCAGCACCGTCGCGCCTAACGGCACGAGATTCGACCCGCGAGCCAGCGTCGGGTATATCCCGTAGGATGAATAGTAGACGTCAACTTCCTCGGGGATAGAGCCGTCCTGCGGATTGGCTACCGAGACCGCCCCCAATTGTGTCACCAACTTTATCTCCCAATCCGACCCGTACCACTTCTCCGCCGTCGCCACGCCGTTGGCCAGCTCGAATTCATCAGGAGTCGAATGGTGCACCAGCAGGGCCATTCCCACGTCCGCCTCGTTCACGCCGTACCGAAGCCGTTCGAGAAAGGCATTATCGTTGTAGAAGCTCGCAAAGACCTTGCGAATCGCCCGAAAGACACCCCGCTCGCCCGTCTCGTTGGCGTCACAAATGCAAGGCCCCGACTCATTACCGTCCAAATCGTCGGCCAGGCACCCGCTGAAACTATCGTAAAGCCCCGCGCCTGTGAAATAGTTGCAGTCCTCGACGTTGGTCGAGCTTCGAAAACGGATGTTCCGATTCGCATTGAACCCATACCGAGGGTCCTGGAGAATACTGATAACTGCGTTTTCCTGTGAATGGGTGAAACTCGTGAAATACCTGTCCCTGAACATATCGCGGATGTAGCTCAGGTCGTCCGCCAGCGCGGCCATATCGGAAGGCGGATACGTATAGTCCGCCAGCCGGGAGTTGATTTCTTCTCGCAGAGTCTTATGGGTGACCAGCTCCTGGCCGAGAAACTCCTTCCACAACCTGAATGAGAAGGCCGCCGCGACCGGGCAATTGTCCGGGATGGCGGCCCGCAGTATCCCGAAGTTGGCCGCCTTGCCCCCGAAATACTTAGTGTCGCGGGGCAGCAGTCCGTCCGTTGAAGCGCTGTAAGCGCCATAATCCGCCATCGGCGAAATCTCCAATGCCGGCGGCTCCTTAAGCGCGAGAATCTCCTCGACAGCCTGTTCGTCGAGAACGCCCTCGACGTCAATCAGTCGAGTGTCCATTTCATACCATCCTTCAAACGCACGCAGGACAATCCTGTGGCCCACAAGCTCCCAGGCCCGCTCGGCGTCTTCCGCCAGGGCCAAATGTACGAAGGGCACGCCGAAGGTCTTTGCAAGGATGGCCACGTGCGAGTTCGGCGTCGATGGCGAGAGCGAAATAATCCCGGCAACGAAGGGAACCTCAGCCGGTACGCCGTCGGTTAGGAGTATATCGTTCGGCTCGAGCAATCCCGCCAGGTACGCATCCTGGATATTGTCGCCGTCGAAGTACTTCAGCTTGCCGAGCGCCCAGCCGCTTGAGTAGCAGGCGTTGCCCGGCGCCCAGCGCGAGGCCGAGCCGATGGGGATGCCCTGCGATTCAAACCACTCGCGGTTCGCCTCGGCCGTTCCAATCTGTTCGTAAGCGGGAAAGTAAAATGCCTGCACGCCGGGATCGGCCTGGACGCGCGATTTGACAATGTTGAACAGCTCGGCGACTTCTTCTTTCGTATAGGGGTCGTAGCGAACAAACTGGATGCCGTACTCCGGGTAGGGAAACGGCTCAGGCCAGCCCGTATTCGGCGGCATTATCACCGCGCCCAGAATCGCCCGCTGGTCCTCCTCGTACAATGTAGCCTCATCAAACTGCCCGGGAGTCATACCGATAAACGGCGTAAGAAGCTCGACGGCGAAATTGTAGTGGAAGGCGTATCTCTTGCTGTCCTGGAAATAGACAACGTCGGGGTCGTATGGGTCCAGAAGAATCGTGAACTTCACCCACCCCGGGTCGCTGGCAAAAGTCCCCGATGCGCGAAACGGCTCATCCGGAAACACAATCTCGTTCTTCCAGTACGGCGACGGCGGAATCTCACCCGCGTATGACAACGCCGCCGGTGCGAGCAAGAGCCACAATACCGCCAAAAACACTGCCGCTTTTCTTCCGGTTCTCATATATCACCATACAAAAATAGTGTAGCCGATCCAGAGGGAAATTTCAAGCAAAAACTCCCATAAGACTGTGTCCCGCTTGCAGAAATCAGGTAGTACCTCATGATATTGGCATACAGTAAGGGGGATTTCAAAGCTGTAAGGGCTTTTTTGTCGATGAGTTACTGGACAAGCAACGGTTTTCGGCAAGGAGGCCTCCTGTGGCCAAGAAACACATCCACCAGCGGGAAAGCCAGCCTTTCGCAGAGTACCCTTTATCCTTCTTCGCCTGCCCGCACCCCGACTTCGCCGAATTCAACCGCTTCGCAGCAGACAATCTGTCAATTGCAGAACGGATGGGCAGAGACAAGGCCATTCGCCGGCTGTACTGCAAGATCGCCAGGAGGGCTTGCACTGCCTGCGGCACACGCTTCAGCGAGCGAGAAGGCTCGCTCATGCAATCCACCAAGCTGCCTGAGGCAACTGTTGTCCGCATTATCAAATGCCTCGGACATGGCTGCTCCATCGAAGCCACTGCAGACATCTGTGATGTTGATCCGCGAACCGTCGAGCGCTTACCGGAAAAGGCAGGCTGAGTCGCAGGACGCGGAATCCCTCCAGGCTGCCTGGTATGCTGCAATGGTCGCTGTGGCTGTGGAGAGACCTGTACAATTGGACGCGTGCACACGGTTCTTTGAAGGGCTGTTGTCCGGCGATGGTGCTGGGGCTGACAGCGCGTATCTGGACGGTTCTGGAGTATGTTCGCTATCCGACGCATATCAGCGAACCCCAGCGACAGCTATGGGCCGACCAGCGCAGGACGCCCTCGAATCGGCCCTGGAGAAGTATCAACGTAAGAAATCTTTACCAACATCGTGAGGCTCTACCAAATCTTAAGTTATTGATAAATAACAACTTAAGTATAATGGAGGCGGGGGGATTCGAAATTTCGAGCTAAAACTGTAAGGCGTTGGATAGTAGGCAATTAGGGTCTGGTTAGAGTTAATAAAGGTAAGGTTATATGCAGGGGTCGTAGGAGTGGAAGGATCTGGACCTGCCTATCTATCTCAACACAAAACTTTTTACTATCATTGTTATAATTACCTCCTGCTTTCAAGTGGTATTTCTTACCACTTGATTTTCTACACTGATTATTTTGATTTTTAATAGGTTTTTAATGGGGAGGGGTAGTTTTGCCCTGGTTGACAACATCACAATCTGTGGTAGAATGGTTGGGAGTTGTTTAGAGATTTGGCTTGGTGGAATCCTTAGCCGAATGGATTGTTTTTTCTAATCTTTTTTCTTCGTAAGGAGAGCACGTTATGGCAAACAAGCAAGTACCTGTTAAGCCGATGACCAAGAGTGAGATCGTATCAGGAATCACCGATGCGACAGGATTGACAAAGAAGGATGTCAACTCTGTGTTTGAAGCAATGGCGGCTCAGATTAAAAAGAGCCTCGGTCGAAGCGGCCCAGGTGCATATGCCGTTCCCGGCTTGATGAAGTTGATCGTACAGCGAAAACCTGCAACCGAGGCTCGTAAGGGTATCAACCCCTTCACTGGCGAAGAAACTGTTTTCAAGGCCAAGCCAGCACGTAATGTTGTGAAGATTCGGCCCCTTAAGAATCTGAAAGATATGGTCTGACCTTTGTAAGAATGAGGATATGTCAAACAGGCCCACATTATATCACCATGTGGGCCTAGTTTTTCACTTCTTCCGACCGCTCTTGGTCAGTTGCTCAAGACGGGCTTGGGCTTTTCTCTTGCCCATGTTACGGAGCGAGGCCAGAACGGGCAACTGCTGCTTGCGAGGACGGCTTACACCAGTCTCCCAGTTGTAAATAGTCTGGGTAGCTACTCCAACAAGCTTGCCGTAATCTGTGGCACTGAGACCCAATCGTTTCCGTTGTGAACGCAGACCTTTAGCCGTGAATCGTACACCTGTTGTGTCAGCTTCGGTAACCTGGGACGACACATCTCTGAGCACCTGCTTTTCAAGCAAAGAGACTTTGCCCTGAAGGTTTGACACTTGGCGTTTCAGTTCTGCGATATCTCGCCTATATTGTGCAGATGCCTTTTTGAGAGAGGCTGTCTCACTACGGATCTCCTTGCGGGCAATCCTTGATATCTCATCTTTAAGAACTGCGGCTATATTTGGCATTCTTTTTGTTCTCCTACTGATTCCAACAATAATTAGACTGTTTCATTATACTATTTCTACACACTGCTCATTCTTCCGACCAGTACCATACGGTAACAACTCCTTTAACTTGATCTTCAGAATGCGAAATGTTGATTAACTTATCCTTTCCTATTTCCGTAGCAAACTCCGCAGCCTGTGAAAATAACTTTTCCCAACTGGCCCAAGTACCACTAAATATTTGATATTTAACGTTCATTTTTTGATCCCTTCATGTTCTGAAAAACAAGGTCGAGAGCATTCATCTCCGACCATTGTAACAACTCTCTTGTTTATCTCCAACCCACGAAAGCCTATAATACTATTGAAGAATTATACTGTCGAAATAAGTCGAGGTGAACGGTGAACTGTATATGGTAAATCGTGATGCATTGAAAGGGCGATCGTATGGGAAGGTGTGTTCATAGGAAACGGCGGGTTCTCTGGATAGTTCTATTTATGGTGCTTGCTGCTCTGGTTCCACTGTATGCACGGGATGATGTCCGGATCACGCCGGATGTGGTTTACGGCCACAAGGACGGCATGGCACTGACGATGGACGTCTATCAGCCCAAGGAGGATAAGGGTGTAGGCGTGCTGTTCATGGTAAGCGGCGGCTGGTTTTCTATATGGGTGCCTCCCCAACAAGCGATAGGTCTGTTCGAGCCCTTGCTGGATAAAGGCTTCACGGTCTTTGTGGTCCGACACGGCAGCAGCCCGAAGTACGTTATTCCTGAGATTGTGCAAGATGTTCGGCGAAGCGTAAGGTTCGTTCGACTGCACGCCAAAGACTATCATGTTGACCCCGAGCGGCTTGGAGTCTTCGGCTTCAGTGCGGGTGGACATCTGTCACTGGTACTCGGGACGACGTCTGATGACGGCGATCCTGGTTCGAAAGACGAGGTGTTGCGGGTCAGCGACCGGGTCGCAACCGTAGTGGCGTATTTCCCTCCGACGGACCTTCGCCCCTACGTCAAGCCCGGAAGCCCCTCACACAAGATCTTTCCCGCCCTCGGATTTGACCCCAATGATGCGAACGACGTATCGCCTTTACTGAATGTGACGGGAGACGACCCGCCGGCCCTGATGATTCACGGTGACAAAGACTTTCTTGTCCCCCTCTGGCATAGCGAGAAGATGTGCGAAGCACTGAAAGCCAAAAGCGTTGAGTCCGAGTTGCTGGTGATCGAAGGTGCGGGCCACGGCTTTAACGGGAAGGACGCCGAGCGAGCCAACAAGGCTTTGGTATCTTGGTTCGAAAAGCATCTTCTTTCAAGTAAACCGCAGGCCGGACATAAAGCGGACAATTAGTCTAACTCGGATGATAATTCTCAACTGCAAAGGTTAGTTGTCTTCCTCTGGGGCCTGAAGATTTCTAACCTTTTGTGTTGTAGTATCTATACCACATTATTGGGCTTTGTCAAACAATCTCTTACTAAGGAACTAAGGAACTATCTGCTCAGAGCAAGAGCGATGGAGTAGTCTGGATGTAGTACGGGCCTATCAGGATGTAGAGAAGGTTGCTGTTGAGGGCGGTAAGCTGGAAGAATTCAGGGAGCAGTTGGGCAGGGAAATGCTGAAAAGGCCATGCAAGGTTCATCTGAGGCAGATAGTGGTCAGAATATTGGGACGAGATGCGATTGTATAGAGATCATCAGAGTACAAGGAGATATTGAAATGAATAAGAATATCAAGCTTGATTGTTCGATTTTGGAAGCTGCGTCAACTACAATACTCCATTAGTCGAGTTGAATACCACCAGCGAAAGCGGCAAAGTTGATATTGGTTATTAATCTGTTTCAGGATTAAGGACACGAATAATGAAAAGAAACAATCCGACCTCAAGACGTAATTTCATCAAATCATTAACAGCAACTGCAATTGGCGGCACAGCACTTGTGCTCTCTAGCTGTAACAGTGCTTCTTCCAGTTCCAGTCACAGAAAGAACTCCCTCATTCAAAAAGACAGCACAATCCTGTTCCAGGGGGATTCGATAACTGATGCTGGTAGAGGCAGAAAAAGTGAGGGAAATGCCAATAATTCAAATGCACTAGGAACAGGCTATGTCTATTCAATTGCTACTCAGCTTCTGGCTGATAGGGCAGGTGATGGGCTGAGAATCTACAACAGAGGCATAAGTGGAAACAAGGTGTTCCAGTTAGCTGACAGATGGGACAAGGATTGCCTGGATCTCAAGCCTGATGTTCTGAGCATTCTGATTGGAGTGAATGATATATGGCATTCTTTGAATGGCAATTATGACGGTACAGTAGAGAAATATGAGAAGGATTACAGGACACTGCTGGAGAGGACACTCAAAGCACTGCCAAAAGTTGAGCTGGTTATCTGCGAACCTTTTGTGCTTCGCTGTGGGGCTGTGAACGATAAGTGGTTCCCTGAATTCGATCAATATCGTGCTGTTGCCAAAAAAATGTCAAAGGTGTCCAATGCTCTGTTTGTTCCATTCCAATCCATGTTCGATGATGCTGTGAAGAAGGCTCCTCCAGCTCATTGGGCGGGAGATGGAGTTCATCCCAGCATGGCAGGAGCATACCTGATGGCACAGGAATGGTTGAAGACCGTGGGGATTTAGAAGAGGTGCCCATGAAACCGGCTTACTTCATCACTGTCCTTGTTTCAGTGACTCTCATATCTATTGGGTGTGGGAACAAGAATGCTTCAAAAAGGCCGGAGATGCAGAACCTTATTGAAGAGATACCAGCCGAAGAGAAAACTCCAGCCCAAGAGGATTTCCTGGCAGAGAAATTGTCTCTTACTGCCGAACAGCGAGAACAAGTAGGTCAGATAAACAGGAAGTATGCTCGTGAGGTAGATTCAATTCTTCGTTCTGATGATTACCGATCCAAGAAAGTCAGACTATTCAAATCGGCAATGAAGAACAAGGATCGAGAATTGAAGAAGGCTCTCTCGAAAGAACAATATGAGATGTATGAGAAGATCAGAGAGGAAATGAAACAGAGGCTGAAAGAGAGAAGATAGACCGTCTGAGGCTGGTGTAACTTTGTTTCTGTAAATTGGGTATGACCAGCGTGTGCTGGAGCGAAGGCGAGCGTAGCGAGCCGGAGCGACAGCACACGCGAAAACCGCTTGAAAAGGCGGGGTCATGACGTTCTCCTAAATAGTGATCTGCCCCCTTTTTTTGATCCAGTGCCTATGAGAGGATTCCACAGTCCTGTACTCCATTGAGCACTGGCATATGCGGCCTGATGCAGCCGGCCTGGCGACACAATTCGGCAAAGCCTGCCGGTGTCATATAGCCCAGACTGCTATGGGGCCGGTAATGATTATAATCCATCCGGCAACGCTCCACAACGTATTTCATCCTCAAACTAAGGGGTTTTCTCATAAGGGTCTCCGCAACAAGTCTTTGTAAAGCCAAAAACATGTGTTTACTGCTTCGATCAGCCCCGACAGCAGCCGATACCCAATAAAC
>Ga0315287_10003474_pt1 | contig 15191 bp, 15 predicted proteins | sample YL17G11_0_MG_FD_205037 | JGI IMG/M metagenome (GOLD analysis project Ga0315287, IMG submission 205037) | Sediment microbial communities from Yellowstone Lake, YNP, Wyoming, USA - YL17G11_0 | ecosystem: Environmental > Aquatic > Freshwater > Lake > Sediment | place: USA: Wyoming | collected... | reverse complement strand
GGCCAGCTCGGCGAACTCCAGATCTACGGACCGACTATCACGCCTGGTTACTGGAACCGCCCCGAAGCGACCGCGGAGACGGTGGTCGACGGTTGGCTGCGCACCGGCGATCTCGGCACGCGGGACGCCGATGGCTTCTTCTTCATCGCCGACCGCGCCAAGGACATGATCATCCGCGGCGGCGAGAACGTGTACTGCACCGAAATCGAGAACGTGCTGGCGTCGCATCCCGAGATCGACGAGGCCTGCGTGATCGGCGTGCCCGATCCGGAGCTCGGCGAACGCGTGAAGGCGATCGTCTTTCGGCGCCAGAACTCGCAACTCGGAGAAGACGCCGTCAAGCGTCACGTCGCGGCGCACATGGCGAAGTTCAAGGTGCCCGACTTCGTCGAGTTCACCGACAATCCACTGCCCCGCAATCCCGCCGGCAAGCTGCTGAAGAACATCTTCCGCGGCACCGGCGCGGTACCCTTCCAGACCGACGATCTCGAGTAGCGCGACGTGGACGTCACGAACCTGCGCGACCGCACGGCCCTCGTCACCGGCGCGGGCAGCGGCATCGGGCGCGCCAGCGCGCTCGCGTTCGCCCGTCGCGGCGCCAACCTCGCCATCTGCGATGTGAACGAGACCAGCCTCGCCGAGACCGGGGCCGCGGCGCGCAAGCTCGGCGTCGCCGTGATCGAACGCCGCGTCGACGTCGCGAACGCTACCGAGATGCAGGCATTCGCGGACGCCGTACACGCAGAGGTCGAAGCCATCGACGTGCTGATGAACAACGCCGGCGTCGGTCTCGGCGGCGGCGTGCTCGAGACGTCGCTCGAAGACTGGCACTGGATCGTCGACATCAACCTGTTCGGCGTCGTCCACGGCATCCATCACTTCGTGCCGGCGATGGTGCGGCGCGGCCGTGGCGGACACGTCGTCAACGTGGCGTCGATGGCGGCCTACGCCGCCAGCTCGCTGCTGCCCGCCTACGTGACTACGAAGTTCGCGGTGCTCGGCCTCTCCGAGTCGCTTCGCGAAGAACTCGCGCCGCATCGGATCGGCGTGACGGCCGTCTGCCCGGGCATCATCAACACCGGGATCGTCGAAGCGAGCCGGATGCGAGGCGTGCAGGCGAGCCCCGCCGCGCGCGCGGAGATGAAGCGCGGCTTCACGCGGCGCAACTACCCGCCCGAGCGCGTCGCCGAGAACGTGCTGCGCGCAATCCAACGCAACCGCGCGGTCGCGCCGATCTCGCCGGAGGCGTGGACGTCCTACTACGCGAAGCGGCTGGCGCCGGGCGTCGTGCGCTGGATCAGCGCGCAGCTCAACAAGCAGCAGAGGGCGGCGGCGAAGCGCGGAAGCGACTGAGCGACGGAAGGGCCGTGCGCTGCTCGGCGAGCAGCGTTGCGCGCAGATGCTCGCGCAAGCGCTGCTGAAGCGGCGCGCCGCCGAGCCACAGTAAATGCCCACCCGGCATCCAGTGCGCCGCCGGTTCGTCCCAGTGCGACCAGAGCGCGCGGGCATCCGCGAGCGGCGCCACCTGATCGACCGCGCCAGCCACGATCAGCCGCGCCGCATGTGGCACCTGCGGCCGATGCCGCAGTGGCGCCGACAGCGACCAAGCCTGCGCGATCTGTTCGCGACCGAGACCCGCGCGCTTCCACTCGCGCTGGCGCGCCGCGGGCAGTTGTCCCCAGAACACACCCGCGAGATCGACCGCGGGAATCATCGGGATCGCGCACGCGAGCGACGCGTCGAGCGACGCGTAGAGCGCCGCGACGCAACCGCCGAGCGAGAGACCATGCACGCCCAGCGCCGGCACGCCCTGCGCGCGCAACCAGCCCGCGATGCGCCGCACATCCCAGACCGCCTGCCCGAGCGCAGCGGACGCAGCGAGCGGGTGCGCGTCGAAGAATCCCGTGCCGGAGACCGCGCCCGCCGCGCGCGGCCCGTGGAACGGCAGGATCACGTAGGCGATGTCGATGCCGAGTTCGCGGTGCAGACCCGCGAGGTCGAGCCCGCGCACGCGCAACCAAGCAAGGTCCATGTTCAGACGACCCATGCCGAAACCGTGAATCGCGATCAGCGTCGGGCGCGGTCCGCCGCCGCGATGCCGGAGCAGCAGCGCATGCGCGCTCTGATTCGCCGGGTTCGCGCGGTACGCCGCGGCGATCTCGGGATCCACCGCTTCATACTCGCTCGCGAACACCAGATGCTCGGCCGTGCCGGCGCCCGGCACGTGCATCTGCGCCACACGGACTTTCTCGAGCGGAGGCGGCTGGAGATGGGCGTCTTCCGGGCGATCGAGCAGCCCGTGCTCGCGCCAGCGCGCGACCGCGCTGGCGACCTCTTCCGCAGCGCGCGGGAGATCGGGCACGCGTCGCAGCAACGTGGTCGACTCCCACACCGCCGCGAGGAGTAGATCGACGGCGACGGCAGCCTGCTGCGCGCGCGGATTCGCGGTGCGCGCGAGAGCGCCCGCCGATCTGTGGCTCTGCGCGAGCGCTTGCTGCGATGCCCGTAGCAACATCGCGACGCCGGCCACCGCAACGAGCGCGCCGCCCATCGTCGCGCCCGACGCTGCGACCGCAAGGCCGCAGAGGATCGCCAGCACTCCGGCGCCCACCAGGCGTCGCGGCCACGGACTCGGGCTCACCGTCGCTCCTCCTCATCGCTCGTCCGGGCTCCCGTCGCGGGCCGCATCGCAGCGCCGGTCGCAATCGCCCTCCGCAACGCAGCGATTGAGACGGAGCGCGCCGCTGCGTTCGCGGGTGTCGGTGTGATCCCCAATGCGCGCAGGATGCCGGCGTGCGTGACGATCGCAAGCGGGCCGTCACCGGGCCACGCAGACAACACCGCCACGAACTCGGCCACGCGCGCATGCAACGCGCGCAGCGATTCGCCGCCACCCGGCTGCAGCTCGGGATCGCGCTCGCGCAGCCGCGCCAGATCACGCGGCCAGCGCGCGACGATCTCGACGCTGGTGAGCCCCGACCAGTAGCCGAGATCACGCTCGCGCAGTCGCCCATCGAAATGCGGCTCGACGCCGAGCGCGCCGCCGACGATCGCCGCGGTTTCGCGTGCGCGCCGCAGATCGCTCGCGACGATCGCGTCGAGCTGCGCGTCTGCGAGCGTTGCGGCCAGTCGCTGCGCTTGCTCGCGACCGCGCTCCGAGAGCGCCGGATCCCGCTGCCCCTGCCAGCGCCCAGCCGCGTTCCATTCGCTCTCGGCATGGCGGATCAGCCAGACGGTGCGCGCATCGGCGGCGCCTTTCATCCGCGCTTGGGGATCTCGCGGCCGATCGCGGTGAGGCACTGGTAGAGCCGCACGACTTCGATGTCGAGAAACGGCTTGCCGCTCGTGACCAGCGCCGCCGACAGCTCGCGCTCCGGATCCGCCCACGCGATCACGTTGGTGAAGCCGAGATGGCCGAACGCGTGCGCGGTGTCCGGCCCGAACAGCGAGAGCCGCTTGCCGCCGAGCATGAAGCCGAGTCCGTAGCGGAGCGGGACGCCGAGCGTGAAATCGATCTCGAAGTAGCTGCGCTCGCCGGTGGCGCGCCGCACGGTCCGCGGCTCGAAGACCCGCACGTCGTCGAGCTCGCCGCCGCAGCGCAAACACTCGAAGAACGCCGACAGATCGCGCGCGTTCGACACCACGTTCGCGGCGGGCAGGATGCCCGAAAGGAAGCGCGGATCATGGGCGAGCTCCATCACCTGTTCCACCGGCACGCCCAGTGCGCGCGTCAGCAGCTGCGCGAACGGCGGCGGCGGCGGAACACCGGTGATCGCATCGAGCGCGACCGCGCTGGCATCCCTGGGAGCGACGCCGTAGTTCATCCAGCGCAGTCCCAGCGGCTTGCGGATCTCCTTGGTGAGCACGCTGCGGATGTCCTGGCCCGACGCCCGCCGCACGACCTCGCCGAGCACGAAGCCACCCGTGACGGCGTGGTATGCGAGTTGTCGCCCGGGTCGCCCGACCAGCGGCGCCTTCGCCAGCATCCGCACGAGATCCGCGGGGCGCGACACCAGATCGAGATCCATCGCACCGCGCGGCACGTTCGGAATGCCGGCGCGATGGCAGAGCACGTGCGCGATCGTGATGCCGGCCTTCGCGCCCTCGCCGAACTCGGGCAGGTAGTCGCAGACGCGATCGTCGATGTGCAGCACGCCACGGTCGTCGAGCAAATGGACGACCATCGCGGTGATCGCCTTCGAGGCCGAGTAGATCCGGAACGGCGTGTCGGTGGTGACGCGACGCTTCGGTGCGTCCGGCGCGTCGTCCGGCGCGTTGCCGGCGGCGTAGCCCAGCGCGCGATCGATCACGATCTCGCCGCGATGACGCACGCAAAGCTGCAGCGCGGGATGCAATCCGGTGCGGTAGAGCGTCTCGGCGCTCTGCCAGATGCGATCGATGGCGGCACGCGATAGACGCACCGCACGCGGTGACGCCTCGGTCGCGCGATCGGTCACCGCTTCGAGATCCTTGGGGACGCGGCACAGCCGCTTCCACGGAAGCATCGGCCAGGAGAGGTATGTGAGGGAATCCATCGGACCGGCAGAATACCGCTTGCCCACGCCGTCCGAAGCGTCCCGCCGCGACTCGTTGCGGCGCGCGCATTCCCGCTAGGAGAGATTGACCCGTTTAGAGACGGTCTCCGAGCCGCGCAAGCGGCGCACGAGCGCGAACAGCGGCAGCGCGAGCAGAGCCGCGAGAAGCGGTGCGACCGCATGACCGAAGACCCAGTGCCACGCCTCCGAGGCAGGGCAACTGGCGTGGATCGCGAGAGCGCCCGCCGCGACGCCAGCCGAGATCCCCGCCGCCCCGGTGAGCGTGAGTCGTGGCGGCGCAGCCCAGCGCGTGAAAACGACCAGCCAGAGAGCGGGCACGAGACCCAACAGAATGCTGGCGATCAGACAGCCGACGTCCGACGCCACGGGCAGACGCGCGGGATCGTGCGCCGCGAGCAACACGCTGAGCGGCGCAATCAGCAGCGCGAGCGCGCCTCCAGCAATCGAGAGTGCGCGACCGATCGCCGCGACGCGTTCGCGGCCCGGCACGCTCGAGCCCGTGACCCACAGCGTGGCGCCCGCCGCGAGCAGCACGAGTCCCGCCGCGATCGCCGCGAAGGAAAGGCTTCGAGCCAGCAAGCCCGCGAGATCGGGGCGCGGACCGACCCTCACGAGGTCCCAGCTCGCGCCGACACCGGCCAGCAGCACCGCGATCGCGAGTACCACGCGCAAGCGAGGGATCGGGCGCACCGGACGCAAGCCGCGGCCCAGCTCTTCGATCAGCGCATCCGTGGTTCGGCGCGTCATCCGCTCTCCCGCCCGAGCAGGCGCCGCAGCACGGCGACGCCGCGATGCGCGCGCACCCGCAGCGCACCGGGCGTCGTCCTCGCGCGCGCCGCCGCTTCGGCCACGCTCAGGTCTTCCACGTGCAGCAACTCGACCGCTTCCCGCTGCGTTGGCGATAGTTGCTCGAGCGCATCGCGCAGTGCGGGCGACAGCTCTTCCGTGGCGACGTCCGCCGCGCAATCAACGCCGAACGCTTCGTGGTCCGCTGCGAGGGGTACTTCGCGAGCAGCGCGAGTCCCACGCCGTCGCGCGGCGTCGATCACCGCGTTGCGGGCGATCGCACGCCACCACGGTCCGAAGGGACGCTCGGCCCGCCAGGTGTGTCGCGCGCGATGGATCGAGAGCAGCACCGCCTGCACGACGTCCTCCGCGGCATGGGGATCGGAAAGCCGACGCCGAACGAAGCCGCGCAGCGACGGAACGAGCGCGTGCAAGAGCGACTCGTAGGCCTGCTCATCGCCACGTTGCGCACCTGCCATCCAGATCTGCCACTGCGCTTCCTGCGGGGAGACGTCGCCCTCCACTTCTCCCATACGCCGCACCTCCCGGCTTGGTTACGCGGCGCGATCATCGCAGCGATCACGAACCGTCCGCCCAACCGCGTACGCACCTCGCGCGCATCCCCAGACACGCGCTCGCAGCAGCATTGCCGATGTTCGCCGAGGCCGCTTGATGGCGAGCGCTCTTGCAGGGCGGAACGCCGCGTGCCGTTTCAACCAGTGTGCCGGCGCAGTGCGGGTAGCAGTGCGCGAAAGGCGCGGCCGCGGTGCGACAGCGCATCCTTCGCGGCCACCGGCAGCTCGGCCATCGTCATCGCTCCGACCGCGAAGATCGGGTCGAAGCCGAAGCCGCCGTCGCCGCGCGGTGCGCGCAGCAGCCGGCCCTCACAGATGCCGCGCGCGATCGCGACGTCCCCTTGCGGCGTCGCGACTGCCGCGACGCACACGAAGCGCGCGCCGCGCTCGGCGTCGGGCACGGATTCGAGCGCGGCGAGCAGCGCCGCATTCCGCGCGGCGTCGTCGAGTCCTGCGCCGCCGTAGCGCGCCGAGAGCGGACCGGGCGCACCGCCGAGCGCGTCTACCTCGAGTCCCGAGTCGTCACCGAGCGCGATGCAACCGGTCGCGCGTGCCGCCGCCAGCGCCTTCTCGACCGCGTTGGTCTCGTAGGCGTCGCGCTCTTCGGGAAGCGCCACGTCCCCAGCGAGCGGCTCGATGCGCAGCTTCAGCGCGGCGAGGATCGACGCGACCTCGCGCGCCTTACCGGCATTGCGCGTCGCCAGCACGACCCGCAGCTACGGACCCTGCCGCGCGCGCGCAATCGCTTCGATCTGGACCTTGGTGATCTCGGCAATGCCGCGCTGGGCAAGGCTCGTCATCTGCGCCAGATCTTCGGGCGCGAAGGTGCCCTGCTCCGCCGTTCCTTGGACTTCGACGAAGCGGCCGCGCCCGGTCGCCACCACGTTCATGTCCACCTCCGCACGCGAATCCTCCTCGTACGGAAGATCGAGCACGACGGCCCCGTCGACGATGCCGACCGAGATCGCGGCGACCGAGTCGAGCAGCGGTTCGGCGTTGACGGAACCGCGCGCGCGCAGCCGCGCGAACGCGATCGCGAGCGCGGTATACGCGCCGGTGATCGACGCGGTGCGCGTGCCGCCATCGGCTTGCAGCACGTCGCAGTCGATCCACAGCGTCCGCTCGCCGATGCGGTCGAGGTCGACGATCGCGCGCAGGCTGCGACCGATCAGCCGCTGGATCTCCTGCGTGCGACCGCTCTGCTTACCGCGGGCGGCTTCGCGATCGGTGCGTCGATCCGTCGAACCCGGCAGCATCGAGTATTCGGCGGTGACCCACCCGCGTCCGCTGCCCTTCAGAAAGCGGGGCACGCTCAGTTCCTCGCTCACCGTGCACAAGACGCGGGTGCGACCCATCGCGCACAGAACCGAGGCGAGCGGATTGTCGGTGAAGTCCACCTGCATCTCGAGCGGGCGCAACTCTTCCGGCGCGCGACCGTCGTGACGCATCAGGCTCCTCCCTTTGTGACCGGCTTCGCGGCCGGATCGGTTGCCGGGGGCTTTTCGGGATCGCGACCGTGCATCGACCGCGGCACCCCGCGGCGCGCATCGTAGCGGTCCGCGAACTCGAATACGGCCCGCGCGAGCGCATCGGCGACGCGCTCGCGGAACGTCGCCGACGCCAGGTCGCGCTCCTCCGCAGGATTCGTGATGAATCCGATCTCGACCAGCGCGGCGGGCATCTGCACGCCCATCAGCACCACGAAGGGGGCCTGCTTCACGCCGCGCGACGGCACCGCGCTCGTCAGCGCCGCGACCTCACGGTTCGCGAGTCGCGCGAACTCGTCGGACTCGCGCAGCTGATCCGCCGCGGCGAGGTCGCCGAGGATCGAGGCGAGCGAGTCTTCGGGCGCGGCTGGTGCGGCCTCGCGGAAGGCCGCGTTCTCGCGTTCGGCGAGCTGGCGCGCCGCTTCGTCGCTCGCTTCGAGCGCGACGAAGAACGTCTCGACGCCGCGCGCGCTGCGTGCCGGAGCCGCATTGGCGTGAATCGAGACGAAGAGATCTGCACCCGCGCGATTGGCGATCGCGGTGCGCTCCTCGAGCGGCACGTAGACGTCGTCGCTACGCGTGAGCACCACCTGCACGCCGTTGCGCTCGATGCGCTGCTGCAGCCGACGCGCGACGTCGAGCACCATTTCCTTCTCGAGCAGACCGGCGGGACCCTCGGCGCCGTGGTCATCTCCGCCGTGACCGGCGTCGAGCACGACGCGATCGAAACGATCGGCCGCCTCGGCTCCGAGCTCGTCCCCACGCAATCCGGACGCCGTCAGCACGAGAGCAGCGAACAGGACCGTCGCGACCGCGCGTCCGGTGCGCTCCGAGTGCAAAGCGCCCACTGCATTCCCCCCACCGCAACCTACCGAACGGCTTGCGCGATCGCCCTCGCTCAGATGGGCGCGATCAGCGGGGGCGGCTTCGGTCGCCGTGTGCGGGCGCTGCGCTTGCGGCGCGCGGCCTGCAGGCTCACGAGATCTCCGATGTTCACGACGCCGTGCTGATCGCGGGCGATCTCGATCAGCTCGAGCAGCGCGCGGGCGGCCGCCTCGGCGTCGCCGAGGGCGCGATGGCGCCAGCGATTCGAGATCCCGAAGCGCGCGCTGAGCGTGTCGAGGTCGTAGCGCGCGAGATCCGGCAGCAGGCGTCGCGATAGCCGCACGGTGCAGAAGGTCGGTCCGGACCACGGCAGCAGCCCGTGATCCGCAAACGCACGCGCGACGAAGCGCGCGTCGAATGAAGCGTTGTGGGCGACGAACGCCGCTTCGGGCGTCGCCGTCGCCCAGGCGTGGAAGTCGTGGATCGCAGTCGCGAGCGGCGGAGCACCGTCGACCATGCTGCGGTCGATGCCGGTGAGGCGCGTGATGAAGGGCGGAATCGCCGCGCCGGGGTCGATCAGCGTGTGGAAGGTATCGACAGCGCGCAGCCCGCGGATACGCACCGCACCGATCTCGAGAATCGTGCACTGCTCCGGCGAGAGCCCCGTCGTCTCCAGGTCGACCACCACGAAGTCGGCAACCGCGACCGAGAGCGCTGCCACCGGACCCTCGAAGAGGCGCGGCAACTCGCGCACCGCGATGAGATCCGGCAGCCGCGCGGCGTCGCAACCAAATGCCGAGGCGAGCAGCCGGCGCGCGAGCGCATCTTCGAGCGGCGCGCGCAGCGAGAGCAACCGCTGCGCCAGCTCCGCGACCGGAAGCGCAGCGCCGGCGGCGTCCAGGCGATCGAGTACGCGTCGCAGCGGCGGACCGAGCGCGAGCGACACGTTGACCTCGACGGAGGAGAGACGGGAGCAGCGGGGGCGTGCGCATCCTACGAAGCGCGTACGAGCCGCGCAAGATCCGTGCGAGTGGCAGTTCCGACGCGCTCTCGTATCGTCGCCGCGATGCGGAGGCGATGGGGTTTCGCGATCGCGATGGCGGCAGCGATCGCCGGCACCGCAATCGGCCTGCCTGCGCACGCCGAGCTTCCCGCGGTGGCCCGCGCGCGCTACGGCGCCGAACAGGGACTTGCGAAGGGCACGGTGTTCTTCCTCGCAACGACGGCAGGACCCGTCGCGGTCGGCGCGGCGCATTCGTTCGACGGATCCAAGCTCGCGGCGTCGCCGGAACTCGTCTTCGAACTCGGTCGCAGTCGCGCGCCCGTCGCCACTTCGACGCGGCTGCTCACGTTGCCCGGTCTCGGCTTCGCCGAACCGGGCGGCACTCTGCGCAGCGACCTCATCGTGTTCGCGCTCGATGCGCCGCCCGACCTCGTGGAGGTGCTGCAACCCGGACCTGCCAGGAAGCGCATGCAGATCGACGTGCTCGGAGTCCCCGGTTCCGTGCCGAAAGACCAGGACGAAGTCCCGGGCGCGGTGCGCGAGAGCGACGACGAGAAACTCGAGATCGACCTCGACTCCGCCTACGACCTGCGCGGCTGGGGCGGTGCGCCGATCGTCTCGCGCGAGGACGGCCACGTCGTCGGCATCGTGCAAGCTGCGCAGCCGAACGGGAAGACGGTGCGCGTACTCGCGACGCCGATCACAGCCGTGCTCGATGCGTTGCGCTTCCCACTCGAGGGCGGCCGCGGTCGCGAGTTCGCCGCGCTCCGCGTGGAGGCGCCGAGCGCGGCGAAGAATGCGAGCGCCGCGCCTGCACCTTCGGCCGCGGCCGCGGCATCGCAACCGAAGGCGAAGGCGGCGGCCCCGGTGCGTCAGACCGGTCCGCAACGTCCCGTCAGGGTTTCAATCGAGTACCCGCAAGACGGGGCGATATTCGGCGGCACCGAGTCCACTGCCTTCGTCGCCGGTCGCGCGCTCGTGCCGCGCAGCGAAGGCCTGACGACCGACGTGGTATTCGTGATGGACGTCTCCGGTTCGACCACCGCGCCGAGCGGCGCCGACGTGAACGGGAATGGCGTGATCGGCGCGCCGCCCGCCAGCGCGGCCGACGGCCTCTTCGCGCTGGGCTCCGCAGACCCGGGCGACTCGATTCTCGCGGCCGAGATCGCCGCGGTACGGCGCTTGGTCTCACGGCTCGACCACCGCTATACGCGCGTCGCGCTGGCAACCTTCTCCGGCCAGATGCTCGACTACGGCGTGCTCGCGGAGAATCCCGCCGTCAGCGAGATCGCGCTCACCACCGACTACGATGACCTGCAGCGTGCTCTCGATCGCGTCTTTGCGCGCGGCGCGAGCGGGGGCACGTTCATGGCCGCCGGTGTCGATCAGGCGACCAACGAGCTGCTCGGGCAGCACGGCGCGTTCTCGCGCGCCGAGGCAGACAGCCAGAAGGTGATCGTGTTCCTGACCGATGGGATCCCGACGCTGCCCTTCGAAGGCGACGATCCGCGCAACACGATCACCGTGATGCGCGCAGCCGAGCGCGCCCGCAACGCGAACGCGCGGATCTTCAGCTTCGGCGTCGGCGAGGAAGCGCTCAAAGGACCGCTCGCGCTGCTCGAACTCGCGCGCATCACGGACGGCGCCTTCACCCCGGTACGCGATCCGGCACTGCTCTCCGACATCTTCGGCGAAGTGGAGTTCGCCGAGGTCGAGGAGATACAGATCCGCAACGCGTCGCTCGGAGCGGCCGCGCTCGCGACCGAAATCGGCGCCGACGGAAGCTTCAGCGCGTTCGTCCCGCTGCGTAGCGGGCGCAATGAGATCGAGGTCACCGCGCGCGCCTCGAACGGCCGCAGCACCACTGAACGCGTCACCGTGCACTTCGCGCCCGATGCGGCCGTGGCCGAGGTGCCGTCGGGCCTCGTTCCGATCCAGAACAAGTTGCTCGAACTGCGACTCACGCAGCTTCGTCGCGAGCGGATTGCGGGCGAGCAGCAGCGCATCGAGCAGGTGCGCGAGCGGCTCGCGCGCGAGATCGAACAGGAGCGCGCAAAGGCGAGCGAACGCGCCGCGGAGCAGCGCAAGAAGCTCGAGCTGGAGATCGAGCGCCAGCCTCGGAGTCGGGACGGCTCGAAAGCCGGCGCGCAGACCGCGCCGGCAAGACCCTAGGTTGCGGGGACCTGGTCGAGGTATTCGGAGAGCCCGTAGCCGGTACGGCCCTCGCAGGTCCACTCCGTCATGCCTTCCGTGATGCGCGTGACGTTGCCGTGTTTGCGGTTTCGCAGCGGAATCAGCGACAGCACGCGTCCCGTCACTTCGAGCTTCTGACCATCGCTGCACGTGAGCGTCGCGCGAATGCGGTCGTGGAATTTCTCCTCGCCACGCCACTCGGTGTCGATCTGGATGTCGCGCACGAGGGTCAACGTTCGACCGCGGTGGAGGAAACCGCCGCGCGACTCGCCGCCGTCCTGGCGCACCACGAGACTGCCCATGAAACCGAAATCCTCCCCGAAGTTCGCCGTGAGCCATCGGTAGTACGCCGGCGCCTGCCACGAGCGTGGGCCCCAGGAGTGATCGCGCAGCCCGAGGCCGTCGATCGCGAAGCGCGTGCCGTCGATCGCGACTTCGCCAAGCGCGCGATGGTGCTGCTCATAGTGACCGCGCGCGAATTCCATCTCGTCCGGGCGGTGCTCCGTCGGTTCGCCGCCGAACATCGGGCCGACACCGGTGATCGCCAGATCGAGTTCGACCGGCACGAACGGGTTCTCCTTGAAGGCGCGCCCGGGGTCGTTCATCGCGCGCGGCTGCGCGAGCAGGCACGCCTTGCCACGGTAGCTGGCGGAGAGCCGTTCGAATGGTGTCTCGACGGCAAAGCGCATGCCACCGGCGTCGAAGCGCGCGTTGTCGGCGATCTCGGCGCGCTTGAAGTTGAAGAGCACCGAGCCGTCCGGTTCGTAGAGACAGATGGTCGTCTCGGCGTAGCGCTCGTTCGGGCGATTGCCGATGCGCACGAAGCCGCCGCGCTTGCGCGCAGCGTCGAAGAAGTTGAAGTACATCGACTCGTTGAAGTTCGGCTCGCCGGTGTTCTCGTGCAGGGACTCGTCGCGGGGCTCGAGCCGGATCCGGGCGCTCATGGTTGGCACCTCCCGGACGCAGCTTAGCCGCGAGGACGGGCGATCAGCGGGCGCTGAGGCGCATCCGTTCGGATGCGGCGGTCGAGCCCTCGAGACCAGGTCCGCGGACCGTGAACTCTTGCGTTTCCGAGAACAGCTTGATCGGGACCCATTCGGGCACCTGGGAGATGCGCGGCATTCCGCTGATCATCGCGCCGGTCGGATCGATCACCCAGGGATCACCGGACTGCTCGAACCAGAGCGTGACCATGTGGTGCTGCCCATCGGAAGGCCGCAGCACGATCGCGCGGAACACTTCGTCGGCGGCGAAACCGGCGTCGCGCAGAAAGTGATAGGTGAGCAGTTCGAGGCCATCACAGTCGTCGCCATTGTGCGCGAGCGTTTCTTCGAGCGTCGCCCAGTGATCGTAGGCGCCGTCGGGGATGTAGTGGCGCTTGGCCTGGTCCTGCACCCACGACGCGATCTCACGCGCGGTCGCTCGCTTGTGATCGGCGCGGAATGAGAAATACGACGTGCGGAGATCGTCGCCGCTCTTCGGTGACGGCGCGCTCGGTCCGCTCGCGACCGCCGAGAGATCGGGTGCGAGTTGATCGGTGCCGCCGAGCGCGCGTTCGCGCACCTGCCAGCGCGCGATCTTGCGCGACCAGACATCGCCGGTCGCCGGCGTCTCGAAGAATCGATACGAGGTCTGGGTGGGCGGCAGCGTGACGCAACCGAAAAACGCGCCGACGCCGAGCAGGCTCATCAGAATCAGTCGCTTGGCGTGGGGCGCCCACCTCGTCATCTCCTCGCGAATCGGCGCGAGGAGCGCGTTGATTGAGCGCTAAACGAGATCCGCGAGGATCAAATCCACGCGCTCCCGGACTTCGCGATGGGCTACCGCGCGTGATTGCCGGCGCGGGAAGCGGCAACGCATGCGTAGCAAGCACGCAGCCGCATCGGATCGATCAGCCGGGCAGCCCGCAGTAGCGCACACCGATCAAGAAGAACACCGCGAGGAACCCGACGATCGCCGGGATGCCGCCTGCGATGTAGAGCACCGCGGCTGCATCGACCTTGCCGCGCTTCCACTCTTTCGATTCCGTTAGATCCGACATCTGTGTGCCCCCCATACATGTCACCGGCCCGTTTGGGCGGTGCACGGTAGCGGGCGCTCGGGAGACCGTCGACGGCGGAAGGAATGCGATCCGCCCGATCCGCGCCCCCCGATGACGCGGACCCGGGCGGATCGGCCGAAGCACGCTCCCCTCCACTGCGCTCGCGCTCGTCGGGCTTCTGACGCGGTCCCCTCGCGGGGTCCGATCTTCCGCGTCCCCAACCCAGGTCGGCGGACGGACCCATTCTCGACGTCGCGCGCTCCGGCTTCCCCCCGCGATCCCTCGGCGAGGCACTGGAGCAAGCGCAATGCCAACGCCCACGGCGATCGCAGCGCGTGCGCACCTCGCGCGTCCAAGCCGGGACGCGAGCGAGCGCGGGCGCGTACTCCACGCCCGTGGGTCGACTACGGCGACGAGACGGACTCAGTCACGGAATCGTGACCCGAGCGCGCCTCCGTACTCGGGTCACGCCAGGCCTCGGGTACCCCGGCGAGATTCGCCTCGACCTCGAGTTCGCGTAGGCGCGCCTTCGAGCGGTCGACCTCGCCGCGCTGTCGCTTCACGGCCTGCCGCAGCTGGACGCTGGACCCGCTGTCGGTGCTCGCTTCGGCGGGGATGCCCGGCGGGGAGAACTGCCAGTCGTCCTTGCTACCGGCGACGTCGGCGAGTTCATCCTGCGCCTTCTTCAGTGCGACTTCAGCCGCTCCGACCGAGGTGCGCGCGTCGTGAAAGCGCTGGCGCCACTCGTTGCGCGTCGCGCCGCCCTTCTTCTCGGCCGAGAACTCGACCGAACCAGGGAGCTTCAGCAATTGATCGAGATCGGGACCGCCCGGATCACTCGAACTCGGCGCCGCGGCCCGCGCCGGCTGCGTACCCGATGCGATGGCCACCAGCGCGACCAGCGAAACGGATCGCAGCAGCGATACGAGCCAACCAGCGGCAGGGGGCGAAGAGCGGAGTCGCACGGTGCCCTCTCCTCTGGGGACGATGGCGTCCGCGGAGCGCGGATCGGCGGCAGTATAACGGAGGGTTGCAGCACGATGAGCCCGGATTGCAGTCAAGACCCGGTGCGAATCGCCGATAGGCAACGACGGACCCGGAAGTGTGCAGGTCGGGGTCATCCGCGGAGGACAGCGCCCATGGATCGGGACAAGCTGCACCGCCTACTGCGCCTCGGAATCGAGAAGGGCGCATCCGACATCCACTTTCAGGTCGGGTATCTCCCGCTCTATCGCTTCAACGGCGATCTGGTCGAGCTTCGCTACAAGGTGCTGACTCCGAGCGACACCGAGGCAATCGCCCGGATGCTGCTCGAGACGGACCCGCGCCAGGAAGCGCTCGAGTGGAACGAACTCGACCTCGCTTACGAGCTGCCCGGAGAGGGACGCTTCCGCATCAACATCTCGCGGCAACGGCGCTTCTACAACATCGTGTTGCGCGTGATCCCGCCGCAGGTCCGCTCCTTCGAGGATCTGAACCTGCCCGGCGTGCTGCGCGACATCGCCCAGCTCACGCGCGGCTTCGTACTCGTGACGGGTGCGACCGGCCAGGGCAAGTCCACCACACTCGCGACGATGATCCAGGAAGTGAACTGCACCCGGAAGGCGAAGATCGTGACGGTGGAAGACCCGATCGAATTCGTCTTCACGCACGACAAGAGCATCATCACGCAGCGCGAGGTCGGAACGGACACCAAATCGTTCCCCGAAGCGCTACGAGCGGCGC
>Ga0315287_10003473_pt1 | contig 15192 bp, 9 predicted proteins | sample YL17G11_0_MG_FD_205037 | JGI IMG/M metagenome (GOLD analysis project Ga0315287, IMG submission 205037) | Sediment microbial communities from Yellowstone Lake, YNP, Wyoming, USA - YL17G11_0 | ecosystem: Environmental > Aquatic > Freshwater > Lake > Sediment | place: USA: Wyoming | collected... | reverse complement strand
GCAGTGGGCGGCGATGTAGTCCCGCAATCGCGGGTCCAGGAGGGCCGCGAGGTCTCCGGGATTCGGCCCGAGCGGTTCACGGGACGGTTGGGTGCTTGGGTGGAAATACGCCTCCACGGTCTTCGCGGGCAGGCGATCCAGGACTTCGATTATGTAGTCTGGGGTCATAAGCCCGCCGATGCAGTAATCGCAGCGCGCGAGCGTGCTGTTGCGAAGCAGGCGGCGGCACTTCCAGGCAAGATACGCCTGCCCGAACCCTCGAAGCGCCTTTGGCTCCCTGGGCACGCGTATGCCGTGCGCGCCATACTCTTGGGCGAGCCGGATCACGATTGGCAGAACGACCGGATGCGCGTGCAGGTGCTGGTGACCATCCACGTGCGACATCGGGATTCCAAGCCGCACGAACGCCTCGAACTGCGCCTCGATCTCACTCGCCAACTGCCGCCGGGCCGCCGGGCTGAAATAGTACTTAAGGGAAGCAGCAATGGGATCATCGGGGAAGCGCCCGCGCTTGTCCACGAGGTTGGGGATGGCATTTTCAGGCAGGATTGACCTCGCCCGGCTCAGAGCCAGATGCAGCCCGACGGCGAGGTTGGGATGATCTCTGGCTATGGCCACGGCCTGGCCAGCCGCCTCGCCGGTTACCATCAAGCTCGCGCTGGTGAGCGTGCCGAATGTGTGCGCCTGGGCAACGGCGGCATTGACGCTTGTGGAGCAGCCGAAGTCGTCTGCGTTGACTATGAGATGGATTGGCATGACATTGAGCATGGTACCCGGAACTTGCGAGTTTCAAGTTGCAGGTTGAAAGTTGCTTGGTGATGGGGATGGGATTGGGATTACAGCATTCCACCCTCACCCCAACCCTCTCATGAAGGAGGCCGCCCAGAATACGTCTAACTGTTAACCATGCTCCCGGTCTAAAGTGTAAACCATGCCCCCGGCTGCTCAGAGAGGCTGTAATTGTGTACAATTTGCTCCCTCTCCCTGGACAGGGAGAGGGTTGGGGTGAGGGTCGAAAAGGCCGTAAGTCTGCACTTAGCCTCGAACCGATAAAGAGGAGGAAATGGCCGTGAAAGTCGAGAGATATCCCGAAAATCCGCTGGTTGCGCCGAAGGATGTGAAACCTTCCCTCAAGGGCTACGAGGTCATTTGCGCTTTCAACGCGGGGGTGATCGAGCACAATGGCGAGATACTCATGCTGATGCGCGTGGCCGAGCGGCCCGTCAACCATAGCCGGGACATGGTGCTGATCCCCGTGGTCGATTTCACGAATGGCGCCGCCGAGCAAAAGATTCTCAGTTTCAGCTCGACCACCGAAGGGATCAACCTCGACGACCCCAGAATAGTCCTCTTCCCAGGCCAGGTATATCTGACATCGATCTCGCATTTCAGAATAGCGCGCAGCAAGGACGGGCGGCGCTTCACCGTGGATGACATTCCCGCGATGAACCCCGATCAGGAATACGAGTCCTACGGCATCGAGGATCCGCGCATCACCAAGATCGGTGACACATACTATATCGCGTATAAGGGCGTGTCGGCGACGGGGATTGTGCAGTGCCTGGCATCGACGAGGGACTTCGTGACGTTCCAAAAGCACGGGATCATCCTGCCGCCGGAAAACATGGACGCGATACTCTTCCCAGAAAAGATCTGCGGGCGTTACGCCTTGCTCCACCGTCCCTATCCCAGGTTCATCGGGACCCCGAACATGTGGATCGCTTACTCGAACAACCTGATGGAATGGGGCGATCACAAATTCATGCTCGGCTGCGCGGCGGGCACGTGGGAGGGCGGCCGCATCGGCGGAGGGGCGGTGCCGTTCCTTACCGATGCCGGTTGGCTGGAAATCTACCATGCGGCGACTTCCGGCGACAGATACTGCCTCGGCGCGGCGCTGCTGGAAAGGGACGCCCCCGAAAAAGTGATCGGCAAGAGCAGCAGGCCGATACTCGAACCCGAAGCGCCTTACGAAGTGCACGGATTCAAGGACAACGTGGTCTTCACGTGCGGCGCGATCGTCCGTGATGACACTCTCACCATCTACTACGGCGCGGCGGACGAGACCATGTGCGCGGCCGACATGAGCTTGAAGGAAGTGATGGAGGGATTGGACGCGGTATGTCCGGTATAGGAAGGACGAAGGTAGACTTCGGAGCCCTTCGGTTAAAACCGAGGCAACGTGCGCACAAAGTCGGCCTTCGCCGACTACTTCTGTAGTCCACGAAGGTGGACTTCGTAATCAGTTGCCTCGAATTCATTCGAAGGAATACGAACTCAATCCCAATGTCCAAAGGCGCCTACCAACTCCTCATCAAACTCGACCAACCGGCCACTATCCAAATCGGCAGGCTGTGTGAGTTTCGCTTCCCCAAGGGCTACTATGTCTACACCGGCAGCGCGATGGGCGGAATAGAGCAAAGAGTCGCCCGGCATCTATCAAGAACCAAGAGATTTCACTGGCATATTGATTACCTACTTGAGCATGGACGCGTAATATTGTATGCTATTAGGGAAAGCTCGACCAGGCGCGAGTGCGAGTTCAACTCGATGATGCTCGACATGGACGGCGCAAGCGTTCCTGTAAAGGGATTCGGATCGAGCGACTGCGGGTGCGTTTCCCATTTGGTCTACTTCGAGAAGCGCCCGCGGGAACTATCGGTGGAGACGGCTAGTGAACTTCGTGCAGACCCAAGACAGTCCGTATAAGGTCACCCTGGGAGTGTTCGAGGGTCCGCTGGACCTCCTCCTGCACCTCATTCATGAGAATGAGATCGACATTTACGATATCCCAATCGCGAAAATAACCGAGCAATATCTCGCGTATCTGGCGCTGATGGAATCGTTGGACCTGGATGTCGCCGGGGAATGGCTGGTGATGGCCGCGACGCTGCTTGAAATCAAGTCCAGGATGCTGCTTCCCGCCGAACCGGGAGAGGCCGAGACCGAGGAAGAGAAGCTGGACCCGAGGCTGGAACTGGTCGAGCGGCTGATCGAATACGAGAAGTTCAAGAGCGCGGCGGAGATTTTCAGGGAGCGCGAAGAGCAGAGATCGAAGGTATTCGGCCGGGGGGCGCTGGAACTCGATTTCGACCTGAAGCCGTCTGTTGTGCTCGAAAACATCACCGCAACGGACCTGCTCAACGTGCTGCAGCGGATACTCTCGGACGTCGGCGAGGAACCCATCACGAGCATCCAGCGGCGCAAGATGACCGTGCGGATGCGAATGCGCGAGATACGGCGCAGGATTATCGAGGCGGGACAGCTCGTTTTCGAGGATTTGTTCGATGACGCGAACGACAGGGTCGAGGTGGTCATCACATTCCTGGCGCTGTTGGAGTTGCTCAAGGCCCAGGTGGTCAAGGTCAGACAGAAGAAAGCATTTTCGGCTATTTACATAGCCCCATTGATGGAGCCAAATGGACAAGCTAAGAAGGCAAACTGACAGGCAGGAGCCCGAAATAGAAGAGCTGGTATCCCTGCAATCGCTCGATGAGGCCGGGTCGGCTTCGCTGGCGGAGGCGCTGGCTGAGCAGGCTGTGGTCGCGAGGCCGAAGAGGGGCTTGGGGCTGGCGGCGTTGTTCGCGCGCAAGAAGCACGGCGATGTGGTTGAAGAGCCTGCTGGTATGGCCAATGCGATCGAAGAGATCGACGCGGCACCGGACGCCCAGGAAACGCAGGATCTTGAGTCACTTGCGCCGCACAAGGACGGTCAGCTCAACCGGGTGCTGGAATGCATGCTGTTCGTGTCCGACGGTCCGCTGACCATCAACGAACTTGCGCAGGTCCTGGAACTCGAGGAAACCAGCATCGAAGAGGCTCTCTGTCACCTGGAGACCCATCTGGATTCGCGGAGCGGCCTTCAGTTGATGAGAATCGCGGGCGGTTTCCAGCTTTGCACCAAGCCCGAATATGCCGATTACTGCGCCATGCTGCTGCTGCCGGCAAAAAAGAAACTTTCGAAGGCCGCGCTGGAGACTCTCGCCGTGGTTGCCTATCGGCAGCCGTGCACCATACCCGAAATCGAGGCCGTGCGCGGAGTAGCGGTGGATGGCGTCGTGAGGACCCTCGGCGAACGAGGACTCGTGAGGGAAGCCGGACGCAAACATACGCCCGGCAGGCCCATTCTTTACGCCACAACCCCCGAGTTCCTGGAGCACTTCGGCCTCAACGATCTTTCCGAACTGCCGGATATAGACATGCTGGCGGTCGAGGAAGTGCAGGTGTTGGAGGCGCAGAGGGAAAGGCTTGGGGGAGAGCAGGGAACAGAAGGCAGAAGGCAGAAGGCTGAAGGCTGAAGGCGGAGAGTGGAGAGTCGAGAGTAGAGATGCTTGTTTCGGGAAAAGGGTTTCCCGAAACAACGGGGGCTTGTCATTCCGAACGAAGCCCCCAAGTATGTCATTCCGAACGAATGTGAGGAATCTGCTTTTTCCCTTCCTAGGACCTAAGACCTGCAGCCAGGAGTAACCCCGCGCTGGGCCGGGCAAAAGCATGATACGCCCGAAGGCGCGTGACAGGATGTGTTTTATGGTGAGATCCCTCTGGGCAGTCATATCTCGGTCCCGCAATCAAGGCGTTCGCGTCGGACTGGCGTTCGCCGCCGCCATCGTGCTCGGCCTGGGCACGTCCGCATTCGCCGCGGACGGTACCATTACGCTGAAGCTGGATGATGGCCCGGCGGCGCGGACCCCGGCCGAGTCCACGATCCAGGTCCCGGCGACCAAAGCGTCACCCGCCCCCGATCCGACCATCGGCGCCGCCAGCGCGGTGCTGATGGACGCGGATACCGGCCAGGTGCTTTACGCAAAGAACCCGCACGTCAAGCGGCCCAACGCGAGCACGACCAAGATCATGACCGCCATCCTGATCATAGAGAACCGCGGAATGAACGACATAATCACCGCGAGCAAGAAAGCCTCCGAAACACCGTTCACTTCCCTCAACCTCAAACCCGGCGAGAAGATCACGGTGAAGGATCTCCTCACGGGAATGCTGATACGGTCGGCGAACGACGCCGCGGTTGCGGCGGCGGAGCAAATAGCGGGCACACTGCCAAAGTTCGCGGAGATGATGAATAAGAAAGCAGCTGAGATAGGCTGCACAGACACGCACTTCGTCACGCCCAACGGCCTCTACGACCCGAACCATTACTCGTCGGCTTACGACCTGTGCCTGATGGCGAAATATGCGCTCAAATACCCCATCTTCAATGAGGCGGTCAATACCAGGAAATACACGCTCGCCAGCCGCACCATCAACAAGAAGGATTTGGTCGTGTTCTGCAAGTCTAAGTTCCTCAAGGACTACCCAGGCGCGGACGGCGTGAAATCGGGCTACACCAAGCAGGCTGGGTACTGTTTTGTGGGGAGCGCCACGAGAGACGGCTGGCGGTTGGTGTCGGCGGTGCTCAAGAGCGAGAACTCCGGCAACGATACGGCCGCGTTGATGGACTATGGGTTCGACAACTTCCAGCCGGTGGAGGTGGCCCGCGTGGACTCGGACCGGGTGAATGTGGAGATCAGCGGTGGCTCCAAGGGATCGATCGAAGCCGTGCCGGCGCGCGATCTGCGCGTGATCGTGCCCAGGACCGGGGCCGTGGTCACCAAGAGGATAGAGCTGAGGGAGATCACTGCTCCCGTGGCAAAGGGGACCCCGTTGGGAACCCTGTATGTGTCCGTGGATGGGACCACGGTGGCACAGGTGGAACTGCGCGCGGCCGAAAACGTGGATGTCAGCATCGCGCGCAAGGCCTGGAGCGTGGTGAGAACATACGGCTTGCTGGCAGCTTGCCTGGCCGTGGGAGGCAGATTTGGAGCAGCGCTTACAAAAGGTACTCGCCGCCGCAGGCGTCGGCTCTCGTCGATACTGCGAGGGTATAATCACCGCCGGTAGAGTGGCGGTCGACGGCGAAGCAGTCACCCAACTCGGAACAAAAGTCGACCCGGATAGAGTCTGTATTACTGTGGACGGTCGGCGGGTGGAGCCGGTTGAGGAGAAGGTCTACATCCTACTCAACAAGCCTGTGGGTTACACCAGCACGCGCCGCGATCCGCACGCGCGGCACACGGTGATGGAGTTGCTGAAGGGCGTCGATGCATATCTGTATCCGGTCGGCAGGCTGGATGTGGATACATCCGGTTTCCTGATCCTCACCAACGACGGCGACTTCACCAAGCTCCTCACGCACCCGTCTCACCAGGTGGATAAGACTTATGTGGCTGTCGTGCAAGAGCGGATCACCGCGCACAACCTGTCGCGTCTGGAAAGAGGAGTGAAGATCGAGGACGGCACGACTGCGCCCGCCAGCGCCCGGCTGATCAGTTATTCCCAGTCCCGCGACACTAGCACCGTGGAAATCACAATCCACGAGGGACGCAAGCGACAGGTGCGGCGCATGTTCGAAGCCGCCGGGCACGAGGTCATCAGGCTCGCTCGCACCAGGATCGGAAAACTGGGTCTCGAGGGCCTGCAAGAGGGACAGTTCAGGCATCTCACCCCAAAGGAAGTGGCCGAACTACGAAAGCTGGCAGCGCCAACAGGAAAAGAAGAAAACGCCCGAAGAGGCCGTGGGCGGCGATAGTCCTGGTCGCGTCGGCTGTGGCGGTCGCATGCATCGCGTCGCTGGGCTGGGCGTATCCCGTGAAAGTGCGGGACTCCAGGGGCAAGGAGGTCCTGATAAAGGCCAGGCCCGCGCGCATAGTGTCGCTCGCGCCCAACATCACCGAGATTCTCTACGCGATCGGCGCGGGCGATCGTGTCGTGGCCGTGACGAATTACTGCAATTATCCCCCAGAAGCAGCCAAGAAACCCAAGGTCGGCGACATGCGGACCACCGCCGAGGCCGTGTTGGCCATGAAACCCGACCTGGTAATCGCGCACGCATTGATGAACGCCACATTGATCGTTCAGCTCGAAAATCTCCATAAGACGGTCTTCGCGATGGACCCGAAGACGATATCACAGACCGAAACAGACATCCAGACCATCGGGCGGATAGTCGGGCGGACCGACGCAGCCAAATCCGTTGTCGCGAAGATGCAGAGCGGGATCGCGGCGGCAAAGGCTGCTCGGGCCGGCAAGAAGTCCGAAAGCGTGATGGTGGTGATTCAGTCGAATCCATTGTGGGTCGCGGGGCCAAAGACGTTCATCGACGAGATGCTCAAACTGGCGAATGCGAAAAACATCGCGTGGGACGCAAGGCCGGGGTTCGTAACGTTTTCAAGAGAGCTGGCCATATCCCGTAACCCGAGCGTGATCGTGGTCGGCTCGAAATCCGACCAGAGCTTCTTTTTTGCCGGCCCCGTCTGGAAGAACACCAGCGCCGCCAAGAACAAGCGAGTCTACATCATCAACAATGACCTGCTCGTAAGACCCGGCCCAAGGCTGGCCGACGGGCTAAAGGAAATCGTCAGGCGGCTGAATGGGGAATAGGGCTTCGGCACAAAAAGCGCGCCGAAGCATCTTACTGTGCGCCTCATCCCTCCAGGTATCCCTACCTGGAGGGTCGTCACCATGTCATCCCGAGCGAAGTCGAGGGATCTGCTTTTCGCTGGCAACCTAATGCTGTAATCGGAAAAGCAGATTCCTCACATTCGTTCGGAATGACAGGTTATGAGGCATTCGCTCCGTTCGGAATAACAAGAGCCGATTCAGACCGCGATTGCAGGAAAATCCAACTCTATCCGATAAGCATGAAGTTATATCGCCTGTTACTGGATAGAGGTGGGAGAAATGAAACGAGCAACATCACTGTTTATCATTGGGCTGGTGTGTCTGACAATGGGCGTGGCGACCGCTGCCGGCACGGGGAAGTCGGGAAACGGCAAATCCGGCGGTTCCGGTAAGGGGAGCCTGAAAGTCGCCAAGGCTGACAAGGAGACCATCCTTGCCCTGGCCGCCGCCTGCATCAAACGATGCGAGCCCAAGCTCAAGGATAAGAACAAAGATACCATCGACGAGGTCAAGAGCGTTCTTGCCAAGTCCAAGGACGATCCGAAGAAGCTAAGAGACGTCGTCAATGACCTGGTGAATCAGTTCACGATGGCCTTGGCAAGCGCGAAGTCATTCGATACTATCACCACGGGAGCGGGCTACCTAGTCCAATATTCGCCCGGAAGCCAGCGCACGGCTAATCTTTTCGGCAGTATCCTGAGTGTTGACGACAGATATCCCGAGAACACAACGTCGGCCATACTGGTATTCGAGTATGCCGTGTCCATTAAGCCCGAAACCCGTCTTGTTCGACTCAATCTGGCAAACGCTTATCTGGATGCCGGTAAGCTCGACAAGGCGAAGCCCATCATCGACAAGCTGATCTTTGAGGACCAGGAAGACAGGTCAGCGTGGCGGACGATGGCCACTTACTATTACAAGAAGAAAGACATGGGCAATTTCCGTAACGCCCTGCTGCGCGCGGCGAAGTTCAAGGGATATGTTAAGAAAAAGACCGACAAGAAGAACAAGAAGGTAGCCGACCAGGAGGTGAAGCCGGAAGACTCCACAGAGCAAATCGAGGCCAAACTGCCGGGTCTGAGTGAAGAAACCCCTATGACCACGGCCGACGTTATCGAAGACGACTTCATAGATCAGGCCCTGAAGATTCGGGACAAATACAGCAAGCTGATCGACACCGAAAAGCTGATCATGCCCAAACTCCCGCAAGTCAACACCAACTCCCCCAAAGAGTTTCAGCGCAACTCGCCCATTATCGAGATGTGGGTGAATGTAATGTGCTCGAAGATGGCAAAATGGGCGAAGCAGCAGGCCCTGGAAAAATATGGCATCACTGGCAACGAGAGCAAGGCTGTCATGCAGACGAAGGCTCAGGCCGGGGCAAACAAAGAGATGGCCAAGGCTATGCAGCAGGCCAAGGATACGCTTGAGTATATGAAGAACATCCCCGGCATGGAAGGCAAGCGGGCCGAGATCGAAAAGGCCCTCAGAAAGCTTCAGAACACGGCGAAGAACACCAAGACGACTGGGCCAGGCAATACCAAAAAGCCGCTGGGGATCCACCTGGAAGACAACCCGGTCGATATGAACAAGATCCCCGGCTTCGACTCAGGCTCGGAGTTCGCCGAGATGAACTACTCGAACTACATGAAGGTAAAGTACGCCTACGAGATGTGGTTCTTCAAGTATTTGAAGGAGTTCCAGGCCAAGGTAGCGGACATCTACAGGGTCTACGGCAAGAAGGTCGTGGAAGAGGACGACCAGCACAAAGATATCTGGGAGAGGCTGCAAAAAGAGCACCAGGATGACTTGGAGCAAAACGAACGCGGCGCGCATAGCGACAAAGACTTCCCCTGCCGCAAAGAGACGCTCAGGTACCATAAGGCCCTTAACACTGTCAGCGACAACTACTACAAGCAGTGGGTCAATATTTACATGCCGCAATATGCCCAGAAGATGAAGCCGACTCTCGACGCCTACTGGAAAACCTGCGGCCTTTACATCAAGAACATGAATGACGCTGAGGTCATGAAGCGAGAGTACGAACACTGCCGCAGCACTTACATGTTCTACGGAATGCAGGCGTGCAGCATGATCAGCGGTGGCGGCGCTTTCAAGTATTACGGCGAGACCGATGAAGAAGAACGCCAGCTTGAGGCCGACATAGCGGCTGCAAAAGAGGAAGCCGAAAAGAAGAAGCCGGAATTTGAGAAAGAGTTCAAGGAACCGGACTTCGACTGGACCAAGTGGATAGAAGATCACCTGGTGCTCGAGATTGCCGTAGAAGCGCTGACATTCAAAATAACCGCGAAGACTATAGAGTTCGAGGCGTTCGTTCCTGGACTCGCGGCTGGGATCAAGATAGACGTCGTGGATGAAAAGGTGGAGACATACACAGCCGTCGCAGCCAAGCTGGATGTCGGAGTCAACATCTTCGGCATAGAAGCCAAACTGGAAGACAAAGTGGAGTTCGCCAAGAAGACGGCCCAGTGGGACTTCGCGAACGGCAAGTACACCGAAACTTACGGTTCAAAGGCCGAGGCCAAAGCTGCATTCGGTATTTTGCAGGGCACGGCGTCCGTGGAATTGGAGTATGATAGCGAGATAAGAGCTAAAGCAGACTATAATCTCGGAGTCGGCGTCGAGAAAGAGTGAGGCTCGACAAGGACTATTCTTTATGCACTCTGCAATACTACCCTCGGGTAAGGAGAACTCAGGATGAAAAGATGCGCTATTCCGCTGATCGGCTTACTTCTCGTAAGCTCCGCTGTCATCGCCCAGAACCGCGTGGATATCCAGCCGCGTGACTGGACTATCAACGGCCAGGCGATGAACCAGACCATGTTCACCGCCACTTTCGTCAAATACGAAGGTGGGCTTGTCTATTTGAAGCTGCCAAATGGATTTGTGCAGAAAGTCCCGGCGGGCCAGATAAACGACCAGGGCCTGTGGTACATCCAAAGCATTATCAGCCAGGTGCCGGAGAGAATCAGCACCCCGGATATCAAGCCGGACCAGAAGCTGTTGGTGGATATTTCCGCCGAGAATATGCCTCTCGGCCCGGTCACTCAGTGGGCGAACAAGGGCGCTCTCGGAGGGGCGTTTCACGCTCTCAGGACCCCGCTCACCGTCAAGGAGATAGACGGCAGGAAGGCAGTCAACTTCTACTTCGGCCCCTGGGCGGTCCCTCTCGAGTTCCAGGCGATGATATCCGATTTTCAGGCCCCGAAATCGCTCATAGATGACGGGCCTTACTCCGTGGTAACCTGGGTCTGGAGCCCCAGCCCACTTGGTATAGACAGCACCCGCGAGAGCGTCATGTCGTGGCATGCTCTCGACGGCGACACGGGCGGGACCGATTTTGGTTACGGCACATCCGGCCGCCACACCAAGGTCGAGCGCGGCGGAAGCGGCGCGTATTCCGGCCCGTTGGGATCGTATCCGTTCCCCGAAGAAGTCTTCCCCCGGATGAATCAGTGGCATCACATCGCCTGGGTCTACTCCGGACCCAGCGAGGGCAAGCTGCGCATCTACATCGACGGCAAGCCGGCGATTGAGAAAGATGTCAATTCCAGCGCGGCGCCTTCGGCCGACAAGCTCATGTTCCTCGGCTGCGGCTGGGGCGGGGGACGTGGCGGTGGAGGCATGAGGCCGCAGTCGTTCTACACCGGCGCGATCGCTGATCTCAAGGTCTACAATGAGGCGTTGGACCAGACCGCTGTCAGCAAGCTCTATGGCAATCAAACCAGGCCGGCCCCCGCCGAAAAGCCGATAGATGTCTACGTCGAATCCAAACCATCGACGTATTTCAGTGCTGAGTTCGACGGTTTGGTCGCGGAGCCGTTCCCCAAGGAAATCAGGCAGAGCGGGGAATACGGCAAGTATATGGAGGGCTGGGGACAGCCCGTAATCGGGCGGGACAGATGCCCGGACGAGGCCATGCGCCGCTGCGCTTACACAATGGCGAAGTGCCTCAAGAAACGCCCGGATGTAGTGGATGTGTTGGAGTCCCTGGACTGCGCAGCCCGGCTCGATGACGTCGGCCCGCCCTGGCTCGGGTTCACAGAGATGACAACCGCCTGCTACGGCCAGGCGAGATCATTTTTTGCCGACCCCGGTTTCTACTGGGGCATCAACATAATGGTCCACGAGATGGGGCACCAGTTCCACATGTGGGGCGCGGAGCAGATCGAAAACGACTTCCGCGACCGATTGTTCGATGTCTTCTGGCAAAACAAGCTGGACGGCCTATGGAGCGGCGACTATGGCGGGCTGAATATGTGGGAATACATGGCCTGCGCCATCTCGGCCCTGGAAAGCGATGGCACCGAGGACGATGTCATCTGCCGCCGCGAGCTGTTCAGATCGTATGACCCGCGCATGTACTACTTCCTGCAGCCCTATTGGCCCGGCGGCACGCTGATCGAACTGCTGCCGTATCAGGCAGCGAAGACCGATGCCTCCGGCAAGATCGTGAATTGGGACAACAACGCCGGAATGGAGTTCTGGGGCAAGTTTGCCCTCAAGAAGTACCCCTGGACCGTAGGCGCGTTCACGCCTAAGGGTTCGCCGAAGATGACCACGGTCAAGGGAGTCGCGGCCGTAGCGTTCGGCGGCAAGGACGCGCTGGTCTGGAACAAGACCACCCGAGAGTGCCTGATCGACAACCATGAGTGGTCCATCGAACTCTGGGCTTACAGAGACAAGGCAGCGACGTCGGACGACGTGCTCGTGAGTTGGGGCCCGGCCGGTACTGGTGTAAGGGCCGTCTGGGGCAAGTCGGATGTTGCGTGCGATTTCGGCCAGGGGCGCGTTGACAAGTGGGTCAACAATCCATCAGCCGGCAAGTGGCATCATATAGTGTGGGTGTTCGTGGGCGGCGGGATCGATAACACCCAGGGCGCGTTCAAGGTGTATGTCGACGGTAAGCTCGATCACACCAGTTCGCTCAAGCTCGATATCCCCACCGGCCAGGCGATCGTAGTCGGCGGCGCGCTGGACGGCGCCACGGTCAAATCCGGCTTCAATGGCGCGCTCGCGCACGTGAGAATCCATGAATACGACCTTGGCGATCTTGAACTCAAGAAGCACTATGCCGAGGAAGCTTCTTACTACAACCGCGAGCCGGTCAACGTGGCCGGTAGCCTTCTGGTGGATCTCGACGCAAGGCAGCTGGCGACCTGCCCCGAATATCAATTCAGGTCGGTCTATCCCAAGTCCACCGGCAGGACCTGGCTGAGGTCATGGGCGAACAGGGGCACTCTCGGCGGCAAGATGTCTAACGACGTCACCGCGCCGCAGTCCAGCTATCCGCATGTCAAGGTCGTTGATGGGATCACGGCTGTTACGTTCGGGTCCAAGGCCGAGAGTAACGAGCCCAATACTCATATCGATAGGATTGTTGCATCGTTCGCGCCCAATGCCCAGGCCGCCGCCACGTTCCAAGCATGGGTCTATCGCTCAGCCGAAGACAAGGGTGGAGCGGTCTTCGAGTGGGGCAACGTCACGCTGGACAGCAAGAACCTCAAGCCCGGCAAGTGGAATCACGTTGCAGTCGTTCGCGCCGAGAAGGGCAATACGATCTATGTAGACGGCAAGCTTGCCGGCAGTGCCAAGCCTGCGGCAGGCGCATCAGACAGGCTCCACATCGGCGCGGCCTGGGACGGCAAGAAGTGGGTCCAGCCATTCACGGGCGCGATTGCTGAGTTCAAGGTCCACAGCGGCGCTTTGACTACTCAGCAGATCGCCGCCAACATAGCATCCAGCGACCTCATGCTGGCATCCCAACCGGTCCCGGCTATGGGCGACCGCGTGGTTGTGGACCGCAAACCGACGCTCTCCTGGAACCCCGGCATTCGCGCGGGCAAGGACTTCGATGTATACTTCTCGACCGATCCCGCGCAAGTGGCATCCGGCAAGGCGCTTGCCGGCAAGTTCAAGTCCGGCGCGTTTGCTCCCAAGCTCGGCCCCGGCAAGACTTACTACTGGAGAGTCGATGGCCTGGATGCCTCCGGCAAGGCCGCGTATCGCGGTCCGGTGTGGTCGTTCGCGACATATCAAGGGCTCCTGGTCGATGTGGACGCGGGTAAGCTGGCCGAGGGCAAGCTGGCCGAGTGGAAGAACGACGGCGCGGCGGGCGGCAAGTTTGTGAAGGGGACGTTCGGCGACATGCCTGCTCCACGCGTGGCGACCTGGTCGGGCCGCAAGGGCGTCAGTTTCTTTGGCAACAAATACCTGACATCGACAGTCGCGACCCCGAAGGCTCTCACCGGCAAGGCGCCGTTCAGCGCGTCGATCCATGTCTACAATAACGAACTGCTGCAAAAGGCGATCATGCTCAGTTGGGGAGACGCCGCGAAGTGGCCCGTCGAGTTCATCTACGGTCGGGGCACTGATGCCGGCGCGTTCGCCAACGGCGACCTCACGCTCGGCTACGGCGGCACGGTCACCGCTCCGGACCAGGGGCACTACAACGCGCCGCTGCTGACTTTCTGGACCAACATAACCTATACCTACAGCGGCGGTGATAACGGCGCGCTCAGGGTGTATGTCAACGGCCTACTCAACACCGAGGATAAAGTGACCTTGAACATATCCGACGGCGGCAGGATCTCCGTCGGCGCGCTGGTCGATGCGAACGGCTATCGCCAATCGCCGTTCGCCGGGTTCATATCGGATGTCGCCATCTACAGCTACGCGCTATCTCAGGATGAGATCAAGTCGATTTACGACGGCAGCGGCACGAAGCCCAACGCTTCGCAAGAACTCGTCAAGCTCACCAGCGACAGCCTGCCGGACGGCAAGCTGACAGCCTGGAAGAACCAGGGAACGCTGGGAGGCGAGTTCACGCTCCTGCCCGAGAACCCGACCGAGCCGAATGTTGAGACCGTCGCGGGCCGCAAGGCCGTGACATTCGATGGAAAAGACACATTCATGGCCTCGACCATCAAGACCCCGGCGTCCGTCACGGGCATCAACCCGGTCACTGTCGAGATGTGGGTCCATAACCCGAACGTCGGGCCTAATGAGACGGTCTTCAGCCTGGCTCCCAGGGAGGCGTTCAAGACCAACTATCTCGAATACACTATCAATCGCGCGCTGGAAGTGCGCTATTGCTCCGGCAACGAGTTCGACTCCGGAGCCATCAATACCAACATGGATGTTAGAAGCATGGGCTGGAAGAATGGCAAGTATCCCGAAGCCGGCCAATGGCATCACATCGCGTTCGTTTACGACGGGCAACACCAGGGGTGGGGCAGAGTCTACGTCGACGGCAAGCCGGCCACCGAGCGCGGCTACTATACGCTCTGCACCAACTCCGGCCTGCCCATGTTCCTCGGCACGGCATGGAATACCGACAGGGGAACGCAGGACATGTTCACCGGCTCGATCGCGAGCGTCAAGGTCTACGATTATCCAAAGACCGCCGACGAGATCGCAAAGGCCGCTGGGGAGCGTTAGAACATGCTGAGTGGATGGGCCCCATGACTGTTGATCGGCCGGCACATCCATGTGCCGGCCGTGGGTATGCTGCGGGAACGACTGGTTGAACTAAGCTGCCGAGTCTGCATATATAGTCATGTGGAGTCTCCATATATAGTCATCCCGAGCGAAGTCGAGGGATCTGCTTTTCGGTGACAAACGAAGGCTGCAAGCAAAAAGCAGATTCCTCACATTCGTTCGGAATGACATACTTGAAGGCTTCGTTGGGTATGCTGCGGGAACGACTGGTCGAACTAA